>Ga0172373_10002141_pt1 | contig 30797 bp, 23 predicted proteins | sample Lak10m_2_FD_114546 | JGI IMG/M metagenome (GOLD analysis project Ga0172373, IMG submission 114546) | Freshwater microbial communities from Kabuno Bay, South-Kivu, Congo - kab_092012_10m | ecosystem: Environmental > Aquatic > Freshwater > Lake | place: Democratic Republic of the Congo...
CACCGCGGAGGGGCTGCGGGTCGCGCGCGCGCTGATGACCCAGGCGCGCGAGCTGGCCCACGACAACAACATCGATGTCGGGCTCAACGTGGGGCTGCATCTGGGCCCGACGGTGGTCGCGGGTGTCGCGACCGGACGTCAGCTGCGACTGGCGCTGGCGGGTGACGCGGTGACGGTGGCGGTGCGGCTGGCGGGGCTGGGTCGCGAGATGGGTGTGAGCGCGGTGGCCTCCGAGGAGGCGGTCGCGCGGCTGCCGCTGGAGTCCTCGCGTGACGCCACCCGCTACCTAGGCGAGGCGGAGGTGCCGGGGCGGCTGCGACCGGTGCGTCTGCATCTGATCGAGCGCGAGCGCGCCTCCAAGCCGGTCGCCGTGACGCTGGCCGAGCCGCGTGGCCTCAACAGGCCCCGGAGCGAGAGCAACGACGCCTGATCGCGTCTCGACGGCCGCGTCATCGAGACGATCCGATACCCCATCGCACCCGCCCGGAGTCGTCATGTTCTCCCCGAAAAACCGCCGCAACAGCCTCGGTTCGCTGCTGGCGCCCATGGTCGCGCTGGGGCTCGCAGGCTGCGCCACCACGGGCGGCACCCGGCAGTACACGTCGTTCGACTCGGCCCACCGCGGCGTGGAGGTGCGCGACGCGGACCAGCCGGACAAGACGCTCGGCGTGACGCCGTTCTTTGCGGAGACGCGCCGCGCCGCCGGCCACGAGTATCTGCTGCGTCACGAGGACGGCTCCGAGGTGCGGCTGCGCGCCGGCTGCGACTACCGCTGGGCCGCCTCGCTGCTGGCCAACGCACCGCTGGGGGCGGCGGCCGTCGTGAACCCATGGGCCGGCGTGGGGCTGCTGGCGGCCGGCAACGTCGCCGACCTCGTCACCGGCAGCGCCTTTGACTGCGCACGGGTGCGCATCGACAACAGCCTCACGCAGATCGCGACGCAGCAGCATTGTCCGCGACTGCTGGTGCTGCCGCCTGTCCATACCGACCCCAAGGCCTCGGCCCGGCTGGCGGCGCTCTACAAGGAGGCGCTGCAGAGGCGCAGCGGCTGTCAGACGCTGGTGGAGGACGACGTTGCGCGCGAGCTGCTGCTGCGGATGGAGGTGGACAACGACGCGACGCTGGACGTGCGGCGGGCCGATGCCGACCGGCTGGGCGAGCTGGGCGCACGCACCGGCGCCACGGCGGTGGTGGAGCTGCGCAGCGATGTCGTGGACAGCGACCGGATGCTGATCTTCCCCGTCCGGCACGACCTGCACACCCGCGAGGCGGACCCGGAGACGCCGTTCGAGGTGTCGCTCAAGGACGAGCCGACGCTCTTCCCCTCCCCGCTCAAGAAGGCCGCGCTGGCGTCGCTCAACGTGCTGCCCAACAGCATCGCCTTCGCGGTGGCGGGCAAGTCGCTGGGGTTCCAGCCTGTCGGCGGCGGGAGCGTGCGCGACGAGGCGGTGCCCTCCGACGTGCCGGCGGCGCTCGCCAACTGGACGGTGGAGTGGGTGGAGCCGCCGCAGAAGCACGGCCAGTGGGACTTCGTGGGCAACATCGGCCCCAAGGTGAGCTTCGGCTACAGCAGCCGGCAGCTGACGCTGACGCCGGAGGGCGGCGCGCCCGTCACCGACAATGTGCGGGTGCTGCACACGCTGGGGCTGCTGGCGGCCAAGGGGAACTTCTACACGCCGCTGGGGGTCTTCGGCCTGCAGGCGGGCGCGGGTGGCGGCGGTGCGTTCGCCTGGGGCGCGGGCGTGCAGGCCGATCAGGTCGCCACCGGCGGCGGCTGGTTCGCCCTCGCGCATGCGGATTACACGGTCTTTCCGCTGCGGACGCTGTTCGTCTCGCTCTCCTACGACCAGCTGATCGGCCTGGGCGGACCACATCTGACGACGCCGTCGTGGAGCCTCTCAGGGCTGCAGATGGGCAGCGTCACGGTCGGGTACTTCCTGCCGGAGCTCAAGGGCTGGGCGTCGAACCTGTTCTAAGCGTCAGACCGATCCGTTCCGCCCGTAAAGACGCTCCTTGGAGCGTCTCTGGCTCAGAGGCTTGGCACCGAGCGTCGTCGGGAATGGTGCACGCCGACCACCTCGAAACCTCGGACTCGGGACGACTGCACCGAAAGGCGTGCTGAAGCACCGCCTCCACGATCAGAAAGAACAGCAAGGACAGCCCCGAGTCGAGAGCGCATCCCTACGAAACAAGTCCCTGCCAAGCCTCGACCGATCGGCGGCCCTCAGGCGGCAGGTGCTGGAAGAATCGAACGCATCATTCCAATTCGGTCACGCCCCGAACAGCACCTTGCCGTCCCGCCCGCCCTGCTGCGCCCGATCAACGGCCTCGCGCCACGAACCGAGCGGAAAGACCGCGTCGACCGGCGCCTGCAGCGTTCCGTCGCCGACCAGCGCGGCCATCTCCTGCATCAGCGAGGAGCGCGCCTCCGGCGTCATCGCCAGCAGCGAGCGCACCAGCCAGAATCCGCGCACCTTGACATCGCGAAACACCAGCGGCGCCGCCGAGAGCACGCCCGGCTTGCCGCTCATGATCCCGTAACAGACGAGCGTGCCGCCCGACGCCGTCGACTCCAGCAGCCGGCCTGTCGCGGTGCCGCCCACCGCGTCGATCGTGAGCCGCACCGGGGCGCCGCCGGTCGATTGACGTATACGTCGGGTCAGGTCGTCGCCGTCGACCAGCACCACATCGCCGCCGGCCGCCTGCAGCAGTGACTCCAGCCCTTCGCGACGCACGATGTTGACCGTCCGCAGCCCCGCCCGCCGCGCGAGGGTCGCCAGCGCCAGCCCCACCGCGCTGTTGGCGGCGTTCTGAACCACCCAGTCGCCCGGCTGCAGCGACTCGAACGCCCGCAGCAGCAGCGCGGCCGTCGGCGGATTGATCGCCGCCATCGCCAGCTGCAGCAGATCACCCGCGCCCACCGGCACCAGCGCCTCGGCCTTCGCCACCACGTGGCTCGACCAGCTGCCGCATCCGAGCGGGAGCAGCACCCGCGTCCCGACCGGCAGCGTCACGCCCTCGCCCACCTGCTCCACGACGCCGACGCCCTCACCGCCGCCGGTGGCCGGCAGCCGGGGCAATGCGCCGTACAGCCCCTGCACCGTAAGCAGGTCGGACGGATGGATCGGCGCCGCCTCCACGCGCACGCACGCCTGACCGGCGCCCGGGACCGGGTCGGGCAGCTCCTCCAGCTGCAGGACCTGGGCGGGGTTTCCAAAGCGGGTGATGCGCAGCGCGTGCATGCGGGAGCTCCTGTCGAGCGGGTGCGCGCGAACCGTAGTCGAGCGGCTGCGGATGGTCGACCCCGCCGCGCGATGACAGGCGGCCGGACGATGTCCACCTTGGCCGGCGGAGCGGCGCTGCCGCAGCGACGGGGAGAGATATCGATGGCGGAGCTGACGCCGCGGCTGCAGGCGCTGCGGGACGAGATCGAACAGCATGCCCACGACTTCGGGCTCGACTTTCCGGAGGTGGTGTTCGAGCTGCTGCCGAGCGACGAGCTCAACGCGGTGGCGGCGCTGGGCGGGTTCCCCAACCGCTATCCGCACTGGCGCTTCGGCATGGCGTACGACCAGCTCTCCAAGGGGTACGATCACGGGCTGTCCAAGATCTACGAGATGGTCGTCAACACCGACCCGGCCTACGCCTACCTCATGGACTGCAACGAGGAGGTGGACCAGAAGCTGGTGATGGCGCATGTCTTCGGACACGCGGACTTCTTCCGGCACAACTTCGCGTTCGCCCATACCAACCGCAAGATGATGGACGAGATGGCCAACCACGCCACGCGCGTGAGGCGCCATATCGACCGCGTGGGGCTGGAGCGGGTGGAGGCGTTCATCGACCGCTGCCTGTCGCTGGAGAACCTGATCGACCCGCAGGCGCCGCACCCGCGCCGTCGCGGGCCGTCGCTGGCCGAGGACGAGGCGCCACCGCAGCCGCTGCGCAGTCCGCACGAATACATGCGGGGGTACATCAACCCGCCCGGTTACCTCGAGTCGCAGCAGCGGCGGCGGGAGGAGGACGAGCAACGTCGACGGCGGCGGTTTCCGTCGGAGCCGCAGCGCGACGTGCTGGGGTTTCTGCTGGAGCACGCGCCGCTGGAGGAGTGGGAGCGCGACATCCTCTCAATCGTGCGCGAGGAGGCGCTTTACTTTGCGCCGCAGGGGCAGACCAAGATCCTCAACGAGGGCTGGGCGTCCTACTGGCACAGCACGATCATGACGCGGCGGGCGCTGCGCGACAGCGAGGTGGTGGACTACGCCGACCACCACGCCGGCACCATGGGCGTGCGTCCCGGCGCGCTCAACCCGTACAAGCTGGGCATCGAGCTGCTGCGCGACATCGAGGCGCGCTGGGACAGCGGTCGTTTCGGGCCCGAGTACGAGGCCTGCGACGACCTGGCGGAGCGACGCCAATGGCACCGGCCCACCGGGCAGGGGCGGCAGAAGCTGTTCGAGGTGCGACGCCACCACAACGACGTCACGTTCATCGACGCCTTCCTGACGCCGGAGTTCGCGCACGAGCAGCAGCTGTTCCGGTTCGGCTTCAACGAGAAGGGCAACCGCTGGGAGATCGTCGACCGCGATTTTCGCCGGGTGAAGTCACGGCTCCTCGCGCAGCTGACCAACCTGGGGCAGCCGCAGGTGGAGGTGGTGGACGGCAACTTCGAGAACCGTGCGGAGCTGCTGCTGGCGCACCGCCACCCGGCCGCCGAGCTGGAGCGGCCGCCCGGTCGGGACACGCTGGAGCAGCTGTTCGCGCTGTGGCAGCGGCCCGTCAACCTGCACACGGTGGCCGACGGCGGCGGCACGCTGTGGCGCTACGACGGACGCGACCACACGGAGCGGCGCGCGAGCCTGTGATCGGCCCCAAAGGTCGCCTTTGATCAACTGAGGGTCATCTCCGGTTGCCTTTGGTCGACCTTGACGCCACGATGGTGCTCATGGCCACGACCCGCCCACCCGCCGCCGTCTCATCGCGCCGAGCGCCGCCCGCGCCGCGGAGCCACAAGCCGACGGAGCCGCGCGGGCCGCCGGTTCGACCGCCGCTGGGGCCTGTCGCCACCGCCGTCCTGCAGGCGCTCGCCGGACAGATCCGAGCCGCGCGGCTGGAGCGGCGCATGCCGCAGTCGGAGTTGGCCGAGCGGCTGGGCATCGGGCGCCACACGGTGATGGCGATCGAGAAGGCCGACCCGTCGGTGGCTGTCGGCACCTTTCTGGAGGCGGCGGCGTTGCTGGGCGTGCCGCTGATGGCGCCCGACCGCGCGCAGCTGGAGGCCGGCCGCTCCCTGCAGCAGACGATCCTCCGCCTGCTGCCGACGCGGGCGCGCAAGGCGACGGCACGGATCGACGATGACTTCTGAGCGAGCCTACGTGTGGATCTGGCTGCCGGGCAGCGTCACACCGGTACCGGCCGATATGTTCTCTTGGTCGTGCGACGCGACCGCAACGGTATGCGTCGTCGACATTCGACCCGTGCCGCGTGACATCGGTGCCGCATCCGCCGCCCCAACGAACGACGGAGATGATGCGGTAGCCGGACGCCTTCCGGGCATCCCAACGGACGGAGGAAGAGCAAGCCGCCCGCGCAGGCAAGGCGCCTCGCCATCGGCACGCCAACGGGCCGTGGTCGCGCGAGGAGCGCGAGCGCCCAACCTCTGCGAAGCACCCACACCCTGAGCTGATTCATGGGCGCAAAGCCCATGAATCAGGAGTCACAGCTCGGGAGCGGCGTCAGCCGCGACCGAGGCGCTGTCATCAACGACAAAATTTGAGACCCCTCCGGATCTGCGCTCTTCATCGCGCCCCGCACCGCGAAGAGCACCGCGCGACCGATCGAGACAACCGTCCGCATTTCATCGGAGGCAGCCCCTCCGGCGCCTGTCGATGGCGAAGATCTGCGATACGACCGCGGCGAGGAGCGGCGCGGCACTGCAAACCATCGACCGCGGACCGACAGCGCCGCCGCGATCGCGGAGCAACCGGGCTCCGGAGATGATTCGCGCGCCGGCCGCCCTCCGAGCGTCCAGACAGGAAGACGAGGACGCCGAACAGGCAGATCCATCGCCCACCTGCCGCCCTCACGACCGGCACCCACCGCGTTGCCGTCCGCGCCGCCCTCGGCTACGGTGCGCCGCCTTTCGACGCCCGTACCGGAGTTGCCCCGTGGAACAGAGCCTCATCGACCGCCTCGGAGACGAGCTGTACAGCGCGCTGCGTGCGCGCACCGTCGTCGACCCTCTCACCACCCGCGAACCGGGCATCACACTCGACGATGCCTACCGCATCTCCCGCCGCATGCTGGAGCGCCGCCTGGCCGATGGCGAAAAGGTCGTCGGCAAGAAGATCGGCGTCACCAGCAAGCCGGTCCAGAAGATGCTCGATGTGTACCAGCCCGACTTCGGCTACCTCACCGACCGCACGCAGTACGCCGACGGCAGCGAGATGCCTGTCTCCCGCGAGCTGATCCAGCCGCGCGCCGAGGGCGAGATCGCCTTCGTGCTGGGGCGCGACCTCAAGGGCCCCGGCGTCACCGAGGCCGATGTGCTGGCCGCCACCGACCACGTCTGCGCCTGCTTCGAGGTGGTCGACTCGCGGGTGCGCGACTGGAAGATCCGCATCCAGGACACCGTCGCCGACAACGCCTCCGCCGGGCTGTTCATCATCGGCAACGAGAAGGTGCTGCCCTCCAAGGTCGACTTCGAGCTGTGCGGCATGGTCGTCGAGAAGAACGGCGAGGTGATCTCCACCGGCGCCGGCGCCGCCGCGCTCGGCTCGCCTGTCACCTGCGTCGCCTGGCTGGCCAACACGTTCGGCGCGCTGGGCGTGCCGCTGCTGGCCGGCGAGGTGATCCTCTCCGGCTCGCTGGTGCCGCTGGAGCCCGTCAAGGCCGGCGACCGCATGCGCGTGCGGATCGGCGGCATCGGCAGCAGCACCGTCCACTTCACCTGAACCACCGCGAGAGACCGCACATGAAGCTCAACGCCGCCATCATCGGCTCCGGCAACATCGGCACCGACCTCCTCTACAAGGCCCTGCGCAGCGAGCAGATCAACCCGGTTTGGATGGTGGGCGTCGACCCGGCCTCCGAGGGGCTGGCGCGCGCGGCCAAGCTGGGGCTCAAGACCACCCACGAGGGGGTCGACGGGCTGCTGCCGCACCTGGAGGCCGACAAGGTGCAGGTGGCTTTTGACGCGACCAGCGCTTACGCCCACAAGGAGAATGCCCGCAAGCTCCACGCCGCGGGGGTGCTGATGATCGACCTGACGCCGGCCGCCATCGGGCCGTACTGCATCCCGCCGGTCAACCTGGCGCAGGCGGTCGAGGCGCAGGCGATGAACGTCAACATGGTCACCTGCGGCGGTCAGGCCACGATCCCGATGGTCGCCGCGGTCAGCCGCGTGCAGCCGGTCGCCTACGGGGAGATCATCGCCACCGTCGCGTCGCGCTCGGTGGGGCCCGGCACGCGGCAGAACATCGACGAGTTCACCCGCACCACCGCCGGCGCCGTGGAGCGCGTGGGCGGCGCCAAGCGGGGCAAGGCGATCATCATCATCAACCCAGCCGAGCCGCCGCTGATCATGCGCGACACGATCCACTGCCTGACGGAGACGGCGCCGGACCAGCCGGCCATCACCCGCAGCGTGGAGCAGATGGTGGCCGAGGTGCAGCGGTACGTGCCGGGCTACCAGCTCAAGAGCGCGCCGGTGTTCGACGGCAACCGCGTCACGATCTTCGTGGAGGTGGCCGGCCTGGGCGACTACCTGCCCACCTACGCCGGAAACCTGGACATCATGACGGCCGCCGCGCTGCGCACCGCCGAGATGATGTCCAGCCGGATCGTCGACGGGAGCTTCCGGCTCACCCGCTCGGCCAGCTAGCACTCACGCCAGAATATCTCGACCCAGAACATCTCCCGAGAGAGCATCGGGAGAGGCATCGACGGAGCAAGCGATGGACCTGCGCGGACGCAAGGTGGTGGTGCACGACATGTGCCTGCGGGACGGCATGCACCCCAAGCGCCACCAGATCAGCCTGGAGCAGATGATCACCGTGGCCACGGCGCTGGACGAGGCGGGCGTGCCGCTGGTCGAGGTGACGCACGGTGACGGCCTGGGCGGCGCGTCCGTCAACTACGGCTTCCCGGCGCACAGCGACGAGGCGTACCTCAAGGCGGTGGTGCCGCGGATCAAGCGGGCGCGCGTCTCGGCGCTGCTGCTGCCGGGCATCGGCACCGCCGACGACCTGCGGATGGCGGCCGACTGCGGCGTCGGCACGATCCGCGTGGCCACCCACTGCACCGAGGCGGACATCTCGGGCCAGCACATCGGCTTGTCGCGCAAGCTGGGGCTGGACACGGTGGGCTTTCTGATGATGGCCCACATGATCTCCCCCGAGCAGCTGCTGGCGCAGGCCAAGCTGATGGAGGGCTACGGCGCGCAGACGATCTACTGCACCGACTCGGCCGGCTACATGCTGCCGGAGGACGTCACCGCCCGGATCGCCCTGCTGCGCGCCGAGCTGCGGCCGGAGACGGCGATCGGCTTCCACGGTCACCACAACCTGGGCATGGGCGTGGCCAACTCGCTGGCGGCGGTGGCGGCGGGTGCGCTGCGGATCGACGGCTCGGCCGCGGGGCTGGGCGCCGGCGCCGGCAACACGCCGCTGGAGGTGTTCGTCGCGGCGCTCGACCGGATGGGCGCCGACCACGGCGTCGACCTCTACAAGCTGATGGACGTGGCCGAGGACCTGATCGTCCCGATGATGGACCGGCCGGTGCGCATCGACCGCGAGTCGCTGGTGCTGGGCTACGCGGGCGTCTACTCGTCGTTCCTGCTCTTTGCGCAGCGTGCGGCCGCCCGTTACGGCGTCTCGGCGCGCGACATCCTGGTGGAGATGGGCCGTCGCAAGACGGTGGGCGGGCAGGAGGATCTGATCGAGTCGGTGGCGCTGGAGCTGGCGGCCAAGCAGCAGGCGAGCGCCTGACGCGCCCCGGCCGATGAGCTTTCTCACCCGCGTCAAGAAGCTCCCGCGACTGGGGCTGGGCGTCTCCACCGAATACGGCGTCGGCGGCGCCGGCGTGCTCGACCCGCTGGAGCTGCGGCGGCTGCACCCGACCTACGGCGGCTTTCTGGAGGTCGGCGTCGAGGCCGCCAAGGGGCTGGACGCCAACGCGCGCGCCTGGCTCACCCGCCGCTGGCCGACGACCTACCACTTCCTCGACATCAACCTGGACGAGCCGGAGGAGTTCGACCCGCACTGGCTGGGCGAGGTGCGGGCGCTGGTGCACGAGCTGCGGCCGGCGTGGCTGTGCGGCGACGCGGGGCTGTGGCATCTGGGTCCGCGGGATCGCGGCCACATGCTGCTGCTGCCGCCCATCCTGACGCACGAATCGATCGGCCCGATGGCCGCCGGCATCGCCCGCCTGCGGGAGGAGACCGGCCGCGAGGTGCTACCGGAAAATCCTCCCGGGCCGCTTTTTCTGGGCGATCTGCACCTGCTCGACTTCTTCGGTCGGCTCGCCGAGGCGGCCGATACCGGGTTGCTGCTCGACTGCGCGCACCTCGCGATCTACCAGCAGCAGCAGGGGCACGACCCGCTGACGGCGCTGGATGGCCTTCCGCTCGATCGCGTGGTGGAGCTGCACGTCGCCGGCGCGATGGTGCGCAACCACGAGGGGCTGGAGATCGTCGAGGACGACCACACGCCCGAGCCGCTGCCGGCCACGTGGGAGATCTACGAGCACGTCGCCGCCCGCGCCCCCAACCTCAAGGCGGTGGTGTTCGAGTGCGAAAAGAACAGCCTCGAGCCCTGCCTGCCCGGCTTTGCGCGGATCGCCGCCGGCTGGAGGCGCGCGTGACGACCCGACACGTGCGTCCACGACATCAACGTCCACGACACCTGCGTCTATCGCGTCGGAGCGTCCGATGAGCGCCGTGCAGCTGCAGCGGCTGGTGGTGCGGATGCTGCACGATCCACAGCTGGTGGCGGCCGTGTACGAGAGCCCCGAGACGGCTCTTGCCGACGAAGAGGTGACGGCGACGGAGCGGACGTGGATTCTGGCGCAGGACCGGCGACGGTTCACCGCCGATCCCCTGCGACCGCGTCGCGTGCTGAAGGGGCTGCTGGACGAATACAAGGGCTCGGCCGCGCTGCTGGTGGGCGCCACCCGCCGGGTCGCATCGCTCGATCGGTTCTTCGCGTCGACGGCGTTTCATGCAGCGATCCGGCAGCGCCGGGCGTTGGCGCCGGCGTTCGGCGATTACCTCGCGACGGAGGGCGCCGCGCTCGACCCGCGCATCGCCGCTGTCGCCCGGCTGGAGCAGGCGTTCTCCCGGGCCCGTCGAGGACGTGCGCCATCGACGGCGCGGCTCGCCCCGGTCGCGGCCGACGCCGTAGTGATGACAGCGCCGCATCTGGGGCCTGTCCGAGTCCCGGGAGGCACACTGGCCGTGCTGCAGGCGGTGGAGCAGGTGCTGTTCGAGATCTCGCTCACGCCGGTCGCCGCGCTGGCGGAGGACGGCCCGACGCTCGCCGCGGTGCCGGCGCTGGCCGGCGACGACGAGCTGTATCTCGCGGTCGGCGACGGCAAGGGCGCGGTGACGCTGGAGCCGTGCGCGCCGCTGCTGCTGGAGAGCCTGCTGGTGGCGGTCGAGCCGGTCGACGCGGGCCGGCTGGCATGGAACCGTCCCGACGACTGGGTGTCACGGCTGGTGAACGACCGGCTGGTGGTCGTCGCGGCGCGGTGATTCGATCGAACGCAGCTTGCTTGGTGCGCCGTCGACTCCTCACACCTGACCATGGACTTACGCGTCTATGATCACCTTCGTCGTGCCGGTCTGATCACGCCCACTCCCGCACCGCCGGGAAGAGCAGCAGCTCCTCGATCCGCTCCACGCCCAGCAGCAGCATTGCCAGCCGGTCAAAGCCCACCGCCACACCGCTCGCCGGCGGCATGCGCGCCACCGCCTCCAGGAACCGCTCGTCGAGCGGATAGACCTCCCGCCCCGCAGCGCGACGCTCCTCCTGCTCCTGCACCAGCCGCTGCCGCTGCTCGGCGCCGTCCGTCAGCTCCGAGAAGCCGTTCGCCAGCTCCAGCCCGGCCGCGTACAGCTCGAACCGCTCCGCCACCTGCGGCTCGCCCGGCTTGAGCCGCGCCAGCGCCGCCATGTGCGCCGGGTACTCGATGAGAAACGTCGGCCGCGTCGCTCCCAGCCGCGGCTCCACCGCGCTCACGAAGACCGAGAAGAACACGTCGTCCCAGCTCGTCGCCCCGTCGCTGATCGGATAGCCCGCCGCCCGCGCCGCCGCCCGGAGCGCCTCCGTCTCCTGCAGCTCGGCGATATCCAGCCCCGTCTCCCGCCGCATCGCCTCTCGCACCGTCACCCGCTCGAACGGCACGTCCATCGCCACCCGGCAGCCGCCCCGCTCCAGCACGCCGCCGCCGGTGGCGCTGTGCAGCGCCTTCACCAGCTGCTCCAGGTCGTCCATCAGCGCGTGGTAGTCGATACCCGCCCGGTAAAACTCGAGCAGCGTGAACTCCGGGTTGTGTGTGGGTGATACCTCCCCATTGCGAAACACCTTGCACAGCTGGAACAGCCGCTCCCAGCCGTCCGCCAGCAGCCGCTTCATCGCGTACTCGGGACTCGTGTGCAGCCAGATCGGACGCGCCGTCAAGCCGCCCAGCTCCGGGACGAACCGACTGCCGAACGCCTGGATCGCCGGCTCCATGCCCGGGGCCGGCACCAGCAGCGGCGTCTCCACCTCGTCGTAGCCCATCGACAGCAACTGCGCCCGCAGCGCGGCGGCCAACGCGGCACGGCGTCGCATCAGCGGCTGCCGGTGGCGCGTCGAGAGACCGTTGGCATCGAGGGGCGTCGTCATGCGCCGGGCCGATAGCACGCCCCCTCGCCCGAGGGGTGACGCCCCGCCCCGCCGCGTGGCCTCGCGATTGATCCCCCGCGCATCGTTCGCCTACAGTGCCCGGATGATCCGGACCCGCCAGCTCCGCGCCGCCGCTTTGGCCGCGCTCGTCGCCACCAGCCCGCTCGTCGCCCGCGCCGGCGGCCTGCCCGCCCCCACCCGCGAAGGCGAAAAGAGCGGCGGCGACTGGTGGAACTTCTTCGGTGGTTCCTCCTCCACCTCCACCTACCACCAGGCGGAGGTCGAGGCGCTGCGCAAGGTGGCCCGCCAGACGCTCTCCAAGCAGGCCGACCTCGTCTGGTCGAGCTGGGTCTTCGGCGCCAAGCCCGACCTCGGGGTGCCGTACGTCGAGAACGAGCGCGCCTTTTCCGACGTGGCCGTCCGCAAGCTGCGCGACTCGATCGCCGGCTCCAAGGGTGCCGAGCAGCGGGCACTCAACCTGCTCACCAACTACTTCGCCGGCGAGGTGATCTCCCGCGAGCTGGCCGGGCTGCTGGAGCGCAAGGCGCGGCTCGAGGCCGATGCCCGTCTCACGGTCGGTCGCGATCGGGAGCGCTGGCGCGATATCGACCTCGCGCTCGCCTCGCTGGAAAAGGCGGAGGACCGCGAGGCGCTGATGGCGGCCGAGGCGCCGCTGCTGACGGAGATGAACGCGCTCGTGCGGGAGCGCAACCGCGTCACGGAAAACGCCGTCAAGCGGATGGGCTGGACCGGGATCGGCGACTTTTTGAGCAACCTGCGCGGCACTCCGCTCAACGCGGCGGAGCAGCTGGCGGTACAGACGCTCGACGCCACCGACAGCCTCTATCGCCGGCTCATGGACCGACGCGCCAACGAGGCGATCGGCCGGCCGCTCTCATCGGCCCACCGCGGCGACCTGCCGCGCATGCTGCGCCAGCCGCGCACCGCCAACGCCTTCCCCGGCTCGCGGCTGTGGGCCAATGGCACCGAGCTGCTCAAGAGCATGGGCGTCGACCTCAAGCAGCAGGTCCGACTGACGCTGCACGAGACGCTGATCGCCACCAAGACGCCGCGGCCGTTGTGTCTGGCTGTCGACCCGCCGCGCGACGTGCGGCTCTCCGTCAAGCCGGTGCCGGGTGCCGAGGCGCTGCGCGAGATGCTGTACGAGAGCGTCCACGCCGCCATGTTCTCGCTCAGTGACGCCGAGGAGTGGGAGCTGCGCATGCTGGGCGGCTCGGCGGTGACGCGGGCCGTGGGGATCCTCGTCGCGAGCATCGTCGACCAGCCCGAGTACCTACGCGGCACCATCCGCATGAAGGACACCGACGTCGCGCCGTATTTGCAGGCCGCGGCGGTGCGTCGGCTCTTCGCCGCGCGCCACGCCGCCGCCCAGGTGTTGCTGGAGGTCGGGCTGCGGCAGGACTCCACCAAGGCCAAGGGCGCCGAGCTGTGGAGCCGTCACGCCAGCCGCGCGTATGGATTCCAGATGACGGCCGCCGAGGGGGAGCGCTGGGTGCTGGAGGACTCCGGCTCGCTGGCGCCGATCGAGACGCTGCAGGCGATTCTGCTGGCCGGGCAGCTGGAGCGGCACCTGCAGTCGCGCTACGGCACCAAGTGGTGGACGACCGGCGATTTCTCCGGAAAGCTTCGGGAGTGGCTGCCGCGCGGGAGCATCCTGACGCGCGAGGAGCTGCTCAAGATCACCGGCGAGAGCGCCATCTCGCCCAAGGGACTGGTCGCGGCGGTGGAGTCGACCGTCTCGCTGTAGCGCCCGAGGAGCCGCCGCGTGCACACCGCCCCTTTGCTCGAGACGCTGTCACGCCACAGGCCGGCCGATGGCGCCGAGCGCGCCGCGCTCGACCGACTGGTCACGTTCGTCCAGTCGACGCCGGCCCCCGCGGCACGCACGACGCTCGAGGGTCATGTCACCGGCTCGGCGGTGGTGCTGGGTCCGGATGGCCGGGCGCTGCTGCTGTTTCACGCCAGGCTGTCGCTGTGGGTACAGCCGGGCGGGCATCTGGAGCCGGGCGAGCAGCCGCACGAGGGGGCACTGCGTGAGGCCCGCGAGGAGAGCGGTCTGCCGGATCTGATCCTCGACGTCGACGCAGCCGGCGCCCCGCTGCTACTGGACGTAGATGTCCACCCGATCCCCGAAAATGCGCGGCGGAGTGAGCCGGCGCATCACCACCACGACCTCTGCTATCTCGCCCGCACCCGCCAGCCGGAGCGGCTGCGCCACGACCCGGACGAGAGCCATGCGGCGCGGTGGGTGGACGCCGCCGACGCAGCCGCGCTGCCGCTCGATACCGCGACACGGCGCCGCTTGAGCAAGGTGCTGCGCGGGTCGTAACGAGGCGGCTCGCGCGCTTCTCTGCTTCTTTTCTGCTCCTCGTGGAGGCGCGCATCTGCGCGCCTTTCGCTGGAGATCGCCCGAGTCGCCGGTCACGAGGCAGCCGGTGCGCTCCCTCTCGCGACGCCGCTCGGTGCCAAGACGCCCACCCAGAGACGCTCCAAGGAGCGTCTCTACGGGCAGAATCTCGCGTCGCCGATCGGTGCCAAGTCTCCCACCCAGAGACGCTCCAAGGAGCGTCTCTACGGGCAGAAACGGCGGACACTCTCGCGACGCCGATCGGTGCCAAGTCTCCCACCCAGAGACGCTCCAAGGAGCGTCTCTACGGGCAGAATCTCGCGACGCCGATCGGTGCCAAGTCTCCCACCCAGAGACGCTCCAAGGAGCGTCTCTACGGACAGAATCTCGCGACGCCGATCGGTGACAAGACTCCAACCCAGAGACGAGCCAAGGAGCGTCTTTGCGGGCAGAACTGACACAAACAGACATCCGTTTCTCAAATGGCGCTCTGCGTACTAGCGTCGAAGCCCTGCGCGGCGCACCTCGCGCCCGCCCCTCGGAGCGGCCCGTGGAGAGACTGCCCCCTCGCACCACCAGCGACGAGATCGACCTCTACATCCGCACCTACATGTCCCTGCTGCGCAGCAGCGGCGAGGTGCGCGTCCGGGCGTTCGAGGAGTCGCACGCCTTCTCGCAGTCGAGCCTGCACGCGGGGGCACGAGAGCCGGGCTTCGACGCTGCGGCGTTCGGCTACAGCGCCGCGCGGCTGCCCGCCTGCATGCACGCCGTCCAGCGCGTCGTACTGGGCCAGAGCTACGAGCAGTTCGAGGCGGAGCAGATGCCCGTGCGCCAGTGGAGCCGGGTGCGCACGCGCGGCCGCCGACGCCCACTGCGCTTCGACGGAAACGCCACGCTCGCCGTCTTCGTCGCCAGCGTCAGCGATATTGACGACCTGGTCCCGATCTGCACCGCCTACCAGATCGAGTGGAACAAGCTGCACACGCTGCTCCAGACGAGCGGACTCGCCGCCGAAATGCTCGGCAGCGACGGCGCGCACGTCGTCACGCCGGAGCAGCTCGCGGCGCGCATCGGACTCTCGGAGGAGGACGCACGCACGCTGCAATCGGCGCTGGCCGGCAGCTGGACCGACGCACTGCACGCGATGGCCCGCGCGCCGTGCCACCTGTCGATGCGGCTGCTCAACGGGTCGTTCACCGAGTACCAGCGCACCAGCGACCGCTGGTGGCGCGCCATCGAGCCGCATTACCGCCGCGAGCAGCCGCCCAAGCGGCCACCGGTCTACTTCGTCAGCTCCAACGCCCACGCGCTGGTCAACCTGCTGGGTGGCTACGCCCGCGCGCATCAGGCCCCGCTGCTGCAGTGGGTGCAGGAGCGCAACCCGGAGCAGCTCTGGCCGGTGGTCGAAAAGGCGCTCGCCGAGGGGCGCTCGCACGAGCTCTCCAACCTCACCTACTACCTGCTGCGCGCGTTCATCCACGACGGCGCGCAGGAACGGCGCGAGGCGGTGCAGCGCAGCGACGAGATGTGCGGCATCCGCTCCATCGAGAGCCCCGGTCACCTCGATGTGAGCGCGCAGGTGATCAGCCTCTCGGCGCTGACACCGTCGCTCTGGGACGAGCGGCTGCGGATGCCGGGCGAGGAGCGGCTGGCCGGGAGCGACGCCGTCATCGTCAACATCGACTACCCGCTGGGCATGGCCGCGTATCACCACCTCTCGCGCGTCACCCGCGCGGCCGGCGAGCTGCGCGGCGTCTACGTGATGGGCAAGGCCGCGACGCTCAACGCGCGGGTGGGCGACGTCATGCTCAGCGGCGTCGTGCACGACGAGCACTCACGCAACAGCTACCTGATGCGCAACTGCTTCTCGGCCGGCGACGTGCAGCGCTGGCTCATGCACGGCACCGTGCTGGACAACCAGAAGGCGCTCACCGTCCGCAGCGCGTTCCTGCAGAACCGCGACTACATGGGTGTATTCTATCGCGAGGGCTATACGGTCCTGGAGATGGAAGCCGGCCCGTACCTCTCGGCGGTGTACGAGGCGGTGAGCCCGCGGCGCCACCCGACGGACGAGCTGGTGCACCTCTCCAACCAGGTGCCGTTCGACCTGGGGCTGCTGCACTACGCCTCCGACACGCCTTACTCGCGCCGTCAGAGCCTGCTCTCCAAGAGTCTCTCGTACTTCGGCGTCGACAGCACCTACGCCTGCGCCATCGCCATCGTGCGGCGGATCCTCTCGCAGGAGATCGCGCGGCTGTCGGCCCGCTGAGCGTCGCGTCAACGCGGCGGCGGCCACGCGACGGCGCAGAGCCGGTCCTTCGCCTTGCGTGAGAGCCGTTTGACCTCCGCCTCCCGCACCAGCGCCTCGGAGCGGCCGGCACACGGCTCGGCATACAGCGTCACGAGCGGACCCCGCCCCCGGGTGTAACGCGCGCCCCGGCCGGCCCGATGCGCCTCCAGCCGCGCGGTCAGGTCGTTGGTGGCGCCGGTGTAGAGCGTCCCGTCGCCGCACCCCAGCATGTAGACGCACCAGCCCGACACGTCCGCCTCGCCTTCGACGCCCCATCGGCCGCCCTGCGCGCCTATAGTCCGCGCCCTCTTTTCCCGCGAGGTGACGCAGATGGACCGCATTGCAGTGATCCCCGGCGACGGCATCGGACCGGAGGTGGCCCGCGAGGGCGTGCAGACGCTCGAGCTGCTGGCCCAGCAGGAGGGGCTGTCGCTGCAGTTCGAGTGGTTCGACTTCGGGGCGGAGCGCTACCTGCGCGACGGCACCACGCTGCCCGAGGCCGACCTGCAGCGGCTGCGGGCCGAGTTCCAGGCGATCTACTTCGGCGCCGTGGGCGACCCGCGCGTGCCCAGCAACATCCACGCCCGCGACATCCTGCTGGGGCTGCGCACCAAGCTGGACCTCTACGTCAACCTGCGTCCGTGCCGGCTGTACGACGACCGCTTCTCGCCGCTCAAGGGCAAAGGGGTCAAGGAGCTGGACTTCACGGTGTTTCGCGAGAACACCGAGGGGATGTACGCCGACATCGGCGGCACGTTCAAGCAGGGCACGCCGGACGAGGTGGCGGTCAACGAGGACATCAACACGCGCAAGGGCGTGGAGCGGATCATCCGCGCCGCGTTCGACCACGCGAAGGCGCGCGGCCTCACCCGCGTCTGCATGGCGGACAAGGCCAACGTGCTCACCCACGCGCACGGGCTGTGGCGCCGCGTCTTTGCGCTGGTGGCCAAGGACTACCCGGGCATCGAGGCCAAGCCGATGTACTTCGACGCGTTGTGCATGGACCTGGTGCGCGCGCCGGAGCGGTATCAGGTGATCGTCACCAACAACATGTTCGGGGACATCGTCACCGACCTGGGCGCGGCGCTGTGCGGCGGGCTGGGGCTGGCGGCGAGCGGCAACATCCACCCGGGGCGCATCAGCCTGTTCGAGCCGGTGCACGGCTCGGCGCCGGACATCGCGGGCCAGGGCAAGGCCAACCCGCTGGCGATGTGTCTCACGGGGGCGCTGATGCTGGCGCACCTGGGCCATCACGGTGCGGCGGAGCGGCTGGAGGCGGCGGTGGCGCGGGTGGTGCGCGAGGGGCCGCATCCGCCGGATCTGGGCGGTAGTGCCGAGACGGCTGCGGTGGGCGAGGCGGTGCGCCGGGCGCTGAGCCGGTAGCAGCGCGAGGTTTTCGTCTGCCGGTCTTTTCTGTCCGTCTTTTCTGGCCGTAGAGACGCTCCTTGGAGCGTCTCTTGCCCGGAGTCTTGGCACCGATCGTTGAAGCGATGGGTACGCGCTCCGCCGCTCTTTCTGCGCGTTTTTTCTGTCCGTAAAGACGCTCCTTGGAGCGTCTCTTGCTCGGAGTCTTGGCACCGATCGGCGTCGAAAGAGGGGTCCGCCGTTTCTGTCCGTAAAGACGCTCCTTGGAGCGTCTCTTGCTCGGAGTCTTGGCACCGATCGGCGTCGAAAGAGGGGTCCGCGCCGGCCACCTCACGACATCGGACGCGGGAGATCTCCAGCGATAGGCGTGGTGAAGCACGCCTCCACGGCAGAAGGAGAAGGCTCGGCGACTCTCGGGCGGAGCGCAGCGACGCGCGTACCTCTGAAATCATAACTATTATCTGAGCAATATCTACCCAAAGAGCTTCAGCTGCTCCCCGGCCCGCGGCGGCCTTCGGAACGTCTGCCGCTCCTCGCGCTCGACGCCGAACCCCTGATCCATCCCCAGCCGGCGCGCCGTCGTCTCGAACAGCAGCGCGATCGCATCGGCCACCGGTCCATCGCCCCGCCGCCGATGGCCGAACCGCACGTCGTAAAGCTCGCCGTGATGCGTCTGCCGCAGACGCGAGAGCACCTTGTCCGCCCGCTGAGGGAACGCCTCCCGCAGCCGCTGCTCGAACACCGGCGCCACCGACCCCGGGAGCCGCAGCAGCACCCAGCCGGCACTGCGCGCCCCCGCCCGATGCGCCGCCTCCAGAATCGCCGGCACCTGGTCGTCCGTCAGCCCGGGGATCACCGGGGCCACGTTCACCCCCACCGGAATGCCCGCATCGGCCAGCCGCGCCACCGTCTCCAGCCGCCGCTGCGGGGTGGCCACCCACGGCTCGATCGCCCGCGCCTGCGCCGCGTCGATGAACGGAATGCTCACCCGCACCTCGACGCCCGCCTCGCGGTGCAGCTCGCGCAGCAGCGGCAGGTCACGCTCGATCAGCGGCGCCTTGGTCACCAGCCCCACCGGGTTTCGGTACGCGAGACACACCTCCAGGCAGCCGCGCGTCAGCTGCAGCTGCGCCTCGGCCGGCTGGTAGCAGTCGGTCACCCCGCTCATCAGCAGCCGCTCGCCCTGCCACGACGGCGCATCGAACGCCGCCCGCAGCAGCGCCGGTGCATCGCGCTTCACCACGATGCGCGTGTCGTGATCGGTCCCCGCGCCCAGCCCCAGATACTCGTGATAGCCGCGCGCGTAGCAGTAGGCGCAGGCATGAACACACCCGCGATAAGCGTTGAGACTCCAGCGGAACCCCAGGTCGGGGCTGTCATTCCGCGAGAGGATGGTGCGTGAGGCGTCGTCGATGAATGTCACCCCGACAAGCGGCGTCTCCCCGGCGTCGTAGGCCACCGAGACCCGCTCGAACCGGCTCACCGGGTTGTCCTGCGCCCTGCCCTTCATGCGACTCCCCATCGACCCGGGGAATCGTGCAACATGGACGCCTGTTCAGTCAACCCCCGCCGCCGCGACGTTCGCGGTGTCACTCGCGCGTGCCCCTTCCCGGCGGACAAGCTGCTACGGTGCGCCCGCTTTTTCCGCCCCGATGGTCCCATGACCTCGGCTGCCCCACGGAGAGAACCGCATGACCCGCACGATCGCCCTGCTCGCCGCCGCCTCCATCGCCGTGCTGTCCGCGCCGGCCCACGCCGACGACGCCTTCTCCAAGCCGGTCAGCACCCTCGTCAGCGCCGTCCGCTACGGCAAGGACGCCATGGCGCTCAAGCAGATGGACGGCGACGCCCAGGGCGCCGTGCTGATGGGTGCCGAGTGGCAGAAGGGCATGCCGGCGCAGCGCGAGGAGTTCATCGACCTGTTCCACAAGCTGTTCGCGGCGATGGCGTTTCCCAGGATCCGCGACAACTTCAAGAACCTCGCCGCCACCAACTACGAGCCGGGCAAGCCGGCCGGCAGCCGCGCCGAGCTGCGCAGCACCATCGTCATCGACCACCCCGTGCAGAAGAAGGAGCTCAAGGTCCGCTACGACCTCGCGCAGTCGGGCGGCTGGAAGGTCGTCGACGTCACGGTGCTCAGCTCCGGCGGCCAGTCGATGCTGACGGAGATTCGCAACGAGCAGGTCAAGCCGCTCTTCGCCAAGCATGGCTGGGACGGCCTCCTCAAGCTGATGCGCGATCGCCTCGCCCAGCTCAAGAAGTAGCGCCGATGGCCTCCTCGCATCGACTCCTCCGACTGGGTGCCGTGGCTGCCGCCGCCGGTGCCGCGTTTTTCGGCCTGCGCGCGCTCGCGCCTTCGATGGGCAGCACGGCGCCGCTCGAGCTGCGGCTGGAAGGTCCGGCCGGCAAGGCCCGCGACAGCGCCGCCGCCGACCTGCGCGCCGTCCTGACCGGCGACGAGGACCGCCTCAAGGAGGTGACCGCGCGCACCGACGGCCTCGCCGCCGTGATCGCCGCCACGCCCGCCTGGGCGGCAGACGACACCGCGCGCACGACGGGGCTGCTGGGGGATCTGCGGCGCCATCTGTCGCTCTACAGCCAGCTCAACGTCCACGGCGTCGTGCTGGCCGAGTCGGGGACGCCGACGCCCGATGCGCCCGCACGCACGCTGCTCACCTACCGTCTCGCGGGCGGACACGTCGCTGCCATCGACGACGCCGCCGCGCGCATGACCGCCGCCTTGCTCGGACTGGCCGCCGCCGGCCTCGCCCTGCTATCGGCACGCCGCGCCCGCCGCTGACGCACGACATCTACGTCCACGACATCTACGTCCACGTCATATACGTCCACGTCATATACGTCCACACGAACCACTGACGGATCGCATCGCCATGAACCTCCGCCCCCTGCGACTGCTGGCCCTCGCTGCGCTGATGCCCGCCTGCGCCATCGTCCGCTCCTCGTCGATCCGCCCGGACTACACCGCCCACGACCGCGATCACACGGTGCGGCTGCGCGTGGCCGTGGCGCCGCTGCCGGACGGGCTGGAGTCGGTGGGCAAGCTGTGGGCGCAGGTGGCGCGCAAGGCGGTCAACGACAAGCGGGACTTCATCGCCCGCACCGTGGCCGTGGGTACCGAGGCCGCCGCCGCGCCGTGCGAGGTGGGCATCCAAGGGGTGCTGCGGCTGGAGCCGAAGGTCACGCGCCAGGGCCGCGGCGTCAACGCCGAGGTGCGCGCCCTGCTGCAGCGCTGCGACGGTACGGTCATCTGGTCGGCCGAGGCCGGCGGCTCGTTCGACAGCAACGACAGCCTCTACACGGAGACCGCCGCCACCTACGCCGAGAAGCTGGGCGAGGAGGTGCGTCCCTACGTCGGACCGGCCCACCGGCTGCTGCTGGCCACGCTGGAGACGCTGCCCCAGCCGCAGCTGGACGATGCCGGCATCGAAGAGAAGATCGAGCTGGCCGAGTAGCGCCGTCGAGGATCCTGCATGCCGACCGCGCGGACCAAGAGCCCGACACGTACGTCTACCTCGCCCAAACCGGCCGCCAAGCCGGTCGTCAAGAGGCCGCGCGAGGCAGCCGCTGCTCGGCGTGACCGCGCGCTGCAACTCTCTGATCGGCTGCGCGAGGCCCAGCCGGCGCCGCAGTGCGAGCTCGATTTCCGCACGCCGTTCGAGCTGCTGATCGCCACCATCCTCTCGGCACAGTCGACCGACCGCATGGTCAACCGCGTCACGCCGGCGCTGTTCGCCCGCTGGCCCGACGCCGCCGCCCTGGCCGCGGCGCCGCAGGAGGCCGTCGAGGAGATGGTGCACGCGACCGGGTTCTTCCGCGCCAAGGCCCGCAATATCCGCGCGGCGGCGCAGCTGCTGGTCGAGCGGCACGGCGGCGAGGTGCCGGCGGAGCTTGATGCGCTGGTCGAGCTGCCCGGTGTGGCGCGCAAGACAGCCAACGTCGTGCTGGGCACCGCCTTCGGCATCACCTCGGGCATCACCATCGACACCCATGCCGGCCGGGTCGCGCGCCGGCTCGCCCTGACGAAGCACGAGGACCCGGGCAAGGTGGAGGCCGACCTGATGGCACTCTTCCCGCGTGAGGCGTGGGTCGAGACAGGCCACCGGCTGGTGCTGCACGGACGCTACCTCTGCCTCGCCCGCAAGCCGGACTGCGCCCGCTGTCCGCTGGCCGAGTTGTGCCCCTCTGCCGAGGCCGCGCCGCAAGGCCCGTGGCCGGAGCGCGCCGAGCGCGAGCGACGCGTCGTCGAGAGCCGCGGCGAGCGGGAGTGATCGCTATCGACGAGAGGTTCGCGCGGCGCTGCCGCCTCCTCTGCCCGTGGAGGCGCCCATCTGGGCGCCTCTTGCTCGGAGTCTTGGCACCGATCACCGTCGACGAGGCTTCGCGCCGGCCACCTCGTCCCATCGGACTCGGGAGATCTCCGGCGATAGGCGTGCTGAAGCACGCCTCCACCGCAGAAGGAAGAATCAGAAGGAGGCGTCCGACGGCATCGCCGAGCACGCCGCCCCGCGGCGTCCGCACGCAACGCTTGCAGTCGTCCGTGCGCGGGTCGAAACTGGCGCCATGAGTGAGCCCAAGCGCATCGCCCTGCTGACGACCGGCGGGACCATCGAGAAGACCTACAACGAGAGCGACGGCACGATCACCAACCAGCGGTCGGTGCTGGAGATCATGCTCGCCAGCCTCGTCCTGCGCGGCGTCACCATCGAGCGCGTCCCGGTCTCCAACAAGGACTCGCTGCAGATGACCGACGAGGACCACGAGCGGATCGCCGTGGCCGCGAGCCTCTACGTTCAAAGCCACGCGGGGTTGATCATCACCCACGGCACCGACCGGCTCCAGTACACCGGCGAGAAGCTGGTCGAGCGGATGGGCGAGCGGCCCTCGGTGCCGATCATCCTCACCGGCGCCATGCGGCCCTACGAGCTGCGCACCACCGACGCCCTGCAGAACCTCACCGAGGCGCTGCTCGCGGTGCAGTTGGTGGAGCCGGGCGTCTACGTCGCCATGCACAACCAGGTGCTGCGGTTCCCCGGCGTGGTCAAGGACACGGAGCGACTGCGCTTCGTCAAGGTGCGCTGATCATGCTCGTCCAGGCGTCGTTCCGGTACCGCGTCCCGCTCGAGCAGGCCCTGCCGCGGCTCGACGAGCACCGCGCCCACCTGCGCGCGCTGCATGCCGCCGGCGAGCTGGTGATGTCCGGGCCGTTCGAGCCGCGCACCGGCGGAGGCCTCCTGCTCTGCGTGGCCGGCATGGACCGCGCCCGCGCCATCACCGAGGCCGACCCGTTCGTCGTCCACGGCCTCGTCGCCTACACCCTCGAGGAATGGCGTCCCGTCATCGGCACCGAGCTGGCCGAGGCGTGGGAGGCGAAGCGCGCGGGGCGCTGATCCACCTCCGCGCCCTCGATCAACGCTCCGCCCGCAGCTTCACCACCACCGTCGTCGGCGTCCCGATGTTGCATGGGTCGCCAGCACCGGCGCAGTAGGTGTTGAGATAACCCGAACTATTGATCAATGGCGTCCGACCGGGGTTCTGCTTGATCCGCAGCACGAGCTCCGCCGACGACGTGACCGGCGCGCCCGTCGGGTCGAACGTGACCGTCCAGCTCGACATGCTCCCGATCTGGCACGCCGGCGGCGGCCACGCGACCGACGACCGCAGATACCAGTTGGACGGATACGGATACGAACCGGCGTTGCAGGCGGTCAGCGGCAGCGGCCAGGACGGCGTCCCCGCAGCGCCCGCCAGCTGGAACCGCGCCGCCTCCGGCCCCGCAAACGAGGCCTCCGTGATCGTCACGCCATTGGTCGGGTGTCGATTGCGGAAGGTGAGCGTCACCTGCCGCATATCACTCGGCATCTTCACGAACCGCACGTCGACAGCCACCGTCGAGGCCACCGAGGTATCGCCCAGCGTCACGGCGACGACCGGCGAGTTGGCCAGCCCCTGAATCGTCGACACCACCTTGCTGCCGCCAAAGTCGGTCGTGCTGTTGCGCGTCTGCGAGAGCAGGATCGCCGAGGCATTGCTGTCCAGCGGCCGCGACGGATCCTTCTGCCGCTCGTAGCTCTTGCCGCCGTCACCCATCTTCATGGCGCCCAGCGGCCCCGACCACGCAGCGAAGGCCGGCGCGACCCCACCGGCCGCCGCGAACATCACCGCATCCGAGACGGTGTACGGCACCGTCGTCACCGCGCCGATGCCGATGGCGCCGACCTCCGGCAAAATGGAGGTCGTCGCGGACCACGAATCCCGCAGCGCATTGCACTGACCATCGCCGCAGTTGCTGCCCGACACCAGCAGCCGCGCGCCCGGCGGGATCCAATAATCCTCACCAAAGAGTCTTCGAGTGAGAGACACGCTGGTGGTCGAGCTCGACACGACGAACTGGATATCGCTGCTCTTGATCGGGATCTGCCCCGCGTTGGCCAGCTCGACGAACTCGTCGGTGACATACTGGCCCGCCGTCCGGATCTCCGAGATCACCAGCCCGCAGGTGAGCGCGCTCCCGGCCGTCACGCACTGGCCGGCGGCGTTGCAGCGCGAGCAGGAGACCGGGAAGCCGTCGTCGCACACGCGCCCCGACTTCTCCGGCGCGATATCGCCCTCCACGCACAGCCCCTCGACGCACCGGCCCGGGCCGTGGCAGTCGGTCTCCGGACAGCTCTTCAGCGTGCCGCGACACCGCAGCACCTGCCGACCGTCCTCGGGCACCTTGGTGCAGGTCGCGTCGGTGACGCAGGCGTCCTCCGGATCGCACGGGTCGCCTTCCTTCGGGTACGCACACTGACCAATGCCGTTCGCGTCCGGCCCCAGACATTCGCCCAGCCCCTCACACGTCCCCCCGGTCTCACAGCTGTACGCAGTCCACCGATACAACTGCTCGGTCGCGCCGTTCACCAGCGGCCGCGGGTCGCAGAAGAGACACTTGTCCGTCGGGTGGCTCTCGAACTCCGCCACGAACCGGCCGCTGATGAGACAGCCGGGCACGCACTGCACGGCATCGCCCTCCGTCGCGTCATCGGGGGTCGTGTCGCGGCAGAATCCTCCCCCACAGGGCGTGTTCTCCTCCAGCGACACATGCAGACAGCCGGAGGCGTCGGCCGCATCCCGACTGCAGCTGTCGGTGGTGCACTCGTTGCCGTCGCCGCAGTCGTAGTCCGGCAGCGCGCACCGCCCAACCTTGCGGTCGCACCGCACGCCCGAAAAACAAGCCTTGTCCGAGACGCGGCAGTGGTCGTCCGTCCAGCAGGCGGCGCAGGTCTTGTCCCACGGCCGGCAGAACTGCCCGCCCGCGCAGTCGGTGGCGTCGCGGCACCGCGCGAAGCAGGCCCCGTCGCGGCACACCCCCTCCGGGCATTGCTCGTTGGTACGGCACGCGACGCAGCGCCCGTCATCGCACGACCGACCGCTCGCACAGTCGCCGTCCTCGACGCACTCCACCCGGCCGAGACAGTGGCGCGTCAGCGGGTCGCACCGGGCGCGATCGGGCATCGTGCAGTCGGCGTCGGCGAGGCAGCCGTCCACCGCCGCCACGCAGTACGAGCGCAGGCACTTGCCGGAGGTGCAGTCGCCGTCCGCCACGCACTCCACGCAGGCCGAGGCGCTGCTGTCGCAGACCAGCGACGACGGGCAGTCGGCCGACGCCGCGCAGGTCAGCCCGCCGGCGCAGCGGCCGTCGACCAGGCAGCGCTCGCCGGAGCGGCAGTCCGCGCCCTCGAGACACGAGACGCAGACGCCGTCGGAGGTGCGGCATCGGCCGTCGCCGCAGTCACTGTCGACGCTGCAGCTGCGGCCGATCGACACGCACTCGGACTGGCTGTTGCAGCGCGACGACCCGTCGGCGGAGCAGTCGGTATCGACGAGGCAGCCCACGCAGCGCGCCGAGAGCGTCTCGCACACCGGCGTCTCCGCGCGAAACAGCGCGCAGTCGGCGTCCTGCGCGCAGCGGGCCGGCTCGCGCCGACAGCGGTGATCGGCCGCGCAGACCCGCCCCGCCTCGCAGTGATCGTTGGCGAGGCACTGGACACATATGCCGAGGTCGTCATCGCACAGCGGCGCCTCGGCGTTGTTGACGCAGTCGGCGTTGAGCAGGCAGCGCTCCGCCTCCAGCACGCACCGGCGGGCGCTGCTGCAGACGCGGCCGTCGGCGCAGTCGGCGTTGGAGAAACACTCGACGCAGGTCGCCTCGACCGAGACGCAGAGCGGCGTGCCCGGCGCTGCGGCGCAGTCGTCGTCGCTGCCGCAGTAGAGCTTGTCGGAGGGCTCGCACAGGCCGGCGAGACAGAGCTCGTCCCCCGCACATTCACGCGCCGAGGTGCAACCTCGCGCGCAACATCCGTCGCGGCACTCGAGCCCGCCACACGCTGCCGACGGACCGGAGCCCTCACATACGGCGGCGTCGCCGGGACAGCGCGCGACCGGGGCGTCGCAGACGCCGCTGAGGCACTGCTCGCCGGAGGGGCAGTCGGCGTCGGCGGTGCAGGTGATGGCAGCGTCGCAGGAGGGGAGCGCGAGCGCCCCCGACAACAGGGTGGCCGAGAGCAGGAGCGCGCGCAGGCTGTGCATGTTCATCACACGCGAGTGGGGCCGTGCTGTCGCGCACGGGCCCCGTCTCGGTCAGTAGCGGCCGTAGAGTTTGATGGTGAGGCCGGTCTCGTAGATCTTGCTGCCCGCAGCGGTGCTGGCGTCCGAGGAGGCGACCATGTTTCCGGCGGTGCCGGCACCTGGAACCGTTCCTTCGAGCAACGGGATGCGCAGAGTCGCCACGGCTACCTGGCTCCCGTCACCGCCCGCAGGCGGGGTGAAAGTGACGGCGAACGGGGTCGTCGAGCTGGAACCACTGGGACACGTTGCCGGCGGCCACGAGGCGAGCTTGTCGATGGTGTTTTCGAGTCCGGCCGAGGTGGTGTAGCAGCGCGTCAGAGTGGTGTCGTTGAGCGGGGCCGAGACAGTGAATCGCGCGGCGTCGGGCCCGGTGATGGTGAAGCCGTGGCCGATGATCAGCGCATTGGAGGTGTGGTAGTTGCGGATGGTCATACCGCGTGTCGGGCGCTCCGGATTGAGGTGCATGACTCGGCTGAACGCCAGCGAGGCGCTCAGGCGGAGGCTACCTGACACGGCGGTCCTATCACCGAGTCCGGGCGTCGCTGTCGCGTTGCGCTGCATGATCAGCGCACCCATCGGAAGCGCCGGACTGCCCACATAAACCGGCGCGTTGCCCGCAACCGTAGCGCCCAGCGCCGCGCCGTAACCCAGCAGCCATAGGCGCACCTGAGTAGCCGACAGCACGGAGTCCACCAGGTAGATCGACTTGGCACCGCCGCCGATGAACAGGATCTGGTTGGCGTACATGCCGGCCGTCGAGTCGACGGTGATCTCCCGCGTCCGTCCCGTACCGGGCTGCGTGAACGAGCCATCGCCTGTCCACGTCAGCTGCGCCAACGACAGCCCGAGGTAGCTTGTGACGTCTCGGAGCGCCGTCCCGGCAGGCACAGGCCCGGCAGATCCCGCCTTGATCAGCTTGAGCCCCACCGCCTGGGTCGCCGTGTTGAGGGACGTGACCTGGTAGACAGCGCCCGACGAGGCGACTCCGACCATCCCCGAGAAGGTCACGCCCGCCGACACCGTCCCCGCCGTGTCGCTGCAGGTGACAGTCACCACGCCGTTGACCGCGGGCTGGGTAAACGAAACGGCCGTCGTCGCCAAGGTCACGGTCGCATTGGCCACCGGCGTGTGGACCGGAACGTTCGACCCGCTCGGGGCGCCGTCGGTGTCGATGCCGGCCAGCATCAGGAAGACACTGGTACCACTTGAGATCGAGGTGATGACGTAGGAGGAGCGGGCCGCCGGGAGGTAGACCGGCATGCCCGCGGAGAGCGCAGCGGTGGTCTTGACGGCGACGTTGACGGTGGCCCCCACCGCCGGCTGGGTGAACCCGGCTGTGTTGGTGAGGTGCGTGATCGGTGTCCCGGCATCGGGCAAGGCGTTCACACCGAGTCGCGTGACGGTATACGACGACAGCGTCGACGGCATCGTCACCTTGTCGCCCGCCATGATCCCCGCCGAGGAATTGACCCATACAGCGACGGAATCGCCAACATCCGGCTGAATGAAGCTGCCTTGGGTGGAGATCTCCAGCCCCGGCGTCGTCGCCATCATGCGGGAGTTGATACGCCCTTGGTGCTTCTCGGGGAGTTGAGCGAAGTCGTCGTTGTTGTCGCCGCTGTCGGCCAGATCCATGAACGAGGTGGTCTCGATCCGCTGGAAGGTCTTGCCCACCGACGGGTCAGGGTTCAGGTAGCTGATCGGCTCTCCCTCCCGGTAAAGGGAGGTCGCGGTAAAGCTCACAGCGTCGGCAAGGCCCAAGAGCGACTCCCACGGCGTGTCCTTGGAGCGCATCAGCCCATAGCCGTGGCCGTAGGTCAGCTTGTCTCCGCTCGGGGAGAAGTCGTCATCGGCGACCACGATGGTCGAACCGGCGTAGGCGTTGAGCATATAATGCGTCCCCGGGGGCAACCACGTATGGGTTCGCTCGGCGGACACCTTCGCTGAATCGAGAATGAAGTTCTGTCTGTCGATCCTCGCGCCGAGAGAGAGACTGCTGGAGCGGCGGATCTCATATCCCTTGATATCAACGGCAGAGAGCCCGGGATTATATATCTCGATCGTGTCTCCGTACGGGGAGCCGGAGTTCATGGCCCTCAGCGCCGTGATGACCGGCTGGCACTGGTCGCAGCCTGGGAACATGGCCGGATCGCAGGCGACACAAGAGCCCGAGACGCACATCGCATCGCCACATGCGGCGCCGTCGTCACACGACGCCCCGTCGGGCAATTCCGGCCCCGTCAGGCAGCCGTCGACCGTGCAGACGCCCATGTCGTGGCAATCATCAACCGGCGCGCAGGTCGACTCGTGCGCGCAGACGCCGCTGCGGCAGACGTCACGGTTGCAGTCGAGGCCGTCATCGCTGCACGGCGTGCCTTCTGCGGCCGTCGTCACCTGCTCTGAGCACTGGCCCTGTCGCGTCGTCGCGTCGGCGGTGCCGAGACAGGCCCGAATGGTCTCCTCGCACTCGTGGATCGTCGTCTCGCAGCTGTAGCTGGTCCAGCTGTTGACCGAGACGGCCGGGTCGCAGAAGTGACACTTGTCGCCGGCGCCGTCCGACGTGAAGGGGTCGTAGTAGACGCCGCCGATGACGCAGCCGGGCTTGCAGATCGCCTCGTGACAGCGGCCGCCGTCGCACAGCTCGCCGTCGTCCTTGGCCGCCGCCTGACACTGACCGGCCGCATCGCACGTGTCGTGTGTGCAGTCGTTGTCGTCGGCCGCGCAGGTCTGTCCCTCCGCTTTGGGCGACCATGCGCGACGGTCGCCCTCGGTGCACCATTGGCAGGTCGCCGCTGGGTTGTCCTCGCCGACCGCCACGAACGACGCGTCGATCCAGCAGCCGTTCTCGCAGACAGACTCGTTGCACACGCCGGACTGGACGACGGAGATGTCGCACGCCTCACCGTTGCGCGGCGTGCCCGCCCCCTGACAAGAGCCGAAAGGATCGCAGGCATCTGCCGTACACGCGTTGCCGTCGTCGCACGCGACACCCGCCGGGCCGTCGGACCACGCGAGGAGCGCGCTGCCGGTGTCGCACACGAGACACGGATTGGCACTGCTCGGGGCGTTGTCGGCGTGGAGCTGTCCGTCGATGAAGCACTTGTTGACGCAGACCGCCGACTCGCAGACGCCGGCGACGACCGCAGGGCTGTCGCAGACGAGGCCATCCGCCTCGGCGGTGTGGATGCACGCACCGGCGCCGCTGCAGTGGTCGTCGGTACAATCGTTGTTGTCGGTGGCGCAGGAGGCCGTCACCAGCTTGGGGCTCCAGCCGTTCGGATTGGTGTTGGAGTCGCAGACCTGGCACTCCGCCGCCGGGTTGACATCGCCCTGATTGTAGCGCTGCCCGCCAATCAGACAGAACGTCGCACAAACACCATCCCAGCACTGGTCATCGCCGCCGACAGCGCCGCAGTCCTTGCCGTTGGGCTCGTCGCCATGCGCGCAAACGCCGGCGCCGTCACAGAAGTCGGCGGTGCACTGGTTGGCATCGGTCGAGCAGCTCACCGTCGCGGCCTTGGGACTCCAGCCGTCCGCATCGCGGGACGGGTCGCAGACGAGACATTCGTTCGCTGCGTTCGTCTCGCCCGTGTCGAACCGCGCTCCGCCGATGAGGCAATAGTCGTCACACTGACCGCTCCAGCACTGGTCGCCGCCGCCGACCGCACCGCAGTCGAAACCATTCGGCTCGTTGCCGTGGGCACACAGGCCGGCGCCATCACAAAAGTCCGCGGTGCATTGGTTGCCGTCCGAAGAGCAGGCGACGCTCGAAGCCTTGGGGCTCCAGCCAGCCGCATCACGCGACGGATCGCACACGAGACACTCGTTCGCGGCGTTGGTGTCATCAACCTCAAAACGCGCGCCCCCGATAAGGCAATACTCGGCACACTGACCACTCCAGCACTGGTCTCCGCCGCCGACCGCGCCGCAGTCGAAACCATTCGACTCATGCCCGTGGGCACACGCACCAGCGCCGTCACAGAGGTCGGCGGTGCACTCGTTCTGGTCGGAGGAACAAGCCACCGTCGATGCCTTCGGGCTCCAGCCGTCGGCATCGCGCGCCGGATCGCACACGAGACACTCGGCCTGCGGGTGGGTCGTCCCCTCCTCGACGCGCGCACCGTCGATGAGGCAATACGTGGCGCAGGTGCCGCTCCAGCACTGGTCACCGCCGCCCGCATCGCCGCAATCCGAGCCATTGGCCACGGCGGTATGGGCACATTCACCAGCGCCGTCGCAGAAGTCCGCGGTGCAGACCTCG
>Ga0172373_10002142_pt1 | contig 30779 bp, 22 predicted proteins | sample Lak10m_2_FD_114546 | JGI IMG/M metagenome (GOLD analysis project Ga0172373, IMG submission 114546) | Freshwater microbial communities from Kabuno Bay, South-Kivu, Congo - kab_092012_10m | ecosystem: Environmental > Aquatic > Freshwater > Lake | place: Democratic Republic of the Congo...
ATGGGCTGGTGTTGCACTTCCATTGGTTCGCCGTATTTTCTCTGAAATTGCTGCGAAAGACTTTGTTTCTGTTCAACCAATGAACTTGCCTTCTGGCCTTGTGTTCTTCTTGGATTTCAAATACGGAACAGCACAACCTGGTTTCACAGCAAATTCTGGTAAAGATTCACAAGCTGATTCAGTATTTGGTGTGACTGGCAAAGATGCTAAAGATGCTGATCCTTCAGGTGGTCTTTATGGTGCAGGTCGTTTTGGTTATTCAATCAATGAGGCAGAAATAACATCTACAAAAGCTGCTGCATTGTCTTCAACAGAATTTGTAACCGGATCTGTATCACACTCAACACCACAATCGTTCCAACACGATACAGAGTTCCAAAATGCTTACTCTGCATCACTTGCAGGTGGTAAAATTATGACTATCACAGTTCAATCTGCATCTTTCACAACACCTGATCTTGAGGCAGTTCGTGCTTTCAAAGTATCTGGCTCAACAATTCTTGGTTATTTCCCACAATACACAACAACTGCAAACAATGGTTCAACCATTACTTTCGTTGTTTCTGCTTCTGCTGCTCCTGCAACAGTAGGTATTGCTTATGAGAAACAACCAACTGCTACAAGCCGTGGTGACTTTGAAGAAAATTCAGCCGGTGCAGACTTGGGTATTCCAGAAATCAATTTGGAATTGCGTTCAGAGTCTATCGTTGCTAAAACACGTAAGTTGAAGGCAGTATGGACACCTGAATTTGCACAAGATTTGAATGCATACCACTCAATCGATGCAGAAGCTGAATTGACATCTATGTTGTCTGAATATATTTCACAAGAAATTGATTTGGAAATTCTTGATATGTTGATTAAGAATGCACAAATAACAGAAAGATGGTCAGCCCGTATTGGTCGCACATATGATGCTGCTACAAGCACATTTGGTGACTATGCTACAAACCAAGCTGCTGCTTCCGCGTTTAACCAACAAACATGGTTCCAAACACTTGGCACAAAGATTCAAAAAGTATCAAACACAATTCATCAGAAAACACTTCGTGGTGGTGCAAACTTCCTCGTATGTTCTCCACAAGTTGCTACAATACTTGAATCAATACCTGGCTATGCAGTTGATGGTGAAGGTATGAAATTCGCAATGGGTGTTCAAAAAGTTGGTCAATTGAATGGCCGTATCACAGTTTACAAGAATCCTTATATGCTTGAAAATCAAGTTCTTGTAGGTTTCCGTGGAACACAATTCCTCGAAACTGGTGCTGTGTATGCTCCATACATTCCACTCGTAATGACACCGTTGGTATACGATCCAACGAACTTCACACCAAGAAAAGGCGTGATGACTCGTTATGCGAAAAAGATAGTTCGTCCTGAATTTTATGGTTTAATCCAAATCGATTCATTGGGTGACATCTAAACCGTATTGGGTTAGTGAAAATAAAGGAGTGAGATTTTTCTCACTCCTTTTTTATTTTTGCTCCATATTTATTGTAAAACTATATCAACGATTTTGAAGTATTATGGAGTCACTATGGCAAACAGTCGTAAACAACTAAACTCTTTGAAATATCTTATGAATGAAGTTATTTCAGAAAAGAGATTGGCACAAAGAATTAACGCAAACACTATTAAATTTACAACACTTGATGAATCTGCAATCAATTCATTATTGGAATCAGATGTATTTACAAAAAATGAAGCGTCTGCTATGCGTATTTTGTTTTCAAAGACAAAAACAAAAACATTGAGTGAAACTGTAATAAAGAAATTAGATAAAAGTGTAAAAACAATAGTTGAATCAAAAGAAGGTGATTCTGTATTATCCGAAGGATTTTTTGGTGATATATGGGATGGTCTAAAAGGTTTGGGTGATAAGGCGAAAGAAGTTCTTGCAGGTGGTTGGGGTAAAGTAAAGGCGATATGGGGTGAGTTCACAGAACTTGTAACAGAAGTTGCTGCTGCTTGTAAAGATGGATTAACAAAGGCATTTGGTTCTTTTGCAGAAAAAGCAAAGGGTGCTTCCGCCAAAGTTACCGATGCGGCAAAAGATTTGGGTAGTAAAATTACAGACAAAAATGCTTTCGCTAAAGAAGTAAAGGAATTGAATGATTCGGTTACTTATGTAACAAAAACATTTTTTGATAAATGGATTGCAAAACCAACTTGGGAAAAGGATATGATTGCCGGTAGTGTTGCTCCAACAGAAGATGTTAAAGTTGATGCTGCAAAGGCGGAAGATGGATTAGAAGATTTGAAAACAATGGAATCTTTCAATAAGATGAAATTAAATTTGATAAAAGAAAGAAACAATATACTTTCAAATGTTGATGTAATCAAAGAATTATTCAGAAGTTCTGATGCAAGAGCATTCCTTATGGAAGGTGGTGGATTTGCTCACCTTGAAGGTGCGATAAAAAATCCTTTCTTGAAGGGTGTAGTTGAATGGGGTATAAAGATATTGCAGGCAATTTTTATTCCATTGGCAAAAGTTGCTCAAATTGTTGCCGGTTTAGTTGGTAAAGAATTACTTAAAAAGTTTTCCGAAGCTGTTAAGTTGATGGGTGGTCCTGGTATTTTTGCTTTTGTAGTAATTGGAGGATTACTTTCAGAAGTAATAGAACTTGCTGTTAAATCTGTAACACCAAACGGTCCTGCTATTGCTGCCATGTTTATACCAGGTCTTGCTCCCATAGTTCTTGCTGCTCAAGGATTGATAGGTGTAGTTAAAGGTGTATTGACTATTTATACCGTCGCAACTATATTCATAAATGTCATTCCAATTCTTCAAAAATCTGGTAGTGCAGCACCTGCTGCTGAGTCATACAATCCACGCGGTGAGTTCAAAATACAAGACGGTAATTTATTATATGTAAAGTAAATTTCATAAAAATAAATTTTGATAAGGGTGGCATTTGTCACCCTTTTTTATTTTCACTTTGCTATTTATTACAAATGGAAACTCAAATTCAATACATAGACATCATTTCTTTGGCGGTATCCAGTATGGCCACACTTCTCGGTGTTTTCCTCTCTTGGTTCCTCAAATACAAATACGGTGAATATAAACAAAAAAGAATTGACCGAGAGATTTCTCATTCCAAACTAATCCAAACCATATTAGACCAACTGTTAGATGAATATAAATGTCAGCGTGCATTTATACTTCAAAGACACAACGGTGGTAAATACAAAACAGGCAAATCAATGACCAAACTCTCAACCTCATTTGAATCACTCGAAGAAGGGGTTAGCACGGAGTTTAAGCAATATCAAAACTTACCGATGTCTCTTTACTCAAACTTCGTTGAAGATGTAGTAAATCATAAGGCGGTGTATCCTGTTGTAGATAATATAGAGGACTTAATTACAAAAGCATTTTTTTCACAGAGAGGGTCTAAATCAGCTGTGGTTTATCCGATACGAAAAGGATCGGAATTTATCGCTATTGTAGGTTTTGAATGGACCCATAAGGTTGAGAAATTGGATAGTATATTATCCGAAATTGAAGCTGACGTAAAATCAATGGGAGAAACCCTTTCTAAATTATTATAGGAGCCATTATGAGTTCTGAACATAACGAGGAAACGAATAACAATGAACATTTGTTGAGTGAAGAAGAAGTATCAAGTCTTAATACAACGGGTATAAAAAAAGGAAGAAAAACTATTAAAAATAAAATACAGTTCCAACTTACTCTTAACGAGGAACAAAAAAAAATAAAAGCTGATGCTCTTCGTGATACAATTTCAGTATTCGTTGGTAAAGCCGGCTCCGGTAAAACATTACTGGCAACACAAATTGCCCTTGAATGTTTTTTCTATCGTGAAGTTGAAAAGATAATAATTACAAGACCAACTGTTTCCAATGAAGATTTAGGATTTCTTCCTGGTAATATAAAAGAAAAAATGGATCCTTGGGTATCTCCTATTCAAGCAAACATGAATATGTTATACCACAAAGAAAAAATTGAAAAGTTAATGGCTGAAGATAAGATAGAAATTGCTCCTATCTCTTTTCTTCGTGGTAGAACATTTGTAAATTCTTGTGTGATAGTTGATGAATCACAGAATGTAACCAAACCACAAATGGAAATGATATTGTCTCGTCTTGGTATAAATTCAAAAATGATTTTAACTGGAGATATATCACAAATTGACTTAAAACAGAAAAAAGATTCCGGTCTTCCATATTTATTTAATATGAAAGACAAGATAAATGGGTTGGGGGTATATGAATTAAAAACAAACCACCGTCATCCTATTGTTGATGATATATTGAAGTATTTTGAAGAAACAAAATCCGAGAAATAAATGACTGAAATTCCTATTTGGCCTGGTTCGTCTAGCTTTGCTACTGGTAGCACACCTTTTGGAACATTTGATAATGATGCAGATTTTCAAGCAGAAGCAGATCCTTTTGCGGATTGGTGTGCTAAAAGATTAGGTTATCCTATTGTTGATGTTGAATTGCAGGATGTAAATTTTTATACTTGTTTTGAAGAAGCAGTATATGAATACTCATATAATGTCAATCAGTTTAATATACAACAAAACCTTTTGAGTTTGATGGGTTCATCAACAGGATCAAATGTGACTCAAAGAAATATATCAACAAACATGGGTGGATTAGTTCAACTTGCAACCGAATATGGTAGTGAAACTTTTACTAACGGTAATGTTAAATTTTATTCTTCATCTATTGATATTACTGTTGGAAAACAACAATATGATTTGGATGCACTAATACGTGATGTAAAAGTTCCAACCGGTTCAATAGAAATAAAAAAAGTACATCACTATTCCCCACCGGCTTCAATGAGATTTTACGATCCTTATTTGGGAAATCAAGCAATGCTTGACACATTTGGGTTCGGTGCTTATTCTACTGGTGTATCATTTATGTTGATGCCTATGTATGCCGATCTGCTTCGTGTTCAGGCAATTGAATTTAATGATATAATGCGTAAGTCTGCATTCTCATTTGAAATAATAGACAATGATTTGAGGATATTTCCAGTTCCAACCAAAAATTACAAACTTTGGATAGAATATATTGTAAAAGAAGAAAGAAGTAATCCATTAAAATATCCGGGTGGACAAGTTTCTGATATGTCAAATGCTCCATATGATTTTATGATTTATTCTAAAATAAATTCACCAGGAAAAACATGGATATATTCGTTTGGTCTTGCTTTGGCAAAAGAAATGCTTGGATATATTCGCGGTAAATATGGAAGTATACCAATACCAAATGGAGAAACAACATTAAATGCTGCAGATTTATTGTCAGCTGCAACAGCAGAAAAACAGGCATTGGTAGAACAATTAAGAACTATGTTAGATACAATGACCAGAAGTAAATTATTAGAAGCAAAAAGATTAGAAACTGAAGCACTTGCAGCTAGTTTGAATGGAACTCCTTTATCAATTTACATAGGATAATACAATGCCATTATTTCACGGAACCAGAGATGCTGGACTTGTTCACAAGTTTAATATGGAATTGGTCAATGATATAATTGATACGGAAGTTGCTGTTTACAAACTTTCATTGGAAAATACAAAAACAAATTTGTATAATGAATCCGATAAAAAAGTATATCATAGTCCTGTAAAAGTTCCTGCTCTTATTGCAAGAGAGGCACAAGCGTATGAAGGAACAGAATTTGGTCAAGACTATCAACAAACAGCAACATATTCATTTATACGAGAAAACTTAAAAGAAGCTGATTTATTTATTGAAGTTGGTGATGTAGTAGAGTATAACGGTGAATGGTGGGAAATTGATCAAGTTCAAGAAAATCAATACTTTGGTGGTAAAAATCCTGATTACTCTTTTGCCGGTGTTAATTGGGGACACAATGTTTCCATAATTGCTAGCACACACTTAACAAGAAGGTCAAGAATACACATAGAAGAATTTAGACCTGCAATAACAACTAATCATAATGATATTCCGAGCAACATATAATGGTTAATTCTGCAAAATATAGAAAACCTCCAATACGAAGAACACGTGATTCTTTCATTGATGATGTTCGTTCTGAACAAAATCAAAGACAAGATCTTGGTAAAGGAAGACAATTACAATTTCGTAGAGACAAAGATAAAACAAGAAGTGTATCTATAACTTTGTATGATATAGATTTTTCTGTTAAATCTTTTATTGATCAAAAAATGATGTTGAGAGTTGAGGATAATAGTGAATCACTAATGGTTCCTATTATTTATGCAAATTCTGAAAAATGGGCATCTATACAAAAAGACGGTTTCCTAAAAGATAAAAAAGGAAAAACAATAGTTCCATTGATAACTTTTAGAAGATCTGCAGTTGCATTAAATCCAACATTAAAACGTAATAAAGTTGCAACAACAAAACAGATTGCATATGTAATGCAACATCGTTACAATAAAATGACACCATACGATAGGTTTAGCACTCAATATGAAAGAAAACCATCGTATGAGTATTATATGACTCCTATGCCTGATTTTGTTGATATTACGTATGACTTTATAGTTTGGTGTGAATATCAAAATCAATTGAATCATATTCTTGAGCAATTTGTTCATTTCAGTGGACAGGCGTTTGGTGATAAAAATTACTATAAATTTTCAACAAATATGGACTCGATGAATATAGAAGACAACAACACAACAGGTCAAGACCGTGTAGTTCGTTCAACATTTCAAATAACAGTTTATGGTTATCTTATACCAAAAGATGTTGCAGCTGAAACAACAACCAAAAGAGTTATTAGTGCAAATAAAATACGTTTTGTTTCTGAAATGTTTGGTGACATCAATTCTATGATGAATCCAGATAATGTAAATTATTATGGAACTACAAACGAATTAAATTCAAGATTGCGAGGTGCCGGTCAAGATGCCTATAATCGCGGTAGATTTGGAAGTGCAAACGGAGAGGGTGATGACGCATTGGCTGCATTTAGACGCCGTGTTGCTCAAATGGTGGATATTTCATTATCAAGATCTGCCGATGTTTATACATTTGAGATAGATGAAACAGATTAAATTCATATTCTAATAATTTTGGAACATATTTATTAGTGTTATATTTTACAATTTTAAGAGAGGTTTTATATGGCAGAGAATGCTGAAAACACAGTTACAGAACAAGATTTTGAACAAGAAGATATTGACACCGTAAAAGGTTTACAGTCAAGTTATGCTAGGACAACTGCACAAATTGGCCAAGTAGAAATTGAGTTACATCTTCTGAATAAAAGACTTGAACAAATGAAAGAATTGAGAGAAAGACTTTTTACAGAGTATTCTAATTTACAAACAGAAGAAACTGAATTAGTGAAAAAATTAAATGAAAAATATGGTGATGGTGTATTAGATTTGGACTCTGGCAAATTTATTCCATCTAAATCATAATTTGGATTTTTTGTTTCATATTTATATGCAGATTTCATTCTATAATTTTATGGAGATAATAAGTGGCTAATGAAAGAATTGTAAGTCCTGGAGTGTTTACTAATGAAATGGACCTGTCATTCCTTCCACAAGGAATAGGTAACATTGGTGCAGCTCTTTTAGGACCAACGCTTAAGGGACCTGCGTTTGTCCCAACCGTAGTTAATAGTTTTGGTGACTTTGTTACTCATTTTGGTAACACATACGAACAATCATATTTACCTTATACAGCAAAAAATTACCTCAATAATGCTGGTAGTGCAACCATAGTTCGTGTTCTTGGATCTGGTGGATATTCTTTGAAACATCCTATTGCACTTGTTGCTACTGGTTCTTGGGGCAAGAAATTGATTTCTTTCTTGCATCCTACATTTGTTGTAACTAATTCCGATGCAACATCATTGTTTCAAACAACAAAGATTGCTTCAAATAATAGTGGTAGTTTTGTTATTACTGTATCTGGTTCATTCACAACAGATTCATCTGCATTTACAAATGCTACAAGTGAAAACGGAATTGATTTTAGTTCTTCTATAAATCCAGAAAGTTCTGCATATATCGGTGATTTGTATGGTTACAATCCATACGGCACTCACGCTGTATACAATTATGTAAACTTCAAAAAACAAGCATCTGCTTCTATTGCATCTGATGCAGCAACTACCATATTGATTGAAACTGGCTCTGCTGGTTCACCATGGGATTTCACAACTGATTATCTTGAAGCATCTACACCTTACATAACATCACAAAAAGTTGGTGCTACTACAACTAATCTTTTCAAATTCCATACTCTTTCTCATGGTATTCATTCAAACTATGAAGTAAAAGTTGGTATTGCAAACATTCGTCCTGCTGGAACAATTGCTGGTTCCGAATATGGTGACTTTGATGTTGTTGTTAGATTTGTTGATCAATCTAAATTACCAACAACTCCTTTCAACTATGAAGACGAAGATTTGCGTCCAAATGTAATTGAGTCATTTAAGTGTAACTTGGATCCTAATTCACCTAAATTTATTTCACGTGTAATTGGTGATAGATTTATTACAATTACCGATGAAGGTAAAGTTGTTGTTAATGGTGACTATTCAAATAAATCAAAATATATTCGTGTTGAAGTAACAGAGGCAGTAACAAATGGTGGTGTATCACCAACATTAGTTCCTTTCGGTTTCCGTGCCTTGAAATCACCTATACCATCTGCATTTACTCAACCACCTGCTGCTACTTATGTAACAGATCAAGTGGCTGGTGGTGCTTACAATAGACGAGTATATTGGGGTTTCTCTTATGATTTCACAAATACCGATAACTTTAATTACTTGCGCCCACTTCCAATTACAGATAATCAAACAACAGGATCTAACGCAGACTTCTATCTTGGTGATTATCAACAAAATCCTGGTGCAAGTTTCCCAACAAGTGCAGCTGCTTATAGCTCATCAATTGATTTGTCTACAAACACTGCATTAGATTCTCGTAAATTTATTGTGCCACTTCAAGGTGGATTTGACGGTCACAAGCCAAATCTTCAAAAGAAGTTAGGAAATTATATTGAAGCCGGTAATACACAAGGATTTGATATATCAAATTCAACTGCAGATGGGTATACTTCATATAAGAAGGCAATTGATACAATTTCAAACGCTGACGAATTTGATATTAACATGGTTGCAACACCTGGTGTTCTCCACTCATTACATTCTGCAATAACAAACTATGCTAAAGATATGTGTGAAGACCGTGGCGATGCTTTCTATGTAATGGATTGTGCCGGTTGGAATGATAACATTGCAACTGCGGTATCAACAACCGAAGGATTTGATAGTAACTATGCAGCTACTTACTATCCTTGGGTTAAGATTCTCGACTTCGATAGAAACAAACCAATTTGGGTTCCACCTTCTGTTGTTCTTCCTGGCGTTATTGCATTCAATGACCGTGTTGCCGCTGAATGGTTCGCTCCTGCTGGTTTGAATCGTGGTGGTCTTACCGAAGTTGTTGAAGTAAAGTCAAGATTAACTCATGCAGAAAGAGATACATTATACGAAGCTCGTATCAATCCTATTGCGGTGTTCCCATCAACAGGTGTATGTGTTTGGGGTCAAAAAACATTGCAAGGTAGACCTTCTGCTCTTGACCGTATCAATGTTCGCCGTCTATTGATTGCTGCTAAGAAGTTTATTGCTTCTTCCACAAGATACCTTGTGTTTGAACAAAATACTTCACAAACACGCTCAAGATTCTTGAACATCGTGACACCTTACTTGGAGTCAATTCAACAGCGTCAAGGTTTGTATGCGTTCCGTGTTATCATGGATGAAAGTAACAATACACCTGAAATAATTGACCGTAACATTCTTTATGGACAATTGTTCTTACAACCTGCCAAGACAGCTGAATTTATCATTCTTGATTTCAACATTCAGTCCACTGGTGCGGCATTTCCAGGTGCTTAATTGATATAAGTGGGGAGATGAAATACTCTCCCCATATTTTTTTCAAAGTTGTATATTTATTTACAAAGATATTTTTAATTTGGAGATATAAATGGCTGAATTACTCGATCCCAATGAAATTTTTTTCACACCGTTTGAACCAAAATTACAGAACCGATTTATTATGTATATTGAGGGCGTTCCTGCATATTTGGTAAAAGGTGCTGGTAGACCAAACATTAGTTTCAATCCAATCACACTTGACCACATCAACGTCAAACGCAAGGTAAAGGGAAAGGGTGAATGGCAAGATATTACAATCAAGTTATACGATCCCATAGTCCCGTCTGCTGCTCAGGCAACGATGGAATGGGTGCGTCTTTCACACGAATCTGTAACAGGTCGTGATGGTTATTCTGACTTTTACAAGAAAGACATAACACTTCATGTTCTCGGTCCTGTTGGTGATAAGGTTGAAGAATGGACACTCAAAGGTGCTTTCATTACTGCAACAACATTCGGTGAAATGGATTGGGCAAACGATGCGTTTGTTGAGATTTCTCTCACACTCGCATACGATTATGCTATCCTCCAATACTAATACGATTTGTATTATCATATTGAAATTGAATTAAAATACGGGTATACTGATTTTTTCGGTATACCCATATTTATTTAGGTATATTAAAACGTTTTATTTTACACAATGTTATAGGATTTAGTTATGTCAAAAATTCCAACCGGCTACAATGTAGCAAATGAAGAAGCTGTGTCTGATGCAGATATTAAAGCACAACTTCTTGCAGAACACAAACAAACCTCTGTTAAAAAAACAAACTTTCCAACAGAGATAATACCATTGCCTTCAAAAGGATTACTGTATTCAGAAGGACATCCACTTGCAGAAGGTGTAATTGAAATGAAATACATGACTGCAAAAGAAGAAGATATTTTAACTTCACAAAATCTTATCAAACAAGGAGTTGTTTTAGACAAATTGTTTGAGTCTTTGATTGTAACTCCAATCAATTATTCTGACTTGTATACGGGTGATAAAAACGCAATCATGGTTGCCGCTAGAATTTTGGGTTATGGGAAGGACTATACAGTTCAAATAGATGATCCATTTTCGCCGGGAAATAAACAACAAGTTACAATAGATTTAACTGAAATTGAGCACAAGGAGGTCGATTATAGCTTATTTCAGAATGGCAAAAAAGAGTTCGATTTTGAATTACCAATATCAAATAGAGTAGTTACGTTCAGATTGATGACACACGGAATGGAAAAAGAAGTGCAGAGTGAAATAAAATCTATGAATAAAACTCTCGTAAAAACAGGTATTGATAGAGAACTTACAACAAGACTCAAACATATTATTACATCAGTTGATGGTGAAACCGGAAGAGCTGCTATAAATAGTTTTGTTGATAACGAATTATTTGCAGCCGATTCAAGGGCGTTACGGTCATACATAAAAGAAATCTCACCCGATTTGGATATGACGTTTACGTTTGTTTCGGATATAACAGGTGAGGTAAAGGAGATAGACATACCCGTTGAGGTATCATTTTTTTGGCCTGGCACCTGATTATAGATTAGGGTTACATGAAGAAATTTTTTCTTTATGTTATTATGGTAAAGGTGGTTTTACTTGGGATGAAGTTTATGGTCTTCCAATACATTTGAGAAGATTTTATATCAATCAAGTAAAAAAAGTGTTAGAAGAAAAAAATAAGGTAGAACATGCAGAAGTTTCAAAACATAAAGTGAGTATGCCTACGTTCTCTAAACCACCAACACCAAGAAGATAAATTTGCGGTTTACATATTTATAGTGGATATGTAAACCGTTTTTTTATGATTATCCGTAGAAATAAGTGGCCAAAGAACAAGAAGTAAAACTTGAAGCAGAACTCAAAAAATTGATGCAACAACGTGTTGATTTGGAAAAACAAGTTGTTGAACAGAAAGCCAAAATGGATTCTGCTGAAAAGAAATCAATCGAAAACATAAAAAAACTTATATCATTAGAAGCAGTTCTCATGGATTCCGTAGAGAAAGAAGAAGAAGTGCGCAAAAAAATAGAGAAAATTGAAAAGGATTCAGAGGATAGAACCAAAAAGGCAGAGAAGTTTCAAAAAGAAACAACAGATAGAACTACAAAACAATTTGAAAAAGAAGAAAAAATAAGCGATGCCAAGAAAAAAAGATTAGAGGTTGAAGATAAATCACGTAATCTTGCCAATCAACAAAAGAAGGCCTATGTAGATATAGGTTCCCAAATAGGTATAATGGGTGATAAATCAAAAAAATATGCTCAAACATTGGAACAGGGTAATGCGGTAAACATTCAGTCTGCGGATTATTGGGATAAAATTGGAAACTCAATAAAAGATGGGTATAATACAAGTACAGCATTTACTTCAAATCTTGATGATATGAGAAACATAAATAGTGATGTTACAAGGTTATATCAAGATTCAGTTGCACAAACCGGTTTAATAGAAAAGGGACAGGCAAAAATAGTAGATACAGATAAAGCCAGACAAGAACTTGCATTAAAACGATATGGGATTGAAAATAATTTATTGGGATTGAGTGCTGCAGACCAAGCCACATTGATGAAGGGTATTAAATTAGAAGAACAAAGACTTAATACAATAGAAGCACAAAATAAAGTAATAGAAAAACAGAATGCAAATCTTCAAATGATAGAGGGGATAGGATCTAAGTTAGGCACATCCATGTCCGGATGGGTTAAAAATCTTCCAGGCGGTGAACAAATTACTAAAATTCTTGGTATAGATAAAACTGCAGATAATATGAACAAATCATTTACTGCTGCTATACAAAATGGACTCAAAGGTAATTTCAAAGATGCATTCAAAGAAGGTGCTAAGGGATTAGGTAGTATGATTGCCATGGGACCAAAGTTGGTTGCAGGTATGGGGTTGGGTGTATTGACGGGTGGAGTTGGATTATTAGTTGGTGGATTGAAAAAAGCATTTGGTGTGTTGATGGAAATTGATGGTGAAGTATCACAGATGGGTAAAGATTTTGCTATGAGCAAAGATGAAGCCCGTGAGTTGTATAAGAACACCGCAAGAATATCAAACGAAATGAAAATTACTGGAATAAATTCCAAAGAAATTGCAGTTGGTATACAAGCCGCTTCCGATGCATTCAATGGTATGGATGTTGCCGGTATGATAAATGCTGGTAATAAAGAGATGGAAGCATTTGCTAAACAAGCAACAGTTCTTACTAAACAATTCGGATTATCTAGTCAAGAAGTTGGTAAATTAAAAGACTTGTCTATAATCACCGGAACTTCAATGGATAATCTTGTAAAGGATGCAGTTGGAGTCGGTAAAGGTGTAATGAATGCAAAAGAAGCAATGAAAACTCTTGCGAGTGTTCCAAAAGAAGTTGCTGTTGCATTTAAGGGTACAACGAAAGAACTTGCTGCTGCCGCTATGAAAGCAAAGATGTTGGGTATGGATCTTAAAAAGGTAAAAGATATTGGTAGAGGTATGCTTGATTTGGAATCATCGCTAACTGCAGAGATGGAGGCACAGGCATTAACCGGTAAAAATTTACAATTGGATGCCGCTAGAAGATATGCAATGGAAGGTGACATATACAATCTTCAAGAAGAATTATTAAATCAAGCCGGTTCACTTGAAGAATTTTCGGGAATGAATGCTATACAACAAGAAGCAATGGCAAAAGCAATGGGTATGTCTGTTGAAGAAATGACAGAAATGCTTACAAATGCTGAGAAATTAAAAGAAGCAAAGATAGATGCAACGATGGCAGAAAATCTTTCAAAGATGAATGCAAAAGAACTTTCTGAGGCATCAAAAAGTGCGGCAAACGATCAACAGAAGGCATACATAGAAAAATTGGCAGCTGAAAAACGTTCTGCAAGTTTACAAGAAGCAATGGCTGATGCGGTTGAAAAGTTAAAACAAAAGTTTGCACCAGTTATTGATGCTGTTCTTGAAATGGTTGGCGGTCTCGAAGAAGGCGGTGATAAAGTTTCTATATTCCAAGAGATGATTGATAGTATAGATATGGATGCAATTGCTGCTGGAGTTAAAGAAGCTCTGCCAAAAGTATTGGAGGCAGTAAAGGGTTTGATTAAAAGTCTTCCAAAAATAATAGAGATGGTTTCAGGTTTAATAAGTAAATTTAGTGGTATCGCCGGTGCAGCTGGTGGATTCCTTGATATTTTAGGACCAACAACTGCAGGTTTGGGAGCAATGGCATTAAAAGTTGCAGGTCCAGGTGGTATAGCAACCGGATTCAAATTTGCAGCTAAAGGTGCTAGTGGATTATTTGATATAGTAAAAGGTCCACTCATGGATGGTGTGAAAGGACTAGCCGGTTCAGTTAGTGGAAAATTAGGTGGAGCATTCGGTGCAGTAACGGATAAAGCCGGTAAACTCGGTGGTAAGTTGGGTGGTATGGCGAGTAAATTAAAAGGTAGTGCTGGTGGTGGTGCTAAGGCAGTGAAGATGCCGGGTGCTAAAGCCGGTGGCGGTGGCGGAATGTTAAAAAGTCTAAATAATGCAGTTAAAGGAATGGACACCAAAAAAATGATGCAAGGTGCTGCTGCTATACTAATTCTTGCTGCTGCTCTTTATGTGACTGCAAAGGCAATTCAAGAATTTATGAAAGTTGATTGGGCAGGTATGGCAAAAGCTGGTGTTGCTCTTTTAGGTCTTGCCGCTATTGCTTATTTAATGGGTTCTGCCAGTGCAAATATGATATTGGGTGCAGCTGCTATGTTAGTTCTTGGTGCCGCTCTTTATGTAATAGGTGCAGGTTTACAATACTTTACAAGTATCAGTTGGGAAGATTTGGCAAAAGCTGGTGTTGCACTTGTTGGATTTTCTGCAGTTGCAGTTGGTTTAGGGATGGCTGCTCCATTTATTGCTCTTGGTGCCGCTGCTATGATTGTATTAGGTGCAGGTGCTTATGCATTTGGCGCTGGTATGAATGAAATAGTGCGTGCCATTTCGGAATTACAAAAAATTGGAGATTTGTCAAAAGTTGGAGAAAGTTTAGGTAAAGGAATGGAATCTTTGGGTTCTGTTTCCGATAAAATAGATTTAAGTAAACTTGAAGATTCGTTTGAAGATTTGGATGATGCCCTTGAAGAATTAGATTTTGAACAACTTGCTGCGTTTGGACAATTAGGAAATTCTGCCCTAAAAGGTGCTGGTGAAAACCTTGTTGGTGGTATAAATTCACTGATGGGTATAAATCAAGGAATCAATTGGGGCGGGCTTGAAGATACATTTGATGGTCTTGAAGATGCTCTTGATGAATTGGATTTGGAAGGAATACAGGCATTTGCCAAATTAGGTGAAGAAGGTATTACAAAAGCTGGTGCAAATTTAATTGCTGGATTAAGTTCATTTCAGGCAATTGATCCAAAAGCTGCTGTTGCTGCTATTGCTCCACTGGAAAGTGTTTTTGATGCAATGGATGATGCATTTGAAGAATTGGATTATGAAGACTTGGATGCATTTGGTAAAATAGATTTTAGTAAAATTGCTGCTAATACTGCGGGAATAGCACAATTTGCACAGGCACTTGGAAACATATCAAGTGTATCTGGTATTGATAAATTGGAAGAACAATTCTCAAAACTTTCAGAAGCAATTGATGATTTGGACATTGATAAATTAAACGAACTTTCTGGAATAAAACCAGAGGCAATGGGTAATTTAGGAAAACTACAATCCGTATTCCAACCATCACAGAAAATAGAAAGTAGTGAGGCGGCTCCAGCCGCAGCAGGTGGTGCCGGTGGTGCAGGTGGACCTGCCGGTGGCGGCGGTGGTGCAGGTATGAGTGGTGTTGAGGGTAAATTGGATCAACTCATAGGGTTATTCAGTAGTATTGCAGGTCAGCCAACTGTTATTAAGTTTGGTGATAGATTTGTTGAAGAAATACGTTCAACATTAGACATTAAGAAGTCATACAATGTTCAGAACACATTTGGTCGTCAAGCATAATAAAATGATATAGCTTGATATTTATTATCGAATTAAAAAGGATATGTAAATAATGGCATTAGTAGACTTAAAATCTGATTTATCAAAATATAGATCCGAGGTTTCAAAGGAGGGCAAAAGTTCTCCTGATGCTTCATCTGCTACTAGTGACAAAAATTTTGCAACCAATCAACCAATCACGGATAAACTTTACAAAGAAGTTCCAAATATAAAAAAACCAAAAGTTGTTTCTCTAACAAGTAGATTGGGTAAAACAAAATTAGATGACATAAAAAAACCTAAACCAAGAGATATTACAAAAAAATTAGGAACAACTGAATTAGATAATACAAAAAAACCAAACAAAATTGATTTAGTTGGAAAATTAGAATCATCAAAATTTGATGATATTGTTATCCCTTCCGATAAAAGAGTTGAATTGCAAGATAGATTATCGTCTACAAAATTAGATGATATAGTTCAAACTCCTGTTGAAAACCTATTGATAAATAGTGTTTCATCATTATCACCATCAGTTAGTGATTCAAGATTACCTTTGGCATCTGGAATTGGTTTAGATCAAATAGAATCGAAGTTTTCAAAAATATCACAAACAAGATTTCAAAGTAGACTTGCAGAATCCGATGTTGAAATAAATCCAACAACTCCTGGACAAAATAATAATAGATCTGATACTGATATAAACAGACCTCCACAAACATTCGATAGAGAAGATAGTTCTCCTGATATATCAAGAAATATAAATGATGCGGTTGATAATGTGACTGATCCTGGAATAGTAATAAATGTTTCACCACAATCATTTGATAGAACAGACCAAGCAGTTGCAATCAACACCGATGTATTATCGCCTATTGGTAACATAACAAATCCTTTAATTCAAATAACAAGACCACCACAATTTTTTGATAGAACAGAAAATTTAGTTGAAATTACAAAAAATATAAATGATGCGGTAGATAATATAATAATTCCAGAAATAGAACCAATAATACCGCCGTTGAGTTTTAGTAGACAAGAACAATCTCCAAATATAATAACCGATACTATAAAGGAAGGTCTTGTTGTAAATCCTGATGTTACTGTTTTAAGACTTGATCAAGGCACTATTCATACCAACGATGGTAGTGAATTTAATATAGATGGAACACCAATAAAATTTATTGGAACATCAGAACTTGAAAAAATGATTGAAGTGGATGACAAGGGTCCAATTAGATATTCAGGTACAACTATACATGATACAGATAGAAGTCAATTAAATTTAGACGGTATAACACCCACATTTCCAGGTGGTAGATATGACAGAACAGTAAATTCATTGTATTCTATTCTTGGATTACAAGAAGTTAATTTCTTTTCAAATCAATTTGCAATTGGATTTAATCAAAGACAACAACTTGGTGATAGTAAATATATTGGATTCTCACAATTTGTTTGGATAGGCGGTTCTGATGATGGACCATTTACGAATGCTTTTGTTGATACTAATGGTAGAGGTTTTCAAACTTTTGTTGATCCGGCAGAATCTTTGTATCAACCAAATTCTTCTCAATTTGATTTTACAAAAATAACTGGTGTAAATTTCTTTGATGGGAATAATAACAATACTCTTGGTGGATTTACAGTATTCACACAACCACAAATAACGGAATATAAAACCGAAACATCATTTTTAGGTTGGCAAGGAAATAGATTGGGTGCACCGGCAGTAAATTACTTTGATAATATATTCTTGAATACATCAAAAGGTTTCACTAAATTTGCAGAGTTAGGTCAATCTGATTATATTCCAGATTCGTCTATATTCGATTATGATGGAAACAAACAACAAGCTCCTTCTGTTAATTATTTTGATCAAGCCGGTGTAAATTCAAATATGGGTTTCCATAACTTTGCCGGTTTTATGGATTCAAAATATGTTCAAGATTCATCGCAATATGTTTGGGTAGGAAATTCAACTGAAAATGCGCCTGCTGTTGATTATTTGGATCAATTCAAACAATTTACAAACACAGGATTTCATGTGTTTGCACAAAAGTATGATACAAAATATGTAAAAAATTCATCTGAATTTATTTGGGATGGTAATAGACAAGATGCACCGGCTGTAAACTATTTTGATTTAACAACAAAGAAAACATTTGACGGATTTAATACATTTGCTCAGCCGTATGAATCATTATATGTTCCAGATTCATCACGTTTCACATGGGTTGGAACAAGAGATGACGCTCCATTTGTTAATTATCTTGACATACTATCTGCAAATACTCTATCTGGATTTGATATATTTACACCATTCTTGGAAACAAAATATAAAAATGAATCTTCAACTTATACTTGGAATCAAAATAGACAAGATGCTCCTATTGTAAATTATTTTGATATACAGAATCAATATGTCAATAGTGGATTTGATAAATTCCATGCATTACATGATACCAGATATGTAAAGGATTCGTCTCAATTTGATTTTGATGGAAACAAACAACAGGCACCGGCAGTAAATTACTTTGACCTTATTGGTAAATTTACATCGGTTGGATTTCATACATTTCCTGTTTTCAAAGAAAGTAAATACATTAAGGATTCTTCTGAATTTGATTGGAATGGATCTAGAATAGATGCACCCGCTATAAACTATTTTGATTTACAAGGAACACACACTACTACCGGTTTTTACACTTTTGCTTCAGAGTTTGATTCTAAATACATAAAAGAATCTTCCAGATTTGATTGGGATGGTGCAAGAAATGCCGCTCCTGCTGTTAATTATTTTGATTTACCAGAAAAGTTTACTAAAACAGGATTTCATACGTTTGCTGCATTAAGAGATTCAAAATATATTGCAGAATCTTCTGAATTTGATTGGGATGGTAAACGTGGTGATTCTCCGGAAGTGAACTTTTTTGATATTCGTAAGAGAGTAACTACTGCAGGTTTCCATAGACTTGCAGAAATATATGATACAAAGTATGTTCCAGAAATATCTATATTTGATTGGGATGGTAGTCGTGATGAATCACCACAAGTAAATTATTTCGATTTAAGAGGAAAGTTTACAAAAATAGGTTTCCATAGACTTGCAGAAATATACGATAGCAAATATGTAAAAGATTCATCGGAATTTACATTTATAGGAAAATTTCCAAAAGCAGGAACAGATTATTTTGATAAAGAAAAATTAAATCAAACAGGATTTACTCTAAACATACAACCTAAAGGAAAAAGTAAACCAGCTGGAACCGAGTATTTCCATGAGAGTTCATTCTATACATTCAAAGGTGGAAGACCGGGTAACCCATTGGAATCAGTAATTGATTTCTTTGCAAATACGAATCAATCCGGTTTTACTATGGATATAAAAAGAAACGAAGGTTTACCTCCAACTGAATATGTGGCTGAATCTTCAAGGTTCGATTTCGATGGTAGTAGACCAAAACCACAAAGTTTCTTTCCAGATAGTAACCAAAGTGGTTTCACTTTGGATATTATGGCAAAAGGTAGCAGTAGACCTGGCACAGAATATAAAACCGAATCATCTATATTTGATTTTGATGGTGGAAGACCGGCTAAACAAAGTTTCTTTCCAGATGATAACCAAGGTGGTTTTACAATTGATATTATGCCAAAGGGTGCAGGTAATCCAGATACAGAATATGTAAATGAATCTTCACGATTTGGTTTTGCAGGATTAAGACCATCTGGTATAAATTATTTTCCAGATGATAACCAAACTGGATTTTCAATTGATATAATGAGAAAAGGTAGTGGTAGACCACTAACTGAATACTCAACTGAATCTTCCGGTTTTGCTTGGAAGGGATCTAGAACCGGTGCACCAAGTAATAATTACTTTGGTTTATACAGAACACCAACCGGTAAACAATATCTTGATGTACAACAGAAAAATAATACAACACAAGCCGGTAGGGGTTTCCAAACATTCTATACGGATAAAACTGTAACAAATTATCAATCTGGATATTCAATACACTCAACTGAAAGTGGTAATAACAAAGTTAAATTTGGTGGATTGAATACTCCAGTTACAAACTTCTTTGGTTTTTCACCATTAAAGAGAGATGGTTTCTTACCAAAGATGACAACTAATGATGGAACTCTTTATCCAATAATAAATCCAACACTAACATATAATTTAGATGATGGTGGAAGACTTGCAGTTTCAAATGCTCGTGCATCTGCAGGAGTAACAACTGTTAAAGGTGAAGAATTTGCACCGTTATCTTTGGGTAAACGCCCTTGGACACAACCGGGAACTCTTGCTTCTTTGGAGAATCAAGTTCCAAACATAACAATAAACGATTCAACACATCCCTATTATGTATCAAGTAGGGCAGTATTGCCAAAAACTGCAGGTGCTTACAATAAAAAATACGAAAGAACTATGCGGGATAATAGACAAATCAACGGAAGTTATTTGTATGGTCTTTCAGAAAATGTTGGTCAATTGAATTTACAATACAAAAAGTTTCAGTTACAACCAAATTCTTATGCATCAAATGGATTCAGACAGGATCCGTATATTCTTCGTGGTATTCAAGTAAAAGATTCTGTTAAAAATGAACTATGGGGTAATAAACGATTTACTAGTGGATCCGTAGAATTTCTTGCAAAGGGTGGATATTCTGATGAATTTGGAAATGTTAATGAAGTAGATGTGCAAAGAATTGATAAGTGGTTACAAAGTCCAAGAGGATTAAAATGGCAGACATTACAAAAACAATTGTATGATAATAACGCTTTGGTAGATACACTCAATGGCTGGGATGAACCATCCACATTGGATTCTCCTACGGCAAAAACAAGAATGTATAATACCACATCATTGCTTGATTCAATACGCGATAATACATTCAGAGGTCGCACTATTCGTATTCGTCATGGTGACAAACCAAATGCTGATGATCCAGATGACTTCGATTACTACGAAAGAGTTGTTAAAAAAATGAATCCGTCTAGCACCAGTGAGTTTGGTAATAAATCAGATGTCATGGATTTCCCAAGAGAATCATCAAGCAGTGGAACTATGTTATCGTCTGCAATAAAAACTGCTAGAAATGTGTATTCTGTTTACAAATATAATAGATTGATTGCTCTGTTATCGGAATTGATACCGTCTGCCTTTGTTCCTATAAACTCAAAACTTCCGGCCGCAATATCCGATGCGTATAAAAACAGAGGATCGGAAATCTCCCGATTGAGTGGAAAGGGAGGACCTAATTCTGGAACAGATTCAAATGCCATCACAGTAATCAATAGAGCAAGTCATCCGTTTATGATTCACTATAATACATCTGGTATTTTACCGGAGACATATCCATCAACTGCAAAAAGAGAAACTTGGTTTGGACCAAAAACAAAAACTGGTGATTCTGCTGAAGATGCAACCGGAACAAACAACACATACTCTGGAAGATTAGAAAAACAATTTAGAGATTCAACAAATACATTTGATGGTGTAATAACTGCACTATCTTATCTATTAAGTGGTTCATTCTTAAAAGGAAAGGAATCACAGGAATACCCGGGTGGAAAAGATAATCCTGAAAATTTTGCATATGTTCAACAAAGCACATATAGATTACTTCAACAGAAAGAACCATTTACACCAAAACCTATTGCTTTTATTGATAGAACGCGAGCAAACATTGCAGGTGATGTGGACATTCCATCAACACTGCCCATAAAGTTACCAGATGTTTTGACACAAACACCAAGCGGGGAAACACAGGCAGACGCACCAATTAAACAATATGCTGCTGTTGCTTACGGCAAACTTAAAAAAATTCCACGTGGTGATGCAAACCGTTCGCATGACTATAATGATTTTAGACATGATATTGAATGGGGTGATAAGAAAAAAACATTCTCTACTGATCCAGCTGTAATAGATTACAAAACAAATAATTTAGAAGATAAATTTGGTTTTGGTAATCCTGGAAAAGTTGGTGCAGATAGAAGTAAACCATTCCGAAGTAATATAAAATATAATGGTGGCAAAGTTGTAAGGAAACAAGGAGAGGGTTATGAGTTTAGAGGCGATAGGATAAACATTATTGATTTCAAAAAAACTAACAAGAAACTAACTGATACTGTTGTATATGAACTTGATAATACAGAAATTCCTGGTAAAAAAGATTTAATAACATTTTACTTTACAAGTACGCAGATAGATGGTAGTAAAGGTAGAGCTGCTGAGGCAATAGTTTTTCGTGCTGCCTTTGATAGTATAACTGACAACCACAAACCAAGTTGGAGTCCTCAAATGTATATGGGTAGAGGAGATCCAATTTATTTATTTGGTTCTTATGAAAGGGATGTTAGTTTTGGATTTACTGTTCACATTGGATCTCGCGATGAACAGGCAGCAACATGGCGTAAATTAAATTATCTGGCATCATGGACTGCTCCCGATTATAGCACAGGTCGTTTTCGTTCACCATTATGCCGTTTGAATTTAGGGCATCTATTTAGAAAGACTCCTGGATTCATAAACTCATTATCATATACATTTGATAATGCTGGTGGAACTTGGGAAACTGGACACTTAAAAGAAGATAAAAACTATAATAACGAAGAAGTAAAACCAGGCGTATTACAACTGCCAAAAACAATACAAGTTGCAGTTGGATTTACCGTTATAGGCAATTATCGTCCTGAATGGGGTGGTGTGATGTATTCATTGTATGATGATAAAGGCGATGGATTGATGCCAAAATTAAGTTCAGACGATGAACAAATAAACTTCTTCCGAATAAATGATGGTGCAGGCACTTCACCTGATATCAATGATGATCCAACGAGAGAGGCAAACTTGAAAGAATGGGACGATAATGTTAAAGACGGTCAAGACACAGAAATAACAGCCGAAGAATATAAAAAGATGGGATATAAACAGGTTACATATGAACAGAGAGTTCAAGTCCCAGCACCAACAACAGAAGATCCTGATGCCGTGAAAGAAGAAGTACAAACAATTACAACTTGGGTTCCAGAAGGTAGTGCCGATGAATTTAAGAGGAAAATGAAGCAGTCATTTGATAGAGGCAGTGATTCAACACTAACACCGGAACAAGAAGAAGCACAAGCAAGGGCGTTTGATCAAAAATCAAGTGACGAGGCCAAAGCGAGACGAGCAAAAAGGACAGCTGATGATGCAGCAAAAGCAGCGGCAGCAAATGCAAACCCTCAATCCGATATTCGTATTAAAGAAAACATTAGACCTATTGGATATGGTTTAACTGATGTTATGAAATTAAATCCAGTTCAATATAACATGACTGAAAATGGTGATGAACAAGTTGGATTTATAGCACAAGAAATGTTGCAGATTATTCCAGAAGTGGTTTATGGAAAAGAAGGCGATGTATCAAAAGGCGAGATACTAACATTATCATATCAACATCTTGTATCAGTATTAACTAAGGCAATACAAGAACAACAACAAATGATAGAAACTCAATCAAACAGAATAGATGAATTGGAAAATAAGATTAAAGACGTAAATACTAAATAATTTCAAATTTATTCAAATCATATATTTATTAGTATGTTGTATATTTTATAGTGGAACAATAGTATGCCCAATAGATACGAAGAATCTGATATAATAACTGGAGTAAATAAAACTAATCCAGACGGTTCACAAAGGCGTGTTAGTAAATTATCAAGTATTTTTTATCCAAGTTTTTTTAATAATGAGGATATTTTTATAGTTTCGCACTTGGGGGATAGATTAGATAATCTTGCTTATGATTACTATGGAGATGCATCTTATTGGTTTGTTCTCGCCTCTGTTAATAATTTGGGTAGGGGGAGTTTAGCAATACCTCCTGGATTAGTAATAAGAATACCATATTATGATAAAATAACCGGTACTGGTGCTCTGTTCCAACAGTATAACTTTACGAGGTAATTATGGCACATAGTATAGGTATAACAAACCCGTTTCTTAGGCCACCGGGTCCTGGTGCAGGTGAAGTTAATGCTCGTGGTGTTATCTACGGTAGAAAAATTCGTGGTGGTGCAGATCCAGCATCCGCTGGAATTTATTGGGCATATGGTAGAAAAACTTGGGCAAATGCAGGTGGTTTAACTTTTCCAAAAGGAAAAGAGCATATAACATCTGGTGGTAGTATTTCACTTTACAAATCAAGTTCACATACACCTACGCTTCCAATTTTAACCGGAGTTGATACATCAAATGAAGGTGCAATGGGATCTGTAATAAAAGCATCAATTAGTTTTACAATTTATCCTGCACTAACTGCAGGTGGTTTTGAATTAGGATTTGGTGGTGCATTTTTCAAACCAGGTGCGAACATAGGTGTTTCATTTGGATGGACAACATGGGCTGCTTCTTCATGTGCTTCTAAATTTGGTTTCAATGGTATGGTTATGGATTTTAGTTGGTCAGTCAATACAGATGTTTCTATCAATGCATCCACATCGCTTCTTGCTCAGGGTGTTATTGCAACTGGAGTAACTGGCAATCTTTCAAAGAAAAGTGCAGCTCCTGCACCATCTTCGCCAACATCAAACGCGTCAGGTGGAACAACATCATCAACCGCCACTCCAGCAGACGATCCACCATTTGCTCCTCTTGATGCTAAACAACTTATAGCAATTGGTTCGGATTTAGGAACAGAGATTGATAAAGCAATGGCTCAATTAAATCCTATTCTTTCTCCTGGAAGTGGTGGAGCAGCAGGTGCAATCGGTAGTCCAGTCATATCGGGTACAGGTGCTCCCGAAGAAATATATGGCATTAAAGCATGGGAAGTAAAGGATGACACAACCATAGGTAAATTACAATTCTGTGCAGTTGGTATTCCATGGCAGCCGGATCCACCAGAAACAGATGAAGTTAGTAAATTCGATGAAGCAGCAGTTGCCGGTGGCAGCGCAGGTTCTGCTGGTTCATCAGGATCACCAATTCCGTCAGGAGGCAGCGCGGGAAGTGCAGGTAAAATAACAAAACCTATTGTTAAAAAGTTTTGGTATGTTAATTTTGGTAGCATGGAAGATTTCTTAAAAGAACTAATTGTTTCAGCAACAAGAGGTGCTGTAAAGGGTGTTGATATAAAAAATAAAACCACACCAGGTGGTCCAGGTGGACAAGGATATATGAGTGCATATCCAATGGAAGTTTTATGGCCATCATGCAATTATGGTAGTGGAACACCAGGTGTTGCAACAAATGGTGGACCAATTGGTAGTATATGGTATAATTGTGATTATGTTAAAGAAACTTGGAGACAATTTTTTAATGATAATAATGATGGCAATGCTAATCAAAAAAACTTAACGAGTTTTCTAAACGAATTGTGTAAAAGAGCAAATGAAGCGGCAGGAGATTGGTGGCAGTTGGCTACACAAGTTATTGAGAAATTTCCAAGTTGTGGCGGTGTTGGAACGGTTCAATCTGTATTGTCAGTAGAAGATATGAGTTATTGTGAACCAGAAGGTGGGTTCGGGTTCAATGCCAGTTTTGGAAAACCGATGTTAAAAAATGTCAGTATATCATGTAAAACGAGTTCAACAATGGGTGCAGCAATAATGGGTGGTGGTAATGTTGATACACCCGGTAAACCTAATGCATCACATGGATCGGATCCTAGTGCAGGAATAGACAGTCTAATAGATCAACTCGAGCAAAATGGTGTAAATACTACTTGGGGCGATTCTATGAAAGGTTGTTTGAAGTTAAAGAAAAAATCTCAACCTGGTCATCATTCAAAAAAGAGGATATTGTTTCCTATTGATTTTAGTGTTACAATAGATGGATGTTCTGGATGGGGATTTAATGAGGCAATAAATACAAATCTTAAACCTCCAGGATACGGCGGTTCTGTTTTCGCGATAAATGGTATCAATAATAAAATAGATGTCAATACTTGGGAGACAAGTTTGAAAGGAATAATGAGGTTAGGATAATGAATATAAAAGATTTTAGACAAAAAATTTATTATCCAGAAAATCAAATAGCAAAAAACTTATTTACCAACGGTGGTGAGTTTATGTTGTTGAGAAACTTTGAAGAATATGTTGGTTTCTATCATAGATACACGACTGGTGAAGTTTTTACCCAACATGAATGGAATGCTCTAAAATCGGAAAGATTGATTAGATTTAGAAATTTGTCCGAACCAAAAAAGAAGTATTATGACTTAAAACATTTCTACAAAAAAAGACCAAGTCATCCAGGTATTCGTAGAAAAAAAACAAATAATGAAGATGAATACTACAAATTTAGTGCACCAAGACCGGTAAAAAGAAAACTAACACAAAAAGAAATTGATGCAGGTTCTACATTTAGATACTTTATCACAAAGAGAAATGAAAGAGAAAGAGTGTTTTTTGAAATATCTCCAGAACAAGCACAAAATTATGGCGATAGTAATAGTGGTATAAATCAATATCTTTATGAAATGATTTCGTTACCTTGGAAAGTAGACGGTCCTGAATTTGATATTCACGATGGTTACTTGCTAAAGATGCCGGGCGTAATTGATACTAATTTGCGTATAATTGATAGGTATGCAAAAAAATATAGGTTGATTTCACAGTTAGTTCGCAATCCAAGAGAATTAACCGTATATGAGAATGTTCCTGCAGTAAAACCTAGAGTTGAAACAAAAGAACCACCTATTGTAAATGTTTCTTCTCCTGAAAATTCTGTGCGTGAGATTCCGTTCAATAGAATTGAAAAAGGAGGTGAGGTATCTCCCATTGGTCTTGGTTATGAGGAAGTAAAACCTAGAGTTGAAACAAAAGAACCACCTATTGTAAATCTTCCAAAACCTAGAGTTGAAACACGTGAATCACCTAATGTAAATGTTCCTTCTACTGGAAATTCTGTGCGTGGGATTCCGTCCAATAGTACTGTAACAAGAAGTGAGGTATCTCGTATTGGTACTGGTTATTAGAATGTATAAATTTTTATTTTGAATTTATGTAAAAAGTTTGTATATTTGTGATTATCTACATTCAAAATAAAATATACCATGACATTTGAAGAAAAACCTTCGGTTTGCATTCCAATCATAAGCAATCCAAACAAACACCCGTCTGCAGTTGGCATTATCGGTATGTATTTTCTATTTACCGATGGCGAAGAACAATACATAAACTTTACACATCCAGATGAAGTAGATACAGACATTCAGTTGAATGAAATAAAACTGCACCCAAAAACACTTGTATTCAATAAGAAGGCATTGGTCTATAACGGTTTTAATGATGGTGTAGATCTAAATTCATATCTACATTATTATACGTCAGACCATATCAATTCAAAAGAATTTTATCCAAAGGGAATGGAAACACTTGCCAACAAATTCTACAAGATAGAAGATTTGGGTTATGTTATACCACTTTCAAAACAATTTGAATGGGCGAGAAAGATTGCAAAATATGTTATGAGAGTTTACATAGAAAATCCTATTGATCAAAATTGCATTGACTATTGTAATGATTTCATAAATGTATTCCATGAAATAGAGAGAAACGATATTCTTGTTGGTGATGAAATAAAGAAACAAAACTATATGTGGTACACTACAACTGGTAGACCAAGTAATGCTTGGGATGGTTTTAACTTCTCTGCGATGAATAAAAAAGACGGTAGTAGAGATAAAATCCGTTCAAGGTTTAACGGTGGTAAGATAGTTCAATTTGATTATGATGCATTTCACATAAAACTACTTGCTAAGATATTGGATTATCAATTCCAAAGTCATCCATATGAACAAATAAAAGATGAATTAGGAATTGACATGGACTATGAACAATTCAAAGGAAAAGTTTTTCAGAACATATATGGAACTATAACTCCAGATTTTATAGAACATCCTTTCTTTACAACTGTTCAAGCAATGATTGATGAAATGTATTCGGTATATGAAACCGATGGTATGGTAAAGTCTTGGTTTTACGAAAAGAATTTTAGAGATATTCAAGATGCAACACCTAACAAAGTATTCAATTATGTTCTTCAATCATTGGAAACCGAATACAATGTCCGTAAGATAAAAAGTATTTTACCACATTTACAAAATAAGAAGTCGGTGTTTATGATGTATCTTTATGATGCTTTCATTTTTGATATTCATCCAGATGAAATGAACTTAATTGATACATTACAGTCTGCATTTGAGACAGATAATATGTCAATAAAAATTTATGTTGGCGAGGATTTTGGTCACATTAAACAAATTTAGGAACATATTTATATGAAGTATGTATGTATTGTAAACTTAACAAATATGGTTTTATATGGATTTTAATGAAATTGCAAGAGAATTGATTGAAAAGATAGATACTGATAGATTCAATGTCCACAATGAGACACACATGAATGCGGCAAAAGAGATACTATCGAGATACATAGATAATGAAGATTTATTATTCCATGTAATGCTTTCGTTGAAGTTTCCAGATAAAAGTGATAAAAAAATATAAATAATGAGAGAGATATATTGAAGACACAACTTGTTTGCACTTTCACAAAAAAGTATGAGTTAGACAAAGTAATAGACGATATAAAGACAAACTTTTCAGTATTAAACAATAAAATTTTTATTTTCAAGTCATTTGAAATAAAAGATGATTGTATTCTGTCATATAACATAATCATGGACAGTTACAAGAAATTTCTACCAAATTCAATAATGGTTCATCAAAAGCGTGAGACAAACACAATTTATACGATAAATGCCCTTAACGAATTGATAATGAACTTAAACAACGGTATTCTTGATAAAAAATATCCTATTGAATGGGAACGATACAGAAATTGTGCACTCCTAAAAAATAAAGAAGGATTCCGTGTTGTTAAGATTTTTCTTGTCAAAGTTCAAACTTTTTGATATTTATTTAGTACTGTTGGATATACATAAATGAAAACTATTATGAAAAAATCAATTATTGATGAAATAACAAATAGAGTTATTAAAAAAATTCTTGAACAAACCAGTTCCGTTAAAGAAGGAACTGGATTTGATAGCATATTTGAAGAACTTAAAAAGAAACTATCCGATGTTTCTATGTTACCAGATAATATGATTGATGCTAGTATGTATAAGGAACATGAGATAGTTGATGCTCTAAAAGAAATTGGCTACATCTATAAAAAACCAATGGGTGGCAAGTTACATTTTTTCAATAAAGACACAAGTATAAGTGTTTATCTATTACAAAATTCTGGTAAACTAACCCTATTACCGTGAGGAATCTATGAAAAAGGTTAAGAAAAAAATAAATGAATCTATTACCGAATCTGCAATTAGTCCATTAGGTTATATTGTTTTTATAGATGCTTCAAATTCAATAGAAGGATCTCGCGGTGGATATTTGAAAATGACGTTCCCATCAGAAACACCAGATGTAATAAAAAATTGGTTTAGTCCATTAGTTAATTCTAAATCATATGACGGTGTAAAGGATAAACTCCAATCAATAGGATCTAGATTTTCAAACAATCCATCATTGAAGGCACTATTCAATTCTTTAGCAAAGTTAAAGTCTTCTGCATATTCAGAAGAAGATAAAGAATCACATGAGAATGATGTAGAATTGATTATCAAAAGAATAAGCATATACATCAAGAGAAAATTAACTGAAGCAGATATAAAAGTTTTGGAAGAATTGGTTGAGGATATAAATTCTGTTGTGGAGGATGTATCACAGAAGATAGATGATGAAATTGCAGGACTAGCAGAGCCAACCGAATCTAAACCAGAAGAAGAAGAATCAACTAAAAAGGAAAAGAAAGAAAAGGAAGAACCAAAGACTGAAATAAAGATCAATGAAAGATTACGTAATAAATTTCGTAAAAAAATAAAAGAGATGGTCAGAAGTTATTTACTGACAAAAAAATAAAATAAAAATATGCTAAAATTATTAGATATATTGAAAGAAGATAATGCTAAAGATGAATTAAAGAAAATTCTTAAAAAGGATTATGTTTCATTCGTAAAAGAATTGGGCGATAATATAAACGATCCAAAATTTCTTGATGCTATAAAATCACTTTCAAGTGATATGCCAATCAAAATATCTATGATTGCTCCTTTATGTGCAGGCCTACAACCAACACAAAATGAAGTTGTTATGGATAAGTCATTGAGTTATCCGTTAAAAGATGCTTCAAGTGCAGATACAATTTTGAAAGGTGGTGTTGTTTCACCTGCCGGTAAATCAATAGTAACGGCTGGTGGTGGTAAATTTGTTATTGACGGACACCATCGTTGGTCACAAGTATTTTGTATAAATCCAGATGCAAAAATATCTGCATTAGACTTGACTGATATTAAAAAACCAATAGAGGCACTTAAAGCCACTCAAATTGGTATTGCTGCTCAAACAGGTGGAGTGCCAACAGCTGCAGGTGGTGGCGTTAATTTGTTTACGGTTGGCGAAGATGTATTAAAATCATATGTGATGGAAACTATAAAAGAACCTGTTGTAGAAGTATTTAAGAAATATGGTAAAGGCGATACACCAGAAGCGATTGCGGACTATATTTGGGGTAATGTAGAGACTTTGAAAAACCAAAGTTCACCAGTTGCGGGTGCACCAGAGCGTGATGTTATGCCACAAACGGATGATGCCCCAGCGTGGACTGATACTACATTTAACGTGGAAAAGATACCAGAAACTATTGTTCGTAGATTGAAAGAACTTGTAAAATATAATAAAAAATAAAATAAAAATTGCTTGCTTATTAAACATTAAATTCATATATTAGTATTGTTCTATTAGACATAACATTCTTTTAGTAACGATTAAACATTATTTATTACACATTTGGAGAAACATCATGGCTATTAA
>Ga0172373_10002146_pt1 | contig 30758 bp, 27 predicted proteins | sample Lak10m_2_FD_114546 | JGI IMG/M metagenome (GOLD analysis project Ga0172373, IMG submission 114546) | Freshwater microbial communities from Kabuno Bay, South-Kivu, Congo - kab_092012_10m | ecosystem: Environmental > Aquatic > Freshwater > Lake | place: Democratic Republic of the Congo...
CCGCCGCGCCGCTCGCCGCGCCGCTCGGGCAGGTGATCGGTGGGCCGCACCAGGGGCAGGATGCGCCCACGGTACTGCACCACCTCCTGGCTGCCGGTGCGCTCCACGCTGTCCGCGGGCAGCTCCTCCAGCCGGTCCACGCGGTCCAGCGGCACGGCCATGTGGCTGTCGCCCACCTTGAAGAGCAGCAGGGTCTGGCGATCCTCGCCCTCGTCCTCCACCGCGTGGGACAGCTCTGCCAGGGCCTCGTGGCGGCTCTCGCTGATGACATGGCTCTGCTGGGCAAGGCCCATCACATCCAGGATGAGGGCCACGGAGCCGTCACCCATGATGGTGGCGCCGGCGAAGAGACGGATGTTCTTCAGCGCGGCCCACAGGGGCTTCACCACAATCTCCTCCGTGTCGGTGATCTCGTCCACCACCATGCCGAAGGGACGGCCGTCGGCCTGCAGCACCACGATGTTGATGCTGCCCGTGTCGGCAGCGGGGGCCAGCCCCAACTGCTCGCGCAGATAGACCAAGGGCAGCAACCGACCGCGCAAGCGGTACACGGGCGCCCCGTGGATCATCTCGATGCCCTTGCGGGCGTGGTCGCCCTCCAGCCGCACCAGCTCCAGCAGGCTCACCTGGGGCACGGCGAAACGCTGGCCCTCGGCCTTGACGATGAGGGCCGGAATGATGGCGAGGGTGAGGGGGATCTTGATCTTCAGCACAGAGCCTTGTCCGCGCTCGCTCTGCATGTCCACCGTGCCACCGATGCGCGTGATGTTGGTGCGCACCACATCCATGCCCACGCCGCGTCCGGAGACATTGGTCACCTGTTTGGCGGTGGAGAATCCCGGCGTGAAGATGAGGTTGATGAGCTCGCGGTCGCCCATTTGCTCCGCCACCTCGGCGCTCACCAGGTGGCGCTCCACGGCCTTGCGGCGGATGGCCTCGGCGTCCAACCCGGCGCCATCGTCGCGGATCTCGATGTTGACCTGGCCGCCCTCGTGGAAGGCGCGCATGTGGATCACGCCCTCCGCCGTCTTGCCTGAGGCGGCACGCAGCTCCGGCGACTCCACGCCGTGGTCGATGCTGTTGCGCACGATGTGCGTGAGCGGATCCTTGATGGCTTCCAGGATGGTCTTGTCCAGCTCCGTGTCCTTGCCTTCCATCTCCAGCCGCACCTGCTTTCCACAAGCGTGGGCCAGGTCGCGCACGATGCGCGGGAACTTGCTCCACACATTGCCGATGGGCTGCATGCGTGTCTTCATGACGCCTTCCTGCAGCTCGGTGGTGATGAGGTTCAAGCGCTGCAGGATGGAGTTGAAACTGGCGTCGTCGAAGCGGCTGGCGAACTGCAGAAGCTGGTTGCGCACCAGCACCAGCTCGCCGGCCAGATTCATCAGGCGGTCCAGGTTGGCCACTTCCACACGCAGGGTGCTGTCGGCCACGCTGCCTTCCCGGGCGCGGTTTTCCTGCTGCTGGGCCAGGGCATCCTTTACGGCGCCGGACTCAACCGCGCCCTTTTCCACCAGGATCTCGCCGATGTGGCGCGGATCCCCTGCCGCCTGCTGCTCCAGCGCCTCGCTCAGATGCTCCTCACGCGCGGCGCCGGACTCCACCAGCAGCTTGCCCATGCTGGGGATCTCCACCGGAGGAGGCGGAGGCGGCAGCTCAACCGCCACCAGGGGCTGGATGCTGGGCATGTGCTCCCCGGCGGGCTCGGGCGTCATCGCAACGGTGGTCTCCGGGGCGGAACCCTCCGTGTGGGCCGCCAGGCGGGCCACCAGATCGGAGTGATCCGCAGGGCCCTCGTTTTCTTCGCTCTCGATGTGGCGCAGCATGCCGCGCACGGCGTCCACCAGCGCCAGCAAATCGGTGGTGATGGCGGGGGAAAGGGCCCTCTTGCCGTCCCGCAGCTGGCTTAGCAGGTTCTCGCCCGTGTGGGTGAGCTTCTCCAGCTTGCCCAGACCGAAAAAGCCGCTGGTTCCCTTGATGGTGTGGATGGTGCGGAAGATCCCGGCCAGGACCTCCTTGTTGCCCGGATCCTCCTCCAGCAGCACGAACTGCTGGTCCAGGCGATCCAGGTTCTCGTAACTCTCCACCAGGAACTCGCGCAGAATGTCTTCCATGCCAGAAAATGCGCTCATGAATCCTCCCTAGGCTGCCTGTTCATGATCGGTCGCCCCTTGGCGCATCTTGAGCCACCAATCAGCTTTCTTGTGAAAAGCATGACATGAAACCTCGCCGAGTCGGGAAGTCGAAGGGCGTCTGTTCCCTTTGACCACCTGCTGCTGAACAGCACACCCAATCACCGGAGCTTCCCATGCGCTACCTGAACTTGCTGTGGATTTCCCTCGCACTCGGGCTGGGTGCCCAGTCCTGCTCGCCGACCAAGCAAAAGGAGTGGTCCCTGCTGGGGCGCTTCACCACTCACAAAGGGAACGGAGTCCAGGAGAAGCGCAGCCTGAATCTGGGCGCTTTTCATTCCATCGAGGTGGGTCAGGCCTTCGATGTGGTGGTGCACACGGGCGAAGCCTGCCGGGGAGTGCTTTCCGGCGACGCCAATCTGCTGGACTTCGTGCAGGTGAAGGTGCGCCAGGGCACCCTGATCATGGAATGGATCGACTCTGCCTCCTATCGTGTGAAGCAGCCCATGGTGCTGGAGCTGTGGTTGCCCAGCCTGGCGGGCGCGGAGATCAGCGGCGCGGCCACTTTGAACGCCAAAGGGCTCAACCAAGGGGACCTATCGCTGGATGTCAGCGGAGCCGGCCAGGCGGAAGTGGAGGGCGAGCTGAAGCATGTGGTGGCCGAGATCTCCGGGGCCTCCGAGCTGAAACTGGCGGTGCGGCTGGACTCGCTGACGGCGAATTGCAGCGGGGCTTCGGACTTGAGTGTGACGGGGCGGGTGGGGTATTTGGAGGGGGGTCTTTCCGGAGCTTCCAGCCTGCACGGCCGTGACTGTGAAAACCAGCAGGCCGTGCTGGATCTGTCGGGGTCATCCGATGCGAAAGTCACCGTGTCAGAAGTGATCAGCGCCTCCTGCAGCGGGGCCAGCCAGCTGGACTACTGGGGAACTGCCCGCGTGCGCCTGGCTGAAACCAGCGGGAGTTCGGACATCACCCATCGCTGAATCCCCTTCCAGCGCCAATGGAAAGAGCCCGCTTCGGCGGGCTCTTGTGGGAATCGGGATTGACGGCGGATCAGTCGGTGAGCACGCGCACCAGCTTGCGGCCCGCCCGGCTGTAGAAGTTCACCACGCCATCGCTGGTGGCATAAAGGGTGTCGTCGGAACCGATGCCGACATTCTTGCCAGGATGGAAATGGGTGCCACGCTGACGAACGATAATGTTGCCATTCAACACCTTCTCGCCGCCGTACTTCTTCACGCCCAGATACTGGGGATTGGAGTCGCGCCCGTTGCGGGTTGAACTCTGACCTTTTTTGTGAGCCATGACATCGTCTCCTGTATCTGGCCCGGCCTAGGCCTGAATGCCGTTGACCGTGATGAGCGTGTAGTTCTGGCGATGGCCACGCATGCGGCGGAAACCCTTGCGACGCTTCATCTTGAAGTTGATGACCTTGGTGCCTTTTCCGTGCTCGAGCACCGTCGCGTCGATGCTCACATCGTCCAGCGAGGGAGAGCCGAAGCGGCTCTTGTCGCCATCGATGAGGGCCAGCACGCGGTCCACGGCCACTTTGTCACCCGCATTGGCATCCAGCAGCGGCACGCGCAATTTGAGGCCTGCGCTGAGCTGAAACTGGCGGCCGGCGATCTCCGCGATGGCAAACATGTTCGTCCTCCGATCCTTTGCAAGGCGGACAACATAGTGCCTCCGCCGGCGAGAGTCAAGGTTCCTCGTCCACATCCACATCGCGGTGGAGGCGCAGCCCAGGGGAATCCTGTTCACCAGCCACATCCTCCGCCTGCTCCCAGGCCAGGGCGTCGTAGGCGCCATCCTCCTGCAGCGCGCCGGTCATGCGCTGGGCGCCCACGCCACGGGCGTGGTCCTGGGTCACCTCACGGCCCTGCCGGGGAGAGGTGCAGCGGAACTCCGTCTCGTCCAGACGCTCGTCCGCGCGCACGCGGATGAGCATGAAGTGACGCCACATGAGGCGCCACACCTGGTTGCGCGTGCCAGCCGTGAGGTGCGCGTGGAGGCTGGGCGCCACGGTGATGAGCAGGCGCCGCTCCCGCGTGGCGGCTTTGTAGCGGCGAATCCAGCGGTCCAGCTCCGTCAGCACGGTCTCGCGGCTGGGCACCAGGCCCGTGCCGCCACAGCGCCGACAGGGCTGGTGCAGCGTGTGGATGAGCGCCGGACGCACGCGCTCGCGCGTCATCTCCATCAGACCGAAACGGGAGAGGGGCGCCACATCGGTCTGGGCGCGATCCTGCTTGAGGATCTGGCGCATCTCCTGCATCAGGCGCAGGCGGTGCTCCTCCTGCTGCATGTCGATGAAGTCGATGACGATGAGCCCGCCCAAATCGCGCAGGCGCAGCTGCCGGCCGATTTCCCGGGCCGCCTCCAGATTCACGCGCAGGGCGTGGTCCTCCAGGGCCTTCTTGCGGGCGAAGCGGCCGGAGTTCACATCGATGACATTCATGGCTTCGGTGGATTCGATGATCAGGTAGCCGCCACCCTTCACCCACACTTTGCGCTCGATGCTGTGCTCGATCTCCTCTTCCACGCCCATGGCGTCGAAGAGGGGCTCGCGCCCGTCGTAGAGGCGCACGCGATCCTTCAGCTCCGGCAGCACCTCCGCCATGTAGGCACGCAGTTCCTTCCACAGGCCCCGGTGGTCGCACAGCACCTCGTCCAGATCGGCGGTGAAAAGGTCGCGCATGATGTGCGAGACCATGCCGGGCTCCTGGTGAATCACCTGGCCCTCCACGGCGTGTTCCACCCTGGCGCGCACTCCCTGCCAGCGATCCATCAGCTCCCGCAGGTCCGCCTCGATCTGTTCCCGGCTGTGGCCTTCCGCCACTGTGCGCACGATGAGGCCGTAGCCATCGGGCAGCATGTCCTTCACCAGACCCTTCAGACGGCGGCGCTCGGTGGTGGACTTGATGCGCCGGCTGACGCCGGTCATGCCATCGCCGGGCAGGAGCACCAGGTAGCGCCCGGCCAGGCTGAGCTGCATGGTGAGGCGCGCCCCCTTGGTGCCGATGGGTTCCTTCACCACCTGCACGGGAAAGAGCTGATCCACCGCCAGCGCGGCGCGGTTGTCCCGGGAGCGGGCGCCCTGCTGGGAGCGCCACTGGTCGGGGGGAACGCAATCGCTCCAGGGCAGGAATCCGTCGGAGTCCTGTCCAATGGCCACGAAGGCCGCCTGCATGCCAGGCGCCAGTTTCACCACTCGACCCATGATGATGTGGCCCAGCAGGCGGTCCCGCTCTGCGCGCTCCACATAGAAGTCGGAGAGGCGCCCGTCCTCCAGAATGGCCACTCGGCTCTCCGCCGGGGAGCTGTTGATGACGATCTGCCGCTTCAAGGTCACGGGATCAAATGCCCGGGTTGAAGTACATGGTGCCGGTGACGGGGCGGGAGAGCCGCTCCACCAGCGCCTGACGGTGCACCGGGTTGTTCACGAAGTCGATCTCGTTGGCGTTGACGATGAGCAGGGGTGTCTCGTGGTAGCTGAGGAAGAAGGCGTTGTAGGCGTCGTTGAGCTGGCGGATGTAGTCCGTGCTCATGTCGCGCTCGTAGCTGCGGTTGCGGATCTGGATGTTGCGCATGAGGCGATCCACATTGGACTGCAGGTACACCACCAGATCCGGACGGTGGATGTCCCGCTCCATGAACTCGATGATCTTCTCGTAGAGCACCAGCTCGCGCTCGTCCAGGTTCAGGTAGGCAAAGATCTTGTCCTTGTCGAAGAGGTAGTCGCTCACCGTCACCTCGGCGAAGAGGCTCATCTGGCGGTGGCGCAGCAGCTGGTTGTAACGGGCGAAGAGGAAGTTGAGCTGCACCTGGAAGGCGAAGTGGCGCGGCTCGCGGTAGAAGTCCTCCAGGAAGGGATTCTTGTGGGGCTCCTCCATCACCAGCTGGGCGCCCCACTCCTGCGCCAGGATGGTGCACAGGCTGGTCTTCCCCACGCCGATCACGCCCTCGATGGCCACCGACTTCAGCTGTTCCGGAACCATCCCGCTTCCTCCACTCGCCACACCGCGCCCGGCGCATCTGCCTCCAGGCGGCACCCGGCTTGGGTCAACTCCTTCACCAAGTCCCTGTCCATCGTGGCCGCCAGATCCAGCAGGGGCGCAATCACGAAGGACCTTTCCCAAAGCCCGGGATGGGGAAGCCGCAATCCGGGGCTTTCGGCCTGCGCCGCGCAGGGGCCGTCCTCCGCCGCAAGCAGCAGGTCCACATCCACCTCGCGCTCCCGCCAGCGCTGCCTGGGCAGCCTGCCCAGGCGAAGTTCCACCGCCTTCACGCGGTCCAGCAGCGTGCGCAGGCCCACCGATGACGCCAGGCAGGCCGCCGCGTTGAGGAAGTCCGGTTGATCCGCCGGGCCCATGGGCCGCGAGGCGTAGAGCGCCGATACTTCCAAGAGGCGCAAAGGTCCTTCGTCAAGCAAGGCGCAGGCCCTGGCAAGGGTGCTGCGCGCGGGCCCCACATTGGCGCCCAGGCCAATCCACACCATCACCGCGCCGTGTTGGGGGCCTCGCCGCGCCCTTCCTCCAGCCAGCGCGGATGCACGCGCATGATTTCCACTTCCACATGTCCGAAGAAATTCGGGATGGGCGGGCTGAGCTTGCGCACGCAGAGTTGCAGGGCGTCCACCCGCGAAAAATCGCGGAAGATCTCGGCGGCAAGCCCCTCCACCAGCCGCTCCAGCAGGTGGAAGCGGTGGGTGGTCACCCAGCGGGTCACGCAGGCGTGCAGGCTCTGGTAATTGAGCGCGTCCTCCAGGTCGTCGCTGTGGCCGGCGGCGCTGCAGTCCAGAAAGGCCTGGACGCTGAGTTCAAAGCGCTGCCCCAGCGTGGACTCCTCGCTGCGGTGGCCATGGTAGGCGTAGATCTGGATGCCTTCGATTCCCACCCGGTCGCTGTTGCGCCGAATGCGGAGGAATTGCTCGCGTTGCATGTCTGAAAGGTAGGAAGCGGCGCCCGACCCGGCACGGTGCACGCACGGACACCCCGGCGGCACAGCTGCGCCTCGCTCAGACGGCGGCAAGGCTCAGGAGCGGAAGATCACCTCTTCCCGGCTGAACATGCGCACCGCCGTCCACAGGGCCAGCGCCGCGTAGACCATGTTGATGGCGAAGACGAGGGCCATCAGGCCCATGTCGCCGTAATCCTGACGCAGCACATCGCGCATGAGCAGGGTGACATTGAACACCGGCGCGAAGGCCAAGCCGATGCTCAGTTTCAGTCCGGGAATGAGACTGGCCATGCTGGGAAAGATGACTAGCATCATGAGCGGCCCCAGGTAGCTCTGCGCCTCCTTCATGCTGCGTGCGCGGATGCACACCGCCAGCAGCAAGGCCGAGAAAATGAGCGCCACCGGCAGGAGCAGCAGCAAGCCGATTCCCAGCGCCGCCGGATCGATGGTGAAGGGAAGGCCGCCCTCCACCATGCGGTCGCCAGCCCAGCGCAGGTAGGCGTACTGGCCGCCCAGGGTGAAGAGCGCGCTGCCCATGGCCATGATGGCGGTGGCCACATACTTGCCCAACACAATGTCCAGCCGCGAGACCGGGTTCACCAGCAGGGTCTCGATGGTGTTGCGCTCCTTCTCCCCCGCCGTGAGATCCATGGCGGGATACATGGCCCCCTGGATGCACAGCAGGAGGATGATGTAGGGCAGGAAGCGCGCGGCCATCTCCGACGCTTTGCGCGCCGGTGGCGCCGTCTCCACATGCTCCACCGTCCAGGGTTGCGTGAGGTCGGGGCGCAGGCCGTGTTCTTTCAGCCAGCCCTGCAGACGCACCTCCCGCAGCGCGGTGAGCTGGCGGCTGAGTTCCCGCCCCGCCATCTGGGCCGCGTCGTCGGTGGAGTCGTAGTGCAGGCGCACCACAGGCGCCGTGGTGCTGTCCATGGGGGTGCTCAGCCGCTCCAGCGCTCTGCCCATGCCCGGGCCGATCTCCAGCACGGCGCGCACATCGTCCCGGGCCAAAAGGCTGTCCATGGGCAGCTTGCCCTCGTCCTCGGTGAAGGTGAAGCGGGCGGCGGCGGCACGGAGCTCCTCCACCAGGGCGGCGTCGTGGGCGGCGCCTCGCACAAAGACCGTGCCCTTCTCGCTCTGGAGCTTTTCCAGCGAGCTGTTGGTCAGCCAGCCAATGGCCGTGATGAGCAGGGGCAGGGTGAGCACGGGAATGATGATCATGGAAATGATGGTGCGGCGGTCACGCAGCAGGTCGCGCATCTCCTTGGCGGCCACAATCCACACGATGCCAGCCTTCATGCCTGTTCCCCTTCCTTGGGCTTTGCGTCGTCGCTGCGCGTCAGTGCCCGCAACATGGCCGAGTGGCGGACGGAGAGGCGGTTGAGCGTGTCCAGCAGGATCTTGGGCCGCTTCTGGCGGGTGAAGTCCGCCGGATCGCGCAGGAAGAGTCCCGCCACGGCGGCGGCCTCGAAGTGTTCCCGGGGGCGGGCGGGCAACACCAGGGTCTTCTCGCCCTCGCGCGCCCGGCGCAGAAAGCCGCCCTCGAGCATGGTCTCGATCACACCGTTGATCTCCGCCTCCGGCAGCCACAGCATGCGGCCCAGCTGCTCGACGGTGAGCTCGCGCCCATCGTCGAAGGCGTCCAGCACGGCCTCGCGCAAGGCCAGCGCGATGATGTACTCAGGCATGGGCCCGTCTTTCCTGCTCTCCCGCCGCAGGAGCAGGGCCTGCCGATTCTGGGTGATGAAGGAGATCTCCGCGCCGGTGAGCACGATCACCCAGGTGAGAAAGACCCAGATCATGAAGAGGGGCAGGGCGGCCAGGCTGCCGTAGATGAGGTTGTAGCTTCCGGCCTGCACGGTGTAGAAGGCGAAGGCCACCTTGGCCACTTCCCACGCGCCGGCGGCGAAGGCCGCGCCCACGGCGGCGGCGGCCGGGCGCACGCGCGTGTTGGGCACCGCCCAGTAGAGGAAGAGGAAGGCGCTGAACTGCACGGCCACGGGCAAGAGGTGCCCGCGTGCCTGGTTCACCCAGGCCGGCAGCACGGAAAAAATGCGCACCACCGTGGCTTCGCCGGAGAGGAACATGGACACGCCGGCCAGCACCGGCAGCAGGGTCATGAACAGCCAGTAGGAGCCCAGGCGCTGGCGGATGCTGCGGCTGCGCCGCACGCGCCAGATGTTGTTCAGGTCCGTCTCGATGGTGGAGATGAGCGAGTACACGCCCAGGCCCAGGCTGACCACGCCGAAGAGGCCCAGGGTGGAAAGGTTCAGCTCCGCCATGCGCGTAAGCAGGAACTGTGTCACCAGCTGGGAGCCGTCCGGACTGAAGTACTCGGCCATGAGAGGCTGCAGCTTGTCCATCAGCCAGGGAAAGCCGCCCACCTGCTTGAAGACCACCACCACCAGTCCCAAAAGGGGAATCATGGAGAGCAGGCTGGTGTAGGTGAGGGCGGCGGCACGGGCCACGGCGCCACGGCGGAAGAACTCGCCCATGGTCTCCAGGAAGAGCAGGGCCAGGTCCCGGAAGACGAAGACAGGGTTCTGCTCGGGCCAGGCAAAGCGCGCCTTGCCGCCCCTTCGCCCTTCGCCCTTGTCGCGGTGATCAGCTGTGCGGGCCATGACCCGTCACCTTGAGGAAAATGGCGTTGAGATCGCGGCTGCCGTGGCGCTCCTCCAGCTCGTCCAGGGTGCCGGCCTCCACGAGGAGTCCCTTGTGGATGAAGGCAAGGTCGTGGCACAGACGCTCGGCCTCGGGCATGATGTGGGTGGAGAAGAGCACCGTGCGGCCCTCCTCGGCGCAGCGGTGGATGAAGGCAACCACGCCGGCGGAAGCGATGACATCCAGGCCGCTGGTGGGCTCGTCCAGCACGATCACTTCCGGGTCGTGCAGGGCGGCGCGGGCGATGCTGCACTTCTGCTTCTGGCCCGTGCTCAGGGTGCCCACGCGCTGGGTGAGGAAGGGCGTCATCTCCAGCAGATCAGCCAGTTCCCTGGTGCGCTGGCGGATGCGCTCCTCGCTCATTCCCTGCAGGCGGCCGAAGTACTGCAGCGTCTCGGTGGCGTTGAGCCGATCGTAGAGGCCGGTGGCCCCGGTGAGAAAGCCAAGGCGGGAGCGCACGGCGTGGGGTTCGGTGACCGCATCGTGCCCCGCCACCAGGATGCGTCCCTCGTCGGGCTTGATGAGGGTGGCCACGGCGCGCAGGGTGGTGGTCTTGCCGGCGCCATTGGGCCCCAGGAGGCCAAACACGCGTCCCGGATTGGCGGAAAGGTTGATGCCGTCCACGGCGGGCACGCGCTTGGCGCCCTTGCCAAAATGTTTGCGGAAGCCTTCAATGCGGATCATGCGCCCCCTCCTGAGCTCGCGGTCCGTGTGCGGCGATCTGTCCTGGCCGGCTTTCGGCTATGGGAAGAGCTTGCGCGCCCACTGCGGGTCGAAGTATTCGCCACTCTTCGTTGAATGGGCCAACTCGAAAGTACCGAAGCCCTGCACATCAATGAAGATGAATTCCGCGCCCCCTTCCAGGTGGTGGTAGAGCCACAATTCGAAGTCCCGGTGCTCCCCACTGGTGCCCGTTGAGGAGGTGCCCAGCTGGAAATCGTAGCGTGCGTTGAGCTGGCCGAAATCCGTCTCAACGGCGTCAGGAGGGCCGTAGCGCACAAAGACGCGCGCGCGGTCACCCATGGACGACGCGCCACCCGTGCCGGGCCAGCGACGGCGGGCCTCTTCAACGCGATCCAGCAGGGCGGCCTGCTCCTCGTTCAGGGGCGTGGCGGGATCCGGATCGCGCACGCGCCAGAATTCCTTGATGAAAGCCCGTCGTCCTTCCAGATCCAGTCGCCCCCAGGCCTCCTCCTCGTAGTGGCTGGCCAGCACCTGGGCCGCCTCCCACTGCCGCGCCAGTTCCTCGGGGGATGCGTCGTCCAGGGCCGTCTGCTCGTCCTCTGGCGGAGGTGGCGCCACGGCGGGGTTGTGCATCCAAAAAGCCTTGCCAACGGTAGCCGCGCCTCCTCCCTGGCGATAGAGCGCCACCTCCAGCTCGTAGGCGCCGCTGGGCAGGTGCCCCACGGGCTGGCGTAGGGCCACCAGACGCACGGGGCCGTCCAGCAGGGGAAAGTGAGCCAGGGGACGCGGCAGGCCGCTCTCCAGACGGCGACCCCGCTCGTTCAGCAAGGCCACCGCCAGCTCCAGGCTGTCCAGGGGGCCGTCATCCAGCACCTCCACCAGCGCGTGCAGCGTGTCCAGGCCCGAGCCGTACATGGCGTCCCCATAAGACAGGAAGCGCCACCGCGCGGCGCCCGCTCCGTGCAGGAAGGGACCGTCGTCGGTGGCCATCTCCGGCGCGGTCACGCCCAGGAAGCATCCGCCCAGCGCGGCGGCGGCGGGCTTCCCCACGCGCAGGGTCTTCTCGCTCAGCAAGCCCGTGCGCGCATCCGCCACGCGCACGCGCAAGCGGCCACCGTCCGGGGGAATGGCCAGCAGGATCTGGTCCGGCACCTTCTCCCCCGGCGCGAGGGCCGGCTCAAGGCGCCGTCGATCCGTGCGCGACCAGCTGGTGTCGGCCACCACCCGGCCCGCCCGCTCCAGCCAGGCGCGGGCCTGCCAGCCCGCCACGGCGCTGTTCTCCTCACGCTCCCACTCCAGGCTGCCACGCTGCACCATCAGGTCCAACTCCAGCACCGGTGCTCCGCTCTCGTGACGCCAGGTGGCATCCACCGAGCAAATGGGCTGGGCCGGCAGCGCGGCGGCGGCCAGCAGGACGCCTGCCACCGCTTGGACCCACCACGGCGCGCGGCGCTCACGCCGATTCATGGAACTGCACGCTGACAATGGTGCTCACGCCTTCCTCCGCCATGGTGACGCCGTAGAGTTGGTCGGCGTAGCCCATGGTCTTCTTGTTGTGCGTGATGATGATGAACTGGGTCATGCCGCTGAATTCCTGGATCAGTGTATTGAAGCGGGCGATGTTGCCGTCGTCCAGTGGCGCGTCAACCTCGTCCAGGATGCAGAAAGGGCTGGGCTTCACCATGTAAATGGCGAAGAGCAGGGCGATGGCGGTGAGGGTCTTCTCTCCGCCGCTCATGAGCATGAGGTTTTGAATGCGCTTGCCGCTGGGAGTGGCGCTGATGAGGATCTCCGCCTCCAGCGGATCCTCGCCGGAGAGAGCGAGGTCGGCGCGGCCATCGCTGAAGAGCTTGAGGAAGAGGTAGATGAAATTCTCGCGGATGCGCGTGAAGGTCTCCTCGAAGAGCTCGCGCGCCACGCGGTTGATGCGGTCGATGGTCTCCTGCAGCATGGCCTCGGCTTCCTGAAGGTCGTTGAGCTGGGCGCGCAGGAAGCCCGCCCGCTGGCTCTCCGCCTCGTATTCCTCGATGGCCAGCAGGTTCACCGGGCCAAGTCTGCGCAGGGCCTCGCGCAGCTCCACCACGCGCTGACGCGCCTCCTCCCGCCGGGTCTTGGCGGCGTCCTCCGTCTCGTCCTCCGGGGCATTCCACGGGGCGGCGGGATCGAGCGCCAACTCGTACTCGGCCTGGATGCGCTCCAGCAGCGCCGCCACCCGTCCATCCAGGGCGCTGGCCTCCAGCTCGGCCTGGTGCAGACGGTCCTTGTGGCCATCGCGCTCGGCGCGCAGGCTGTGCTCCGCGTCCAGCAACTCCCTCTGGCGGCCGCGCAGCTCACCCTGGGTCCCGCGGCGCTTGTCCTGGCGGGCCTCCTCCTCTTCCCGGGCCAAGCCGGCGGCCACCTGCAAGGCCTCCAGCTCCTGGCGGCGGGAGGCCAACTGGAGCCGGCGCTCCTCGCCTTCGGCCATGTCGGAGGCGGCGCGCTGCAAGCGCTCACGCCCCTCCACCTGGAAGCGGCGCACCTGCTCCAGGTCACGCTGCTGGGCCTCCAGGTGCAATCTTCCGCCTGTGGCGGCCACCTGGGCGGTTCCCCGGGCCTCTGTCAATTGACGCGTCTCGGTGGACTGTTCCTCCAGGCGGCTAGCCAGCAGGGTGTTCTCGCCCTCGGCCTCGTCGCGCTCGACCTGCAGATCGGCGAGCTGGCGACGCAGGGTGCGCTCACGGCTCTCCACCTCACGCACACGCTCGGCAAGTTCGGACAGGTTGCGCCGGAACGATTCGGCATCGCGCCCGGCGCGCTCCTCCTCCAGTTCCAGCCGCTCCCGCCAGCGCTCCGCAGCGCGCAGGGCCTCGGCGCTGCCACGGTCCGCCGCCTCCGCCGCCTCTCCCGCCGCCCGTGCCGTAAGCAGGGCCTCCTCCAGGCGCCCCACCTCGGCCTCGCGCTCCTGCACGCGGGCGCCCAGGGCCTCCTCCTCCGCCAACAGCCCTTCGGCCTGCAGGCGCAGGCCCAGGTGGCCGCTGCCCGCGCCGCGTCCGTGACGGCTGATGAAGGGCGGGCGCCAGGTCTCGCCCCCGGCGGAAACGAAGAGATCTCCCGCGCTGCCGGACTCCCAGGGCCTGGCGGTGGTGTCAAGCACCAGCCAGCAGCGATGCAGCAGGTGGGCAAGCAGCGGACGCACGCGGGCGTCGCAGGTCAAGGTCTCCAGCAGCGGACGGCAACTGGCGGGTGTGGAGCCCTCTCCCTGGGGCGCGGGCACGCGATCCAGACGCGCCAGGGTGCAGGCGCCCTTGCCCGCCTGGCGCAGCAGCTCAGCGGCCCGCGCGGCCGCCTCGCCGTGCTCGGCCACGATCCAGCCCGCCGCCTCGCCCAGCGCGCTCTCCAGCGCGGGCAGCAGCTCCTCCGGAGCCGCCACCACATTGCCCAGCATGTCCAGCACGCCGGGCAATCCCGCCTCCAGGACGGCGCGGGCGCCGCCGGGCGCACCTTCGAAGCGCGCAAGCAATTGATCCAGCAATTGCCGACGCCCCTGCAGGGCGCGCAATTCGGAGCGGGCCTCCTGCACCAGGCTCCGGGACTCCTGCAGGCTCTCCCGCACCATTTCCACCTGGCGGCGCGCGGCGGTCAATTCCTCTTCCGCCTGAAGGCGGGCCGCCTGGGCAGCACCGAGGCTCTGCTCCTGCTCCCGCTTCTGACCGGCCCGCTCTTCGCGGTCCTGGCCCAGGAGCGACAGTTCCTCCTCCAGATCCTCGCGTCGCCGGCGATGGCCGTCCAGCGCCGCCGTGACCCCCGCCTGCTCGCTTCCCAGGCGCGATTGACGACCCAGGAGGTCCAGCACGCGGGCGCGGGCCTGCTCCAGCTGGGAGCGCAGCTTGTCCAGCTTGCCCTCCGCCAACCCGGCGCGGGATGAGGCGTGTTCCAGCTCCCGATCCAGCCCTTCCTGGCGCACGCGGCTCTCCGCCACCGTGGCGGCCAGCTCGCCCTCCCGGCGGGCGCTCTCCGCCAGGCGGGGCTCCAGCTCCGCCGCCTCGCGCTGCAGTCGCTGCTGATCGCGCTCCAGAGCCTTCAACCGCTCGTGGGTGACCAGAGCCTCGTCCTCCAGACGGCGGCATTCCTCCCAGCGCTCGCGCAGCCGCGCCTCGCCTTCGGCCACCTCTTCCTCCGCCCGCAAGAGCTCGTTGCCCAAACGGGTGAGCAGCGCGCCCTGGCGGGCCAGTTCGGCTTCAAGCCGCGCACTGTGGAGGCCCCCCTCCTGCAAAAGCCCGCGCAAGGGCTGCAGACGCTGGGTCCAGCGGCCCAGGTCCTCCCGGGCGAGCGCCAGTTCCGTGTCGCGCAGATCGCGGCTCAGCTCGCGGTGGCGCTCCGTGCGTCCCACCTGGCGCTTGAGCGCACCCACCTGGCGCTCCGCCTCGGCCACCACATCCTCCAGGCGCAGCATGTGCTGGCGCGTCTCGTCCAGCTTGCGCAGGGCGGCGCGGCGGCGGTGTTTGTACTTGGTGATGCCCGCCGCCTCCTCGAAGAGCTGGCGACGCTCCTCCGGCTTCTCGCTGAGCAGGTCCTCCACCATTTTCAGTTCGATGACCGAGTAGGAACCCGCGCCCATGCCCGTGTCCATGAAGAGGTCGTTGATGTCCTTCAGGCGGCAGGGTTGGCGGTTCATGAGGTACTCGGATTCCCCCGAGCGGTAGAGCCGCCGCGTGAGCACGATCTCCCCGTATTCCACGGGCAGGATGCCCCGGCTGTTCTCGATGGTGAGGCTGACCTCCGACATGCCCAGGGGCTTGCGGTGGGCGCTGCCGGTGAAGATCACGCTCTCCATGCGGTCGCTGCGCAAGGTGGAGCTGCGCTGCTCGCCCAGCACCCAGCGCACAGCGTCGAGGATGTTGGTCTTGCCGCAGCCATTGGGCCCCACCACGCAGGTCACGCCGCTGGAGAACTCCACCACGGTGCGTTGGGCGAAGGATTTGAAGCCGTAGAGGTCGAGTCGGGACAGATACATGGACGATTCCTTGCCCTCCGGCCGCGGCCGGGTTCATGAGTTCAGACCGTGGCGCGACGGCGCTTGCGGCGTTCCAGCAGCCTGCCCGCCAGAATGGACACTTCGTAAAGCAGATAGAGGGGCGCTGACATGAGCACCAGGGACATGGGGTCCTGCATGGGCAGGAGGGCCACCGCCACCAGGATGCCCACCAGGGCGTGGCGGCGTTTGGCGGCCAGCTGACGCGCCTGCAGGACCTCCAGGTGCACAAGGAAAACCAGCACCAGTGGCAATTGGAAGACCAGCCCCAGGCCGAACATGATCTGCACGGTGAAGCTGAGATAACTGCCCAGGCTCCACAGATTGACGATGTCCGGCGTGGAAAAGGAGAGCAGGAACTGCGTGGCCAGACCCATGGCCAGCCACCCGCAAGCGGCCCCCGCGAGGAAGAGCGCGGAGGCCACCACGGTGACGGGCACCACCAGCCGCCGTTCACGGGCGTGTAGACCGGGGGCCACAAAGTTCCACAGGTGCCAGAAGACCAGCGGGCTGGCCAGGAAGAGGCCGGCGAAGAAGGCGATCTTCACGCGCACCATGAAGCCTTCGGTGGGGCTGAGCAGCGAGAGGTGGCCTGCTGGGCTGCCGTGCAGCCCCAGCGCGTCCACTGCGTGGGAGAAGGGCAGTACCAGCCAGTCCTGCAGGCGGCCGGCGAAGAGGAAGCTGAACAGCATGGTCAGGGCCACCGCCGCGATGGCTCGCAGCAGGGCGGTGCGCAGGGCCTCCATGTGATCCCAAAAGCCCATGGGATCCCCGCCGGCCGGCCCGTTCATAGCGCCTGCAACGCCTCCACAGCCCCTTTGATGCTGCGGAAGAGCGTGGATCCGTCATCGCCACCGGGGCCGGACTCCACCGCGCGCTCGGGGTGGGGCATCATGCCCAACACGCGCCCGCCGCCGCCCAGGATGCCCGCGATGTTGTGCACGCTGCCGTTGGGGTTGGCCTCGTCGGTGGCGCGGCCTTCCGCGTCGCAATAGCGGAAGAGCACGCGGTGATTGTCCTCCAGCTCCTCCAGCTCCTCGGGGGAGCACACATAGCGGCCACCGTGGTGGGCGATGGGCATGCGCAGCACGGCGGGGCGGTCCAGATACTGGGTGAAGGGCGTGTCCAGGCGATCCACCTTCAGGTGCACATCCCTGCACAGGAAGCGCAGCCCCTGGTTCACCATGAGGGCGCCAGGCAGAAGACCAGCCTCGCACAGGATTTGGAAGCCGTTGCAGATGCCCAGCACCAGACCGCCCCGGCGGGCGTGCTCGCGCACCCCCTGCATGACGGGGCTGACGGCGGCGATGGCGCCGGTGCGCAGGTAGTCGCCATAGGAGAAGCCTCCGGGCACCAGGATGAGATCCAGCTGCTCGGTCACGGGCTCCTTGTGCCAGAGCATGTGCAGCTCCGCGCCGGCCATGGCCAGGGCGCGACGGGCATCGGCGTCGCAATTGGAGCCGGGAAAGACGACGACGCCTGCCTTCACGCGGCCCCTCCGGCGGGAGCGTCGGGCAGCTCCTCATAGGTGGCGCTCCAGGACTCGGTGTTGGGATTCACCAACAGACGGCGGCAGGCCTGCTCCACCTCGCGCTCCGCCTCCTCGCGGCCGATGCCATGGAAGTCCAGCGTGACGAAGCGTCCCACGCGGCAGGCGTGGGCGGCCTCGAAGCCCAGATTGGCCAGTGCGCGCAGCACAGTCTGGCCCTGGGGATCGAGGATGGTGGCCTTGGGCATGATGCGGATGCGCGCCTGGATCACAGGAACTCTCCTGGCATTGGCGCGCCGCATGGACCTTCCCCGGACGGCGCGCCCCGCGTCCAGGCGGCCGGGATCACAGGTGTCGGTTGTCGGTCCAGTCCCCGTCCTCGTCTTCCACATCCATCGCGGGGTCCGGCTGGCCTTTCAGGTGTTTGGCCAGCGACCACACCAGGTAGGCCGATGCCGCCGGGAAGAGGGCCTTTGCCTGCAGGAAGAGGATGCTGCCCACAAGCGAGACGAAGAGCACCAGGCGCGTGAGGTTGCGGTTGCCCTGGCGCAGGCTGAAGTAGGGCATGCCCTCGAAGCGCACACGGCTGATCATGAGGAAGGATGCCACCAGGGCCAGGGGCAGGATGCCGGGTTGCCAGGACGGGTAGCTCTGGATGGAGGCGCTGGCGCTGCCCAGCTCGTTGTTGATGTCCAGGAAGAAGAGCACATAGGAGACGATGAGGCCCGCCGACGCGGGAATGGGCAGGCCGGCGAAGTGCGCGCTCTTCTTGCCCTCCACCACGGTCTCGACATTGAAGCGAGCCAGGCGGAAACAGCCAAAAGTGAGGGGCATGGCGCTGATGAGGAAGCCCGCCAGGCCGAAGAGTTCGCCGCGCTCGGCCCAGTGGCGGAACTCCAGCGTGTAGAGCAGGACGCTGGGGGCCAGGCCGAAACTGACGGCGTCGGACAGGCTGTCCAGCTCCTTGCCGAATTCGCTCTGGTGGCCAATGGCGCGCGCCAGTTTGCCATCCATGGCATCCAGCAGGGCGGCGATGAGGATGAACCAGGCCGCCCGGCCCACCGCCTGGGTCTGGACTCCATCGGGCGTCACGCCCTGGATGAGGCTGGCCACCGCGGCGAAGCCAAAAATGACATTGAGAAAAGTGATCAGATTGGGCAGGCGTCCCAGGCGGCTCATGTCCATTCCCCCAAAAGGCTTTCACCGGCGCGCAGGTTCTGACCCACGCCCACACGCACCTTGACGGCGGCGGGCAGGAAGTGGTCCATGCGCGATCCCAGTTTGATGATGCCGTAGCGCTGGCCGCGCTGCAGGACATCGCCCTCTTTCACCAGACACACCACGCGACGGGCCAGGAAGCCCGCGATCTGCCGCTGTGCCGTGCGGCGGCCCTGTGCATCCTCCAACACCAGCAGGTTGGCCTCGTTCAGCTCCGACGACTTCTCGTGGAAGGCCATCAGGTACTCGCCGGGGCGGTACTCCACCCGGGCCACGCGGCCGGACACGGCGGCGCGGTTCACATGCACATTGAGCGGGCTCATGAAGATGCTCACCTGGGTGCCCGGCCCGCCAAGTTCAGGGATGTGGTCACGCTCCACCACCTGGATCACCCGGCCGTCGGCGCCCGCCACGATGGCCTTGTCGGCAAATGTGTCACGGCGCTCCGGATCCCGGTAGAACCAGCACAGGAAGAGGCCCCCCGCCAGCGCCAGGGCGCCCAGGGGCTGCAGCCAAAAGGCCATCCCCAGCAGCCTGGGAACAAGGAGCAGCAGGATGCCGGCTCCCAGAAAGCGGCTCACAACCGGTCGCCCGGCAGGGTGGATTCTCATCAGCCCAGCACTTTCTCCAGCACATCCCGATAGGCGGCCTCGGCGGCGGCCATCCCGGAGCGCAGACTGTCCGCGTCATACTTGCGTCGCGTGCGGCGGTCCCACAGGCGGCAGTTGTCCGGGCTGATCTCGTCGCCCAGCACGATCTGCCCCTGTAAGCGGCCGAACTCCAACTCCACATCCACCAGCTGGATGTCCCGGCGGTCGAAGAAACTGCGCATGACGGCGTTGATCTTGCTGGCCATGCGGTCCACCGCGCGCAGCTCCTCCTCCGTCGCCAGGCGGAAGGCCAGGCAGTGGCTGGCGTTCACCGGCACGGGAGCCGCACCAGGCCGCTTGTAGAGCCACTCCGTCACCGGGCTGTCCAGCACCTGCCCCTCCTGCACGGGAAAGTGCAGGGGAAGGTCCGCCGTGGCCTGGTTGCGCACCCGCACGCTGAAGGGCAGCATGTCCAGCTTCTTCACGCGCATGCGCGCCTCGCCCTCCATGGACAGGAAATGATGGGCGATGTTGTAGCTCTCCAGGTAACGGAAGAGCGCCTCGGAGAAGCGCGCGCACACCACGCCCTTGCCCTTGAAGGGCGCTTTCAACCGCCCATCGGGCAGCACGGCCTGATCCAGGAACTCCAGCTGAAGGGTGCCGGGGCCATCCTCGTGGAGGCGCTTGGTGCGGTGAGTATCGCCCTGTTTTCCCACGCCTCCCTCCCATGCCGGGCCGACCCGCTTCAATTGAAACGGGCCGAAGATGATTAGCGCCGACCTTCCGCCGGAGGCGGAGTGCCCGTCTTCATGCCAATGGTGAGCACCTTGCCGTCCCGGAAAACCTCCAGCACCAGGCGATCGCCCACCTTCACATCCGCCTCGGCGATGATCTTGCGGATGTCCGCCGTGCGTTTCAACTCGCGACCATTGATCTTCAGCAGCACATCCTGCACGCGGATGCCCGCGCGCTCTGCGGGGCTTCCCTCGGTCAGTTCCGTCACCAGCACTCCGCTCTGGCCCTTGTAACCCAGGGCCCGCGCCATGGTGCGGTTCAGGTCGCGCACATAGATGCCGGTCCAGATGTTGCGGTCCACCCGGCCGTCGTCCTGCAGGTCGCCGATGATTTCGCGGATGCGGTTGGCGGGAATGGCGAAGCCCAGCCCCACGCTGCCGCCGTTGCGCGAATAGATCATGGTGTTCATGCCGATGGCCTGGCCGATGGCGTTCACCAGCGGCCCGCCCGAATTGCCCGGATTGATGGCCGCGTCGGTTTGCAGCATGGCCTGGTACACGCGGTCGTCGTCCTGGGCGCCGAAGTCCCGGTTGGTGGCACTCACCACGCCCACTGTCACGCTGGGGCTGCCTGCGGCGAAGAGCCCGTAGGGATTGCCCAGGGCAATGGCCCACTCACCAATGAGCACCTCGTCGGAGTTGCCCATGGGCAGCACGGGATAACCCGTGCCCTCCAGGTCCAAAAGGGCGATGTCCGAGTTGTAGTCGGCCCCCACCACCTTGGCGTCCATCTCGCGTCCATCGGGCAGGGTGACCACCACTTTGGAGGCCTGGTGCACCACATGCTCGTTGGTGACCACCAGGCCGTCGGCGCTGATGATGAAGCCGGATCCCAGGTTCTGCACGGGGTGCTCCACCACGCGGTCCGGAAAGAACTGTCCCCAGTAGGGATCGCGACTGAAGGGGCTGCGCTCGATGACGCGCTCCACCTGCACCACATTGATGCCGACCACCGCCGGCTCCGCCGAGGCCACGGCGCGGGTGATGGCCGTGCGGCGGCTGTCACCGGCCTCCGCGTTGGCTTCATCAACCGTGGCCACCGTGGCGTCCACGCCCGCACCGGGAGTGGCGGCACGCATGGGCGTGATGGCGCGCAGCAGCAGGAGCCCCAGCACCATGCCCAGGGCCAGCCACACGCCTTCAACCAGTCGCTGTGCCACCTTCTTCATGTGCTACACCTCGTGCCGGTCACGCATCAGGCCTGGGGAACCTTCTTCCAGTCATCCAGGAACTGGGCAATGCCCTTGTCCGTGAGGGGGTGCTGGGCCAGCTGCTGGATCACCTTGAAGGGGATGGTGGAGATGTCCGCGCCCAGGCGAGCCGCCTCAAGCACATGGATGGGATGGCGGATGCTGGCCACGATGATTTCCGTCTCCAGGGCGTAGGCGTCGTAGATGTGGCGGATGTCCGCCACCAGGTCCATGCCCGTCTCGCCGATGTCGTCCAGGCGTCCCACGAAGGGACTGACGAAAGTGGCGCCGGCCTTGGCGGCCATGAGGGCTTGCAGGGGCTGGAAAATGAGGGTGACATTGGTCATCACGCCTTCGCCGCTGAAGACCTTCACGGCCTTCAGACCCTCCACCGTCATGGGAATCTTCACGCACACATTCGGATGCAGCTTGGCCAGTTCCCGGCCTTCGCGCACCATGCCCTCGGCATCAAGGCTGATGACCTCGGCGTTCACCGGGCCGTCCACCAGCTGACAGATCTCCAGGATCAGGTCCTGGAAGGGGCGCTTCTCCCGGGCGATGAGGGTGGGGTTGGTGGTGACGCCGGCCAAAATGCCAATGGCCGCCGCTTCGCGGATTTCCGCAAGATTGGCGGTATCAATGAAGAACTTCATCGGGCTTCCCCTTGCTTGGTTTCCTGTTCACTGGCCGAAGACGGCGTGTCCTCGGGCATTCGACTCCAGCCCGGCGCTCCGCCTGTCTGGAAGTCCTCGTAGGCCACGCGCTCCAGGTAGAGTCCCTGGGGCGGCGCCACGACGCCGCACAGACGACGGTCTCCCTTCTCCAGCGCCTCTTCCAGCACCTGCGGCGCCAGGCGGCCACGACCCACATCGTGCAGCGTTCCCGCCAGGCTGCGCACCATGCTGTGCAGGAAGCGGTCGCAGCGCACGCGAAAGTGCAGTTCGTCCTCCCGCTCCGCCAGCTCGGCCAGCTGGAACTCGCACCAGGCCGTGGGCGGCAGGGAGCCCGCCACGCACAGGGCGCGGCAGTCCCGACGACCCCGCAGGGCCGTCAGCGCCTGGCGCATGGCGTCCACATCCAGACGATAGCTGCTGCACCAGGCCTGGCCTCGGCGGAAAGGATCCTCCCCGCGCACCAGCCGGTAGAGGTACTGCCGGGCCCGGGCGCTGAAACGGGCGGAAAAGTCCAGGGGCCGCTCGTCCACGCGGCGCACCAGCACATCCGGCGGCGCCAAGCGGCGCAGGCCGTGGTACAATTCCTCCGCCCGCCTGGGCGTGTGGGCCTTCAATGAGCACAAACTGGCCAGGGCGTGCACGCCGGCGTCGGTGCGCCCGGCGCCGGTGAGGCTGACGGGCTGATCCAGGATACGGGCGCAGAGCTCCGTCAATTCCCCCTGCACCGTGCGCCGTTGCGGCTGGATCTGCCAACCGGCGAAGGCGGCGCCGTCGTAGGCCACTTCGATGGAGAAGCAACGGGGCTCCGCCGACTGGGGCTCGTCCTGCTTGATCTTGCCGCCCTGAGCATCTTTCTGTTTGGCTTCAAAGGTAGCACCGCACCGTGGCTTCCCCAAGGCGCGGCGGGGTGCGGGGCGGCTGCGGAGGCCAGCAAAAGGCCCCCGGCACGGGTGCGCCGGGGGCCTGTCACGCATGGGTTCCGGCGCTTACTTCACCAGCAGCATGCGCCGCGCTTCGGCCTGGCCGTGGGCGCTCAGGCGGTAGACATAGACACCGCTGGCCAGGGGCGCGCCCTGGTCGTCGCGGCCGTCGAAGACGCGGTGATGGGTGCCGGAGGCCAACTCGCCGTCCTGCAGGGTGCGCACCAGGCGGCCGGCCACATCAAAGACCTCAAGACGCACCGCGCCCGCCTGGTAGACCTGGAAGGCGATCCCCGTGCTGGGGTTGAAGGGATTGGGCTGGTTTTGGGCCAGCTTGAAGCCGCGCGCCACCTCGGGCTGCGGCGCCACATCCACATCGCCGCTGGCCAGGCGCGTGGTGTAGATGTCCTTCAGGTCCTCCTTGCCGGAGGCGCGCATGTCCACCCAGGAGAGGTAGACGCCATCGGCCTGGTCGTAGCTCAGGAAGGGCTCGCGCTGGGTGTGGAAGAAGTGCAGCACCTGGCCTTCGTAGAGGGTCTCGACGACATCGCCCGTGCTCTGGCTGACCTTGCTGTCCCGGGCCCACAGGTCCTTGTAGCCCGTGGTGTCGCCCAATTCCTCGCCGGCCAGGGCCAGCACCAGGCCGTTCCAGCCGGCACGGGGCACCAGCGTGGCCGCCACATCCTCCTGGGTGCCGTCCCCCACGCCAACGGCGTTCTCGCCCTCGCCCCAGGCCAGGGTGCCGTCGGCCAACACATGCTGGGCGTAGACATCGTCGTTCTGGCCGTTGGAAAAGTCCGTGTAGGCCACATAGGCACCACCCTGACCGTCCGGCACCAGCACGGGGGTCTTCTGGGATTGGGCGCGCATGTCCACCTGTGCCGTCCACTCCGGGGCGCCGGCGCTGCTCATGCTGCGCAGGATGAGATCGCTGTTGGAGAAGTCCGCGGCGTAGTCAAGCCACAGGCCCAGCACATTGTTGTGGTTGCCCGGCACGGCAATGGCCTGCTCCTGCTTGCCCAGGCCGTTGGCGAAGGGGATGCCGCCGGCGGTGAACTGGGCCTGCCCCTGGGCGTTGACGAGTTGGCAGAGAACATTGGTGTCCTGCCAGTTGCCGCTGTCCCAGAAGAGATAGACGCCACCGTTGGGGCCGGCGGTGATGTCCGTGAGCTTCTCGTGGATGGCCGGAGTTGAGGTGGCGCGAATGCCCGCATCGCCCCACAGGATGGTGCCGTTCATGTCGAAGGCCTGGGCATTCACCTCGGCGAAGAACTCGCTGTAATCCGTGTCCACACCGCTCCAGGCCACGATGATGCTGGAACCCGATCGAATGAGGCGTGTGCGCTCCTGGTACTCCAGGCCGCTGTCCGGATTGAAGGACGGCGTCACCGGGCGCGGGGCGTCCCACACGGGCTGACCATTGCTGTCCAGGCGCACCAGCCAGGCGCGCTGGGCGAATTCCGATCCTGACTCCAGCAGCACAAAGGCACCGCCCTGGCCGTCCTCCAGCACCTGGTAGTTGATCTGGCTGTCCAGGCTAAGGTCGATGGGCAGTCCGTTCTCCGGGAAGAGGGGCTGACCTGTGGCACGGGCCAGCTTCTGCACATAGACATGGGGCCCGTTGGCGTTGCGCGGGTCAATCCAAAAGACCATGGTGCCATCGGGCTGGCTGAGGTTCTTCACCTTGGCGCAGCTGCCAGAGATGCCCCACACGCCGTCATGGCCCTCCGCGGCGAAACTGCGCTGGCCGGCGGCGTTCAGGTGTTGTGCGAAGATGCCCAGGCTGCCGCGGCTGAGGTCGCCCCACGCCACGAAGAGGCCGCCCTGCTGGTCCACGCGCAGGCTGGGGGCGATGGCGTCGGCCTCCACATCGGCGCGATCCACCACCACGGCCCCATCGTTGCCCCACTGGCGCACGCCGGAGGCATTGAGCTTTTGGGCATAGATGGAGGAGTAGGTCTCCGCGCGGCTGTCCTGCCACACAAAGAACGCGCCGCCCTGGCCGTCGCCCAGCACGCGGGACTGCTGCTGGTTGCCAGCCGCCAGCGTGACAGGCACGCCGCCCGCTCCCCACATGGCCGTGTTGGAGGTGCTCACCTTCTGGCAGTACACATCCGCCTGGGTGTTGCCGGGGTCGTTGCGGTTGTCTTCCCACATGAGCAGGGTGGCCCCGTCGCCGGCGTAGGACAGGCGGGGATTCTTCTCCGCGTTGTTCACCTGGGAGGCGATGGCCAGACCGTTTGTGGGGAAAGTGTTCAGCAGGTTGCTGGTGTAGTGCTGCAGGTAGATGTCGCCGGCGTTGTCGTTGCGCAGATCCACCCAGGAGACGAAGCAGCCCGTGCCGCCGTCCCAGGTCACCTTCACCGAGTGCTGGCTGCCAGGCAGGCTCACCACCGGCAAGCCGCCACCACCGTGCTCCAAGGTGCCGTTGGCCAGCACATGCTCGATGTAGATGTTGTCATCGGCGGCGTCGCGCTTGTCCACCCAGGCGATGAAAGCGCCACCCTGGCCGTCGCTCTCCATGGTGAGGGCTTCCTGATCACCCACTTCGCCCACCACCAGAAGGCCGTCGGGCAGGAAGGTGGCGGGAATCTCGCCGGCGGCGGTGACATGGGAGATGTAGATGTCCCAGGTGCTGCCGCGACGGTCCGTCCAGGCCACCCAGGAGCCGCCGTCGCCGTCCACGCAGTGGCTCTTGGACATGTTCTCGCTGCCATTGGCGCAAGCCGTGCACATCACCACGCCGGCATCGGGCCAGCCCGCACCGAAGGCGCCGGTGCCTCCAGCGCCGTCCACCAGGCGGTTCACGCGGATGTCGCCCCGGGGATCCGTGGCGAAGTCGATCCAGCTGATGATGGCGCCGCCCGCCCCGTCGCTGATGAGCACCGGGTCTTCCTGGCGGATCACATCGTCGTTGACGATGAAGGCGTCCACGGCACCGCCGTGCTCGGGATCGTTGCTGCTCCACACCGCCGGCTGGCCGGGGTTGGACACATCGATCTTCTGGGCGAAGAGGTCGCGCATGCCGAAGCGCGTGTCCGACCAGGCGATGATCATCTCGCCGGGGCCGCCCTCTTCCGCCGTGCGCTGCCACTCGATGTGGTAGCCTTGGCGCACCGCCACGCCATCTGGGTGGTTGGACCAGTAGAGGGGCGGATCCACGGCCCAGGCCGCCGTGGCGCCCAGAAGCCCGGCCGCCGCCAGGAGCTGCCGGGTCCAGCCATGGGCGAGATTGCGGTTCATAGGATATCCTTTCTATGTGTCGTCAGTTTGAATCGTTCTTGGGGTCGTATCCGCCACGGGCAAATGCAAGCCTCGTGCCCCGTGGTCGAGGCTCGAGGGCGTGATGTGCCCGTGACCCGTGGTCTATTGGAGCGGATCCTCCAGAATCACCAGACCCTCTGTCTGGTCGGCCACATAGATGCGTCCGCCGTCCAGGTGGATGCGCCGGGCGTAGCCGTGGGCGTACTGCCAGCGCGGAGCGGGCAGGGAGGGATCCGCCAGGTCGGCCACCAGCACGCCCTTGCTGCTGTTGGCCAGATAGGCGTGGTCGTCTTTCAGCTCCACATCCAGCGTGGTGCCACCGGGCTTGAGCACGCTGCGCAGGTAAGGACGGCTGGGGTCGCTCACATCCACCACCGCCAGGCCTTCGCCACCCAGGGCCACCGCCGCCAGGCCATCCTTCACCGCCAGGCGCAGGGCGTCGCCGGGCAGGCGCAGCGAGGCGATCTCCTCCAGCTGCATGGGCATGCGCGGCCCCTGATGCTGGAAGATTTTCAGCCCGTAGCGTCCGTCGGCCAGATAAACGATGTCGCCCTCCACCTTCAGGTCGTTGCCATCGTTCTCATAGTCAAGGAAGGTGTCCACGAAATCCGTGGTGGGGTTGTCGCCCTGCATGAACCAGCGGGCGGGATCCTCGGGCGCCAGGCCCGCCGTGTCCAGCGGAAAGGCGTGCAGGCTGAGGCCGTCGCTGCGGTCGCTGTAATAGAGGTAAGCCGTGCCGTCCTCCACCACCGTGGCCACCTCGTTCACGCCACTGGCGAAAAAGGTGCGCAGGTAACGAGGACGCTGGGGATCCTGCGCGTCCATCACGAGCAGGTTGGTGGCGAGCTTCAGGAAGAGGAAGCGATCCGCCAGGAGGTGGGCGGAGAGATAGACCGCATCCCCCGGCGCGTAGAGGCTGTCGATGCCCGGCGCCCCGCCCGCGGGAAAGGGCGCGGCCTCATCGCTGCGGGGAAAACTCAGCACACCGGCGCGCTCGTTGGCCGCCACGAAGAGCACCTGGGAGCCAATGGCCACATCGGCCACCTCGTCGTAGGTGTCGGTCCACACCCCCACCAAATTCAGCTCGCTCTGCAGGGTGTCCTCGCGCTCGGCACAGGACTGCAACGCGGCCAGGACCATCAGCCCGGCCGGCAAGATCATGCGTCTCATGGGTTTGGCAACATCCTTCCATTGGCAAAGCGGTGCCGGACACACCGATCGTGGTGACTCGATGGCATCATAAAGCAAAAATCATTCCAGCTTATCCATGCACGGAATTCCGATTATCCAAGTCGCTTTGGACTTTTTCGCACGGAATTCCATCATGATGACTGTAAACTTCGCCGGACAGTGAAGCCATTGGCCTTATGGCCGCAGCACGCGGTCCGCCGTGGCCATGACCTGGATGGTCTTGTCCATGCTCCCCACCTCGCCAATGAGCAGCTTGTCCCGCAGGCCCAGCGCGTCAAGACAGGTGCCGCAACTGGCAATGCGCGCCCCGGCGGCTACCAGGGCCTGCAGGTGCTCCAACACGGGGCTGCCCTCGGTGGTGAGCAGAACTCCGTGGTTCACGCAGCCCACCAGATCCACAGGCGTGCCCGCCGCCACCAGTTCCTTCAGGAAACTCGCCATCAGCTTGCGTCCCAGGGCGGCGTCGCCCTGGCCCATGCCATCACTGCTCAGGTAAAGAAAGGTCATGCGCTGCCTCTTGGTGTGTTGCCCTTGTGTCATCTCGACCGTTTCCAAAGTCGTTCTTGCCAGTGCTTTCGTTCGCAGCTCCTCTCTCACGCGAGCCTCGCCCTCCGCACCACTTCCCAAGGCGCTTGCGCGCAGAGGGCAGCGCGCCGCCAGGTCCACCTCACATGGATTCGCTCTGTGGCACGCCCAGCCCGCCGGTGGCCTCCAGCCAATCCGCCACCCGGTCGGCGGCGGCGGCCACATCATTGTCGCTCACATCCAGCTCGAGGCAGCACAGGCGACTTGACCGCGCCAAGGCGCGCAGCTCTTCCTGCTCCTCAACAAATGTCTGAAGCTCCGTGTATTGGCCGGGATTGCCCGACACCAGCAGGCGCCGTTCCCGGGCGGCGGCGAAGGATTCCGCGCTGCGGTGGCAGAAGACCAGCCGGAAGCCCAGCTCGTCCAGCCCTTCCTCCAGCCAGCTGAAATCCGGCGCGTGCCCCTGCAGACGCTGCTGCACGCACTGGGTGGACAGGTGGAAGCGGTCAACGATCCAGCTGTACCAACGCTGCAGGTGAAAGAGCCGCAGCCAGGTGCGGTAAGTCTCCAGGGCCATCTCCTCCTCGTGGGGAGCGTAATTGATGAGACCCCGGCCCCAGGGGAAATTGGTGAAGGCGCACCACTCGGCGGAGATGATGGGCGAGTGGTAGCGGTAGCGCCGTGGCCCCACCACGCGCGGGTGCTCGTTCAGCGCAAAGGCCAGCTCCGTCTTGAAGGTGAGACGCGTGCCTTCCAGGATGATCTTGGGCGTCAACTTCATGGCCATGCCGAGTTCCTCCGCTTCCTGCCACTGCCAAGATGGGGAAGCGCGAGGGTGGGCGCGCGGGGCAGCATCGTTCACCCAGGCCAACTAAAAAGGAAAAGGGCCGTGTGGCCCCCTTCCCAAGTGATGGCGCGGCGCTCACAGCCAGGAGCGCGTGTAGTCCCTGTCCTCGATGGCAGCGGCGGCGCGGGCCACCTTGAGTGGACGGAAGGTGTCCACCATCACCGCCAGCTCCTCCGTGCGGGGCTGGCCCACCGAGGCCTCCGCGCGCCCGGGGTGCGGGCCGTGGGTGAGGCCGTCGGGGTGCAGGGTGATGCTGCCGCTCTCGATGCCCTTGCGGCTCATGAACTCGTTTGACGCGTAATAGAGCACCTCGTCCGTCATGACATTGGCGTGGTGATAGGGCGCCGGCACGGCCTCCGGGTGGAAGTCGTAAAGGCGCGGCACGAAGCTGCACACGACGAAACCGTCGGCGGCGAAGGTCTGATGCACGGGGGGCGGCTGGTGGATGCGACCCACGATGGGCTCGAAGTCGTGGATGTTGAAAGCCCAGGGGTAGTAGTGGCCGTCCCAGCCTTCCACATCGAAGGGATGGTACTGCAGGATGAACTCCGTCAGCGTGTTGCCCTGCTTCACCACCAGGGGGAACTCGCCTTCCTCGTCGCGGGTCTCCAAATCCCGGGGCAAACGGATGTCGCGCTCGCAAAAGGGGCTGTGCTCCAGGAGCTGTCCCAACTCGCTGCGGTAGCGCTCGGGCGTGCGGATCCAGCTGGCGCTCTCCACCACCAGCAGGTGGGCCTGGCCCAGGGCGGGATCCAGACGCCAGCGGTGCAGCAGGCCGCGCGGAATGACCACATAATCGCCGGGGCCCACTTTCAGGTGGCCGAACTGGCTTTCCAGCACACCGCCGCCATCGGCCACATAAACTAGCTCGTCACCCTGGCCATTGCGGTAGAAGAAGTCCTCCGCATGGTCCGGGCGGCAGATGGAAATGGCCACATCGTGGTTGAAGAGCAGGGGCACGCGGCCGCCGACAACGCCGCCACCCACGGGCAAACGCTTGCTGAACAAGTGGCGCATGGCCAGGCCCTGTTCCTCCTCCGCCTCCCACTGCAGCTTCTGCAACAGGCGCCGCCCCTTCACGGCGGCGGGGCGGTTCAGGTGATACAAAAGCGAGGAGGGGCCGGTGAAGCCCTTGTTGCCCACGAGCTCCTCGTAAACGAAGCGCTCGCCGGGACGCACCACGACATGGCGCTTGCGGGGCACACGGCCCAGGCTGTGGTAGATGGGCATGTCGCTCTCCCTTAGAGGGTGCCGCGGCGCTGCTGCTCGCGCTCGATGGATTCAAACAGGGCCTTGAAATTGCCCTTGCCGAAGCTCTGGCTGCCCTTGCGCTGGATGATCTCGTAGAAGAGGGTGGGACGGTCCTCCACCGGCTTGGTGAAGAGCTGCAGCAGGTAGCCCTTGTCGTCCCGGTCCACCAGGATGCGCTGCTCGCGGATCTCGTCCAGGTTTTCCTCGATGGGGCCCACGCGTTCCGTCACCGTCTCGTAGTAGGTGTCCGGCACTTCCAGAAACTCCACGCCATTTGCGCGCAGCTGGCGCACCGTGCGCAGGATGTCGTCGGTGAGCAGGGCCACATGCTGCACGCCCGCGCCGCCGTGGAACTCCACATACTCCTGGATCTGGCTCTTCTTCAAACCCGGGGCAGGCTCGTTGATGGGGAACTTGATGATGTTGTTGGGGGCGGCCATCACCACGCTGCGCAAGGCCGTGTACTCCGTGGAGATGTCCTTGTCGTCGAAGGAGAGGAAACGGCGGAAGCCCAGCACCTTCTCGTACCAGGCGGCCCACTCCTCCATGTGGCCATCCTCCTGGTTGCCCACCACATGGTCCACGATGCGGAAACCCACGCCTTCGCCGGGAATGTCCTGAGCCTCGTAGCCGGGCAGGAAGGGCCCTTGATAGTCCAGGTGCTGGATGAAACTGTGCACCGTGTCCCCGTAGATCTGCACGGCGGCGCGGCGCACGGCACCGTGGCGGTCGCGCTCCTCCGTGGGGGCCTTCACGGAGACGGCGCCATTGGCCAGGGCCAAGCGATAGGCTTCGTCGCAGTCGTCCACTTCAAAGGCCAGATCGCACACGGCATCGCCGTGGCGGGCCAGAAAGCGCGAGATCTCGTTCTCCGCAGGGTTCAGGCTGGCGGTGAGCACCAGCCGCACCTTGCCCTGGCTCATGACGAAGGAGCAGCGCTCAGTCACGCCCGTCTCCAGGCCCAGGAAGGCGCTGCGGGAAAAGCCGAAGGCCTTGCGGTAGTAGTACTCGGCCTGCAGGGCGTTGCCCACATAGAACTCCACATGGTGCAGGCGGCGCAGCTGGGGATGGTCACCCATCGTCTTCTCCCTATGGTTGAATCAATAGTTGCGTTTTCTCACAGAGCCAGCAGGCCCAGCGCCACCCAGCCCGCCAGCAGGCTCAGGCCGCCCAGGGGCGTGACGGCTCCCAGCCAGCGCTGGCCGCTTAAGGCCATGGCGTAGAGACTGCCGCTGAAGAGCAGGATGCCCAGCAGGATGGCCACGCCCGCCACCCGCGCCGTGCGCGTGGGTTCGGGCAGGAGGCCCAGCGCCAGCAGCGGCGCCGTGTGCAGGGCCTGGTAGAGCACGGCGGTGCGC
>Ga0172373_10002147_pt1 | contig 30756 bp, 48 predicted proteins | sample Lak10m_2_FD_114546 | JGI IMG/M metagenome (GOLD analysis project Ga0172373, IMG submission 114546) | Freshwater microbial communities from Kabuno Bay, South-Kivu, Congo - kab_092012_10m | ecosystem: Environmental > Aquatic > Freshwater > Lake | place: Democratic Republic of the Congo...
AGATCGACCTCGAGGCTGATCTACGAGCTGCAGAAGGGCGTAACGACTCAGGTGCTTCCCTCAAGATCTCGAACCAGATCCAGGCGATCCAGGACAGCTACAGGCGCATGTCGATCTGGCCGTTGATCGAGGCTGGTGAGTTCTCGGCCATCTCGAGTGGTCAGGTTACCGCGGAGGACCTGGCTATATCGGATGGAAAGTGGAGCACCTTCATCGAGCGCAAGATCAGTGCACTCAGTGAGCCGTTAAGGACGGCTGCCAGGTATGGCTTGGTGACCAGGGACACGGCCCTATTCCAGGGCCTCGCTCGTGCGGTCCAGTACGGTGATTTCGTCGCCAAGGCGGTACTCTATGATGACCTGACCAGTCGTAAAAAGTCGTCGAAGGAGGGCGCCATTGCTACCGTGAATGAGGCGTTCGTAAACTACAACCGTCTCGCGGGTCGCAGCCGTCAGTACCTCGAGAGCATTGGTCTGCTCTGGTTCTACAACTACAAGTTGCGCATCATGAAGGAGGCGGCTTACCTGCTGCGTCATAACCCGCTGAGGGCTTTGCTTGCTGTCTCGGTGCCGTCGTTACCAATGATCGGGGACATCGGTACACCAGTGAGCGATAACATCGTCGGGATCCTGAACGATGGGAAGCTCGGCTACTCGATCGGGCCCGGCATGGGTATCGGTAGCTGGCAGCTCAACCCCTGGATCAACCTGGCTCGTTGACGCTGGGGTCCTCATCAGGCTACACCAGTCCCTATTGCGATGGGGACTGGTGCTATGTCGATGTTGAAGCAGATCATGACCGGGGTCTTTATTTTCTTGGCCTTTGGGGTTGTTTTGACACTGGATAAGCCTGATGCAGGTGGCAAAGTAGTCAGCTCCCTGGCCAGGATGTCCCCTATCATCCTGATCGTCCTAGTGCTCTATTTGGTGGTGAGCGGGGTCAGGAAGATACTCAAGCGCCTCCAAGGTTAGCCATCGGCTAGCCCCAGCACGCAATAACCCGGCTCGATGCCGAATTGTCCGCCTTGCAGCAGGTACGTGATCCGCTTGCGGAGTTTCACGGCGCTGAACATGCCCGGCTCTGTGATGTAGTAGCGCCCCTCGTCGTCGTCCCACTTCTCAAGGATGAGGATATCCCCGGTCTGGAACGCGCGGTCGTTCTTTCGCACCTCGAACGTCTTTCGACCGTCGGCCACGGCATCCCAGTACCGCGCCAGAGTCTTCAGCGTGTGTTCACTCATCCTTTGCCTCCAGGTCTTCGAGTTCTCCGGGTTTCGGCCACCACAGGGCGAAGGCCCGTCCAGTCAGCACCCACCATGCCGCGACAACACGGCTACGTGGGCTGTCATATGGAACGCAGACGGCCCGTACTACACGCCCGCTCGGGAGCCCGGCGATGCTGTTCTTGCTGGGGTAGATGCGCGCAAGGGTGTGAATCCCCCACGGAAGCGGGGTGGTGTTTGCTGTCTCACTCATCCTTTTCCTCCAGTGCTGCGCGGGCGCGTTGGATGATAGTATACGCTTCTGCAAGTTCCCGTTTGGCGGCTTCGGCGCGGTTATGCTCATGGATACAGGCGTCATTGGCCGCGTTCTCGCGAATACGTGCTTTTGCCGCGTAATCTCGCGCCTCGTCCCGTTCCCGCTCCAGCCGCTCGATGGCTGCGGCGGCTGCGTTCATTGCATCAGTCAAGGCGGGATCGAAGTGCTCAGGTGAACGGTCTCGCTCGGCAGCTTCTCGCCGTAGCAGTGCTACCAGTTCGGTCATCTCGCTCATGGCTCACTCCCATGCCGGGGAGCGGGGCCGAAGTCTTTGAATGCGAAGTCGCGTTCCGCGCCCTTGTCGGCATCGTAGGCTTTCACCAGCCATTGCGGTTCGGGGTGCCAGTCGGTGGATCCGTACCAGAACGATAACGGAATGATGCACCGAACCGCGAACTCGCCACGGTAGTTGGTATAGCCGATCTCGACCGGAGGCGCGATCTTCCCGTCTACGCGCGGGTACGCCACCGGCTCCACCTCCCCTTGGACTGGGGAAAGGGTGGGAGCGGCGGCGAGCCACGCACCACAAATGTCCACCGCCATCATGGACATATTCGCCGCCTCAAGCCCCTTCGCATCTACCTTGTCCATGTCAGTCATGCTCCTTGTGAGAGAGGGCTTCGAGAAAGGCGGCGAGGATGGTAAGGGCGGGGGTCTGACCGTCCGCGATGTTGGGCATCGGACGCAACGGGCTTTGTTTCGTGACGTGGGCGCGATACTCACCCCGACTGCTATGGTGGCAATGGACGCCCCAGCGGTGATTCGGCAGCAGCCGCTCCACCAGAGTCAGGGCAGCATCGAGGCTGCCGGTCAGGCGCGGGAGTTCCGGCTTGCCCCACTCACCATCGGGAGTGCGCCAGAATGCACCGCTTTCGGTTTCAGGGTCAAATGGGGCGAAGTACCCGCTGCCCTCCCAGTCGTTTACCCAAGCACCGCCCTTCTTCCGGCGGTGATGGTAGATCAAAGGAGCGGTCCACCCAACCGCCAGCAGAATGTCGTGGTCCAGCAGCCGATCCGGGCCGGTTGCCTCTCGCGTCCTGGTGAGTAGTTCCGCCAGCTTATCCTTGTCCAACATTTAGTTGTCTACTTCCGCGAGCCCGGCAAGCACAGTGCCGATCATCGTATGAGGGCGCTCGACGGCGCGGCCCATTTCGTTGACCTCGCTACGCCCGGTCGCGGCCAGCAGTTCCTCCACCGTGGCACCATGCTGCAGGGCGATGCTGAGCATGGTGGCGACGTCCTTTGCCATGAGCGCGGTGACGAACCGCTGCTGCTGGTAAGGGACGTCGATGAAGATTTCGCCGAGTCGACCGTCAGCGTATCGCCCTATACTGACGATGAAGGTCTGCTCAACCCCATCGTGGGTCCGATGGGTGACCTCGAAGGTCTCAGTCTCGCGCCTATTAGGCAATCTCTCTCGCGACATCTCAGCTGCCCGTGCTTTCGTAAAGCACCCGCTGAATGTCCGGCGCCACCCATCCATCGGGCTTCAGGACCTTGCCGTCGGTACGCTTGGTGACCTTGCCGGTTTCCGGATCGATCTTGGCCATGTTGGACCGATGGACCTCGTCCCAGATGCGATCCAGGGGAATGCCGAACTCGAGAGCTGTACCCACGGCAACATAGATCAGATCGGCCAGACCATCAGCGACACCGACGAGATCACCGTTGACGATCGCAGCGTCAGTCTCCAGCCACTCCTCCTTGAGGAGTCGCTGCCGCAGAAATGCCCGCTCATGGACAAAGGTGGGCGTGGAAAGCACCGGATTGTCGGTTGCTTCATGGAAGGCACGAACGTCATTCAGAAGAGTCTTCATGTTTTGCTCCGTTGATTTACAGCCGAGAGGTCCTACGGAGGACCCCTCGGTAGCTTGTGGTCGTGTTGGTCATCTCTGGTGGTGTCGATGATGACCACGTAGGCAATACCGGTGATTATCGAGAAAATGATTATCACCGGTAATACGGCAATTATCGCCAATATGGCGAAGATTACTGCCGTTCCCACCGCACCGATGATAAGTGCTCTAAGCCACATCGACGCTGTCGGCCGTCAGGCGGTCGGTTTGGACAGGTTCGCGAAGAGAGACTTGGCCTTCGTCGCCGGGTCCACTTCCGGCTCCGGATTGGGAATGACCGGAGCAGACGTCTCTGTCTGGCCGAAAATGCCGGCCTTCTTGGTCGCCGAGAAGTCCGGGGGGTCGATCTCGAAGGGAGGCTTGCTGTCAGCTGGATCCTGGCGGTCTTCAGGAGAGGTCGAGATGTTGGGCTTCTCTTCTTCTCCTACGGTCACCCCCGCGGCTTCCAGCACCTCCGACATGGTGGTCGTGTTGACATTGGCTTCCGTTACAGTGGTGGCGACGTTGGGTTCTTCGGCCGGTTTGGACTTGTCTGCCCTGGGCTTCCGAGCGGGCTTTTCGGCACTCGTAACGGCAGCGATCGTGCCCGTGATGTCGATGATCGCCGTCAGGAGGTTGGTGTCCGCGGTATCATCGGCGAAGTCCACCTCGAAAGTGGCGTCGGCTGGGACCTCGGTACGTGTCTTGATGAACTCGATCGCCGCGGTCTTGAGCTCATCCTGGCTCAGTACGATCTGCGTCGAGATCTTGGTAGAGATCTGCATGTGTGGTTACATCTCTTTGAAAAGTCGCATCAGGTTCTGGAACATAGGCGTTCGAACGCCCGAGTGGATGGCGGCAATAGCGTCAGCCATATGTTCCGCTTTATCGAGGATTTTCCCCTTTTGCACGGGGAAATTCGCCTCCGGGTATAGTTCGTAGGCCCTCGAAATCATTTGTCTCTTGGTAGCTGTGGAGCTGCCCGTGAAGACCTTCTTTGTTTCAGAGGCGGTTACCTCGATCAGTGGAATTTCGAGAGCAAGGACGGAGCCAAGGATCCCAACGCATATCCCGTAACTGGCCATCGCCCTTGCTGACTGTGAGCCCACGGGCACCTCGACGAAGATTGCCTTCGCCTTGCGTGCTGCCAGCATCACAGGAGCGGCAAGCTGCTCTGCTCGATGCAGATCGTTGGAGTTTACCCGCACCTGCTTGCCTTCCAGACCCATTGGCTGGATCAAGGAAAGGCGCGGGGTAGAGAGTATTCCGGTCCGGAGGCACAACTCCGCCTCGGCAAGACCCCAGTTTGTGAGGCTCGGATCCATACCGAGGACGGAGATCAGCATGACGCAGTACCTGACGTGCTGATTAGGCGCTGAAGAGCGAGGTCGTCGCCTTGGCGGCTTCGTTCGCCTTGGGAGGAGTGCCAGCCGGCCGGCCGGTTTTGCCACCCTGGGCGCTGTTGCCGTCCTTGATGCTGCGGCGATCCTGGGTGTTGCCGGTATTGCGCTCGACCCAGATGCCGTAGAAGGCCGCCGTCTGGACGCCGCGCTTGGCCTCGACCACGGTCAGATGGGACGGATGGTGGAAGATCTTGTCGGTGACGTTCTCTTCACGGGTGTCCGCGGTGTCCTCGTACTCGCCGGTCGACGTGTTCTTGGCCTGCTTGTTCTTGAGGTGCTTCTGGATCCCCAGGGTGACTTCACGTCCCAACAGATCGACGAGCATCGGAACCGCAGTCGGGACCTCCTTCTTCTGGTCGAAGTCGTAGAGGTTGATCACCTTCTCCTCGGCCGTCTGCTCGGAGAGGGGCTTGTTGGTGGTGACCAGGCACAGGTCGTCGATGACGGTGAAGCCGGGCATGGCGTACTTCTTGTTGTCCTTGGTGTAGAAGTTCAGGTCATCCTTGTTGGTGACCCAGAAGGTTTCCCGGTATTCCCCGTCGGGGAATTCCATGACCAGGCTGACGCTCCGAGCCTTGGAGCTCGTCGCCTTGCCGACATAGGCCAGCTTGATCTTGCCGGTGTAAGCTCCGGACTCACGGACCCGGAAACCGCCAACGCGGTCCTGGTTTTCCTCGAGCCCAGCAGTCGAGACATTTCCGAAAACGTTCATCAAATTTTCCTTGTTGTGAGCGGGTTGAGAGACTTCAGCGAAGATGATCGTCAGGCGTAGAATCGCCTGAGATGCTCCAGGAGAAGGTTGGCGTCGTTGTCCATGTAGGTCTGTTCCCTGGAGAACAGCCCCATGGGGGATCGAATGCGCTCACCGACGGTTTCCTTGGTCGGCCGAGTTTGGAAGACATGCTTGTAGCCAAGGTCCTTGTCTTCGTCGGTGATGTTCAGAAGCTCGGAATGGTAGGGCTCGAGCTTGTTGATCGGCATCCGCTTGGTGGACACCACGGTCGAGAAATAGGCCTCGATGCCATTGTTCTTGAGGGAGCCCTTCACGGGTACCTGGGTCCTCATGGTCATGGCCGCTTCATCGAGCTCGGACTTGGTGTGTCCGAGGATGATTACGGGCTTGTTGAAGCGGACGACGTAGTCCTGCATCAGGTTCTTGAAGAACTGGGCGTAAGCTCCCCAGGCCTTCTGGGTATCGTGCTGGCCGATGATGTAGACCGACTCGAACATGTCCATGAGGAAGGTCACGGTGTCGATGATGGCTCCGTCCCAGCTGGCCGGATTGTCGATCGCGTGCTGAATAGATCCATGAACCTGGTAGGGATCCACGACTTTGGCGCTCTTGAAGCTGTTCTTGAACGGGAGTCGTTTGCCGGCTTCGCAGTTCAGGTACATCCAGCGCTCCTGGTTCGGAATATTCCGCAGACTCGCGGATTTACCAGAAGACGACTCGCCGGATATCAGCACGAGCTGCGTGTTGATGTCTTCCATATTTTCCTCGATTAACTCTATCATTATCTGAGATAATGACGACCAGAAAAACAGACGGCTCTGAATTAGGCCGTCTGCTGGTATCGCTTGGCGACGGTCACCATGATGGTGCTGTCGATTTCCTTCTCGTCCATGGGGGTCGAGAGCTTCTTGTTGAAGGCGTGAACCTGCGTATTGATGGACGGCAGGTCCCACCCCGCATCGATCAGGCACAGAGCGTACTTGATCATCTGGTTGTTGCGGTTGCCCGAGGCGATGCGCTGAGCAAACCAGCGTTCCAGGTTGTCCAGAGACTGCAGATTTTGGATCTGCTTCTGTCGTTGCTCGTTGCGGCTCGTCTTGGGGATGAAGTCCAGAACATCCAGGATTGTGCCATCCAGGTTGTAGAAGTGGGAGCCACCATGAAAGGACTCGGACTTCTTCTCCCGCTTGTCGTAGCTCTCATCCGTCTGGAACGGTAGCCAAGCAAAGATCCCCTGCATGAACTCCTTGTACTCATCGTTGTCGAGCTGCAGCCGATAGTTGATGGGCAGCAGCATACGAAAACGATTGGCGCCGTCGGTATGCCGCTTGGTCGTGTAGGTGAGGAACTTGTAGTCCTTCATCAACTCGTGAGCGGCGCTGAGGCTGACGCCGCCATCGACGTCGAACGCGATCATGTTGAAACCAGCGATCACGTTCTCCTCGGAGCGGTGTCCTTGGACAAAATGATGGTTGGCCCAGTGCATACCTTCAGCCTGGGTCAGCAAGTGCAGCTGATCAAACGGTGCCTCCTCGGCCAGATAGTTGTAGGCCCAGTGGGTGGAGTAGGAGATCACGATCTTGCTCAGATCGGTCTCCTTGAGGGTCTCACCCTTGAAGAGTTCGATCCCGTCCACGAAGGATTTCTTGATGATGATATGACGCTTGTAGCCCCAGGCCGTGGCCAGGGTCATCATCTCGTTGCGTGCAGACTGGCTTGACTTGTAGAACGGCAGGTTCTCATGCAGATCCGCGTGAGTGACCTCGGTGCCGATCTGGGCGATGTACTTGGCCAGTTTGACGTAGGTCTTCTCTCGGCTCAGAATGGTCTGGAAAGAGGAACCAGACTCCTCCACCAGCTTGATGGCCGAGTGGAGGTGCACCATTTCGACCATGGTGGAGCCATCAACGAACGCCAGGGCGCCGGCAAGCTTGAGGGCCTTGGAATGGCGGTGCTCGAGCTCCGCTTTGCGGATTTCCTCGTGTTCCGCCAGCTGGCTGGCTCGAAATAGGCAATCGTCATGATACTCGATCAGGGCGATGCCGACCGTGTCGTCCACTTCCATCTTCCAGTTGAAGACGGCCGGATCCGCAAGCCGGTAGAAAGCCTGGGTCCACTTGGTCACAGCAGCACTGTTGGCCGGATTGGTGCGCAGCTGGTACTTCTCCTCAGCGGTCATGGACGTGGAGTCGATGGACTTCAGTCCTATCCCGAAGATACAACGACGTGCATATCCGGTCTCGAGCAGCGAGTAGAACTCGTTCTCGGTCGGCCCGCCGTCGAACAGCTTGGAGGGCGTGCCGAACAGCAGCATGTTGGTCGGGGTGGTCCCATCCAGCTCCTCGCCCCGCTGATTGTCAGAGGTGTTCTTGACGAGCTTCTGCTTGATCTGTCCGGTGTCGTAGAGCTCAAGGAAAGCGGTCAGGACCTCGGTTTCACGCAGGAGGTTCGAACCGATCTCGTCGATCTGCATGTTGATCGAGCCAGCGTTGGCCATCAGCAGTTTCTGTCGCAGCTGCTTGACAGCCGGCGTCGTTCCAGAGTCGAAGGTGAACGGGTAGGCCCCGTAGGAGCGGTACTCCTTCGACGCCCGCTCGAACTCCTCGTTCTGGTCAGTTCCGTTCCTGGCCGCCCGATTGTTGGCGATGACCCAGAGGTTCTGCTCGGCAAGTACCGGCAGGGTGTCCTCCATGAAGCGGGTCTTGAACCCCTTCAGCAGTTCATTTTCGATGATCGTGACAGAGTGACCCTTGCCGAAGCCAGAGGGAGCCAGGTCAATGGCGTAGACATTGACCGGCAGCTCACCGCGGTCCTTGGTGACAATGGTGGCACGCATGGTGGCGGCCATCTTGCCGAGGAAATAGGCAATCTCGACCCGGAAGAAGCTACGATCCAGCTGCTGGGTCTTGGCACACAGGACGTCGACGAGTTCCTCAATGGCCGGATGGTGAGGGATTGCCGAAAGGTTAAGCGACATAGTAGAGGTCTTTCTGCTTGCAAGCATTGAAGGCCGGACAGAATTCACAGGCTCTGACCTCACCAGGAACGGCGATGACAATGCCTTTCCCGCCCTTCGATGCCATGAAGGCATGAGCTTCCGCTTTGTCGTCGAAATTCTTGGTAGACCGGCCCGTCGTTTTGGTCGGATCCGAGTAGTACTTGTAGACGGTCTCGCCCCGCCAAAGCTCCTTGTCGGTACAGAACGGGATGCTCTCGTCCGGAGAGTCCCAGTACTGTTGCAGTTGAAGCAGCTTGTTGCGGATGTAGTTCTCGGTCTCATCGATCGAGGGCATCTTGACCGGATACTCGAGAGCCTTGGTCTGGGGGTAGTCCTGGTCCCCTCTGGCTCGAGCTTTCTGCCAGTCCGTGAAGATGAACTGGATGTAGATGTGATCGTCCGTGATCAGCTCGGGATTGAGCCAACGATAGATGCCCCCCTGCCAGGCATAGTCCGCATCCTTGCGCCCCAGAAGGTACGCATAGACTGATGTGGACTTGGCATCGAAGAGCCTACCGTCAATCACCTGGTCGAACTTGCCACCGATCTTGTAGGTGGTGCCGTTGACCTCGATCTCCTTGAAAGCCCGCTGCTCCATCCAGATCGGGATCAGGTCTGGATTGCTTGCAAGCTGCTCCGGGCTGGGGTTCACCTGGACGTTGGTGTAGATACGCTCAGGATATCCCAGCTTCTTCATGGCCCAGGATCCCGAATGTACCCACGCTTTCTCGATCGAGTCGTGGATGGCAGTGCCCATTCGGGATGCAAGGAAGGCTGAGATATCGAGCTCTCGATCGGCCTGGTTCACCCTCCTGGAAAGCACAAGCTGACGGGTGGACTTCAGCAGGCTGGTGGCGGAGATGTAGTTCGGCTCGTCGATGTAGTCGTACTCATCGTGAAGCAGCCACACGGCAAGTGGCAGCGAGATGCCGTGAATATTGGTCAGTTTCATCGTTGGCCTCAAATTCTGGGGATGCTTCGCCGTAGATCAAAAGACCTTTCAGCATTATCTCGATAATCGACGGGTTACTTACCGCCTGCGGGCTCGCAGGCAGTCAGAGCCTGCTCGCGTTGGGTCTGCTTTTTGTTCAGACGATCGACCCATTCCTCGCCGGCATGAAGAAGGTCAGCCTCGATCTGGGAGATCGGCCGATTGTCGATCATGGTGTGGTGAGCCATGGCATCGATCAGGATCGTGCAGCAGGCTTTCACTGCACCGAGGTTTTTCACCAGGGTATCCCTGGTCAGTTCCTCACCAACCTTGAAAAGCTGGAGGTGGCGCATCGCCGCTTCGACGTAGGTCATCGCCTCGACGGGCTTGGTCCTCCAGTTGAGCGGACCATATTTCTTCATCCCGTCGTACAGCGCCTCCAGCTCAGCCAGCTGGGCAGAGAGCGGGATATAGGCCAGCGGCGGTTTATTGTCCCCGTAGAGCTGCTTGGGATTGGGCGGAACAGTCTGAGTCATCAGTCGAGCTCCTTGGATCCCATCATGGCGCTGGCGGAGTTGGCCTCAGCGAACGGCCCATTGAACTGCTGGGCAGTCATCAGGCCCATGGGGCTGATGGAAAGAATGAAGACGTCGACGATCTTGCCGGCCTTGGACTGATCAGTCTCCTCGAGGAAGCGACGCATCAGGCCGTCCTGGGCAGTAGCAAGGTCACCGCGGGTGAAAAACGCTTCAGCGGTGCGGATCATGGTGTTGAGGCCACGTTGCGCCATCTGGCCCTTGGGACCGGACGCAATGACGTTCCCGGCAATGAGCCAGTGGTACTTCAGTTCACCCTGCATGAGGCTCTCCAGAAAATGTGGAATAAGGGCTGACGGGAGTCGCTGTGGGGCAACTCTAGTCGCTCAGGGGGGATTATCATAGGAGATTATCTGGTAATCCGCCACAGTTTCTTGTGATGGATTATCGAGAAAACCAGAACCTACTAGATGTAGTGGGTGGATGTCGGCAAGGGCCTAGCCGACGCTCTCTTCCGAGTCGCTCGTTGCTGCAAACTATGGGCTGAGCCGCCCAGGACCGATACGCAGCTCCGGTCATCGTTGCCTGTTCAGGCGAAATTCGTCAGAGTTTTTTCATGAGGACTATCAGACATTTGACCTCGCTCCGCAGATAACGCCCTGCTGTTCGGCGTCCGGTTCTCTCCGCGAGACAAAGGCGCTGCAGGCACCGGCAACCCCGCCCACCTTCTCGTCGCCCGCAGCTTAGGCCGCGAGCTTGTTCACATGTGCCTCAAAAGCCTCTCGGATCTGCTCCTTGGAGGCGCCATTGGGGATTGAGGCTTCCTGGCTCCAGTCTGGATAGAAGATCGAGAACTCTCCACCGAGTTTGACCTCATCATGCCAGATGTCCGGGTGATCCTGCCACTCGCACGCCTTTACCAGATGGATATTGGCGTAGTGCATGGCATCGATGTTGTCGCGAACCAAGGTGTAATTCGCGTCGTGGATCTGGGCGCAGGGCTTGATGTCGTGTCTGAATTCACTGGTACGCACTCCGACCATGAATTCAGACATCGCCCTGCTGTTCAGCAAGCACCAGGACTGGCCTAGGGCATTTCCGGCGGTCCTTCCTTCAGCCTCGGCCTGAAAAGGAGTCTTGGAGTTCCCCAGTACGACCTGGTGCAGCATAGGGGTTCTAACCCGAAGACCAAAAGCTGCGGTGATGTAGCCGGTCTTGCTGGCTTCCTTAAGCTTGCCGGCCACCCAGTCGTCAGAGACCTTGTAAAGCTCATGGTATTTGGTCTCGACCATTTGGGCCTTTTCCTGAGCCCATCCCAGCTGCTGCATGATCCCGATATAGGTGCCACCATAGGTCAGCAGGAATGTCGGTGTCTTGGACTCCTGCCGGAATGATGGGTATTTCTCCTGGATCGAGTTGATCAGTTCCACTGTCATGGTGATACCAGAGAATTCCGTCATCTGATCCGAGAAGTAGCTGTAAGCCCGGAGAGAGTGCCCATCATAGCCGTCGGTGTACACCTTCAGCTTGTTGGGATCCTTGGTGGTGAGAGCCGAAATACGGTCCTCAAGGGACGCGAAGTCGATACCGCAGAAAAACCAGCCAGGTGGGGCCTGGAAGCAGTACTTGATGAGCTTGCCCAGGCTGAGCTTGCCCTTCTTGGCGAAGCGCTTCAGAAGATCGAATTGATCTATCAAGTGCTGCATCAACGTCATGACGACATTGGCCGGAATGTTCTGCAGGTTCGGCTTGCTCGAAGAAAGCCGTCCAGAGACCGTACCACCCAGATTGAAGTTGCCGAACAGCCAGTACCATCCGTCTGGTCCAAGCTGGGCGTTCTCGAGAGCCGGTATGAAGGTTTCGAGAATGGTGCTCACCGCCTTGAACTCGATCAGGGCAGTGAGAAACTCTCGCACATCGGCATTCTGGGTGTGGTTGATCAGCTTCTCGAGGGTCTTTCCACCTGTCGCCGGTTGCTTGGTGTCGGTGCTGTCGATGACGGGCAAGCCCAGATCGTCATAAAGCAGGCGTTGCAGTTGAGAATCGGAGTCTGGGTTGAAGGTAATGGCCTTCTTGGTTGGCTCATGGGTAAGAGCCAGTTCGGCCATCTCTTGAACCGTCATCCTTTTCTTGACCCACTCCTCGTTCTTTTTCGAGGTGTAGTTCTCCAGGAGCTCGTACTCGAACTGCTGTATCCTGGGAAGCTGGAGCATCCTGGATCGGGCGTTTTCATAGACGACCAACAGGATAGACTTTACCTCCCTCACCCGCTCCATGTTGATGGGCATGCCGGTCAGCTGCATCTGAACGATGTCAACCACAGCTGGCTTGAAGATGGTTTCGTAGATCTCGAGCTGCTTGTCCCGCACCATACGTTGGTAGTGCTTTTCGTGGACATGCCAGGTGGAGAGGCAATCCACCAGGTTGTACTGCATCAGCTGTGGCCGAGGGATCTTGCGGATGTCCTGGATATCATCCTGGGCGTAGTTGCCAGCGTATTCCTGAGCCTGGATCTTGAGTTTGAGCTCGTTTCCGGCGCACGAATTGGTTGCCAGATACGTGATGAGCTTGGTGTCATCCCAGTTGCGCAGCATGATCTGCAGGCCCTCGAGCAGCCCCTCGTTGTCGAGAAGATTGCTCATGAAAAGCTGGTAGATCAGCACATACACATCGAAGGTGATGTTGTGGTAGATGGCCTTGCGTTGAAAGGACCTGAAGAAGCCGCGGAGGAGTCTCCGCATAAGGTCCGAGTGTTCTGGGTCATCTAGAATGTCGACCGCAAAGCAAACTCCCTCAGTCTTGGACCACGCAAAAGCGATGGTCCCAATTCCGGCATCGTAGTGCTTCAGGGAAAACGTCTCGATGTCGATCGTGAGATCGCGATCCATCTGCAATAGCTTGTCGATCCATTCAACAGCAGCCTCGGCCGTGTCGATGTACTCAGCAAAGCTGATGATGCCACAACCTGGGTCCCGATAGGTTCCATTCATCCAGGAGATGATGGCATTGATGCCGGCACTGATCTTCTGCCCAACTTTCACAGAGTCGTAGAACGCTGTCCGGTAGTTGGGCACATAGACGACTTTCCAGGCACCATAGGTCGTGTCTAGAACATAGCCTAGGACAGGATCGATTTTGGAGACCTTGGTGAGGGTCTTGAAGTACTCACCGTCTCCGACAATCAGGATCTCAACACCCAGATCGACCAAGGTAGGCCCCAATTCCTCGACGATGTAGGCTTTCTGCTCCACTGACGGAGTCTTCTTTTGACCCGGGGTTTGGTGCAGATCGATGACGATGATGTCGTCTTCGTTGAGTCCGTAGGGAGTAATGTACTCCCGTCGGATCTCGTCCCTGCGGATCTCATTGACGAGGATGGCGATCTTGTAGGTAGCCTGATCGGGTCCGAAAGTGAGGTGCCGCATTAAGTCCTCTGAAGGGTGTAAATAGGGGGCGGATTATCTCAATACAGAAGTCGAGCGGCAGCGTAAAACTCGATCTTGTCCCTCAGCCGCATATATTGAGATAATCCGCGGGGGTCGTTGGCCAGGGTATAGGCCTCCTCCCTGGTTCGCTGGAGACCCACCAGATCAGGAACTATCCCCTGCAGACAGTTCGGAAGTGCGTCTCGCCTGTCCTGCGCTGATCTGGTTCCGGTCAGAACCAGCACCAGGGCCTGCTTGATCCAACCTTGATCGTTTTGCGCCGTTTCGTAGGCCGAAAGAAGACTCTCGATCTCGGGAACCAGGGAAGTATGGAGGGGGTCGTAAGTCCCTCTGGGTCGGGCAGAGCCCATGAGGTCGGTGTAGATGACTCCCATGAACTTGAAGCCGTCTTTGGATCCGCCCTTGGCCTGATGCTTGGGTATCAGAGCTTTGGTTCTGTTGTGGAAGTTGGCCTTCTCCCGCTCGAAAAGGGCATCAAGGATGGTGGTGATAGTCTTGAAGAGGTAGTCATCGGTCATCACCATCTAGGTTGTCCTTTCTTATTGGATGATGGGCCCACCGTACTTCGGGGCGAGCTCTCCATAGAGAAACACCCTGTTGCGAGCCCGGGAGAACGCCACATAAAGCATTCGCGCAACCTGCTGGGGCTGGTGGCAGGTGCTGATGTTACCGAGGTCGACAAACACATTGTCATAGGTGGAACCTTGGGACTTGTGCACCGTTGCGGCGTCTCGTTGACGAAGATCGGCGATCGTGTTCTTCAGATAGAAGTAGCGTTTCCATTTCTTGACCTGAGAGTAGTACTTGGTCAGCTGATTGAAGTGCTCCCGATTGGTCATGACTGGCACGTCATGAAAGATCTCTCCGAACGAGTCCTTGATCGTCAGCATGTCCACATCGAGGTAAACCCCGTGCTCGTCGTCGACAAGAATTCTGTCTGCGCCGCGGTTCTTGAGAACCTCGACCTCCATTTCCACAGGGATCTGGGTTCTCTTCAGGTGGACCATGGAACTGGTCACCAGGTACTCGCCGGCAGTGAACGACGAGGGCAGGTTTCGCATTGCCCTGATATGATCGTTGTACTCGACGACACGCTTGTTGGTGTAAGCGAGAATGCGGGATGTGTGGGTCTGCGCTGAGAAGTGAGCGGCGATTTCAGCCTGCATCTGCGTGCTATCGAGCATGTCGATGGATCCAGGGACAGCTCGGATCGGCATGAATTCACCGGTAGCAACGGTGTGCCTCAGCTGTTGACAGATGTTCATCAAGGCCGGGGATCCAGCATTGCGAACAGGCTGCAGGAGCTCCACCATAGGGCTACCATGCTTGTACACAGGTGAGAGATCTTCCTGGACCGGTGCCAGCTGGTGCTGGTCACCGACGTACACCAGCTTGCAATTCAAGGTTCCCTCATGGAGGGTCTTCCAGAGCTCCGTGTCGATCATCGAGCACTCGTCGATGAAGATGATGGTGTTCCTGTGCACCATCCAGCGAGAGTTCTTCTGGATGTTGGCCTTGCCGGTCGAGTGGTCATCTCGAACATAGAGGTTGAAGAACGAGTGCACTGTCTGGGTTGGCCGACCAACGCTCTGGGAAAGGACGTCCGCAGCCTTGTTGGTGGTGGCGGTCATCACCACGCCATCGAACTCGACCGGTACTCCCATTAGACCGCACATTTCCTGGTAGCGGGGCATCGTGTTGTCGATGATGTAGTTCATCAAATAGGTTTTGCCGACACCGGCTGGTCCCGAGATGATGAACTCCTTCTCATCGCTGAAGAGGAATTCCATGAACTTGTCCGCAGCGTGCTGCTGCCCCTGGTTCAGGTTCTTGTGGAGGACGGGCGAGGCGATGGTCATCAAAATCTCATGTGGGTTGGGGTAGCAAAAGCAAGAAGCCCCGGCTGTGGGTAAGCCAGGGCTTCTCGGTCGTCTCAGCCGTAATGGTTACTCTTCGTCAGGAATTTCGAACTTGCGGCGATCCTTGCCGCGGATCCAGGTGGGCTCCTTGCCGCGCCCAGACCAAGTGACACCAGTGGCAGGATCCCGGTATTTCTGGACCGCCTTCATGCCCTTGCGCTTGATCTTCAGACCACCAAGGGCATCCACGAGCTCGTCGATGGGGATATGGTGACCAATCACGACATCGACGATCTGTGCGATGATCGCTCGCTTCTCAGCTTCCTTCTTCTCACGGATCTTCCGATCGATTTCCTCCTGTCGGCGCTGAAGTTCCGCGACAGTCAGGTCATCCAGTTTCGGATCGGTTTCCATGATGTGAACGTCTTTGTGTTCAGTGGGTACGGCTGATCCCTCGGTTGCTCGAGGGAAATTTAGGCGCGGTGTGGCAGGAATATCTGGCTCTGCCCGGTCATCTGCACTCATAATTTCAGTTCCTTAATGGATCGTCATTGTGGCTCGCTCCATTGTGGCCTGAGACAGACTCGCAGCCGGTTAGGGGTTTCACAGACCTTTTCGACTCACGATTATCCTGTCAAGCCTGAATCACATATTCAGGCTTAATGGGCGGAAAATATCAGGCAGCCGGGTCCGTAGGCTTCCGGTTGAGGAAAGCCTGGATCAGCAACGCCTTGATGAAGTCCTTGACCGAATATCCAGGCCCCAGCTGGTTGGTCAACCAGGTCTGCTGGGCTGGACTGAGGGCCTCGTAAACGTCCTCCATGAAGGCACGCCGTGTGTCTGCAGGGGTAATGCCAAGGGCCTTGAGTCGGCCGCTGACGGTGGTGTGATGGACGCCGACCCGTTCGGCGATGCCGGACAGAGAGAGGCCGATATTGTTCAGCTCGATGATTTGCGCATCATCAGCCTTACGCTTGTAAGCCATGAAAATGGGCTCCGTGGATTATCTCTGATTATCCTTCGGCTCTTTGGCCGATTAAGTCCAGGATTTTCGAGATACTATCCCAAGAAATTATGAAAATCACGTCCTTTTCGTAGGCTGTTCCATCTTCCGCAAAGATGGTGACGTGCTCAGTCTGGGTCACACGACCAGCATACGCTGCCTTCGAATGCCCGTCAGGCTTTATGGCCACTTGGTGCTGTCGGAGCTGACGAGCATGCTCTTCCGCGGTGCCTTGGTTATTCATAGGTGTTCCTAGATGGTGATGGTGGAGAGATGTTCCTCCGAGAAAGAAACCCCCACTCACCTGGTCGAGTGAGTGGAGGCCCTAGAAGCGTCTGTTCGATGCTCGAGGGTGCCGTACCTCAGTGGGCTTCTGGTACGCCGCCGAGTACAACCCAGCTCTGACCAACTCGTTCAATAGAACGAGTGGAAGCAAAGCCCCATGTTTCAACAATGTCAACACCTATCGTGTGAAAAAGTGCACTTAAGGTGTTGATATTATTGAGAAAAACGACAGTTGATTACTGACATTCTCCCGGAAGCATTTTTCGGTATTGGATGAAGCCCTCAAAATTCCCGTGTAGATTGTGGTCTTCCCAGTAGCCATCGTCAAAGTACCATTCGGCAGCCTGGGCGACGTGTTCGGCCGGCGAGGCATGAAGTGGCGTGGATCCGACCAGCTTATCATGAATTTCAATCGCCTTCTCGAGGGTCATATCGTAGCCATCGACCGTCTTGTAGGAGGTCGAAGCACAGCGAGCTACCGAGAGCTTTTTCAAGAGATTGACGGCCCGATCCTTGCGTTCTTCCCAGGTGGTGGCCATGCTGTAGTCCAGAGCCTGCACCCACTCCCCCCGCTGGATAAACGGAAAGTGCCACTCACCTGGTTCCAGAGTCTGGATGTTGTCCTCTCGATTGAGCTCCTTGCGGACCTCACGAGCCAGCATGGCAATGTGCGGCTCGGCATCCGAATGGTCCCTGAGCGCCAGGAAGTTTGACCACTCCGTCGACGAGACCAGCACGGTGATATGAACGAAAGGCTCGAGCAGTCGATTGACGATCTGCTTGTGATAGCCAGCTTCAGAGAAGGCACGGGCCTGCATCACCGCGTTGTCCCGTGCGTATAGCCAGGCTTCTTCGTTGGTCCCCAGAATCCCACCTTCGATTGGCTCCAGACTGCGGTAGCGCATCACCGGAGCAGCGCATTCCTCCGTCGCCTGCATGCCTTTCTGGTTCTTGCCCCAGTAGAGCGGCACGGCAGGATTGTCGAGCACGTCCTGGATCAACTTGGCGACCGGGATGGCCCGGCTGCTGGCAGCATTACGGCTGAAGACACGATGCGTCATCAGTTCGGCATGGATCCAGCGGGGGTACCGGAGCAGCAGTGTCGAGAGAACCTTGTCGGGGCGCTGGCTGTGCCGGCTGCGGAGGATTGTAGTGGTGGAGATGGCGGTCATGGTGTTGAGGCTTTCAGACGTTGCAGGCTGGCATGCCAGCGATCGAATTCTCGAATGTGCTCTCGGTAGCTGTCGATAAACCCCAGCTCCAATGCGAAAGCGGCCCTTCGGCGAGCTCCGGCCATCCAGTCTAGGCGGAGCATCATGTCCCGTCGACGTACCGCTTCTCGGGTCATCACTCGGATCTTATGATGAAGATGGGGTGCTCAGCCTCGACGATGATCGAGGCGACCTCCTCGGCGAACTGCCGGACGATCACAGTGAATTTGGGCATCAGACGTTGATCCTCTCGCAGAGATTATTGATGGTGTTGTCGTTCATTAGGGCGTTTTTGCCGCCATCGGTGGCAATCTCGAGCAGTCCATCGTTGATGTAGGCAGCGCCGTCGTTCACCACGTCGTTCCACAACCGCAGGGCAGCGAGGATCATGTCGCGTTCAACAGGCTTGAGCCGCAAATCCACGTAGTCGTAGGCATCGTGGATCTGTTTGACTGCTGCCTCGAAGTTCTCAGCCGTGATCTCCTTGGTGCGATCTTCGAAGAACTCAGCGTCGTCGAACTCGGGGACGTTTCCGTTGGGTGTCCAGGTTACGATGTTTCGGGTCGTCCAGGCGCTGGCGCGCTGTAGTGCTTCAGCTGGATCAGACGCTTCGACGACCCCACTGTATTCGATGTAAGCATCCTGGCCTTTTACGACCTCAAAGAATGGCATTGGGATTTCTCTTGATGGTGTTGCGATCCAGATGGTGGGGGCAGTACCGCGCACCTGATCCGCACGGCATTCCGCAAAAGAGGTGCGTCTCACCTTTCTTCGGATTGTTGACTGGCCAATGACACTGCTGCTGGGTAAGCTGTTCCAGCGTCAGATGCATCGAGGCCGCGTCGTACTCCACACCACCGGGAGGGATTCGAACCTGGTGTGCAGGGTGCTTAGGAGGGGCAGCCTCCATCGTCACTGTCTTGGACAAGACAGCCACCTTGTTTGACCCCTTTGGGATCTTGCGCCGCGTCTTGTCTGCGTGTGGGTGTGTGTCGCCATTGAGAGGGTGCGTCTTCTTCAGCACCGGATTGCGGGTGTACAGTCCCAGCAGAGAATTGCGGCTGACGGCGTACCCCTGTGTCGACGCGATCTTGCCTGCCAGGGTAGTTGCAGAGCATCGCTCGAACCAATGCTTTTGGATCAGCTCAATCCTCGAAGTCCGATCAAGAGACTGCCAGGTCATCTGAAACCTTCTCGGGATGGTAAGGATTGAGCTGGACCCAGGCTTCACTGAACATCTGGGTGGCGGCCTGGAATTCCTCAGAAGGCATGCTTGTGGCACCGGGACCGAAGACGACCTTGGCAATTCCAGCCTGGATCAACGTTCGGGCACAGGATGAGCAGCACATGTGAGTCACATAGACAGTGCAGCCTTTGGTATGGATGCCTTCTCGAGCCGCAAAGGCGATCAGGTTGGCTTCGGCATGGGAGGCGAACAGATATTTGGTTGGCCTCTGACGACGAGCCTCGGTATCGATCACGCCCTTGGGCGGACCGTTGTAGGCTGTGAGGCGAACCTCCCCATCGGATCCAACGAGAATGGCGCCCACCTTGGTGCTGTCCTTGGACTTGAGGGCGGCGTGTTGGGCAAAGCCCATGTAGTAGTCCTGCCAGTTCATGGCGCTGGTTCCTGTTGAAAAAGGTGATGGCCCCGGGAGGATTTGAACCTCAGCGGTCTTGCGACACATCGGATCCCTGTGGAGGTAGCGGCAGCTCGCCTGGCTGCTTCCGGGGCCTTGGGATTAGGTGACTCTCGTCGTGTGGCGGAATACTCGCCGCGGCAGTCGCCCCTATCGGCTTCACTGCACCGCTCAGAGAATCACCTAAAGGCTTATCCGTTCAGGTGGAAAATGGACCCATGGGGGACCACTGCACTCCGGTTGTTGAGTACGATCCAGATGATAGGAATATGCGCTGCTTCGATGGGTAAGGCTTCCATCGGGTTGCACTGCAGATCGGAGAAGATCACCACCGCAGAGGGCTTGTGTTTGATGATGTGGTCACGCACACAAACCAGAGAGGTACCACCTCGACCCACGATCTTCACTTCCTCGAAAGGGTCTTCCTTCAGGAAGACGTCCTCCTTCTGGATGATCGTGTCGAACTGGACCATCGTCATCTTCTCGGGCTGGAAGTAGTCGTGGACGTGCTTGAACTCCGAGTTGAACCGGACGGCGTCAGCATCGCTGATCGAGCCGGACACATCCTCATAATAGATGATGTGTGCGAGACCGTTGTATTCCTCCTGCAATGACGGCAAGTAGAGTTCCTGATATCGCCGGTTCGGCCTGGCCCAGCTGTAGTCGCTGCCGCCCAACTCATTGAAGAAATTGAACAGGGCCTTGTCCCAGTCGATCTTGGGCTGGAGGAACCGGCTCAACGTCACCTCGATGTCCTCAAGAACATTTCCACCTGCCAGCTTTGCCTGGTGTGCGGCCGAGATAACATTGCTCAGAGCATTGTGCATCATGGCCTGGTGGGTGTCGGTTTCCTCTGGCTCAACCAGATCCGACGCATCATACCCACCTGTATTGGGGTCGATGAGCCACGGCGTATTCCATGGCATTGCCGGTGAAGGCTGTTGCGGTCCAAGGGAGGCGATGATCTCATTACGCTCCCGGATCAGGTCATCGTAGATGTCCTCGGTGACCCAGTTCTCGTACTTGAAGTTGTGCCAGGGCTTGAAGCCCTTGAAGCTGTAGCCTTCCCGGATCAGGGTGTTGTTGATCCAGATGTCCGCAGCATAGTTCCAGATCTCCGGATCTCTGGATCCTCGACGCAGCATGTCGAGTCTGGCGGGATGCCAGAGCTCGTGCATCAGGATGGTCTTCCTGGTCTCTACTGGCATAGCCAGGAAGAAATGCGGGTTCCAGAGCAGAGACACGCCGTCGGTACAGGCGGTTTGGATATCCGTGACCCAGGAGAAGTTCAGCGAGCACATGAGCGGGCCGAGAAAAGCGGCGTTCTTGTTCAGAAACACCTGGGTCTTGGTCCGATCCATCTCGCGATCGAGCATGGTGTAGTCGATGTCGGGCAACTGGCTCATGACCAAGTCTCCTGGAGAAATTTCTGATATACCTGAGGAACATAGGCGTTGTTGACCGATGACAGGGTGCGCTCGTCTTCGGTAACGAAAACACCCCGATTGTGGTGCGGGAGGGCAATGACGAACTCGCGTCGATCATTGTACCCTCCCCAATGCTGCCAGTTGATGGCTCGCATGGCGTCTTCTCTTGAACCGTACCCCTCGAGCCAAAGGGGAAAGCCGGCGTGTCCATCCTGGTCTACTGCCAAGACATAGAGCCGGCGTTTGGCCATCACGCCGCCTTCGCTACGTCGTCATGCAGGTAACGACTCAGCTCGACCATCGACTGACGGAACGCCTGGTGCTGCTTGAGATGCGGCTTCTGGATCATCAGGCTGCGGAAGAACAGCACCCGAAACTCGGCAGTGAATCGGCCGAGATAGGTAGCCACAGCACTGAAATGATCCTCATCGACGTTCTCGATCAGGTGCGTGATGGTGGCCCACCTGGTTGCCGAGTCAGTCGGAACACCAATGGTGTCGGGAGACCGCACGATGTCCACAAACCTCGGGAGGGAGGCATAGACCTTGGTGAACTGGATGAAGTCGACGGCCACTCCAGAGGTGATGGCGCCGGCATAGAGGGCTGCATCGCTGTCGAGTACCGCGTTGCCCTTGATCAGCTTGTTCATGAACTCCCAGGTCCGAGGGGACGCAAAGGTCTTCTCGTTGTGATCAGGCCGGAAGTCGTGGAGTGCCGACTTCTTGTAGTTCAGGTAGGCAACGATGCGGCTGTCCCACTGTTGGGCCAGTGCCACGTCCTCCATGAACTCGTCGAAGCTCAGATCCATCTCGAGATGGATCAGCCGGCTTTGCATGGCTGTGGAGATCGGATTGACGATGGCCCGATCGGTGCTCTTGTTGCCCGCGGCAACCAAGGCAACCCTGGGGTGCAGCTTCTTGAGACCGATCATGCGATCGAGGACGAGCTTGTAGGCAGCGGCCTGAACCATCTTGGAGGCCGAATTGAACTCGTCGAGGAACAGCATCCATCCATCCTTGCCGGGCGGGACGGGGGTATCCTCGGTGGGGAACGTGTCGAACGGGGCGAAGGTGGCAGTACCGTCCGGCAGGAAGTGCGGCAGACCAGAGAGATCCTCCGGCGCCGAGGTCGACAGACGATGGTCGATCAGCTCGAGGTTGTACTCCTTGGCGATCGAGGCCACCATTGCGCTCTTGCCCATGGCCGGCGAGGACTGGATGAACGGCACCAGGCCGACCATCATGCACTTGATCACATAGCCGCGAGCCTGACGGGGCGTGACGGTATAGGCGGAGATGCCGCTCATTGATGTGTTCCTTCTTGGTTCAGTGATGGAAAATGAAAATGTCGTCGAGCTGGATCATCTCCTGCTCTTCGGGGTAGTGTTCACTTGGGATCGATTCAGGTGCAGTGCATGTTGATCATGTCATCGAGGGTGCCAATCAGCCGGTCAGTTGTCCGGCCGCCGACATCGAAGGCGTACCCGAATACCAGGCCAACTGAGACAGCTATCACCGAGATGATGGCCCAGGCGATAAGCGCCTTGAGGTACTTACTCACTGCATCCTCCCATGACCTTGCTCTCGACCAGACGGTCGAATTCGTCTTCACTGATGTCGTCTGATCTGTCCTGTGGGGGTCTGTTGGTCAGCTCGTCGAAGCGCCATTCCTCGCCGTCCTCGCAGATGTAGACGCGGGATCCCCGGCTCCAGACGGTCTTCTGATCGTCCCACCAGACCTTGGTCTCTCCGTCGTAGATCGGCTCGCCGTCGGTTTTGTATTCCTGGGTCAAAGCAGTGCCGGGCACCGTCTCCTTGGTGCCGATGATCTGCTTGCCGGAAGGGGTGTAGAGCTTCATTACTGACTCTCCTGGTTCAAATTAACGGGACGGATCACGAGCTCGAGCCCCAAAACAGCCAATGCCGCTTCCATGTTGAGGACGCTGGCCGAGGCCTTGCCGGTCTTCCAGCAGTAGAGGGTGTTGACGTGGATGCCGCTCTTTTCGGCGACCTCTTTGGTCGCCAGATAGCGGTCTTCCCCACCGTTCTTCACGTATCGGTCCGCCGCTGCATTGAACGTGATAGTGGGTTCTCGACCGGTGATATTCTGCTCGGCGACCGAGTCTTCGATCTGCCGTCGGATGGCATCGGCCTGCCTGAAATCCCGGGTTTTGGTGGACTTGAGGCGAACCTCTCGAGGCATGGCTCTTCCATCTCGCCATACGGTGACAGTGCCTGAGACGTACCAGAAGCCGTTTTCGTGCTGAGTGAGCTTGAGGGGCATTCGATCATCCTATCGGCCAGCTGCTGCAATTGGTCCTGGTTCAGCTTAACGTTTCGGCCATGTCTGACAAATGGGATCTGATGCCTTCGGATTAGGTCCCGAACATAACGAACAGGATCGGCCACATCGTCACAAGTTATCCCCAGCGCTATAGCAGCAGTGATCAGGGTGTATAAGTTGGACCCCATCTCAGGTTTTCTCCTGATAGGTTGAGTCTTCTTGAAGGGTCAGCGAAGAAGCTCCGTAAAGTCTGTTTTGAGGAGACTCTACGGTTGCCCACATAGTGAGTACCTTCCAAAACTTCTTATGTGTCAACGTCTGGTTAGGACGTAGATTACAAGCATTGGCCACCTGAACAGGTACTCTGAACTTCGCCCCCCTACAAAAGACGTGTATATCTGTAGTATGGTTCAAGTGTCCCTCTTGGACTTGTTTAAATCCAGACTTAGTGTGCGTGGTTGTACATACTAGTACCGAATTTTTAAGCAGAGGGAAGCCACTATGTTCCACAATATGGTGAGGTTTATTGAATGGTTAACAAAAAAGACCTGGCTCCTTTCGAAGCCAGGTCTCGGAATAAGTTCGAGTTATTGTCTTATCAGGTAGCGGTGATCGCCACCTCGACAGTATCGGCAGTGTGCTTGTGGGTCGCTGTGATGATGCACTCGCCGGCAGCCACGAACGTGACCACTCCGGCGGTGGACACAGTGGCCACGCCGGTGCCCGACGACACGTAAGTGAAGTCGTCGTTGACCGCAGCCACATCAGCCAGCTGGTACTTGATGACGATGGTCGCCGTCCCAGGGTCGTTGTCGATCTCCAGACCGGCCGCGGTCATGTACTCGGAGGCAAGAGCTCCGCTGAACACGATCGAGATCCCCTGCATGTTCTGGATGCCCTGCTGACGATACAGGGCTTCCTGGATGTCCCGGTAGATCGGATGGTTCTCGGGGTAGTCACTGACCAGGTCCGCGGCTTCGGTGCTGCCGAGCTTGGCGTGATTGATGTCAGTGAGGGTGGTACCGGCGGTGACAGGGAGTGCATCGCTGAGTACGGTGACCCAGCAGATGGTCTTTGCGGTGTTGATCCGCAGATTGAGATTGCTCATTATCTATCGTTCCTGAGTGGAGAGGGGGCCCGCTCCCCGAAAATCAGGAAGCGAACCCACTATATATTATCTCCGATAATCAGGAAAGATTAACTCAAGGCGTAGTTCGCCTCACGGACGTCGTGAGCCAGGTGCGGATCGAGCTTGCCCGCCTGGATCGGGCGCTTGCAGATCTGGGAGACGATCGAGCTGAGCATGTCAGACTCGGCAATCTCGGCCAGAATGGTGTTGTACTGCCGGCGCAGATCGTTGCCGTAGTTGGGCAAACACCTGAAGCAGTCATGGATCGAGATGACCTGGAAAGGTCTGTCCGGCAAGCTATCGATCAGCTTGGAGATCGCATTGTGTTCAACCAGGCCCATGTTGTCGATGTCCAGGTAGTTGAGGATCCTTGCTGAGAGGAAGCCGGTATCCTGGTAGTGCTGCCAGAGCGTCTGAACCAGTGCATCTTGCGGCCGATGGGTGTTGCGTCCCCTGGCTCCGACAGCAATGTGGTTGGTCAGGGTTGCTATCTTCGCTGGGTCATAGCTGCAACGACGCTGCATCTCCCGAACCACCATGCCGTCGATGGAGTGAACCATGTTGGCGCCGAGGGATCGACCACCTTCGATGGGGATGTTCTGGTACTGGGTCACCTCGAAGGGCTCGTCCAGGAAGTGCACGATCTCTGTGACCGGACCCATGACCTTGATCTTGACATGGAAATTGTCCGGCAGGATCCAGGAGTTTTCGAGCGCCGTCTTATCCCAGATGGCGAGCATGGTCTGATTGATCTCCCAGGCCCCGGGAGCATTGCTCTCCACGGTGTCGTAGAAAACCTGCAGCAGCTCCCCGTCACCAAAGACTCGCTTCGGCACAGCCGTCGAGCTGTAGAAGGCCGTCATACAATACGTTCAACAGAGGTCGTTAATCTCTGCCCGCAGCTTTACCTGCAGCTCCATGTTACCAAGGAGTTCGGACTATATCATGCACGGTTTTCCGTGCCCTCGCGCTTCGACCCACTTGGGCCTACTCTACTAGGTTCAGCTTGTGCTGCCGTTCGATAGTCTCTGCACTTTCCGATTGTTCAAGACAACCTCACACATCATGTCTTGAACATAGAAACCTCCAGTTGAGTTTTCTATGTATCGGCTTAGCTCATGATTGTCCAGGATTAGCTGGGTTTTCCATGAGTTCACGAGGTTTAAAGGCCACCATGATTTAGTGGTTAATGGCCTGCTTGGTCAGCTTGCGGTCGATCTTGGCGGTGCCGCCCATGGTAGCAACCATGTCCTGATAGATGGACACATAGGCGTCTCGCCGATTTCCGGTGTCGACGACGTTGGAGATCTCCGCGGCCCTGCGATCGCATGCCAGGACAGCCAGGATCTGGATCCCGGAAGAAGTGGCATCGAGGGAGATTGGATAGCCGGAAGGCTTTCCGGCCTTGGCATCCTCCCAGGCCAGCATGCCAGCGTAGAAGAGTGCGGGCTCATCGGCCTTGGAAACCAGGTTCTGCAGGTCGTGTTCGTTGGCATCGAACCAGGCGAGGCGCTCATCCCAGGTGAGCTTGTCGAGCCCGAAAGAGCCGGCGATGTCGATCTTCAGATACTCGCGTCCAGTGAAGGTCTGGAAGGTCATGTGGTAGCCTCTGTTGCGGTTGTGGCGGAAGTTGCGTCTGCTAGAAGATCAGAGGGATCTCTGTTCCCTTTTCGAAGCAGTCCTCAATGATTGTGTTGCTGGTGATCAGGTATTGGGCATCACCTCCTGAGCGCGACTCGATGTCATCTGACTCTTCACCGATGCGAATGAATTCCCAGGCGAGACCTGCCTCTTCGGAGTTGGTCATGAAGTTCTCCCAGGCCTGCACACCAGGGTAAGTCTCGTACCACTTCCAACTGTCCCCATAAAGATCCAGAACATGGATCTCCGTATGGCTCTCCTTTATATTCAGGTTGTCATCCAGAATACGTAGCTTGATCTTGGAAGTGTATCGGGTCAAGCTGTCTCGGAAGTGGGCGAATACCCCGCTGTTAAAAACAAGCGCTTGCTCGGTCATATAGGCTTCAAGTGCCTCCTTTGTTCCGTAGATCAGGCATCTTACTTGGCTGCGGTAGCCCATTGTTGGTTCCTTCGGTGGTGTGCGGTCAGTAGAGGTAGAGGAGGCCGCGACAGAGATCGCGATCCTCGGTGCTGATGAAGAAGACGTGGTGGCCATCAATACGCCACACCTGTTGCCCGTAGTGGTTGGGCTCGAGATGCTCAGTGCAAATGAGCTTGATCTTGTCACGGTCGGTATTGGTACGGATTTCGATGTTTGGATAAGCGCCTTCCAGCATGCGCTCGGTGATCCGGCCCGCTTGTGCAGCGTCTCGACCGCGAGCCCAGATGTCGAGGTCAAGTCCACTCTCTACATCATCTCCCATGAGCTATACCATGTACTGAAGAGCGCGGAAGACGTGGGCATCTTCTTCAGTAAGGAAGAAGAACCTGTTGGCGAACGCCATGAAAGTTTCGCGACCTTGTTCGTCGACAAAAGTAGTTGTGGCGACTTCTCGTAGTTTCCGCCACCTTTTATCAATGGGTACCACCACTTCAGGATAGCCGGCCTTAATAAGGTCTTCAGCACCTGGAAAGATAGTGCGATTTCTGAGATGTGTGAAAGCACTTCTTCCTTCGAGGATGGCCTCACGCCTACGTTTGATCTTTCGCTTGACCAGAAGTTTTCTTCTCATGGAATTACCTCGTAGCTGCCGCTTCTCGAGCGTGAATGGACAAACGACCGAGGTAGTCCTGGATATTTTTGATACGTCTCTCGGTTGCGATGCCCATATCGATTTTGGACACAACTCTTGGTCCGTCTCTCTGAACGATGACCAATCGGTCGTTTTCGATACCGAGGTCGCAATCGTTGCCAAGTCCGATGTAGATCATGTGGTTCTTCAGATGTGAAAAGAGCCCCTCTTTCGAGGAGCTCTCATGAAGCCGATGGAGTGTTTATCTCTAGAAGACCCCTCCTAACCAACTCCGGAAGCAGGGAGCTGGGTCCGTCTTCGGCGGGTGAGGGTGGAAGCGTCAAAAGCGAGCCAGGTGGTCAAGCGTTTGTTCCCTCGTTCAGACCTGATTATCGTCTCCGATTATCAGGCGGTGGTCAACCCATTTTCTTGTTTATCGGGGCACTGACATCGTAGGCCCAGAATTCGTCAACGAACTCGAACTCTTCGAGGAGCTTGTTCTCCTCGATGTAGGCTGCTGCCTTTTTGAGATCGGGGATCATCTCGTCGGTAGCGTACCGACGGATAGCCTCCTCCCTGGTGACGTTCAGGTAGACGGTGCGGGTGCCGAGCCAGCCGATGACGATGAGCTTGTTCATCAGCGCCACCAGGTAATCACGGCGGGGCCGATGAAGAGCTGAAACTCTATCGTCTTGCCGGTGTAGGCTTTCTGGTGACGCCAGCCAATCGCCCAGATCGTCCAGAAGAAGCGGATCTTACGGTTCATTGATCTGGTTCGCTTCGTGCTCGACACGGAACGTTTCTTCGATGAAGAGTTGAACCAGACGAGTTGCTTCCTCGAACTTGTTCGAGTCATTGTCGCAGACCCGGTATAGCAAGGTGGTCATTGCCGGCACCTTGGAGCCGAGTAACCAATGGTCCGGATCCACGGTGCCGTAAAGCACCTTGGTCACGGGGGCATCGGGATCCTCGTTGCCGGGGAGGTTCTCCTGCAACATGACGAGAGCCTTGTTGGCCTCTTCGTAGCTCGAGAATACCCGATCGGTGAGCCGAGATCGTGGACCGTCGATGGTCCAGTAGGTCTCGGTGATGCGGGCATAGTCGGGCTTGCCTTGGCGATGCGGATCCAGCACGATCTTCAGGGTGCTGCTTATTCGACGATTTTCTGGTTCGCGAACTCGATCACCGCCTTGTTCCAGGTCGTGCCCTGGTAGTTGACGACGTAGCCCTGGCAGTAGGTGCGACCACGCTTGTCGATCTTGTGGGTCAGGTAGAACTCCCCACCGTTCGAGATGCCCAGATGGTCCATGACATCATGAGCCGTGCGATCATATTTTTCGAACGCCTTGACTCTCTTCTGGAATTCAGCCGTATCCTCGTCCGGCTTGGGCTTGTCGAGATGGCGCCATCGGTTCTTGATCGTGTCGGCAACCTGGCGGTTGATCCGGAACTTCACCTGGTTCACCTGGTTCAGATGATCCAGGCAGACATCTTCATCGTGGTGGTTGTGCTTGAGGATCACCGATCCCTTGCCGGTGTAGTAGCCGGTATCGGAGTTCGTCTCGAGTGTCAGGGGAGGCACGATCATCGGCAGTGGGTACTGATACCGATCGATGTCCTCCTGGACGTCTTCCGAGATGTTGAACCTCAGTATGAATTGACGGGTGACCGGAGACCAATCGACGAGATCTGCGATGGTCGCCTGAGTGATGGCATCGACCGTCTTCTGGGCATCGTCGTTGAAGTGCCTCCTCAGCGCACCAACCAAGGTCGGCAGCGTAGCCCGCTTGTGCAGGACCATCTGTACGAGGAGAGCAAATCCGAACTTGAGGTCGATGCCGACCTCGGTCATGTACTCCTCAAAGCTGGAGTCCTCTCGGAACTCCTGCTCGATCCGCGGCAGGAGCTGGTTTTTGTGGAAGAGCTTCTCGATCTCGACCTGAAAGTCACTGAGCATTGATTTCTTCTCCTGGTTCGGCCTGATGTGAAGCGGCATCGGTCTTGGGGGTGGATACGAAAAAGGCCGCTGAGGGGACAGCGACCTGAGCTCGAATAGGATCGGCAGCACGAAGACGAGCAGCCGGATGGCTGGGTGCATCAGAACATGCCCCAGTAGCGATGCTTCACCCCCAACCAGGGTTCCCACATCTTATCGAAGAGACAGTTGTCTGGTGCAGTTGTGAAGAAAGGAGCGATGTCCTGGTCACGAAAACCAGCAAGACCGCAACCGATGCGAGTGACCTGGAAGGGCATATCGGGGTTCTGTCTGGCATACTTGAGAAACAGGTTGACGTATCCGTTGATCGCATGCAGCGGCAGCGATTGAAGTTTGCTATTCTTGGTCGGAATAGCGAAGGACTGCCCCATGGGACCATATCCGATATGGGGTATAGCTCCGTACTCACGCAGAGCAGTCAATGCGGCCCCAGCACCGTGACGGCCGGCCAGATTGGAACCAAAGACGAAAATGTGATCTCTCACGATTGACGCCCCTCATTGATGAGTTTGACGACGTTCTCGTGAGTGTCCTCGACCTCGAACGATTGCTTTCCGGGATATCCGATCAGCACCGAGCCGTGGATGGTGTCGTGCACATAGAGGACCTTGCGGGGATCCACAGTGACCTGGCGCTCTTTGTTGCTGCCGTCAGGCAGGTTGTACAGCGTGAACGAGGCGAGAGAAGATGCCACTTTTGTGCTCCAGGGTTTTGTGTGGAATTGTGAGGAGGGGAAGCACTTGGCTTCCCCTCCAATGCACCATCAAGATCGGAAAGGAGACGATCCCTGGTACTGCGGGTGTTGTTTTATGGCCGTCATGACCGCCCGCTGCACGACGTTCCGGATTTACGCTGGTCAGGCTACCGGAATTTCCCCGCGGCGGCGGGGATACTTGAGGGCCAGATAGCGATCCCTGAGCTCCTTCACCTTGGGCAAAACCAGGTGTGGGAACAGATAATCGTGGCCCTGAGGTCCATAACGAACACCGGCTGAGAACAGCGGTGAGTTGCAGAGGATGTAGGCGTCGAGCTTGTCGCCATACTGAGCCCAGTGAGCGATGACCTCGATCACATCCCAGGATCTGTTGGGTGCTGTCATGCTGTAATGACAGGCAGCCAGCTCTTCGACCGTGACGTAGACGAGGTTGTCCTTCCAGGGGTTCTCGTCGTGCCAGAAAGGTCCGGTGTTATCGACCATGTTCGTACTCATTGATCTCGTCGACGATCATCATCGTGATCTTGTTGCCCGAGACACCCTGATCAGCAGGCAGTTTGGCCAGCTCTGCGTTCACCGCGTCGATCGAGATGCGGAGATTTGGCCACTCGATGGCCACAGAGCTCTCAGGCCCATCCTGCTCCTGATACTTGGAGAAGTTGCCAAACCAGTCCCGGTTCACTCCATCCTGCATGCCCTCGATATCCGAGACCAGGTTTTTTACTGCCTGGATCAGTTTGTATTTCTGCTGTTGCTCCCGGTAGCGCTCGCGGAGATCGAAGAAAATGTCGGTCTTGTCGATCCCATCCCGGTTCTCGATGAACCACCAGAGGGCTTCCATCAGCGACAGCGATTTCACGTAGGCACGGTAATCGGTCATCGACGTGACTCCTTAAGGATCGGTGAAGAAAATCTTGGTCATTACTGACTCCCTGAAGTGATCGGCTTGCCATTGGCACCTAGCGGTGCTGGCTTGACACTGCGGATGGCGAATACGGTGGCACCTTCGTCGTTCCAGGTATTGATGTAGAAGGATCCATGGATGCTGTCGGCAAAGGCAATCTTCGCTTGAGCCCGGGTGATGGGCTTATTGAA
>Ga0172373_10002150_pt1 | contig 30722 bp, 54 predicted proteins | sample Lak10m_2_FD_114546 | JGI IMG/M metagenome (GOLD analysis project Ga0172373, IMG submission 114546) | Freshwater microbial communities from Kabuno Bay, South-Kivu, Congo - kab_092012_10m | ecosystem: Environmental > Aquatic > Freshwater > Lake | place: Democratic Republic of the Congo...
TTGGTTACATTGATGAAGTTTTACCTTCGTTACAAGTTCGTTGTCAGTTGTTTCTATCATATCTTTAAAATTTACCTTCTTTTATGCAGAAGTCAATGGATTTCTTAACTATTTTTTTCAGATCTTGTTCTTGAGAGCCATGCATCCAAGTAACAGTATAATCAGAAGATTTTCTAAGAAGAGGATCGTTTCTTCTCTCATCATCATTTGCAGGATCACAAATTGAGCCATCCTGAAAAAATTTTTCAACATAAATTAAAACCCCTTTGTTTTCTGCCTTTAACCAGACTACTTCGTCGTTAGGATATTCGAAGTGTCTAATATCAGTTACACAAAAAATATCGGAAGGGTTAAAGTTTTCGCTTTTCTTATATTCTTCAATCTCAGAAGAAAGTTTAGAAATCCAATACCTTCCATTTGTGCCTTGTCTCATTATTCTAGCATAATCAACAAGTTCAAATCTCACTTTATTTTTCTCTTCAGCAGAACAATTTAAGATATCAATTCTATATTTATCTAAAAGAAAACCCTGAAGACTTTGTTTTAGTATATCAGCTAGAGCAAATCTAATCACCTTTCGGCCAAAATCTTCTAAACAAATTTCTTTTAGTAACTTATAGTAAGTATCCTTACCTACAGTAGCGGCACCTGCAATGCCAAAAAACGTATTTAACATAGTAACTATATTATTTAGAAAAAGCTGGACTGTAAAAAGAACTGCCAGCTTATGATTTTTCTTTGAGTTAAAATAGGAAATAGCTGTCATCTCTAAAGATAATTAGAGAAACAAAAATAATCAAGAGTTACCCACTTTAATCCTTCGCAGTCTGTTTCCAGATTTTCAGCCCCCTGTGGGAGCCTAGCTGATGACTAACTCTTTGTATGAGTTCTTTGTCTTTGTGGGTGGGATTTCTTTAGGACGAACTGCCAGCTTTTTCTTTTGAGAAAAATGAGGTTTCAGCTTTTTCAAAGTCTTCTCCTTGCGGAACGTCGCCTTTTCCCGAAATGGCGTTGGACTTGTTAGGTCCAGTTGACTAGGGTCTTTTTACGGGCCTGATGTCTCTTACGGTTCAAGTTGGGATGTCCCCAACAGGCTGGTCACCCAGACAAAGAACTGCCTCATACTAGCTACGAGCCTTTGGTTTTGTCAAAAATCTTTTCGCGCATCTCGTTGAAGATGATCAGGAGGTTCTTGAGGTCTTTCTCGCTGATTGAAGCAGGATTACATTTCTCAGATTGATTTTCTATTAGATCGCAATAAGAGTTAATTATTTCAGAAATGATGAACGCAGTCTTAGGAGAGAGAGTTAAGTTCTGCTCATAAGCGTCAAACTTCTTATTAAGAATCCAATAATCGTTTTCTTTGAAATGCACTTTCTTTACTACTCCGTTCTTCTCAAATTCCTCAAGAGCAGCTAGAACGCTGGCCCTTTCACTTTCAGGAGATTCGGAGATGGTTAATAATCTAATGAAATTAGTTTCACAGAAACTGTCATTTTCAAAAAACCACTGATATAACTTTATTGATGCCTCTGAGATAGTCACATTAAATGATATAAGAATGCCAGAAAAATGTCCAAATAAACTTGACGTTTCGATTTTTCCCAGAGAGAATATACTTCGATGAGACTTTCTTGGCATGAGTATGGATGCATGATGGCTTTAGCAGCTTCTTCCAGAAGCGAAGACCCTCACACTAAGGTTGGGGCTTGTATACTAAATAAAGAGGGAAGGATAATTTCAACAGGTTACAACGGATTGAAGAAAGGTTTTGCCGTCAAAGAGTGGATGAAAAAGGAGGAAAATCGTCCGAAAAAACGCGAAATAATGATTCACGCAGAGAGTAATGCTCTGTCGTTAATAAGGAAAGGAGAAGGAGAAAGTATCTGCTTGACCATATCTCCTTGCTTTGCTTGTGCTAAAGATATCGTCGCTCATGAGATTCAAAGAGTTTTTTATCTCAAAGAGTACAATCAATGCGACAAGTTCAAAGAAATATTTGATTTTTATAAAATTCATTATCAAGAATTAAAAGAAGATAGCATCGGTAAAATTAAATCTCATTTACAATTATGGATACAGAATCAATAGTACAAGTAAAGTTCAAGAAACTCAATAACCTAGCAATTGTTCCTACTCGGCAAAAGACTGGAGATGCTGGTTATGATTTATATTCAATTGAAGACTTAAAGATTAAGCCATTAAGTCGTGCCTTGGTTAGCACAGGGCTTTCGATTGAAATACCAGAAGGTTATTACGCAAGAATTGCTCCTCGTAGCGGTCTTGCGGTAAAGAATGGAATTGATGTTCTCGCTGGAGTTGTAGACTCTAGTTACCGTGGAGAAATTAAAGTCGTGCTGATGAATCTCAGCATCGATCTTGCAAGCATGATGGGCCTTACTCCAAGCATAGCAGGTTCAACTTTTGATTTTAAAATCAAAGCTGGAGACAGAATTGGTCAATTAATCATTGAAAAATATCACGCCGTTGAATGGCAGGAGGTCGAAGAGCTTTCTTCTTCTGATCGAAAGGGCGGCTTTGGAAGCACAGGTGTGTAATGGTGTCTCTGTGACAGACAATTTTGTCTCAGAATGTCGCAAATAAACAGTAAAAAAACGGGTTTTAAGCTTGGCACAATTCTTGCTAGAAGGTTATCGCTATGACATATTATATCTATAACAATAATAGAAAAATTCAAAGACTTAATTTAACTAGTCACGCAAATTCATTTACTCTTGATAAGTTGAGTAATGAGTATATTTGTGAAGTTGAAGTTCCCGGATTCAGTAAAGAAGATTTGGATGTTTCCGTGAAGACTGAAGACTTGGGAGAACTTATTACTATTAAAGGCAATAATGATAAGAGAAAAATAGAGACCTCTCTATGGGTTCCATCAGCAGCAGACGCTTCTCTTGCCAAAGCGACTGCTACGAATGGAATACTAACAATTACTGTGCCGCTAAAAAATAACTTTCAGCCGAAGAAACTGAAAGTCGGCTAACACTTCCACCCCGCCTTCGGGCGGGGTTTTTATTTTTATGAGTTATTTAAGTTCATCTATACCAGTTCAGATTGCTTATCTTGACATCTCATTTCTTTACAATAACAAGCCAAGAACTGTAAACGAATGGTTGCCAGTAGAGATATTCTCTGTGGTTTCAATTCCAAAGAGATGTTTAATGTTTAATGTAATGAGTGAATTTGGCGCACAATTCGCAAGAGTGCCAATTCATTATTTGTCATTTGAAACTAATCCTACTAACTATGAACTCCATTGGTTGCAACTTTGGGATAGTTTTAGTTATTATTTTACAGTTCAAAGATTTGATTATTTAAAAAATGCTTCTGCTTATATTCTTCTTAAAGACAAGAGTAAACATGTAGCTAAATACTTGTTTACAATTGATTGGTGCAATGGAGAAGATTATTTCTCTGGATATTCTGAAATATCTGCTGGGCACAAGTGCGCTCATGTGTTTGCTGGGGAAGGTGGGCAAATGTTTGCTCAACCAAATAATAGAATAGTTTGGAGAGACTCTGGAGCTTTCATAGGTTCTCCTCTTCCCCCAGAAGCAAAAAACTGGAAACCATTTGGGCATGAGTTTTCTTGTGAAGGGCTTGCTTACAAATGGACCGCTGGCGATAAAGAACTTATGTATTATGAGTTCAAGAATGAGCCAGACTTAGCCAAATAAACATGATAAAAAACAATGTATGATATAAGATATAGCTAAGATGACCGCTGAAGAGAATAAGATTTTTGAAGATGCTATTTTGCTCCAAAAGACTACTTCTTGGTGGATTACTAATTCTTCTAAAATTCTTCAAGAAATAGAAGACCTTGAAAAACAGGATTATTCTCTAAAAAATCAAGAAAAGCTTAATCAACTTTATAATAATCTCGGAGTCTTTCTGGCAAAGAAAAAGTTAGAAGAAAACAAAATTGATGAAATTTTGTCTAGGATTGATAAAATAAAGGATAAAAATGCCTAAACTTAAACGAGAAAAATATTACATGGTAGTCTCAAAGAAAAATAATTACACTTATGGAGCATTTCCCTATACAAAAGAAGGCAAGCAAGCAGCAAGAAATTACATTCAAGAAAAGTCTAACAAAAATTTGAAGTTAAAAATCAAAATAAAATAACATGCCGATACCAAACAAACGCAAGGGTGAGGATAGCAAGAAGTTCATGGGCCGTTGCATGAGCGATATCCCCAAGGACGAGTATCCAAACCAGAAGCAGCGAGTGGCAATTTGCCTCAATCAGAATAAGAAGAAGCCGAAGAAATAATTTTTATCTTTATGAAGTTAGTTATCTGCATCCCCGGAAACAACTTTTCCGGGGCTTTTCTTGATTCTTTCTTGGAGTTCTACCATTGGTGCCTCCACAATAAGATTAATGTCTTGTTGTCAAGGAAAGAGTCATGTAATATTTATTATGTGAGGAATATGTGTCTTGGCGGCAATGTTCAAACTGGCAAGCAACAAAAGCCTTGGGGTGGGAGTTTTGATTATGATTATATACTCTGGATTGATTCAGACATTATTTTCAAGCCTCAAGATTTTATTAGACTTTTGCAAATGGAGGTTGATATTGCCTCTGGTTTGTATTTGATGACAAACGGCACAAGAGAGCCAAAGCAATTTGCTACTGTCATAGACTGGGATGAAAAATTTTTTGAAAAAAATGGTTACTTTAAGTTCGTAGACAGAGAAGATATAGAGGGTAAAGTTAAACCCTTTGCAGCAGACTACACAGGGTTTGGTTTTATTTTAATTAAGAAAGGCGTATTTGAGAGTTTGGATTATCCTTGGTTTCAGCCAATCTTTTTTAACATTGGCAACGCTCATGACTTCTGTATGGAAGACGTTGGGTTTTGCTTGAAGGCAAAAGAAAAAGGCTACAAAGTATGGATCAATCCACAAGTGATAGTGAAGCACGAAAAGAAAATCCTTCTAGATATATGAGAAATTTGAAAGTCGGACGCTTGACTCTAATGGAGAAATTCTTTAATACCGATTTAGAATTGCTAGTAGAAATCTGGAAAGGCGAAACTGAAAATGAATATTTCACCCTTGATTTCGCTTACAATCATTCTTCTTGCGCCGTGATGGGTTCAATAAGTGATAGAGAATCTACTCTAGGAAATCACAAAGAAATTCTTTGGGCAAAAGACGAGTTGTTTCATATAATGGATTTAGGAAAGTATCTTGGTTGGAATACATCAGAAGCAGTAATCGAAGATTTATCTGAAAAACAATGAACGTAAAACTAGAGAATTACCTTTGCCGTCGTTTTGCTCCGTTCTTTGAAGGTAAGAAACATTCGTTTGAATTTTCTGACGGGTGGTTTTTTATTCTTCATTGGACATTTCAAAGAATTGAAGATAGAATCACTGCATTAAAATATCAATTTCCAGAAAAACCTACTTACTTCGTCGTAACAGAAGTGAAAGAAAAACTGGGTATTATTTCTTTTGAATTTAAAGGAGGAGAAGATTATGCTATTCAAAGTTATATTGATGCGGCTCAATCTTTAAGTTCCTTTATTTGTGAGGAGACTGGGATCTTTAATGAGGCTGTGGGAGTGACTTTAAAAGGATGGCAAAAGACTCTTTCTAAAGATCAAGCTGGATTTAATACTGGTTGGCGAAGCAAATATGACAACGATCTACTAGCGATCATTGAAGAAATCAAAATAAAATGACTGAAAAAGAAGCTCAAAATCAGTGCCTTATGATTAAGAAGACTTCCAATTGGCTCAAGAAAGAAATCGCTTGCACCACAAAACTTCTCAAAGAAGCTCAAACTGATGAAGAAAAACTTCAGCATTTGAATAATTTAATTTATTTGAGAAACAAAGCTGGGGCAGAGATCTCTCGGATCAATGGTCTGATTCGCAGGATGGAAGACGAAGATTTTGAATTTTGACCTTGCTTTCTGCTTCCAACTCCCTACACTTGACGCATGGTGAACTACGGACTTTGTTGCATTTCCCTTGTTTTGTCCGAAAAAGGGGAGAAATTCCAGACCTTGACCTACACAAGGTTCAAGAGTCTTGGCGAGGAAGAAGGCATGAAAGTTCTCTCCAAGAGGATCTTAAATAATTTCAACATCACTCTCAAAACCATTCAGCACTGTAATCAGAGCAGAATAGGTTCTTACAGGCTTTCCAGCGAGATCACTCCTCTAATTAGCCATCCAGAACTTGATATAGACTTAACTGACTTGCAAGATGCGGAAGAAATCTTCGCCATCATTGATCAGACTAAGAAACAGATCAAAGATTCTGGTATCAGAATCTCCGCTCACCCTCCAGAGTTTGTTAGCTTCACAAGCCAGAAGGAGGAAGTTATTAACAACTCAATCAGAGACCTAGATGAACACGCTATGCTCTTTGACCTTTATGACTGCCCCAAAGATTACCGTTCTCCTCTAAACATTCATATTAGACAAGACGGAGATCCAGAAGAGCTTTCCCAAAAGTTTGTTTCAGTTTACAATCGCCTCAAGCCAAGTGTAAAAGATAGACTGGTTCTTGAAGTAAACGATAACAAGAATGGCACTTGGTCAATCAAGAACCTTATCAAATACTTTTATGAGCGGCACGGCATACCCGTGACGTTCGACTCTTTGCATCAAAGCATCCTGCACGGCGATCAATCTGATGAAGAAGCCTTCAATGATGCTTATCGCACTTGGCCCACCAAACCTTTGTTCCATTATTCGGAAGGTATAGATGGCACTCGCAAACACGCAGATATGCCGTTAAATCATCCAAAAAACTTTGGACAAGATGTTGACTTTGACATAGAATTGAAGAGTAAAGATTTAGCGATCTTTAAATTGCAGAAAATTGCCGGGATAGTTTAATGGTAAAACTTCAGTTTTGTAAACTGAGTACGAAGGTTCGATTCCTTCTCTCGGCTCCACTCTTTCTCAAGGCTCCATTTAAAGGAAGAAACAAAGGAAACGGAAGGCATCTAAGAAAACAAAGGTATTCAGAAGGTAAAAGTTTTTAAATGAACGTCTCAAGCGCAGGTAATAAAATCTTAATCATTTCCGACATCCATAATCAAGTTGGAAAACTAAGCAAGATTATTAGGCACGAAGCCGCCGACATAAATATTGTGTTAGGCGACTGGTTTGATAGTTATTATTATAATAGGGATGAAGATTATAAAATTACTGCTGATTATTTGATGCGCTATCTATCGCATCCCAATAATCATACATTGTTTGGCAACCACGATCTGCACTACTTGTTTTATAATCCTCATGCAATGTGCAGTGGGTATGAGCATAGAAAATATAATGCTATATCTGAAACCCTTGGAGAAAATCGCCTTAACATTTCTAAAAAATTTGATTGGTTTGCTTGGGTAGATGGATATCTATGTACTCATTCTGGCCTTCATTCTAATTTCATTGACCCTACAGCAAAGGATAATTCTGATATTAATATTTTCTTAATTAAAGAAAGAGAGCGAGCTAATGTTAAATTAATCTCTGGCGATGAGCATTGGTTTTATTCCGCTGGTCTTGCAAGAGGCGGACCCTATCCCAAAGGAGGAATAGTTTGGTTAGACTTTGATCGTGAGTTCGCGCCTGTTCAAGGATTGAATCAAATAGTTGGTCACACTCCTCGCAAGGATTCTAAAATTGCAAAGTACGCCAAGACAGAAAATTACTGCATTGATACTTCTCTAAATCAATGGCTTACTATAACTAATCAAAAGATCGAAATTAAAAGCTATAAAGATTTATGAAGTATTATTTGTTTCTAGATGATATTCGTTATCCAAGCGATGTTACATGGGTAGATATTCCTGACTATGAATGGACAATTGCCCGTGACTTTTTTCAGTTTAAGGATATAATAAAGATAAAGGGAGTTCCTTCTTTTGTCTGTTATGATCATGATCTTGGCGCACAGCATTACCGTGATCTTAAAATAATTCTAGAAACCAATAAAATTGACTACTCTAAATATAAAGAAAGGACTGGCTACGATTGCGCTAAGTATTTGGTTGAGGTTTGTCAAGATAAAGACTTGCCTCATCCAGATTACGAAATCCACTCCATGAATCCAGTTGGGGCAGAAAACATTAAAAAGTATATTAATAATTACAATGCAACAAGAATTTGAATTCCGATCTCCAGAAGAGATCGAAAAAGCAAAACAAATTGAAGCAGATAACGAAAAAACCTTTCAAGAAATGTTTTCTGAAGCTCCTGATGATTATGTCTATAATAAATATGTAGACTTTTTTCTTGATCTTTTTCCATTCCGATTGGGATGGAAGGCTTTGCGCTGGCCCAGCGAAATCAGGTGGTGGGCTAAATGCAAGTATCAGAAGATTAAATATGGAGTTTCTGATGAAGATGTTTTTTCTTTGTATTATAATATTGCCATCTTTGCGCTTCCTCGCTTAAAGTATTTTAGAGACAAGGGCAAGTCTGGCATCCCCGCTCCATTTCTTCCTGAAAATTTCCATACCCTTGAAGGCGATGCTTTTGATAAAGCCGAAGAGCAAGCGGTAAAAGAATGGAAGCGTTCTCTTGATGAAATGATTTTTGCTTTTGAGTATATTATTGATGGTGATAAGTTTTGCGAAATGCCAGACGCTCTTTTCCATAGAGAAATTGGCACAGAGCATACCATTGAAGAAAAACAAGCTTGGAAAGAGTACATGGAAAAAGCCCAAAAGCTTAACGAGCGCAAAGATAAAGGGCTTGAGCTTTTTGCTAAATATTTTGAGTGTCTTTGGATATGAAATTTACATCTGACCAAGTAGCGTTTATTAGATATACGCGAGCTAGAATAAAAAATTTAGAAGATCATCAAACTGAATTGTATAGTGATCTACTTGATAAGGTAAAAGTAAATGAACAAGCTGAAGAATGGCTGTTTGATTACGTTTATAATAATTTCGGTTCCATAAAGAAAATAGAATCTCTAAACAAATAACATGTCGAAATTACATTTTGTTCCTAAAGGCTGGGGGTACGAGAAGTGGATCGTTAACAATGATAAGTATTGCGGTAAAATTCTTTTCGTTGTAAAAGATCGTAAGTGTAGTCTTCATTATCACAAACTAAAAGATGAAACATTTTATGTTCAGAGCGGAAAGATAACTCTCCACTATGGTATGGACGAAGAAGCTGCTAGAAGTAGATGGATTACTCTAGGGCGAGGCGATAGTTTTCATATTCCTGTGGGAATGATTCATCAATTTTGTGCGTTAAAAGACAGTGAAATTATTGAAATAAGCACTCAGCATTTTGATGAAGACAGCTACAGAATCGAAAAAGGAGACTAACGTGTTAAAAAACAAACAACTCTTAAATGAACTGGCAAAAAATATCCGAAATATTGATGCCAGCGAGCAACCCAATCGCATAGTCAAGAATATTGATAAAGTCATTCAAGATTATTATGTCAGATTTTATGATATGGTCGATAGTAGAAAACGGTTAACTCAACAAAAGAATGGACACTGTTGCTAAGGTCTCAACTCCTTGCATCAGACTTTGTAAATTAGAAGATGGTTATTGCGTGGGTTGCGGAAGGTCATGGAGACAAATTGTTGATTGGCCCCAATACTCTGAAAAAACAAGATTAGAAATAATGGCGGCTTTGCCACCTATTAAAGATGAACGGAAAGGGAAGTTCTCCTAGAAATTGTTTTAGTAAACAGTTCAAATCTAATTATGATGAGATTAACTGGAATCAACCAGTTAAATATGAACAGACCCGTAAACACAATGAAACTCAAAGAAAAAGAACTAAAAAAGTATCACCACCCAAAAATAGGCGATAATTTTCTTTCAGGAGACTTAATTCATTTGCTAGACGATGAATATGTAGTAGTCTCAAAAGATAGCATTCTTCTCAAACAGCAGATCAACAAGTACAACAAAGTATACCGAAAAAATGGAAAAAGATAAAGACGATTATCTCTTGATTCCAAAAGAGTTCGCTCATAAAGGCTACCAATTCAAGTTCCTTAAAAAACTTGAAGGCGGGTGGATGATTTATGAGAAATCAAAAGAGTCCAATAAAACAAAGAAGTATGAACTCGTTAAACCTAAAAGACAAGATCAGTTCGTCTTTCATGGTAAGACTATTGAAGCTAAGTGGGTCTATCCCAATGACAATGCTTTTGGCAGGATTGGCTTTGATTGCGTTTCTCTTGCTGTGGCTATTGAAAGGCATAGAGAAATCCTTGCAAATAAGCAAGAGCAAACTGAGAACGCTCAGATAGAACTAAAGATTCCCAAGGGAGAGTTTACACTTAAGGATTTATTAAGCTATAATAAAATACCTTATCCCAAACTTTATCTCAAAGTTAAAGAAATGGTATTAGGAAATACCCTTAAGAAAGTGGGTCAAAAGAAAAATATTAAGGGAAAACCTAGCGATGTTTTTAAATTGGCGTAATCGTCCTTCTAGACAAGAATAATAAATCTCACACCGCCGAAAGGCGGTTTTTTTGTGTAATTTTTTATAGTATGTATAGCGCGACACCAGAACTGTTTCATGCATCGTCAAGTTATATTTATGACACATCAATGAATTGGTGCATCACAAATGCTACTGTTTATGCGGGATTAACTTTTAGAGAGGTTTAATATGAAATATTTAAAGATATTAGTTTTAATTAGTGTTATTTTTCTTTCTGGCTGCTTTACTGTTTCGCCAACCAAGCCCCCTACTGTCAATCAGCAAATAATAGATGCCCAAGAAAAAAAGTTAGATAAAACTTTAGAGGAGATAGATAAAAATAACAAAGGTAAAAAAATTCAAACCTCTGCTCTTGCTCAAGGGATACAATATTCTCTTAATCAAGTAACTAATCCTCCTATTCAAGTCGATACAGCAAAATCTTTGAACGAAAGAGTAGTATCTATAGTTGGTTCTCCTCATATTGACGAGATAAACAGAATTAAAGCTACAGTTGATTTGTTAAATTCAGCGATAGAAGAAGAGCGTAAAAAAGGCCAAGAAATGTTGGCTAAAAGAGATGAAATAATTAATAAACTTCAAAAAGAAAAAGTTGAACTTAATGAAAAATACGACGATCAACTTTGGCAAATGACAGACAAGGCTAAAAAGGCGGCGGAAGAAGCTGATGCAGCAAAGGCCACGCTTAATTCAATGAGCGGGATGTTTGGTTTGAATGCTGTATTTTGGGGATTAAAGAAATTCTTTTTCAGTGCTTTAACTGCAATCATTATTTTTTCTGTAGTGTTTATTATTCTAAGATTGCTTGCTACTTTTAATCCAATTGCTGCCGCTGCATTTTCTATTTTTGATATGGTAGGATCATTAGTCATTTCTTTGTTTAAAGGTTTGACTCCTAAAGCGTTTGAAATGAGCAACCTTGTCAGTAAACAAAAATTTGACGAATATAAGAGTCCTCTCATTAAAATTATAGATGTAATACAAGATATAAAAATCAAACAAAGAGAAAACCCAGACAAGACTTTTGATGTGCAAAGTATTCTTATTCAATTAGAAAAAGACATGGACGACAATGAAAAAGATTTAATTAATGGAATTCTTAAAGAACTAAAGTGGAAAAAATAGTTGACAGACTGATTTTCTTGCAATAATATCTCAAATATATGGACCAGTCCCTAAAACTCATCCAGCAGCTTATAGAAGCTAGTTATGAGAAAGATCGACAAGATAAGTTAGCCGACCCATCTAAGATCGGAGAATCATTTTTTACTCATTACTTAAAGTTGCTCAAGCAGTGCATGGAAGAAGAGTATGGCAAAATCAAGAAAAGTTAGTAATGAGTATTCTAAAGCTTGGGACGAAACTTACAAAGATCTTCCGAAGTGGAAAAAAGACATAATTGACATTGCAAAAGAATCTAAGAAAGAAGATGCTTTTTACATTGCTTTCATAAAAGAAGTGATAAGAAAAGCTGAACAAACCTCTTGTGAAAAAGGCAAATCTTGAAAAGTGCGTTAACCTTACAAAGGCTTTGCGCGAGATTGATTCCGATTTAAAATGTCAGCATTTTTCTTTTGTATTCCACAAGAATAGAATAATTACTATTGGCAAGAATTCTAGGAAAAGTAATCCCACCAACCTTAAAAATCCCAAAACAGGCACCAACGGAGAAAAAGTAAAAGATAAATATACTTGCTCCGAATTAAATGCCTTTATAAAATTCAAGAATCTCACTAATATAGATTTCTCGAAAGTCAATTTAGTCACCACAAGAATAGACAGAAATGGTGAAATAAGGAATTCTAAACCTTGTAGTTCTTGCCAAAATCTGATTAAATTCTTAAACCCGAAGAAAATATTTTACTCCGTTGATTCTAATGGAGAAAATAAATTTGAAGAATATGTTTGCTGTTGAAAATTTAACCTGCCTCAAATTAAATAAAAACTGGCTAGGTATTGGAACTGAAGGGCTTGAGAGTGCCATCAGCAAGGTATTTAAAGGTACTTATCTTGCTATGGACGTTAATTATCCTTTAGCAAATGGAGAATATGATTTTGAAAACCCAGATTATAGACCAGTTTCGTGGGAGGTTTGGGAGACTCTGCCGGTGCGATCTTTCGATTATTCCATCTCCTCTCCGTATCAGACCTTTCGCATTCCGACTGTCGTCATCAGCAAGAATTTCTCAAAAATTCCAATCTTCCATGCTAAACTAAGCAAGAAAGCTATTTTTGAAAGAGATGATTGGACTTGCCAATATACTGGCAGAAAATTGTCAAAGGAAGATGCAAATATAGACCACCTGATTCCTGTATCCAGAAACGGCAAAAACACTTGGGAGAACATGGTGACTTGCGATATCAAAATCAATAGTTTAAAATCTAATAAAACTGTTGAAGAATTTGGTATGCCATTAATTAAAAAACCTAAAAAGCCCAACGCTCAACCTTTTGTTATTAAGATAGAAAATAAACACAGAGATTGGAAGTGGTTCGTTTACTAATATGTTACAAAATATTCAAAAAGCCATTCAGGAAGCTCAAATGAAGGGCTACAAGGTAGGCGAGCATTTTAATGCCTTGATTATTCCGTCTAATCTTCTTGATGAATTTGAGAAAGAATCAAACACTCTTTTAGCTAAGGAAACTCAAGACTCTAGGAAAATGGTATTTGGGCTGGAGGTCTTGGTCTGCGGCAAAAACGAGCAGGTTCGATTTGGAAAAATTTTCTAAAAAAGGCTTGCCTTGCGCCGAAACCCTTGTAAATTGGCCTCCTGATGACCGAATCCTTGAAAACTAGAGGTCGCCCAATGGGTGGCAAGAACCTTGCATTCGTTAGCGTCTCTCAGCTTCGTGAGAAGTTGACTGACGCTGCGAAAATTCCAGTCAGCATCAAATTCGCAAAGCAGATGAATCTCATTGACGAAGAGGAAACTCTTTCTCTTCCTCAAGAGACCTCTGCCAAGCAGGAAAAACCAGCAGTCTCCTTCTCTGTTTCAGAGAACTTTTAATATGAATAAACGCTTCGATTCAATCATTGGTCAGGATCTAGTTAAAAATAAACTTAACTTCTATCTTGACATCTATGAGAAAAGTAACATCTCTCCTAATTTCCTTTTTGTCGCCCCAAGAGGATCAGGCAAAACTACCATTGCAAAACAATACGCTCGAAACCTTCTTAAGAGTGACGGCAGCAAATGCAAGCCTCTTCTTGAGATTAATTGTGCAACTATAGGTTCATCCAATAGTTTCTTCAATGATGTCTATGTTCCTGCGATAGCTAACAAAGAAGTCACTATTCTTTTTGATGAAGCCAGCGAACTTCCTAAGAGCCTCCAGATTAATTTCTTGAGCCTCTTTAATCCTAATCCTCTCAATAAAAACACTCTTAATCTTCCTGATTATTCTGTTGAATTTGACTTCTCTGTTCAGAGTTTCTTGTTCTGCACAACTGAGCCTCAGTTGATTTTTCATGCTTTGCTTGATCGCCTTGAGCGAGTTGAGCTTCAAGAGTATTCGCATAGCGAGCTTTCACAAATAATAAAGAAGAGCGTTAATTGTGAATTTGATGAGGATTCCCTTTATGACATTTCTTCTTGCTTGCGTGGCAATGCCAGACAGGCTCAAGTCATGGCTAATAAGATTGACTGTTATTTAAAGACAAAAGAAGAGAGAGTCTTTACTAGTGATGACTGGACTCTCCTAAAAGAAAAGCTTAGTATACTTCCCTTGGGTCTCAATCAGATAGAGTTGAGGATCTTGCAAACTCTCAAATGCAAGCCAGAAATGACTCTCACAAATCTCTCTGCAATTGTCGGCATGACTCGCTCTAGCCTTCAGAAAGATTTTGAAACTTGGTTATTGAAAAATAATCTGATACAAATAGCAGAAAAGGGTAGAATGCTTACGGGTAAAGGCCAAGATTACCTGAAGCGTTATGAAGAAAAAGAACAAGAATCGAATCAACCTTTTTGATTTTTGTAAAGTATTAGATACTGATTACGTCGAATACGGTGGGAAAATAACAAGAGCAGATAGAGATTATCGTTATCTTGATTGTAGTGCTGGCTGCAAGCATTTTATTCCCCTGTATGATAAAATAAATAAAGATTTAAGTCTTGATTATGGAGTCTGCACTAACCTTCGCAGCAAGCGGTGCGGACTCCTTACTTATGAGCATCAGGCAGGATTCGGATGCTTTGAAGTGGAGGGGTACGAATAAATTTTTGATAAAGCCCTATCCCCTGTGTAAAATAAGGTGTTATGAAAAGAATCCTAACATTACTAGCGTTGATCACCTCACTATTCGCAACTAAGGCTTTTGCCGAAAATATCAAAGCGAGTACAGAGGCAGGTTATACTGCTCACTACATCGTAGATGGCGTTGCTCGCACCGAAGCTCAAGCTTTTGGTGGAGTAAATATTGGGGCAACTTATCTTGGCATTGATGTTTCATTGGGCGGAACAATCATCCCTGTTTCTTCTGCTCTTGATGAATCTCATTGGGTTGCTGGTCTTGGCAAGGGCTTCAAGGTTCTTGAGGGTCTAACTGTCCGTTTGGATGGTCAAGTATTTCGTCACCAGACTGCGATCCCCGGTGCGCCAAACTCAACTGAAGTAGCAGGTACTCTCGCTCTTGAGAATATCGTCGCTACTCCTTATATAAAGGGAACTCACGATCTTGATCTTGATCAGACTGGCTACGTTGTTGGCTTGAAGCGTCCTACTGATGTATTTGGTTGGTTTACTATTACTCCTCTAGTTGAGTATGGTAAGTTCACTGATTACGATTTCAAGACGGCGAAGGTAACTGTTTCAAAGGTTTTATTCAATCACCTAGAGCCTTTTGCTGAAGTTGGTTATTATGACAATAACTTTGGCGTAAGCAAATATAATTTTGCAATCAAGGAGCTAAATGACTCTGTAGTTACAGTTGGTGGACTTAGGTGGAATTTCTAAGTGGAGAAAAGGTTTGCGGTAATCCTTAAAACCGCTTTATGGGATATTAGTTTACTGGTAAAACGCCTTCCTTCCAAGTAGGAGTAGTCAGTTCAATTCTGTCATATCCCTCCAATTTTTTTCGATGATGCTAAATTTTTATGATACAAAAAATTAATGCCTTCTTATTTCGTGGCAAGATAGACGAAAATACTACAAGAATCTGCGTCTGTCTCCGCAAAGATGGCACATGGGATGAAACATCTACGTTTTATATCTCTAGTGAATTTAAAGATGCTGAAAATTATTTGAGCGATAAGCATTTTAATGTAATGTTCGCCAATTACAGTGAGAATTCAGAAGGAGATTTCTCAATAGAGCAATATAATCTCTTGACTTTGGAGGACAGAGACCTTACGGTAGAGGGTCTTTACCTTCAGAAAAAGTTTTTCTCGACGGTTGAAGATGGTTACCAAAAATTACTAAATATTAATAATTGACATGGCGCACTTAATTAAAGTTCATGCACTTGAACTTAATCATGATAATGGTCGTGATTATATTCCTATTCTCATTAATTTAGATAATATAACGTCCATTGAGCCTAGCAAAGTTCATACCATCATCTACACGAAAGATGGAGCCGCCGCTGGGATCAGAGTCAAGGAAACTCTCGACCAGATCCTCAACTTGTCGAAAAAATAAATTTCCGAAAAATCCCTTGCGCTTTGGTCCGCCAGAGTCTAACCTGTCCCTGTCGGTAGGAAATCAACACTTGTAAATCATGCAAATTGCTCCGAAAAACGAGAATTCTGTGCTGATGTCGGACCAGTTCAAGTCCGTATCTTTCGGCATCAAGCAGGACGGTCTTGCCCATATCTTTGGGGTTCTACGCAACCAACTCTACTCTGACAAGATCCTTGCGGTCATCAGAGAGTATTCCGCCAATGCGGTCGATGCCAACGTCGAGGCTGGCAAGGACGATCAACCAATCATCGTCACCGCTCCAAATGCTTTCGACCCTACCTTCAGGGTGCGAGACTTTGGTAACGGTCTCAATGAGGATGAGATTCGTGATATCTATGCTAACTATGGCGAGTCCACTAAACGTAGCTCCAATAAGTTGATTGGGCAACTTGGTCTTGGTTCCAAGTCTGCTTTCGCTTATGGCGATAACTTCGTCATCAACTCTTATGTCAATGGCAAGAAGTCTATCTACAATGCTTATATTGACCCTTCTCAGATTGGCATGATCGCCAAGATGAACGAGGAGGAGACCAGCGAGCCTAATGGAGTTGAGATTTGCGTTCCAGTTAAGCATCAAGATCTTGTTAATTTTACTATCAAGATCAAGAAATTTTTCAAGTTTTGGAGCAGTAAAGTTGAGGTTAAAGGTATTGATGCTTCTGAAATTCATCTTGAAGTCCCTGTTATTGAAGGAACTAACTGGAAATTCTATAATAGGAATGTCAATGTTTCTGATTTCCGTTCTGTCGTTGTGATGGGTAATGTCGCTTACCCACTCAATGTCGATTTGATGCAGGGAGAGATCCACGCCTTGTTCCATCAGAAGTTTGGGGCTCATGGCAGCTTGCCTTTGACTTATAATTTCATCTTTTATACTGATATTGGAACTCTTGAAGTGTCCGCTTCCAGAGAAGACCTTCAGTATACTGATTACACCAAGAAGAATATTATTAAGCTTCTTGAGTCACTCTTCTCTGAATTGGTTGAGAAGATTAATGGTAAGATTGAGAATGCTTCTGATATCTTTGAGGCTAAAAGACTTTATCAAGATACTTTTGGTAATCTTTTCAACTATTCTGGCTTTCAGTTCTTAAGTAATAAATGCCAATGGAAAGGATTTGAAGTTAATGAACCAGATATTGAGTTTGAGTTTGCTCCTCAAGATAAGGTAGACGATAAGTTCCCGGCTTTATTTACTCGCCATTTCAAAGGTCGCAGGTCTTTGAAGAATGTTTCTTTTTATGTGACTAAAATCTTGCCTTCTAACAGCGAAGAGTTGATTGTCATCGACGATTGCGATAGCAAGTATCTTCGCAGGAGAGCAACGGAAGCCATTATCAATAAGAAGTCTTGCAAAGGCATAACTGTCATTAAAGTAAACAATCAACAGAAATGGCAAGAAGCTTTAGTTAGCAGAGGTCTCGAAACCTATACTTTTAAAAAGCTTTCTGAGCTTGAAGCTCCTGCTGTATTTAAACAAGTAGCTGTTAGTAATAACGCCCCTGCCACAAGGAATAAAAAACATTTCAAACGGTCTTTTATTCTAGACCTTAACAAGGGGAATATAAGTACTAACACGCTTTCTGAATACTGGACCCCTGTTCTTATTGATCTCAAAAATGATGCTGGCGTTTATCTGCATATTTCTCGTTTCGAATATGCTTCTAATGAAGACGTTTCTCCAGAAAGGATGATTAAATCCATTAATGAAATCTGCTCATTTGCTTCGATCCCTTCTGTTAACGTCTTTGGATTTAAAGAAATCCCCAAGGGCATAGACAACAATAAAAAACTTGTTGAGTTTAAAAACTGGATCATCAATACGCTAATCGACGCTCTCAAGGCAAAGAAAGAATTAGATGCTTTTATTAATTATATTAAAGCTTCCTCTTCTAATTTCCCTTCTGAACGAAGGTCTTTAGTCACATTTTTCCGCCGCCATATTGGACACAAAAATGTTCAAAATAATCAAGAAGTTCTGAACCTTATTAAAGGCTATAAAGAGCTAGAAGACACCAAAAATCAAACCAAGTTCGCGCCTATCTTTGACGTATTAAAGATTACATCTTGTATTAGCTTATTTCTTCTGGCGGCTGGAGACTCTAATTCTCCAATCACTATACATGAAGACTTCAAAAAGTTCTTTGAAAAGTATCCTATCTTGACTATCATTGATGACGGATATCTTAACTGGAGAAAGACTGATCAAAGCGACGAAATCATTTTGTCGGTAATAAAGTAAAACAACATGAACATCCCATACATTATAACTAATAATTCTATTACCGTCGTATTCGACGGGATTAGCCATACCTTGAACGATGGACACCCTAATTACGGTGCCGTCAGACAAGCAATTATAGACAGGCAGTTTGACAAGATCCCAGCCCTTGTCGATGTGCCCAAGGCAATTCGCCAATATTCTCATGGCAACATTGAGATTAAAGATGGTGCTGTTAAGTATGCTGGGCAACCAGTTCATAACTACGTTTGCGATAAGATCTTTTCCTTCATGAGGGAGGGATTGCCTTTCGAGCCTCTTGTCGCTTTCTTGAATAATCTCATGAGTAACCCCTCCAAGAGGGCAGTTAATGAGCTTTATTCATTCCTTGAGCATAAAGCCATGCCTATTACTCCTAATGGTAATTTCTTGGCTTATAAGTCAGTTGGCTCTGATTGGAAAGATCACCATACTGGAACCTTCGATAATAGCATTGGCAAGACTCTTGAAATGGTCCGCAATGCTGTTTGTGATGATGCAGATATTGGTTGTTCTGCTGGATTCCATGCTGGTTCTTTGGAATATGCCTCTTCTTTTGGAGGAGGTTATGGTAAGCGTTTACTTATTGTCGAAATCAATCCTGCGGATGTAGTTAGCATACCAAAGGATTCTAATTGCCAGAAACTCCGTACCTGCAAGTACAAAGTAGTTTCTGAATACACCGAAAAGCTTCCTGACCATTACACTGAGAAATACTCAGACAATGATTTTGATAGCTACACCGATCCCTGCGATTGCGATGAATGCCCCGCAGAGGAAGATGATCAAGACGAGGGTCAGGTTATTGTAACCTTTTATAATCAGAGAGATCAACAAGGACGCTTCACAAAGAAAGTGACGGTATCCTAATGGTAATATTCCTATTGTTTGTTTTGATAGCAATAGGATTCTTCTTAGAGATAAAAAGAAAGAAGAATAGATAGCAAAAGGGTAGCGGGGCTAAAATCCTGCTACCTTTTTCGTTTTATAAGATATAATAAATCGTGGACTCTATTAATTATAAAAATGTACTATGTATTGGTCCATCAGGGACTTCAGGCAGAGCAATAGCTTGCAAGAGTTTTATTTATAATTTACTATTAGATAAAATTAGCGTAGCTTGGAAACCAATAAAAATAGACAATACTGGCGAAGAAGACTCGGAGCTAGATAAAAAGGTTAGCAAAGTAAAAAACGCTCTTTTAAAATATTCAGAAGTAGTTCTTTGCTCTCACCCGAAAGATTGGAATTCTCTAATAGAATCAAATAAAATTTCAAGCGACAAAAAGATAATCGCAAAATTATTTTCTGACATAGAAGAAGTTAATGAAGAGATTATTGAATTAATTAATAATAGTAAAATTAACGTCCTATCTGTTATCAATGAAGAAACTTTTAATAAATTAAACGGGAAAATCAACAAAGAAATAATCATAGAAAAACTAACTTATGTAGTTGACAAGAGAAATGTTGAATACAAGGCATTTGATAATGAAGAGCTATTTTTAGATGAAGGCTGGTACGGTGTAGAGATGTTTGATAATAAAATGTTCCGGTGGACAAAGCCTAGCTTTTCTTTTATATTTAACAAAGAAATCCCTTATACCAAGATGCGCTTAGAATTAGTAAATGAATTTAATGATAAAGAAATACTAATTCTTGCCAGATTAAAAAATGGTCTTACTAAAGAAATACATAATCAAAAATACGCAGTTGATGAAAAGATTTCAATAATTATTGATATTAAAGATGTTCAAGTATTGAAATTCAGCAGCCAAGATTGCTCTAGCTTTGGAAATGATACTAGAAATTTATTCCTTAAATTTTATAATGTAATATTTGAAAATGAAAATTCCATAGACACAATTCCCATTGGTGAATTAAAAACAGAACAAGAAGCGAGGAATGTAAATTTTTTGTTTTCAACTAATAATGAAATAATTACTGAAGTAGATTCTTTATACTCTCATAAAGACAAAAGGACAATAAAAGAATTCAATATTAGTAAAGGTTTAAAAACTGCCATTATCCTTTATTTACAAAATTTATCTCCTAAGAACTTAAAATGTTTAAATAATCTAACTTCATATAAAGCCTCTAATCGCGGGGTAAGAATTATTACTTGTTCTGAAGTTGATTTAGAAATCCCAAACAAATACCCAGTAGAGTTTTATAAATTTGAAATGCCGCCTTTAACATTTAATAATGTATGGGCAAAAGAGAGGTATGCTTTTTGGTCATTTATTGAATTTATAAGAATAGCAGATAATTTTGAACTAGATCATTTCTTTGGTTATGAATGGGATTGTAAAGTAGGCCAAGATCTGTGGTTTGATAAGCTATGGGATGAATTTTTATCTTGGGATTCTGAACCCATTATTGCTGGCACCCCTGCGATAAGGTACAACGCAAGCACCTGTGGCAATCTTTTACAATCCTTTGCAGAGTATTCTTATAACTATTCTAAGGAATGCGGTTTAACAATAAGCTTAGAACCCGCTGCTCCTTATGGTTTATATTGTAATGGAGCTTTAACATTTTATAATACAGCAAAAATGAAAGAATATTTTGCAAAAGAATTAGCTTATAGGATAGGAGACGACGCAAGTATTCTTGAAAGTAAATATGCTTGGGATTTAGACGTAGGATTAAGAATTCTAAAAGATGTAAAAGAAAAAATATTTAATAAAGTAGCTTGGCTTCCTTCTTCATATTCAGGTTATGAAGACTACTACTACAACCAAAGGCAAAGAAATAAAATGCTTGAAACTGGCTTAAAAGCGGTCATTCACCAATACAAATACTAAATGAAAGTTGATATTTTTATTAGATCTTATGAGAAAGATTTTCAATGGCTACAGTATTGCTTGAGATCTATAAAAAGATATGCTTTAGGATTTAATGAAGTAGTAATAGTTTATCCTAAAACTGAAGCTAAGATAGACTTTTTAGGGTTTAAGACTATTCAAATAGAAAACCAGTGCGAAGATGATTATGTAGGTCAACAGCTAACTAAATTTACTGCTAATAGATATGTCTCTAAAGAAACGACACATATACTTTTTGTTGACTCAGATTGTTGTTTTTATGATTTTTTTGAACCGCAGACGTATATGGAAAACGGTAAACCTGTTATTCATATAACTAACTATTGCCATATACCTGAATCAGCTTTTTGGAAACCTATAACAGAAGCATTTTTTAATAATTCTTTTTTAGTAGATTTTGAATTTATGAGATGTCAGCCTTTGTTATTTGAAAAACAAACTTTAATTGATTTACAAAAGTGGGCGATAATAAACAAAAGAAAAACCATAGATTCAATATGCAAAACAATAAAAAGCAGAGGATTGAGTGAATTTAATATCCTTGGAGCTTATTTATATTACGTCAATAAAAAGAATAACTATTGTTTCATAGACACAAAAACGAAGATAAGAAGAAACCCTTGTAAGCAATATTGGTCTTGGGGAAAAATAAACAGAAGTATCGAAGCAGAATTAAAAAAATTTATATATGCTTAAACAAACAAAAGAAGGATTTTGGGTCATACAAGAAGATACTCATTTTGGTAAATGGGTAGAAGAAACGCAAAGACTAGATCATGATCGACACGTTTTAAATATTATAGAGCCTTATTTAGGTTGCGGAATAGTTTTAGATATCGGAGCTAACATAGGAACTCATTCTTATGCATACTCTAAACTTATAAATCCTAAAAAGGTAATAGCAATAGAACCAAATCTAGAATGCGTAGAATGTCTGAAAAAGAATATCCCCGATTGTCATATATTACCTATAGCTATTTCTGACAAAATAGAGGAACTATCTTTTAATTTAGATATTAAAAACATAGGAGCTTCTTATGTTTCGCAAGGCAAAGGCACAGAAGCTTATCCTTTAGATTACCTAGAAGAACAAATCCAATTTTTAACAGAAGAACAAAAATTTAGTTTCATTAAAATAGACATAGAAGGATATGAATTAAAAGCTTTAAAAGGAGCGCATAATTTAATAATCAGAAATAAGCCCACAATGTGGATAGAAGTAAATCAATACGCTTTAAAAAGAGCAGGTAGCTCCGAAGAAGAACTATTAGAATATATTAAATCATTAGATTATAAATTTGAAGAATATCCATACAGAGACGTACAATACGATATACTCTGCAAACCCCTGTAATTATGTACCCTACTTCATCTTCTTCATACGAAACAAAAGACATTTTTGATAAAAATCAATTCTATATCAAAGGAGTTTTTGGTTTAGAAGTTGAAAAGGAAAGAGACTTTTTCTTTCGCTGGACAAAAAGTAATTTTTATATAAAACCCCTTTCAAAAGAAATAAAGAATGTAGTTCTTAGTCTTTATAATATTTTCCCATATAAAAAGATTATTATAGTTACTTCTAACTTTAGAAAAGAATTGGATCTTTTATACGGTGAACACAATATCTATATACCTCTAGCCGCAAATGATCAAGTTGATGTATTTGTAGAGCCTACTTATATTAGCGACGACCAAAGGATGATCTTAGGTATATGCATAAAAAAGCTTTTCATTTATGATCTAGATTACAAATTCCCTAAAAGACTCATAGACATAGAAGAAATTACTAAAAAAATAGAATTCATTAATTCTCATGATAGTTCAGAAATCTGGCAGAGAATGGAAATCCCATTTGAACAACAAACTGACAAACTAAAATTTTTATCTTTGCAAACAGGAGAATCTCATGAGGATTATTTTAATCCTTGTTTGTTTTCTTTTAAAGACCAAGATTATTTATTAGCAAGGCACTCTTTTGTGTCTAGCGAAAATGTTTATAATTCCAGAGTAAAGTTATTTAAATACCCATCTCTTGAAGAAATAAATTTAAAAATAAACAAAGAACACCCAGACGAACAACACGAAGACGCTAGGATTCTCCATTTTAAAGATAAGTTAATACTTTCTACTTCTAATTACTATCAGTATAAAACAGATTTCTTCCATGAAAAGCTATTAGTTTTAAATGAAAATTTTGAACATCTATATAACATACATCCAGTTTATGGCAAAAATGGCGACAATGTAAAAAACAATACTGGCGACGAGAAGAACTGGACATTCTTTGAACACGGTGGCAAACTAATGTTTGTTTACCACATGAGTCCTCACACGGTTGTTGAAATGGATTTAAATGGTAACATTATTACCGAATATAAAACTCATTTTGATATTAAATCTAAATGGAAATTCGGAGAAGCAAGGTTAAGTACAAATCCAATTTATAAAGACGGACATTATCATAGCTTTTTTCATAGTCATATTCTTTTAAGAGAGGGCTACTTTATTACGAAAATGTATTTCATGGGGTATTATAAGTTTAAAGCAGAGCCTCCTTTTGAGATTGTCGAGATAACAGAACAGCCTATCCTTTGGGGAAATAAAATACGCCCTCGTAAAAAACCTAGCGTCGTTCCTTTTTGCGTATTTCCATGCGGGGCAATATTAAAAGATGACACTTTTCATGTTAGCGTAGGAATAAATGATGAAGAGTGTGCTATTCTTGAATATAAAATCCCTAACTAACTATAAAATAAATTAAAATCAGAAACCATTCGCCATTCTTTTTCTGCACTAGAAATAGTATGGTAATGGATAAAAGATGTATTTATATCAAAGTCATTTTTTTGATCATAATTAATAATTGTTTTTTTGCTGAAATAATCTATTGGCAAGTTAAAATGATCTAACAGAGCTTTTAAAGCATTTTGCTCCCATTTCGGATCTGGGTTGCCAAACCTATTGTTATCTTTCACATCTCCTAAAAACAATAATGATTCTATTAGTTTAATATTAAAATCTTTGTTTTTCATGAAAAGATGACTGGCGCACAACCCGTTTCCATCATCATAAGCGACGAAATGTTTATGAAATAGATTATTTACATTAAAAAAGTTTTCTTCATTATCTATATACAAAGAATCTATATCACACCAAAAAACAAAATCATGGTTGTAAAAGCACTCTTGTATTGCAAGCAGCTTATTCCAAGATGGGTGCTTGTTTGAATCTATAAGAGAATCGTAAACTACAATATTTGCATCGTATTTCTCGCAGAACTTTTCAAAAGACTTTATCGCAATCGGCGCAAAATTACTATAATTCTTAGTATACAAAGTAGTTAGACACAGATTCATATATTATTATAATAAGCAAGTATGTTAAAATTAAGCCTATCTTCTTCTTTTGATTTTGAATCTGGGTATCATACTTTATTGGATACTGTTTTAGAAGAGATGCCAAAACGAGGTTGTCTAGTAAAGCCTAGATCGTTTAATAATAATGTCGGTAAGTATGAAAAGTATTTTGAGGAGATTGCTTCTTTTAAGGAAGATTTAGATTTATTAATTCATCCGCCTTGTCATGAATTGAACTTTAATAATTTCATGTTTTTTCTTAATCCCCACAAGAAAAGAGTCCATTTCACAATGTGGGAAAGCTCAAGGATCAATGACATCTTCATCGAACAGATGAATAATATGAAGGCAGTCATCGTCCCAAACAAGTGGAACAAGGTTAACTTTGAAGCCCAAGGGTGCGAAGTGCCAATCCATGTGGTTAATTTGTTTGTTGATATAGAACAATTTAATTATCGAAAGCCTGAGATTAAAGATGAATTTGTATTTGGCACCGCGAACAAAGACCCCCGCAAAAGATTAGAAGATGTAGTAAGGTGTTTTAATAAAGCTTTCCCAGATAAAAAAGACGTAAAACTCAGAATTAAGATATCTCCTAAAGAAAATTACGATAAAAACTTCACTAGCAATAAAATAGAAATCTGCAAAGACTCATTAGATCTTAATCAATTACGAGACTGGTACTCTTACAATGATTGTTTTGTTTCTTGTGTTAGTGCAGAAGGGTGGGGTCTAATGCAGCATGAAAGCATGGCTTGTGGCAGACCAGTAATTGCTGCTAAATATGCAGGATTATCTGAGTTTATGACAGAAGAGAATTCTTTTTGTGTTAATTATAAAGAAGTCCCAGCGGAAGGTTTCTGGAAAGCTCCTGCCGCAAAATGGTCAAAATACGATGAAGAAAATTTGATAGAAACCATGCGCTTCGCCTACAATAATCCAAGCACCGTAGAAGCAAAGGGGATCTTAGCAAGCGAAGACGCTGGCAAATTAAACAAGAGAGTCTTTATAAGTAATTTACTTGATGTCCTTAATCAATATAAATAATTATTTCTTTTCAGGAGATGGACCTTTTGGACCTTTGCGAGGTGGACCCATTTTCTTCTTATCTTCTGGACTGATCTTAGATCTCTCTTCTTTGTCAAGTTTACCGTCTTTATTTAGGTCGTACTTTTTTAGCATTTGCTCACGAATTTCCTTGGCAACTTCTGGAGGTCTGCGATGATTTTGTCCTTGACCGGGAGGATTCTCTGGTTTACCTTGGGCGTTAACTGTGAGGGCGAGTAGAATTAGTAATAAATATTTCATACCAATAATAATCACACTTGAGAGTAACAATAGTTAAATCTTTTACATTAACTTTACAAAAAATATGAAAGCTACCTTAGAATTCAATTTACCAGAAGAAGAGAGAGAATATAGATTAGCAAATCAAGCTACTGATATAGTTGCAGCAATTTGTCACTTTGATGATAAATTGAGGAGTTATCGTAAATACGGTAATGATTTTAAAGACGTAGCCGAAGCTCTTGAGACGATTCATCAACTCTTACACCAAGAACTAAGCATGAGGTATATAAACATTCATGACTAACGCTATGAAGAACAAAAGACTTGAGCAACTCTTTTTCCACCTCATTATTACTCTAGCGGGTTCTTGCGTTTTATTTTTCTTGTTTGTTTTTATCTTTGATTTAATACATTAGCAGATAGAATAGAGTATGAGTTCTGACTCTGTTACTATTTCTGTTAATCTAAAGATTAAAGACAATGAAATGACCCTCTCAATGGAAGAAGTGAGAGAACTTTATCTTCAGCTAAAGGCTATTTTAGGTTATACTGAACCATATTCTTTTCCTTATCCTTGGGGTGGTTATCCTAATCCTTATATAAGTTATACCATCTCTTCTTCTGGAACTACTGATTCTAACTGGAAAACTTCTTAATTTATGCTAAAGATTAAATTCTGGATGCGCGGCACTAATGAATATAACCGCGATACCATTGATATCCCAAATTCTAATCAAACTAAGGAGCGATTTGAGGAAGATTTTCGAGATAGCGACGAGTGCTTTTGCGGTGGAGATGTTTACGAACTTTGCCCATATTTTGATTTTGAAAATGGTAGAGATAGTATTGATGTTTTCCTCGGCGGCGATGAATATATTAGAAATGCAGAAAATCCAATATTTGAGACTTCAGATTGGAGTCAGTTTGAATTTGTAAAAGGTGGCGGTTGTAATTATATTCCTCAAGAGCCAGACGAGGTTGGCAAAGCGAATATTTGGTGGTATCATGATATGAAATTCAATAATATTTATTATTGGAGCAACGTATCAACTTTTGATCCGAAAAAGCTTTCAATCCAATACGGCGTTGACCAAGATGGCAAAAAGTATCTTGAAGATGTTATGTATGATGGAGAATGCGCTGACGATCATCACGATCATGGCGATACTGGCTATGGCTATTCCGACCTAGAATTCGTATATCATCCAGATCAAAAATTTGCTGAAACTGAGGAGGATTGATACAATAAGAGCAATGGAAAACAAGCTTTACTTCGACGTTCCACTGACTCCAGAAGAGATAAGCCAAGGTTGGCATTATTGTTATAATTATAATGGAGAATTAATTGGCCCCGGTAATTTGAAGATGGATAGTTGCAAGTGCAAGATTAACAAAAAAATTCACGCAGAAATTAGAAAAACTCTTAAACATGATAAACGATAAGCACGATGGCTTCTCTTATTCATTTCTAAATTAATGTATATGAGTGTACATATTTATGATGAAAAAAATATCTTATCTATGTCCACTCTGCAATAAAACTCAAGAAACTGACAAATATAAATTTAAAATAAAGAAAACTCCATTTTGCAAAAATTGCGTTACTATAGGAACACAAAAAGGAATAAAAAGACCTCAATTTAGTAAAGAAAATAGTGGAAGATGGAATGGTGGAGAATATATTTCTTCCGATGGCTATAAAATGGTCAAAGCAGAAGGAGAATTCCACGCCTCTGGAAGACAGAAATACAAAAGAGAACATGTTGTAATTTACGAAAAATTTCTTGGAAGAGAGCTTAAAACCACTCAAGGATATCGCGGAGAACAAATACACCATATAGATGGCGATAAGTTGAACAACTCTCTTGACAATCTAGCTTTTTGCAGCAATATTACAGAGCATAGAAATTTACATTGCCAGTTAGAAGAAATTGCCTACGAGTTAGTAAAAAAAAGAATAATAATTTTTGACAGAGAAACGAATAAATACAAATTAAATGAATAATCATCAAAATAGTGTTGAGTTAATTGGTTACTATGGGAATGATCAAGTCCACGCCTGTTCGGCTTGGACTTCTACAAGCAGAGAGTTGACAGAAGATAAGATCCAAAGGATTCCAAAACTTCTTAAAATGCTTGCTGATGCAGGTCACCATACTCCTTTTGAAAAGTCTAGTCTGCATTTTCTAGTTAACTCTGATATTGCTTCCCATATCCATAAACTAAAACATAGGGTAGCCGTATCTATAAATGGTGAATCTGCTCGTTATAAAGAGATAAAAGAAGATAAGTTTCTTATTCCTAGTGATTGGGAGGGCATCGAATCTAACTTTGATGAGGGGGAAAGTAATAAACTTGGCATCCAAAATGATAAATGGACAAAAATTCTTGAAGACTACACTCAGCTTGGAAATGCTCTTTACCATCAATGTGTTAAAGATCTTGAACCTACTCTTGGTCGCAAGCGAGCCAAAGAATCTGCTCGTTATTTCAAAACATATAACTCCCAAATTCAAGCCGATGTGATGTTTAATTGGCGATCATTTTATCATTTCTTGAGTTTGCGTAATAAGCCTGACGCTCAAAAAGAAATCCGAGAAATTGCTGCTGAAATGTTGCGTCTTGTAAAAGAGATTGAAGGTAATCCTTTTGAGCATACAATCGCAGCTTTTGAACTGTAAGTAACTAACTCTCTTGCCTCCCATATAGTGTAATTATTTATATGGATCATAGACCTAATTATTATTTATCTATTGAACTCCCTAAGCATTTTGATTCTGATGATGCTGATACTATCAAAAAAGATCTTATCGAATTCATAGAGAGTAAAAAACATTATGGAGCAAAATACCATGATAAGTCCAAACAAGGTATAATTGTCAATAAAATCACAGTCTCTACTAATCATGATTAAAGAAGTGATAAAGAGGCTCCGTTGTTTGAATGATTGGCGCACCGGCAAGACAGATGCGACAATGGAAGAAGCAGGAATTGTGCCATCTCAAGTAACTTCAGACCTTAATTCTCTTTGCGATTACGCAGAAAGCTGCGAGAAAAAGATTGCTGATCTCAAAGAAACAGTCGAAGAGTACGAAAAAAAATTAAAAAAATACAGAATCATGCCTTGAAACTATGAGTGATCTAAAAATTTTTCTTCTCCTTGCTGCAAATTTTCTTTTTTCCTGCTTGACCTCCTACTTTCTCTACGTTAGGTTGGGGGTAGACATTTCGCCGACTGTGGTGTCTATAACCCTTCTGGGTTGTTTCTTGGTCATAAATTATATTCGCAATGAATGAAATATTCTTGAACTACGAAGTCGAATTAGAAAGTATAACAAACATTCGCCTAGTAGAGTTCCCCCACAACAGAGAAGGTTTTATTCTTGCGATGGAATTGATTGAATCATTAAGGAAAGATTTGATTTCAGCTAGTATAGTCAGCCCAAGGGATGGTATAATTTATAATTACAATTCACCTGAAGAAGAGCGTACACTTAATTACAATGAATACTATTGAATATTATAGCATTACTTATGGATAACTGGAATAAAACTTTCAAAGCTACCGTTTCTAAAAAGATTTATCTTTGCCACAATACAATTAACATTCACTAAAAATGAGCGACCAATATAAGCCTAGTTATCGTCAAGGATTCGCATGGTGGGATGTCGGCGGTTCAGATATTCCACAAGGACTTTTCAGCGATTTCAATGAGAAGTTCAAAGCATGGGAACATCGTCGCGGTTTCAGGACTGACGATGATACCAATCCTGAAAATCCAGAACCAATCCAGAAACTTCGCGGCAATGCACTTCGCTCCAAACTCGCTCTTGAAAACAAGAAACAGATGTTGGCGGCAGAAGCTGAGAAGCAAGCCAAGAAAAATGCGAAAAAGAAGTTGACGGCGAAGGCAAAACCCACTAGGTTCGCTCCTGACATTGTTGGTAAGCAGTATAGCAGCTACAACAATGCTCAACGAAGAATCAAGCAGTACATCGAAAAAAATTATCTAGTTATCCCCAAGGATTATGATTTTGGCGTAAACAAGATCGACTGGGGTTGCTACGAGATAACAGGTTGCAGAAAACAAACCAAAAAGTAATATGAGAGACCAAAACGAATCAAGTTCAAAGGCAACAAAATTATGTCTAGCTTTGAGTTCCGACGAAGCTATCGAATTAGCATATAAAGCTTTGGAATTGGCAGAAGAACGGCTTGGTGGCGACGAAAGAGTAAAAGACCTATCCAAGAAAATCGACAAACTAGCTAGCAATGTTTGGGAAAACAAATATGAACATAGCTAAAAAAATATCTATTGTTGAATCTTGGGGGCTGCGAACACTATTTCAATTTTTGGTTTATAATTACAATCCGAAAGCAATAAACAAAAAGGACTATTAAACATGATAATAATTTTGTTTTTTGTGTTTCTTTTGCTACTTTTAAACGATAAGCAAAAATCTAGTAAGTAATATGAAAATAGTAATTAACAATTGTTATGGCGGCTTTAGTTTGAATGAAAAAGCCAAACTTCTGTATGGCAAAAAGAAAGGGCTAAACATAATCAAAGACGAGAAAAATTCTGATAGATTTTGCAAGCATTATTATGTTGATGAAATAAAAGATGGTAATTATTTTGCCGACTGGGATATTGAAAGAAATGATCCTTGCCTTGTTGAAGTTATTGAAGAGCTTGGAGTAAATGGATGTTATGGCAATTTAAAAGTTGTTGAGATCCCTGATGATGTAAAATGGATAATTCAAGAATATGATGGTCTTGAATGGGTAGCCGAACAACATAGGACATGGGGATTGGACTAATTTATGAAA
>Ga0172373_10002151_pt1 | contig 30701 bp, 21 predicted proteins | sample Lak10m_2_FD_114546 | JGI IMG/M metagenome (GOLD analysis project Ga0172373, IMG submission 114546) | Freshwater microbial communities from Kabuno Bay, South-Kivu, Congo - kab_092012_10m | ecosystem: Environmental > Aquatic > Freshwater > Lake | place: Democratic Republic of the Congo...
GGGAGGGCGTTGGTGGGGTGTTGGCAGGGGCGGTTTGCCCGCAGGCTGCCGCCATGCGGCTCAAGTTGCGTTTGGGATTGCGTTTGGGATTGCGGCTGACCAGCGGTTGGGCGGAAGCCCCCGGCGGTGTTTTGCACCGAAGGTGCGCGCGATGGGGAGGGCGTTGGTGGGGTGTTGGCAGGGGCTTTTGCCCGCAGGCTGCCGCCATGCGGCTGCGATTACGTGCAGAGGTTGTGTGCAGATTTTATGTTTCAGCTGCGGGGTTCGTTAGAGACTCGAGTGCCGATTCGTTCGCCGGAGACTGCGCGGAGGATGTTGCCGACTTTTTTGTAGTTGAAGACCACGATATCGATATTGTGTTCCATGCAGTGGTGCATGGCTTGAGCGTCCATGACCTGAAGATTTTGTGCGAGCACATCGCGGAAGGAGATTTCGGAGTAGCGGATGGCGTGTGGGTTTCTGAGTGGATCAGCGGAGTAGACGCCATCAACTTTGGTGGCTTTGAGGACGACTTCGGCGTCAATTTCACGGGCGCGGAGGGCGGCGGCAGTATCGGTGGTGACGAAGGGGCTGCCGGTTCCGGCAGCGAGGATGACAACGCGGCCTTTTTCGAGGTGTCGCAGGCAGCGGCGGCGGATGAAAGGTTCGGCAACACCTTCCATGCGAATGGCGCTTTGGAGTCGAGTCTGAACGCCAGCACTTTCGAGAGCATCCTGCAGTGCGAGTCCGTTGATGATGGTAGCCAGCATTCCCATGTAGTGGGCCGTGGACGGGACGATACTTTGACTGATTTCGGCAAATTGTCTGCCGCGGAGAATATTGCCACCGCCACAAACGATAGCGAGTTGAACACCGCGTTGGACGACGTCGCGGATTTGGTCGCAGATCGAGGAGAGTTCGGCCATAGCGATCCCCGACTCGCCCTCGCGGCAGAAGCTTTCGCCGCTGAGTTTCAGGAGTACTCGGCGGTATGGAAGACGACTGGCTGGCGCGGTTGCCGTTGCTGGTGTTGAGCCGGGAGCAGCTGAGTGGGCGGACATGGCGAGCGGGTCTTCCGTGGGCGGGACGTGTAGCGAAACCCGACGGCCGTGGGACCGTCGGGCGGGGCGAAAGTGGGCAGGCCGTTTCAGGTGCTGGAGCCGACTTTCCAGCGGTGGAATGTGACGGCTTCGAGTCCTTGTTCGCTGAGAGCCTGAGCGACGGTTTTTTTGTCGTCTTTGGCGAACGGCTGAGCAGTGAGTACGCCTTGTTCGGCGTAGAACACTTTCATGCGTCCATCGATCATTTTCTCGATGATGTTTTCAGGTTTGCCGGAGGCGCGGGCTTCGGCGCGGAGTCGTTCGCGTTCGGCTTCGACGAGTTCGGAGCTGAGTTGTTCGGGGAGTGTCACGGCGGGGTTGAGAGCGGCGATGTGCATGGCGACATCGCGGAGAACATCGCTGTTTTTGGATGTGCCGGAGGCGATGAAGAGCACACCGGTGCGGAAGTCGTGGTGGACGTAGCCGGCGACGGTGCCGGACACTCGAGCGATGCGGTTGACCACGATTTTTTCGCGGATTTTATTGACAATTTCTTCGTATTGTTCCTGGAACGTCTGAGTCGCTCCGGGGGGTTTTTGGGCCATGAGGGCAGCGGGGCTGTCGGCTCCGGGGCCATTGAGCAGCTGGTCGACCATGGACTGACCGAACTGCTGCAGGACTTCTCCGGTGGCAACGGGTGCTGACTCGCACTGGATTTCGATGAGCGCAGCTTCACTGCCATCGGGGTGTGCAGCGAGGAACATGCGGCCTTCTGCGGTGACGTTGTCGGCTCGTTTTTCCTGGACCTTGCGGAACATTGATTTGAGGATCTGGATGGCTTTGGCTTCGTCGCCACCGGCTTCGGTGAGCGCTTTTTTGCATTCCATCATGGGCAGGTCAGTTTTTTCACGAAGTGCCTTGACGGCGGCGGCAGTAATTTCGGCCATGGTGACTCCAGAGAGTAAAATTGGGAGCGGTGTGTAGAGAAGAGTGAGACCCGGGGAGTGAGGCGGAGGTTCGCAGAATCGCCGGGGTGAAACACGAATGCGACGGTCCTCAGGACCGCCGCATTCAGGTTATTGACGAAGAGCCGCGAGGGCGGCGGAGATTATCAGTCGCGGATGGAGGGAACTGCCTTATAGATGTCTGCGGCGGACTCTTCCTTCCGGCGGGATTCATCGGGACGCAGGCTGCGGCCCTGTTTGACTGCGTCGGAGAGGTGCTGCATGACAAGTCGAATGGACCGCAGGCTGTCGTCGTTGCCTGGGATTGGGAGATCCACGAGATCCGGGTCGGAATCGGTATCGATCAGAGCGACGACTTTGATGCCCAGCAATCGTGCTTCGCGGACAGCGTTGCGTTCTTTGGAGGGGTCAACGATGACGAGGCATTCCGGCAGGCGATCCATGTCCCGCATCCCATTCAGGTTGCGGTAGATTTTCTGGTATTCGCGGTTGAGTGTGGACTGCATCTTTTTGGAGTAGTTGCGAATTTCCTGTGATTCGCGGGTTTTCTCTAGTTCTTCCAGCCTTTTCAGACGGGTGCGAATGGTGCGGAAGTTGGTGAGGGTGCCGCCGAGCCAGCGTTCGGTGCAGTAGGGCATGCGGCATTCCTGGGCGAGTTCTTCGATGGAGGCCGCCGCCTGACGCTTTGTGCCGACAAAGAGGATGAGTCCTCCCTGAGCGGCCACCTTGAGGAGGTACTTTTTCGCGCGGATCAGACCGCGGATGGTTTCCTTGATGTCGATGATGTGAATCTGGTTGCGACGACCGTAGATGTACGGTCGCATTTTGGGGTTCCAGCGACTGGAGCGGTGTCCGTAGTGGACGCCCGCATCCAGAATGTCTTTCACCACAATCTCAGCCATTGCCGATCTCCTGTTTCTGCGGGAACCCGCAGCGCCGGGGCTAAAAGCCCGGGCACAGAACAATTGTGTGAATGTCAACTTGCAGATGCAGAACTGACATGCAGCACGTCGCCAGTGACAGCCGGCGGCGACAAACCCGGAGCAGACAGGCACTTCCAGTCTGCAAAAAATCTCGCGTGCGATCATACCAGAATGCTAAAAACCCGTCAAACAGCAATTGCCCGGGCTTTGATGTTCCCTGGAAACTCGCCGGAAAACGCCGCTTTATCGGCTCAAAGAGCCGTGGAATTCAGTCATTTCTGTACAGTGTATCCGGCTCCCACTGTTCCTGAAAATTGATACCCGCGCGAATCGGGATGCGAGAGAGTCTTATGGAGGTTTCAGGATCTTCCACTTGGTAGATTTCCAGTGGAGTTTCTGCCATCGGCAGCAACTCAGGCTCAATCCAGGCGACCCACTTTTCACGGAAGCTCTGCTGAGAACTGGTGCGAGTTGTGGCAAGAATTCGACCACCAGCAGCAACGGCCAGCCAGACGGCATCTTTGGGAATTGCGCCGGTCAGCCTGCCCTGAATCAGGCACGGCTTGAATGGTTCGGAAGGTATGACTTTGGGGGGATACAGAACCGGGGCCACCGCTGCCGGGATCACTTGCGATTCGTACGCCAGAACGTTGGAAGTCAGAACGAAATCAGACAGGGGTTTACCCACAAGATGTGGCAGCGTCTGCGGTGCGGCGATGTGACTTTCACCCGCTGACTCCCCCAACGCCTGGTACATTCGCCGCGTGTGGTCAAAACGAGCAGGGAAGTCTGGTTCAAGGACGGTGTCAAAGACGCCTCGGATCGTTTTTCTGGGCTTTGGAGACGCCGCGAGCAGTGAGCTCCCGGCCCAGAGCGGGTCGGATTGCATTCGCAGAACATCTGCGATCGTTGGCAGAATATCAATCGTTTCCGCATTGCGATCGCTGATTGTCCCCGTTGACTGTCCGGGCAGCTTCACAAACAGGGGAACCGGGAGCAGGTCTGCGAGCGTGTCCGGGGTTGGATCGCGGAGGCTGTGCCCAGGGACGAAACACATTCCATGATCAGACGTGACGATCAGCAGAGTTTGTTTGAGCAGCGATGTTTCTTCGAGCGCATCCAGAATCTGCCCGACGAGCTTGTCTGCGTACTGAATCTGCATCAGATTGCGATGCCAGGCCTGTTTGACAGGCCACTCGTCGGCAGCCCAGATTTCTCCATTCAAACCATAAATGGCAGAGCCCACCGTTCCTGCAGCCACGTATGGCTCACCGGAGGGAAGCAAAGACCAGGGATAATGTGGCAGTCCGATATGCAGAAAATGGAAAGCGGGCTGAGCAGCGGTTTTCAGACTGCTGATGAAATGTTCGCCCTGCATGCTGCGTTTTTCGTCCCAGCCGTAAATGATCTGTCCCTTCATTGGTTTTGGGCCGGCGTTTAACAGGGGCACCAGTCCGAACCATTCCCGTGGAATGGCTGGCTGCAGCGGCAGCTCCTGGGGCAGCGCAACATGAATGCAGACGCGCAGCAGCGTACTGAGCAGTCGCATGACCTGTGCGGCCGAGTTTCGCTGGTGGAGCAGTTGCCGCAGCTCAGTCGGCGACATGCGCGTGAGCGGCTCAAAAACACTCATCTGGTACTGGCGGCTGTCAAAGATCAATCGGAACAGTCCGGTTGGGTAGTCGGCTTCAACGGGCTGCAGTCTTTCGTGGGGAATGGTGCTGGTGAGCATTGCAGGAACTGCGTGATCGGTGCGGGTATGTACAGTCGTGGTATTCCGATAGAAAGTGCTCATGTCCGCGAGTCGGGCGAAGCCGGGAAACCATTTCCGATTGAGCTGCCGATCGGGCTGCAGCAGCGACATTCCGTTCAGGCCATCAAAAACAATCATCACGACCGGCACCGGGTTGCCGACGTGTCCTGGCGGAGCTTTCGCGGAGAGTGCCTGTCCGAGGAGCTGATAACGCACGGCGGGAACTGTCAGAAGACTCAGCGGAAACAGGAGTGTGCCCGCCGCGCACAGGGCCAGCAGCTGCTGGAAGGCGACGGATCGGCGGCACAGCGAGGGAACTACGATGGCAACCGGGACCGCCAGCAGAGCGAACAGAGACTGCGGGATACCGATCTCGGCCGCGTTGATTACAGAAGCGATCCAGCGTCCGAGGACCAGCCCAAACAAGGCACCCCCAGAGGCGAGCCAGAGATTCATCACGCGGTCTGCCAGCCTGCCGCGGCCGCATCGCTCAAGGAGAACCACGGCAGTCAGCTGCAGGCCGGGCAGACCTCCGGCAAGCAGCAGCACGACAATGATCACCTCTGTCAGCCTGAAGTTTTCGAGGATCAGGTACTGAGGGTTGCTGGACAGCTGATCGAGTGCGGGTTGCAGGATGGCGAACGCGTTGAGTGCGAGCAGGTACAGGAATCGACGCATCACGGCGTACCTTTGCGAAAAAATCCCAGGCACGATTCAGCTTTCGATGGGCTCCAGCCAGTACAGGCATCTGCCGGCATTCGAGAGTTGACGGCGCTGCAGAATTCGAAAACGCCCATTGAGTGATTGCAGAAAGACGTCGTGCCGGAGATCAGAAAACACGTCCCGGCGGTTCATCAGCAGTCGCTGCACGAGTGGATCTTCCCGATCCACCCACTCCAGAACCACGTGTGCCCTCCGCTCATACAACCAATCCAGAATGTCGTCCAGACGCAGGCCACTGCCAATCACGAGGTGATGCACAACAGCCAGTGCGAGGATCAGTCGGGGCTGCGATCGATCATCGAAACTCAGTCGCTCCCGACCGCGCCAGCCCTGGTTTGGAGCCGGATCCGCCACCTGATGGACCAGTGGCAGGATGCGTCCAGCCGCTGCTGTTGATTCGCTCTTCAGCTTCCTGAAAAATTCATCGATCGTCGGCTGGTCGGCATCCAGTGCCACCACCTGACCGTACTCGGCGGCGATCCGCGAATACAGGCCGCGGTTGCAGCCGATATCCCAGGTCACGCCGGGACGCAGTGCCTGACATACCATCTGTACGAATGCCACCTTTGCCGGCTGGTCGTGGAACACGTGGGGTTCTGAAGTGACGTAGTTTGTCCACGCGGATCGCGGGAAATTACAGCGAAGTCGTTCCACGATCCGCTTCAGTCCCCGCACGTTGTTCAGGATCATTTCTGAACTGAACCCCGCTGCTGCCAGTGAGTCGCGCATGGGCTGCCGCACAGGGCCTCGCGCGGTGAGCAGTGCATGCAGCCAGACGTGACTGAATGCCCCGCGTCTGAAAAAATCACGCAGCGACAACAGCCTTGACAACTGTTCCGCCGGAATTCCATCCAGCCGCCCTCGGAGCCATGGCTGGAAGTCCACGCCCTTCCATGCCTGCAGCATCAGCGGATACAGAAACTGCTGACAAAACTGGCGATAGCCTTCCCAGACGGCCCCTGGTGTCAGGGGTATGAATGAACCTGTGTCAATCATAACCGGCCTGGACCCGATGAACTGTACGTTGCAGGGACTGGCATCGCAGAGAATCCAGCCGGCCGTAAGAGCCCGCTGCATCAGATTCAGGTGCAGCAGTGCTGCATCGCGCAGCATCGAAAAGCTCCACTCCCACGCCCAGCTGATCACAGGAACTCGCACGTGCCGGACGGCAGACGCATATCCGGCTGACTGCACCAGTGGAATCAGATCAGGTGCCGGAACGGTGCCGATGATCTCACCGCGGTCCATAGCCTGAGTGAAGAATGAGGTTTTCTGCAGCAGGCTGTGATGCCCGGCAGAATCCCGGTCCAGTGCCCGGCAGACTTCACCCTGCCATTCAAAGATGCGACAGGAGCGATCGCGAAACGAACCCGGCTGAAATACCAGTGGCCGCGGGTTCAGTTGCACACCTGACTTCCATCGGCAGCCGACTGACTCTTGCGGCCCCAGCGCAAAAACCGGTAGAAATGGCGAGCGAGAACCAGCAAACCAGCAAAACCACCAACAAATGCCTGCAACAGCAGGCTGCTGGATCCTGGATCCAGATATGCGAAAATGCGAAAAACAGACATTTTAGGGGACCTGCTAAGTCGATTGGCGAGAACGCCCCTGCTGTTTCATTTGTTCACAGCGGGCAATTCATTCAGCAGGCATGCCCTCTAACAAAGAAACCAGGTGAAGGTTTCGGGCAAAGTCAGGATTTTGCCGTTGTCAGGATCCGTTTGGCTGCCGCCGGCGACTGCGGGCGTGACGCAGGGTTCGCGTTTTGAGCTTCAGGAACAGCGCCAGCATCTGCTGGGCGTCTCGGAACCGATGTTTCGGGTTCAACTCAATCGCACGCTTCAAAAAGTCAATAAAATCCAGATGAATGCGGCCACGAAGCCGGGAATACCCGGCTGGCGGCCACTCGAATGGCCACTCGGGCCAGTGCCCGGATAACATCCTCCACAAAATCAGCCCGATTGAAAACACATCCGACCGAAAGGATGGCTTGCCCATCGCCTGCTCTGGTGCCATGTACCCAATCGTTCCAGTGCCCCCGCCCTGGATGGTTCGCTGAGAAACCTTGGCGATACCAAAATCCGCAAGGCGTACGCGGTTTCCTGAAAAAAGTATCACATTTTCAGGTTTGATATCGCAGTGAATCACATTGTGCGAATGTGCCAGTGCCGCCGCCCGAAGTATCTGTTCGCCAATCTCGAAGGCCGTTTCCACACTGATTCGCCGGGTCATGCGTGTCGCCAGCGTTTCATCACCCAGCGGAAACACCACCACCAGCCGGTCTTCGATGATGCTGGCGTCTTTGATCGGCAGAATATTGTCGTGCTCCAGTGGTGCTGTGGTACGGATTTCCCGGCGAAAATCAGACAACACCGATTCTGTCGTGTACTGGGCGTGCGGAACCTTGATCGCAACTCGGATACCCTGAACGGTATCCATCGCCTGGTAAACACTGGCAAAACCACCCGTTCCAAGCTTCCGCTCAATGCGGAACTTTCCCAGCTTCTGGCGGACTTTGAGTTCGCAGGTTGGTGCGGCCGTCTGTGGCATGTCTGACCGACAGTTTCTTCGCAGGAGGTTCAGGGGGTACTGAGCTGGAATATTCTGCTGCTGTATAGTGCAAGCATTTCAGGGCGACTTTTCCACAGGACTTTCTGAAGTGCGAAGATTTTGCGAAAACTTTTTGCGGCTGGACCGGATCAATCATAGATCCCCTGCAAAAACCATCGCCCCTCTGTCAGGTCACGGAACAGCCAGAAACGCGATCCCCGGTCCGAAACAGCCTGATAGTAATCCCGCTGGCAGGCGGATTCGGTCCACCACGCCGTCTGGATCCGCTCCGGCCCCGTCCACTCCACCAGGTTCCACTCCCGCCCCCAGATTCGCAGCAGGGCAGTAGTGCCATGGCCCTCCGCAAATCGATCCGATACTGACTCCGCCGCACGCCACTCAAGGCTCACTTCCAGCGGTTCAGCCAGCAATTTCAGCGGTCGCGGCGGTCGGAGAGACGGCTGAATTGCTGGTACCGCCGCCAGAGGTTCCGCCCCGGGAGTACTGCGGCTTCCGCTGCGGTCACGGCGTGCACGACGTCCCCCGCGGCCATCAACTCTCCCCGAAACTCCCGAACCCGGCCGCGAATCTGTGCCCGCCAGCTGATCCACTGCGTCCTCAAAACCGCCACCAGCCACGCTGGAAAGTCCAATGCTGTGCTCAGGCCTTGCGTCGTCCCGCTCAGCAGCCACCAGCACCGATTCCGGCCCCAGCCGACCGGCAAGACGACTCAGCAGAATCCCCAGCTGCTCCGCAACCTCCTGCGATTCCTCACCCGCCTCCGCAAACAGCCGCCGCTGACGGCTCAACGGCACCGGTACACTCACCGCCGTCAATCGCACCGCCGCGATTGGCTGCTCCGCGATCGCCGCAAAATCAAACGCCGGCCGCGATTCCACGCCAGCCTCCTCCACTGCTGACGACGGCAATTCAACCCCGGCTGCACCGTGCAGAGATGGCCCTCCAACCCCGCCGTCGGAACCCTGTTCCACCAATCCAGGAGCTTGTGCAGATCGATCCGCATGGCCCGCAGGGTGCATGGCACCTTTGGCGTCGCGGTGCATGGCACCTTTGGCCGGTTTGCGGGCGTCATCAGTGGTCCTTTTTATTGTCACATCTGGTTCTGGCTGGGAGGGATGTGTCGATTTGAGTGATTGAGCGGATTGGTTGGATTGCAGGGATTTTTTCTGTCGTACCTGCTGCTGTCGGAGGGCGTTCAGGACGAGATATTCAAGTCGGAGTGACAGGACGTCGGCGAGCAGTTTTGGGGATCTTTCCGGACGCACGAGCCCCGCGGGCATTTCGAGCGATCGTCCATCGACAGCAATGAATTCGCACTGCAGGCTGCCACAGGCCAGACGTCGCTGTTCAAGCTGTGCCGCAATCTCTTCAGCAAGTCGGGCGAGGATCCACTGCAGGTCACGGACTCCCACCGCCGGTTCTTCGCCAACCCATGCGGCCTGCACCGGCCGAAACTCGGGCAGAGGATCAATCGGTTCATGAACATCGCCGCGAAGCTGCCGGACTCGAATGACGCACTCTGCCGACAACCTCGCCGGCAGATCCTCCACCGGGAGCGCCAGCAGCTGTCCGATGCGGACGATTCCAAGATGCTGGAGGATCTCCAGATCGGGCACTGCCAGTCTCGCAGCCGAAGTGGGGAGGGTATCGAGCTGTTTGCGGGAAGTTCCGGTGGCGATCACCGCAATTGGCGGACTGCCGTGGGTATCCGTGTGAGCGACAGCCCAGGCGGCTGCGATATTGTCGGCGATCCCGATGCGTCCCGCCAGCCGGGACTCTCGCAGCATCAGCAAAAGCTCCTTTGCCAACTTTTCCTCACCGTCGAACAGTGGTCCGCAGCCGGTGATATTGAGCAGTAGTGAGTCCGGGAGTGGCAGGGAATCGAGCCCGACGATTGGCGCGAAGCGGCGGACAGGTTCGCTGAGGAGTCGCAGTTCTTCGCGGTCCGCGGCGGCATTCCACGGAACGAATTGCACCGGTACGGCGGGGGCAATCACGGGTTGTTTTCCCGAATGTGCGGCCGCCGAATGACTCGTCCGCTTTTGTGGGGCTGCCGGTTTGCCTTTTGCCGCCTGCGGGGGCAGGAGCGGTGTGGCAAGGCTGCGAGCTTCCGCGAGTGGCAGTCCGGGCCGGACACCCTGCTTCCATGCGGGTCCGCTCACCGCCACAATTGTCGGGCCGGAACGAGCAGCCGGAAACAACTGCCTCAACAGTGCCAGATCGCGAAGGGAATTCGGGTCGGCTGAAACGTTTTGCGGAGCAGCGGAATCCATCGGTGGGGTATGCAGCGCGATGGCTGTGTGACAGGCGTGTGCATCGCTGTCACGGCTGACGCGCAGTCGGTGGGCCTGGATCGGCCAGTTGGGGAATCTCAGGCAGAGTATTCGCGTGGGTTCCATGGGGCTGGATCCTGGTGGCGTCATCGCTTGCAGACTGCCAGTTCTTCCAGCCAGAGAACGAGCTCTTCATGGCCGGCCTGCTGGAGACGCTGAAGGCTGGTTTTCCAGTCTGGAAGAGCCTGAAGGAGTACCTGCAGGCTCCGGGAGGTACCACTTCCGAGCACTTCCCGGGCCTGCCGCAGCACCTGAAACGTGAACTGCCGCAATTCCGGTTCTGCAAGGAAACGCGACTGCCGCTCCACCTCGCAACAGATGGGGTCCCACGAATTCCACGGCAGTCCATCACCGACTGCAGCCTGCTCATAGTGCACAAAGCTGCTGCCCCACGCCTGCTGGCGGATGTAGGCCGAGAGCGCCGGGTGAATGAAGTACCACGGCGAATTGGGCAGGTCGGTCCCATCAATGCTGATCAGATCATCGGGCCGACGGAATCGCTGTATCGCCTGCTCCGTCTCTGACTGCACGACAACAATACCGAGCAACCCTGCCAGATACAGGTCCTGGAACGGGTGAAAGATCTCTACCGAGTCCTCTCCGAAGTCCCTGACCACAGCCTCGGTCACACCGTTGAAGCGGGCACAGAGCGTCACCGCGTCGCTGCGGCTGAGAATATTGGCGGTGAGACAACGAATGAAGCGGTCGCGATTATCGGGGTCCCCGAGACAATCCATGAACACCCGCATTTCCTCGAATACCCCCGTGACCAGATTGCTGGCACTCACCGTCCGCACCACCTCGCAGTACTTCGCTTCGGACAATCGTCCGCGGAGCCCCGACAGCTCGGCGGCAATCACCACCAGATCGCGAGGCCTGCCGAAGGTGTGCCGCCGCAGAAATCGGAAAGCGTCCTCGGGCGCGGAACGTCCAGGATGCTGCAACACTCGCAATCCCACAAAGTCCCGAAAATCTCGACTCGATTCATAACAGCTTGTCAAGCGGTTCATCATGTGTTCGAGCTCTGCGTCCGAATACCGCAGCCGCACAGTTGCTCCAAGCAAATTGGATTTCACATCCGAGTGATAATTGGAAAAGGCTTCCTGTCGAATCGAGGCGTAGACGCGAATGTGACTGTTGGAATTCATGATCTCCCAGGCAGCCTCGATCAAACCGGCCTGAATATGAATCCAGGCATCACGGCTGCGTTCGCGAACGGCCTGATCCACCTTGTCCACAAAAAAGCACGTTGGGCTGTGAATTGATCGCAGCTTCTCATCGAGGAAGGTTTCGGTGTTGTCCACGAGGCTGTTGGCGTGCCCCACAGAAAGATTTGTGAGTTCCTTGAAGACCACCGACGGTGCAACTTCGGCACCGCGCAGCCAGCGGCGAAATCGCTGCGGAAACATTTCCACCTCGAACTTCTCTTCGTCCGAAATACAGCCCGGATGATGCGAGATGGCGGAAATCCGCAACGCCACACTCCAGAACCGCTTCGTCACCGACAGCTCGGCCAGACTCGTCTCATAGTTCGTGCTCACCGTTCGCATTTCATGCATCAGGTCAAGCCGTGAACCGCTGTGGGGAATGAAACAGATGCTTCCCGCACCTCCATCACCTTCGGCGGCCCTGCGAGCGATCAGCTGACGCTTGAAACTCAGCAGCAGCGTTTTTCCAAGCCCCTTGGTGCCTGACAGAAAGTAACGGTTGCGGCGACTGAGAAATTCTTCAACGAGGTCATTCTGGAAAACCAGTTGCGGCAGATCATCGACATCGATCTGACTGGAGTCCGTGGCCCAGATCTGACTCTGGACAGCAGACAAGCCGGCCGTCCTCGGAGACTCTGTCGCAGCGGCACCACTGCGGCGATTCCACCTCCGCGGTGACTCCGGTTCCAGCCCCGCCTGCTCAAGTCTCTGCAGCACCCGCAGGAACCCTGCTGACTTCTCGATGCCGGTAACGTCGGTGAGTGCCGCGGGGCCAAGCAGTGCTCGCCAGCCTGGCTGCCGCAATTCGAACTCCTCTGCCGAAATTCCCTGCAGCAGGGGCAGGAGCGATCGACGACGCTCCGTCGCTGCTCGCACCTGCAGACCAAACTCGTCCGCTGCCAGCGAGGCCGGTGAAATCAGCAGCACCACTACGCGCGAACGTTCAATCGCATTCGTCGTCTGCCGCAGAAAAGAAACACCCGGGAGCGCGTCGCGCTGATAATACCATGTCTTCAGCCCGTGCTGCTGCAGCATTTCCGCAAGCTGCCTGACGTAGAGTGAATTCAGCGCCACGTGGCACAGAAACACATCCAGCTGCTCGGCCTCAGGAACCGCCACCAGTGTCCTTGAGGCGGCTGATATCGGCACCGCCGCACCGAACGCCGCCTCCGCAAATTCTCGGCAGGTCGCAAAACGCGATGTCGGGCTCTTTGCGAGAGCTTTGGCGATCGCATCGGATGTCACAGCAGGAACGTTCGCGCACACATCCCCCAGACGCGGTGGCAGATCCTCACGGTGACGCCGCAGCAGTTCCAGTTCAGACCCCGACTGAAAGACTCGCTGCCCCGAAAGCATCTCAAACGCCAGCAGCGATAAAGCGTACTGATCCGCACGCCCATCCGTTGCCGAACACGCAGCCTGCTCCGGCGACGAATAGTTGGGCGTTCCAAAAAATCCTCGACGCTCCGCTTCACCACCCAGTTCCCGTGCCACCCCGAAGTCGAGTATCTTTGGCTGTCCGTCCAGCGTCGTGCAGATGTTCTCCGGCTTCAAATCCTGATGTACGACACCGGCTGCGTGAGCGGCATCCAGAGCATCTGCAAGTTCGAGTACGATGGATCGCACCACATCCCAGGACAGCTGTCGGCATTCATGAAGGACCGATCGAAGTGTGCGTCCACGGACGTATTCAAACACAGTAAAACACCGGCCACCGTGATGACCGAAATCGTGCACCATCGCGATGCCGCGGTGATTCAGCGATGCCGCCAGCCGCGCTTCCCGTTCGAGCGATTCCTGCGGCTGTCCGGCCCGCAGCGCGGGACGCCGCAACAGCACCTTAACCGCCACATCCCGGTGCAACAGCTGATCCCGCGCCAGCAGCACGCACCCCATGCCGCCGCGCCCCAGCAGATCCGTTACCAGATAACGCCCCTGCAGGAGCGTGCCCACTCCGAAGTCCCGCTCGATCTCCGCGTCCCAGCGACGATCGGCTGGCGCGATCACGCCGTCACCCGAGATCATGCACCACACCGCCGCAGGCTCAGACGCCTGCGGCAACTCTGCCGCTGGTGCTGGTGCTGGTGCTGGTGCTGGTGGTGAAACCGCTTCAGCAGCGGCCGCCACTTCGACCTGCACCGCCGCCCGCGCTGCCTCAACCCCCGAAAGACCGCCGCCGGAACCTGCGGGCATTTTTCGAGTCCCGGCAACCGCGACACGTTCACGAGCCACCTTCAGGGCCGTCGAAAGCTGGTCAGTGTATTCAGGGAATCGCCGTTGATATTCATCGCAGCCCGTTGGCAGGTTCCGCATCAGTCGATATTCAAATTCCATCTCCATTAAAAGCTGCAGCAGCTTCGCACGGCTGGCAGACGCAACGCGCAGCAGCAACTGTTCCGCCAGCGCACCTCTTGCGTCGTCGGGCACAACAGCAGTTCTCAGCTGCTGCTCGTACTCATCGCAGAGGCTGTCCAGTTCCCGTGAAATCGAACTGTGATCCGCTGACATCCCTGATGGCCCTCTGATCGAGACCGTCACCCCTCAAGACTTTGATCCGCAGCTCGCCGACCACTGGCAATACTGTCCGGAATACCAACCCCGTAATATCCGCTGCCGGCCAGATGCAGGCCCTTCCAGCATTTCAGTTCGCGTTCAATCGCCGCAACCCGCTCCGTATGCCCAACTTCGTACTGAGGCATTGCTTGCGGATACCGGACCACCTCCGCAAACATCGCTTCCCGCCGCATTCCAAAGATAGATGTCAGTTCTTCGTGCACGGCCTGCAGGAGCTGTGCATCGTCCAGTTCGAGCAGCTCCGGCTGCATCGCACCGCCCACGAATGTTCGCAGCACAATCTGCCCCGCAGGAGCGCGGTTCAGAAACTTGCGACTGCAGAAGCTCACCGCCAAAATCCGCCTGCGCTCCACTGCCGGCACCACCAGACCAAAGGCATCCATTGGATGTTCGAAGTCCTCCAGCTGATGACCGCTCACAATCAATGCACTGCCAGCGTATGGAATCGAACGCAGGCCGCTGCGAAGCCCCGCAAGGCGATCATCGCTCAGCAGTTCTGCGGATGCCCACGCGGGAAGCGTGCTGATCACCGCATCGAAGTCCTGTGTTCCTGCAGAGGATCGCACCCGCCAGCGAGGTCCGGTAAGGCCGTCTTCAGCCGGTGCGATGCTCAGCACCGGAGTTCCCGTCTGAAACACCATTTCGGGGCTGCTGCGAAGATGCCGTTCGAGCACCCCAATCAGGTCACCCAAACCCTTTGCCGGAGTGGTGAAGAGTCCGTAGCGAGCCCCGCTGCCGGAGGCTTCATTGCCGCTTTTTTGTTTCCGCGCCGCACGGCGTTGCGACAGCACACCGCGAATCACGCTCCCGAACGCCTCCTCCATTTCAGGAAATCGCGGCAGCGTTGCGCGAAGACTAAGCCGCTCCGGGTCAGACGTGTAAATGCCGCCAATCAATGGCTGCACCAGACGATCCAGAGCTTCCGCGCCGAAACGCCGCCGCACAAAACTTGCCAGACTCTCATCGACCACCGCCGGACGCCCGGGAATGAAATACTCCGCCAGCAATCGCAGACGACCAGCCACCGAGAGCACCGGAGACATCAGCAGCGACAGCGGCTTCTCCGGGGCCATCAGCATAAAACCGTCGGGCACCGGGATTGGCCGGCCCCGGGACAGGACCAGCGATCGTCGGTAACGCGCGTCCGTGTCGATCAATTGCGGTGTATAGCCCAGTTCTTCACACAGCCCCACACCGGCCGGTTTGTTGGTAATGAAAGAATCAGGCCCCAGCTCCATCAGGAAGCCGTCCGCCTCTTCGGTTCGAATAATCCCACCCAGTCGTCGCGAGGATTCGTACAGCACCACACTTGCCGGCCGGCTGCCTGAAAGCAGCCGATGGGCCGCCGACAAACCACTGATGCCACCCCCAATCACAGCTACTCGCCGCGGCCCAGCGGCCGCTCTGTCCGTCACCACTGAGGTGTTCATGGGCGACGACCCAGCTCGTGGACGAAGTCCACAACCGCCTTGACGTGGTCCGGATTCATGTCCGGCATTACTCCATGACCCAGATTGAAAATATGACCAGGGCGACCTTCGGCCGCCCGCAACACATCCGCAACCCGCTGTTTGAGCACCGGCAGATCCGCATAAATGGAAACCGGATCCAGATTGCCCTGAATCGCCATGTCATGCCCGAAGGTCCGCCACGCTTCACCCAGATCCGAACGCCAGTCAGTGCCCATCACCTGACCGCCAGCTTCCCGCTGCAGCCTGAGCAGTGCCGGGTTGCCGTTGAGAAAGTGAATCACCGGAGCCTGATCCTGAACCGACTGGATGATTCGCCGGGAATAGGGAAGCACATAACGGTGATAGTCCGCAGGACACAGGCAGCCAGCCCAGCTGTCAAACAACTGCACGCACTGACAGCCCGCACGGATCTGTTCGTGGAGGTACAGGCTGACACTGTCGGAGAGCTTCAGCATGAGTTGGTGCCAGGCGCCGAAATCGTTGTACATCAGCGATTTCGTGTGCACGTAATTCTTCGATCCGCCACCTTCGATGGCATAGGAAGCGAGCGTAAACGGAGCACCCGCGAAGCCGATCAGCGGAATGTCAGCCGGGAGCGCCGCTCGAATCAGTCGAATCGCCGCAAAGACGTAGTCTAAGGATTCCGTGTCAGACAGCGCAATCAGCCGATCCACGTCGGATGGCGAACGCAGCGGATTGTGAATCACCGGGCCCTCGCCCTGCTGATATTCGAGGTGGATTCCCATGGGCTCAAGAATCGGCAGCAGATCTGCAAAGAGTATCGCTGCGTCCACCTGCAGGGCGCGCTGAGCAGTGACAGTCACCTCACAGGCAAGCTCCGGAGACTTGCAGAGCTCCATGAAGGTCACCCGACGACGCACCGCCATGTACTCAGGCAGATACCTGCCGGCCTGACGCATGATCCACAGCGGCGTCGTGTCCACAGGCTCGCGTCGTACAGCCTTCATGAAGCGGCTGTTGGCAAGTGCCGGGGAATGCACGGAAGAAGGAACGGCTGTGGTCATTTCAAAAGAACTTCCGTTGGGGGCAGGATTTTCAGGAACGCTTTGGTTGGGGTGATTATCGCAGGTTATCGGGCGTTGTTCTATCCAAAAACTAAACCCTCGTCGGCAATTCTGTACGGCATAATTGACTCGGAACAGGCACTCCCGCGGTGCTTCGCAACGTACAACGCTCGACCAATTCGAGCTCCGTCGCGAACTTTACCCATGAGCAGAATTGTGTTGGCGTTGGACAGGATGTCGCCAGACCGAATCGGTCGCGAAATCAGATCCTCCAGCATCACCTCGTGACTTGTATACAAAAACATTCCGCTGATGCTCCGGCAGTCATACGCACGCTGCTGCACTTGCGGTTCCTGGGAGCGGAACTGCACGCGGAACAGATCCCGAGCCAGCCAGTCGTGTTCCTTTCTGAGCACCTGATGGTAGATGTAGTCGAACAGGTGAAACTGAAACGAATCCGCATCCTGCGAAGTCGGCTCCACCCCGTCCACGACGCAGCGTCGCACACCATGCACAAAATTGCCGTAGAAAAACGCGATCGTCTGATCCAGCCGTCGCATCAGATCCGCTTTGAACTCCTGCCACTCCTCCGGCTGCATGTCCCCAATCGTCACGCGACGGCCACCTCTGGTGAACACGTGGAGGTAGTCAGACCGGGCCGATTCAGACGACCAGACGCTGGCCGCATCGAAATGTCCGGCAAACTGACGTTCCCGCAGCAGCCAGCCACACATTCGCTCAGCATACTCCCGCTGGTTCTGGGAATCGCCGCGAGTCGTCAGGTCGAAGATCACTCCCCGTTCGCCTTCCTGCTTCCGCCCCGTATCCGCATATCGAACTCCCAGCTGCGTTTTGCCAATGCCGGTTGCGCCCATGACCACGGTGAGTGTTCCGGGGATGAGGCCACCACCGAGCGCTTCATCGAGTTGAGGGATACCAGTGGAGTGTCGCGGAGCAGTCATGAACAGTCCGAATGAAGTTAAAGAGGCATGAGATGGAAAACACCGTCAGAATACAGCGAGTGGCCAGCGCGCACAATCACTCAGTGCCGCTCTGCAGCCAGTTGACGATCTTTCTGGCCGTCGTGGGCATCGGGAGTTTTTCCAGTGACTCCAGAGGATGCCAGCACCAGCCGACAGCCGGTTCAGCCCCCCGATCTGCGGGCGCACATCGAATCACCGTCAACGAAACTCGATAGCGAGTCACCGCATAGACCGTTTGCAGCGTACCAGCGAGTGCTCCCGCACGCAGCCCGGTGGACCGCTCGATCAGCGGCTGCAGAGCCTCTGGAAGCACATCGCTGTCTGCTGTGAAGAGCGACCGGCCCCGTGGTTTGCGCGGCACTTTCTGCTTCTGCCCGGCACGCTGCGAAGACCACGCCATTGAGGGAATCTCGCGGCCCAGTTCAGGGCTCAGTTCGATTCGCGGAAAATCGTGCATCCCCGCCCAGCGTTCGCTGAGCCCTCGCTGGCGCAGCAGCACCTCACCACCCCGTTCGAGCACCACCGCCAGCTCCGATAACTCTGTCACCGCAGCCCGAGGACGTCGCACAGGAAACTGCTCCGCTCGCCCCTCCTGACGCGCCCGACACAGTGCCGCCAGCGGACAGTCGTCGCAGTGCGGTGCGACAGGAGTGCAGATCCGGGACCCCAGATCCATCAACGCCTGATTAAAGTCGCCGGCGCGGCTGCGGGGAACAATCGATTCGGCGAATTCCCAGAGCTTGTTCCGGCCTGAAGTTGAATCAGAAGGCTCCGTCAGCGCGGTCAGCCTCGCGTACAGCCGCTCTGTGTTCGCCTCCAGAATCGGAGCCGGCAGATCCCAGGCAAAAGCCGCGATCGCTCCCGCAGTGTACCGGCCGATTCCAGGCAACGTCTGCAGCGCCGCCAGCGATCGTGGAAACTCGCCCCCATGCTCTCCACAGATCACCCCCGCAGCCCGATGCAGGTTCCTGGCACGGGAGTAATAGCCGAGACCTTCCCAGTGACGCAGAACCTCATCCACGTCCGCCGCTGCCAGTGCCTGCACCGTCGGAAATCGCACAATGAAACGCTGGAAATACGGGATCACAGCCGCGACTGTCGTCTGCTGCAGCATGATCTCGCTCAGCCAGATCCGATAAGCATCCTGCGTCTCCCGCCAGGGAAGCCGACGACCATTTTCCCCATACCACTGCAGAACCAGCTGCTGCAGCACAGTCCCGTAACCGGACTCCGACTCAGAAACTTCGTCAGGGTCGGCTGAACTGCGGGATGCAATCTGGCGGCGACGCGGCATAGACTTACTGGGAGACAGGTCACAGGGGGCTGCGGATCACAGAGAGACAGCAGTGCCGGAAGCGATGCTGCGGGCTTCAGACCAGCACAGCTGGAGTGCAGCGAGGGCGGTCTCCGCGGACAGGGGACCCGGGTCTCGCTGACCTCGCAATGCGTCCGCTGCCAGCTGCAGCTCGTCAGTGAATGCCCCACACCACGATCCGTTACCCGTTAACTCCGGATGCGACAGCTTGCCGTCGTTCCCCAGCAGACTCAGCGGACGACTGACGACCCAGTTGCCTGCCAGTGTTCCCGCGTCGAATAACAGCGTCGCGTTCTCAAAGTACAGCTCGAACCCGTGGGCAAACTGCAGGCCCTTCGCCGCAATCCCGCCACTCACGCATGTCACAGCCCGGCCGTCACTATATATATAGGAGGAGTGCACGTGATTCACGAATCCCTCCTGCAACAGTCCCCGCGAAAAAACTCCCGCTGGACGACCACAGGCGTGAGCGATGAAGTGGTTGTCGTGAATGTGCAGGTCGATTCCCCAGCCTCCAAGCCTGCGAAAGTCTGACATGTCACCCGACCAGTCAGGCCGACAGATCACCCGGCGAAAGTTGGCCGCCTGCAATGCCCCAAATCGACCGTCCCGAATGCTCTCCGCCGCAAAACGAAATTCCGGGAAAAACGGCAGCACGTGCGCCACATACAAGGGAACCCCAAGGCGACAACTGGCCTCCACCATCTGCTCCGCTTCTTCCAGTGAAACCGAAATCGGTTTTTCCACCAGCACCGGCTTACCCGACCGCAAACACTCCATTACCACCTCGAAGTGACGGTCCGTCGGCAAACACACGTCTACCAGATCCACGTCCGGATCAGCGATCAGCTGGCGGTAGTCCGAGTACTTTTTCAGGCCGGAGGTATCGACGTGGCCACCTGGAGGTCCGAAGTTGCCCTGAATTGACGTCCAGTCACCCGCCAGTTTCTTCGCGTCCCGGGTTGCGATGGCCGTCACAGCAGCCCCGTCAAGTGCCGCAGCACCTGTGAAGTGCGTGTAACCCATGAAACCAATGCCAATAATGCCGATCCGCACCATCACCTCAACTCCGTAGACCGCAGAGAAAACACGGGATGCGTCAGACTTCGCGTTCCCCAGAATACAGGGTTTCGGGGGAAAACGGCAGTTCGGACGTTTCGTTTTCGCGGGGTTTTCGGAGGCTTTTTGCTCGACCGCGATCAACTGCCATTCTGGCAGTCGCTCAGGTGCCTGATTTCCGGGCATCTGGGGCGGTCTCGGTGTTGCCTAAAAAACAGGCAGTGAAAAACTTTTCCGAATGCGCGAACTTTGAGCAATTTCCAGTTGGCACCGTCTGTAGCGGGTGTTATCGTAGTGATGACGTCGTCGATCTGATGTCGGCGGCTCTTGCCGCAGCGCGCGTCGCTCCGGCAAATCCGGCCGGTCTTTAAGTGCCGCCGGCGGTGGTTCAGGGATGATTTCTTTCGACAAAAGGAGTATTCCACATGTTGGTTCTGTCAAGAAAAACCAGCGAACGCATTCGGATCGGCGACGAGGTGGTGGTGACCATCGTTCGCATCGGTCCCAATTCAGTGCGTATCGGCATCGAAGCCCCCAAAGACACCAATATCGTCCGCGAAGAACTCTGCAACTTCTCCACCTCAGAGCAACCTTCTGCCGCACCGACGTCCGCTCGGTAACTACTTTGGGCTTGCCCTGATCTCTCCGGGGCCTCCGCTTCAACCACAAAGTCACTCAGGCCAGGGTCTCCCTGGCCTTTTTTTATTTCCATGATTTCATCGATTTCCGCTTGCGTCAGCCTTCGCTGGCGTTAATCTTTGGAGGCAACTGTTACCCCCCTTATATCGCAATTCGGGATGCTGCTTTGAAAACCATTCTTCTGATGCGCCACGCTGAAGCCCAATTCGAACAGGGCGACCAGACGGACTTCGATCGAACGCTCACACCCGACGGCGAACAGATGGCGTCACAAACAGGGGCAATCCTTAAAGAGCACGGCGTGAAAATCTGCCGCATCCTCGCATCCTCCGCACCGCGTACTCTCCGCACCGCACAGCTCGTCGCTGCCCAGGCCTGCCCCACCACCCCACTTGTGCCACTGACGGAACTCTACGCCAGCTCCACCGAACGGCTCCTCAACACACTCTTCCGACACTGCTGCCCCGGCGAAGACTCAATCCTTCTCGTCGCCCACAACCCAGGCGTCTCCGGGCTGATGTGTCGCTGGGCCAACCGCGATCTCTCCGTCCAGCCTGCAACGCTGCTGGCGTTCACCGCCGACACCGACGACTGGGGCGCCTTCACAAGAACCCCCTGCCGTATCGACCTGTTCATCCGCAACGCTCAGTTGCAGCCCCCGCTCGATGACGCTTAGATCACACTCCGTGAATTTCCCGCCACCGCAATTCCTCTCCCCAAAGGTGCTTCACGTGTCCCAGCCCGCCACCTCCGACTCGTCTTCCGCTGTCGCAGGCCAGGCCACGGCCGAACAACTCGCCGCTCTCGCGCTGTCACTCGCACCTGGCCTCGGCCCGCGACTGCTCACTCTGCTCCTCGAACACTTCGGTGACTGTCAAACGATCCTGCAACAGTCAGCTGCCAGCCTGCGTCAGATCAGCGGCATTGGTCCGCAAATCGCAGCGGCGCTCACAAACCCCTCGCTTTCGCAGCAGGCTGCAACACTCTGGTCCGACTGCCTGAACAGCTCTGTGCGACTGTACTTCCCCGGCTCAGGCCAATACCCTTCTCGCCTTCACGAAATCTGCGATCGTCCGCAGGTTCTGTATGCTCGCGGAACTCTGCTTCCCACCGATGCACTGGCAATTGCCGTTGTCGGGTCTCGGCGTTGTTCCGTGTATGGCGTCCGTCAGGCTGAACGTTTTTCCGCTCAGCTGGCCCGTGCCGGCTTCACCGTCGTCAGCGGTCTTGCCCGCGGCATCGATACGGCAGCCCACCGCGCAGCCCTGCAGGCGGGCGGACGCACTCTCGCTGTACTCCCCGGCGGCGTTGATACCATCTACCCGCCTGAAAACCAGTCGCTCGCCGACGAAATCACTCAGCAGGGTGCTCTCATCAGCGAAATGCCGCTCAACCAGCAAATTCTTCCCGGCCTGTTTCCACAGCGAAATCGCATTATCAGCGGAATGTCACTCGGTGTCCTCCTGATCGAAGCGTCCGCTCGGTCCGGCGCCCTCTATACGGCCCGTCACGCCCACGAACAGGGACGCGAGGTCTTCGCAGTGCCAGGTCCCATCGACAGTCTCGCCAGCGCCGGCTGCCACCAGCTCATCCGCGACGGCGCGGTGCTCGTTCGCCACATCGACGACATCCTCGAAGCCCTCGGACCACTCCCTTCCCCTGTTCACATCACCCCCGACACCGCCGTGCACTCGCCCCGCGAACTCACCCTGAACGCCATCGAATCCCAGGTGCTCAGCCACATCTCGCCTCAGCCCACACCCGTCGATGAACTCCTGCGCCTGCTGCCCGCAGAATCCTCCCAGGTACTCGCCACTCTCACCGTTCTCGAAGTTCGCCGCCTCATCCGTCGCCTTCCCGGTAATTTCGTGGTACGGTACTCCTGATCGTCCCCTCCGCCTGTGCCTCGGAACGTACCATGACCATCCCGCTGCCACAGTCCTTTAATCTCGGCGACTGGCTCCAGTTCTGCTCCACTCTGTCCACTCCCCTCATCATCCTCTGCGCCCTGCTGCACCTCGCCTTCTTTGCCTGCCTGCGATTCTGGTGCCGGCGCGACCTCAAAAAACTTACGCAAGCCCTCGAAGACTTCACACTCCCCCTCCGCCACCGCAGCGTCCTCGACCGCGCCGATTCACTCCCCGCCCAAATCGATGCCTTCGTTCTGGACATCCACGAAGTCCTCTCCAACCCCGCCCTCCAAACTGAACGCGCCGTCCTGCTCGGACGAATCAAGATCCTTGACGAAAAACGCCGCTACCTCGATTCACTCCGCTTCGACACCGCCTGGAATGCTGCCCGCAGCATGATTGAAGCCTACCCGCTCAGCGGCATCCTTGGAACCATCCTCGCCATCGGCTCGGCACTCCACTCTGAATCCCTCACGACCGCTGCCACAGCCACCGGCTCAGCCACAACACCCGCTGCGGCTTCCATCCCGGCGAATTCGGACTCCACCGCCCTGAATACACCGCCTGCGCCCGCCCCCCCAACCGCAGCGGCCTCTGTTTCGCTGGTGATGGACCGCTTCGGTGACTCCATCTGGTCCAGCTTCGCCGGGCTGCTCGCCGCCATCATCCTGATGTTCATCAGCAGCCTCAGCGAAGTTCGCTTCGGCCGACTGTCAGAATGCCGCACCAGCGTTCGCCAGGTCGTCGCCACCGCCCGCCGGGAACTCCTGCTGTCCACCATGCCCGCCGCCACCTCCCCGGAGCCGCTCGCATGATTACCCGACGACGCCTCACGCTGCAGCTCACTCCGCTGCTCGACCTGATGCTCATCGTCATGTTCTCACAGCACCTTGCCTACAAACAGCAAAACGCCAGCGAACAACAGGCCCTGCAGCAACGCCAGCAAACACTCACTTCCCAGCTTCAGTCCCGCGAAACCGAACTCGCCCAGCAGCAGGCTTCTCTCTTCCGACAGTACCTCGATACCACCCGACTGCTCCAGTCCCTGCTCTCCCCAACACAAAACTCAGAGCTGGCCAAACAGCTCGAAAACTTCCCCGAAGTCCGCCAGACGCTGCAACAGCAAATCAGCACATCCCCCGACGGAGCCGCTCGATTTCTCACTCAGGTTTACGAGATGCAGAAACGTGTCACCATCTGCGAAATCCACGTGCTCGACAGCGGCCGCGCAGAACTCCGTGCTGGTCAGAAGCGCACAGAACAACCCATCGATTTCAACTCAGGCGAAGAATTCGCCAAACGACTCTTCGATGCCTACAAAGAAATCGATCCCCCACAGTCCCGCCTTACAATCGTTCTGCTTTCCTGGGGCGACACACAACGGCGGCACCGCGATTTTGCTAAAGACGGCATCAGCGACCTCGTCCAGGAACTCCGCAAAGACGCGGGCTTCCTTCGCTGGTATGATTTCTCTGTCACCGGATACCGCCCCGGTGGCTCAATCACGGATTCCAGGCCACAGAACCCCAAACCCTGATCAACGCCCCGCCGATCACCCCACTTTCCGGGAACACCCTCCGATGCCCGAATCGCCTCTCACCAGCATCTCCCGGCTCCGACAAGTCCTCCGCATCGTCGCCGCTGCCCCCCGCGCCGGACTTGTCGGCGGGGTGCTCCTTATCTGCTGCGCCCTCATGCTCCTCCTCCAGAGCCTCGGCCTCAACCTCGGACTCGGAACCGCCACGTCTTCCTCAGTTGCTGATTCGTCTGAAAGTGACACACTCCCGGAATCGTCCCCAGCCAGCCCTCGATCCCTTGACACCACCTCAGGCACAGACATCAGCTCGCTCCCCCCACAACCTGTGCTCACGATTCTGATCGACGAACGCACCTATAAAATCCGCATGTCCGCCGATTCTGAACCCATCTACCGCGAATGCTCTCTCCCTGAAGTCCTCTCTCTCGCTGAAAAAACCACCGGTGACGTCAACGGCTATCGCATCAAAATCGTTCTCCGCGAAACCGCCCGCCAGTCCACCGAAACAGCCCTCCTCGAATCACTGGCAGCAAACGGCATCGACCGCCAGGTGATCCTCATCCAGGAAGAGACCGTGCCATAAGAGTCACACGCTGCAGCGATGGGGCATGGGATGTTGAAGAGCAGCACTTCACAGTGAATGCTTAAAGACATCCAGAGGAAGCGCACCCTGATTTGAAAATGCCGAAAATCAACGTAAAACATTTGTATTCACAGCAAATCGGTTTTTTGCAGCTTTTCAAGAGAATAAAATGGACGCGACGGATGACATTAAGATGTCTCGTAATCACGAGATGCGGATTTATCTTTCATCAATGAGATCAATGTATAACAACGTGTTGGCTCAAAACGGCGAGTTATACGAAATTGCCTATGAATTAACCCACGCGTTCAGTGGGATTACTTATGGGGCAATTCTTGAAGATTCCCGTATCATCAAGGTGCTGCGTTACGCGGTTGCGCCGACTATCAGCCAGATGAAGTTTGGTCAAATCTTTGGTATTTCTTCAATCGACCGATTTGAAAGTGACAAGTTAGTGCCTGGTTCCGCAAGACACAAAGAGTTGGCCTGTATTGCGGCTGATGTGGCGAAGTTTGCCACCGACAACCTTGATCGAAGCCGATTTATCTGGCTGGATGATTCAGAACTTCATTCGGACCTTGCATCGAAGTACGCGAAAAGTTGGACTTGCTCACTCGCGGCAGATCAAAATGCCCAGACGGCCTACCGGAACTGGAGGAGAGCACAGCAGGAACAGACAATCATAGCCAAATTGATTTCACTTGGCTATGTAAAATCTGGTTATTCAGGAGTTGTTGCAAAGCAAACAGACATTAATATTGGCGAGTTCACCAGTGAAGTACGAGTTAAAGGAAGAACTGTTCAAAAAGCAGATGTTGTTTTTCGTAGCAGAAAATCAAAAAAACTCGTGCTGGTTGAGGCAAAGGCTGTGGGCGTTGAGATAGATGCATTTAAGCGGATTAAGGAGTGCTGTGATAAGGCGAACGACTGGCGGGAAGGCAGCGATTTACAATGTCCGGAGATCGTCGCTGTGATCGCTGGATTTTTTACGGAGACCCATCTCAAAAATCTTGCGGCGTCCGGCATCCATGTGGTTTGGGAACACAGATTAAACGGTCTGGAGGAACAAGCATGAAGCCTTGTTGCGTGAGCCTTTTCAGCGGAGCTGGGGGGTTGGATATTGGCCTTGAGAGAGCCGGGATTGTACCTGTTTCAATGGTGGAAATTGAAAAGGTTTTCTGTAGTACACTGGAGAGCAATCAAGGCTGGATTCACTCTGATGGGCGCGATTATTTTGGTGGAACTCGGATCATCAATGCTGACATTCGAGATGTCTCGCACCGAGACCTGTTTGATGGCGAGGGGCTTGATTTGCTTGTTGGAGGTCCACCGTGCCAGGCATTCTCCAGTTCTGGGAAGCAATTGAGTATTTTAGATCCTCGCGGAGCATTGGTGAGTGAATTCTACAGGATGGTGGAGGCATTAAAGCCCAAAATGTTTCTGTTCGAAAATGTCCGTGGGTTGGTCACAGCGAGAGATAAGTCTGGTGAACCAGGAGGTGTGATCACTGAATTGATTCAAATCCTTCAATCCACAGGTTACAGTTGCAGGGCCGGTCTTTTAAATTCTGCGGATTACGGCAGTTATCAACGACGTGTCCGATGTTTCATCCTTGGTTCAAGGAGGGGTGAGGCTCCGAATTTTCCCATGCCAAAGTTTAGAAAAGGCGGTGGATTATTCGAAGCCCCATGGCGATCGTTACGGCAGTTTCTTGCCGCAAATGCAGATCAGGACGAATGCAATTACAAGTTTCCGGGACAGCTGTTGTTTGAGCAGTTGTCGAATATAGCGGATGGCAGCGGAATTAAGAGCCCCGGGCGGGCGGAGGCAACCCGTCCAGGCGGACACTGGGGCTATCGGCAAGGAACCTTCATCGCCGACCTCGATTCTCCAGCAAGGACCGTGACCGGCTCCGCCAGTCAGGATTGGATCCGCTGGGATGGCCACTTACGAAGGTTGACGTCGATGGAAGTTAAATTACTGCAGGGGTTTCCGAAAGACTGGATTGTGCAAGGGTCGAAAGCTCATCAGTTCAAGCAAATCGGCAACGCAGTGCCCACCGTTTTTGGCGAGGCCCTTGGCGAGGTGATTATTGCTCACTTGAACAACTTTCCGACAACGAAGCCCGTCGAAATTGGTGTGCCGGAGGCATTCAAGGCCTATATGGAGTACACGAAGCGAGATCATTCACGAAACAAGGACGCCAGAATCGTTCACAGGCAGTTTGAATGCGGTGAGTAGGTACGCGTGGTTCCTGATGAGTGGTCGCCGATACCGATGGTCAGGGAGTACTCGTCAGAAGGGACTCAGAGTTTGGCCTGTTGATAGATTTTGAACACCTGAGCGGGAGTGTGGCGGAGAACAACGGTGCCATGCACCTTTCCCTTTTGCTTGAGCGGCTGGGCGGGAGCCCCCGGCGATGTTTCGCACCGAAGGTGCGCGTGCTGGCGAGGGCGTTGGTGGGGCGTTTGCAGGGGCCTTTGCCCGCAGGCTGCCGCCATGCGGCTGATCAGCGGTTGATCAGCGTTTGGAACCAGCGGCTGGGCGGGAGCCCCCGGCAGTGTTTTGCACCGAAGGTGCGCGCGCTGGGGAGGGCGGTGGCAGGACGTTTGGAGGGGCCTTTGCCCGCAGGCTGCCGCCATGCGGCTGAGATTGCGTTTGGAACCAGCGGCTGGGCGGCGCCCCCGGCGGTGTTTTGCACCGAGCATTGGCCTATGTGCTGATCGCAGTCCTTACAGGGCGACGGGACTCGGGCACGGCGGGGAAGATTTTTCTGTCGGCGGTTGGTACACTTGCGTCTGCAAAAAAACAGGCAGCCCGCTGAATTAAAGGAGCCTGGCCGACGGAGGGCGGGGGGTGGTTGTTGCCGGGAACTGTCCAGGGAACGACTTGGGGGGACGTTTCGCGGAGCGAAACGCGACGATCCAGCCCTCGGGATGGGGCTTCTTTTCAAAGCCGGTATGATGTCTGAGATCAATACATATCGTGTCCTCCCGACAAAAATCGAACTTGCAGAAAGCCCGTTTCCCAGTGATCCGGGGTATCAGGCGGTGCTGGGGGCGGACGGTTCGCCGGTTGCCTTCCGGGGCGGGATGGGGATTGTCTTTCACGCCCGTGAGGTGCAGCTGGAACGGGATGTCGCCGTCAAACGGATGCGCCCGGATGTGCTTGGCGACGAAGCCAGCCGGCAGCGATTCCTGCAGGAAGCCAGAGCTCAGGCACAGCTCAAACATGACAACATCGTCACGATCTACGCGGCCAAAGAGGACAAACATGGGCCATGGCTGGTGCTGGAATGGGTGGATGGTCCAAGTTTACAGGAACTGTATGACGACGAATTGGGTCCGCGTCCGCGACCGTCAATCGAGGACGCTGTCAGCTGGGTGTTGCAGATTGCCGATGCGCTGATTTTCATTCACGACCGGAAACTCATTCATCGGGATGTGAAGCCCGGCAATATTCTGCTGCGGAATTCCGACCGCCGACCACTGCTCACCGACTTTGGCCTGGTCGCCGATCGCCGCCTGGCGCAGGACGCCCCCCGCATGTCGGTTACCGGCATGCGCATGGGAACGCCTGACTTCATGGCACCGGAACAAAAACGTGATGCGTCAAAAGTCAGCTCGCTGGCGGATCAGTGGTCGCTGGGGGCCACTCTGGCATGGCTGATCACAGGAAACACAATGCAGGAATTGCGGGAACGGGATCTGCCGTCGATGCTGCGAGACGTGGTGTTCAAGACAACCGAAAAATTTCCGCAGGACCGCTTTGCGGATTTGCGCGAGTTTCGCAGGGCACTGCAGAGTGTCGTTGTCGGCTCCCCCGTCTCGCCACCACCGTCAACGACACCACCGTCAACGCCGCTGTCATCTCCTGTGGCCGCACCCGAACCAGCTGCTCGCAGCTCGGCGACGCCAGATCCCATTGCGGCTTCCGGCATTGACGGCCAGTGCTGGAAATGTGGCCAGGTGAACGGCAGCGATCGCAAGTTCTGCCGTGGCTGCGGCGAAGCGACTCGCGATGCCTGCCTGAACCCAAAGTGCCTGCAGCCGATCGGGGTTTGGGAACGCTTCTGTCCGGAATGTGGCGACGACCAGCCGCGGCAGCGGGAACAGCGTCAGCGGCGTGCACAGGAATCCAGCGAGGTGATTCGCCGGTGCCTGCAGCAGCAGCGCTACGACCTGGCGATTGCCGAATGGGAGCAGTTACAGGCGCGGCACCCAACCCCGCGGCTCAAGCTGCTGCTGGCCCCGCACGAAGGACTGGATGTCGCAGCCCGGCAGACACAGCAGGCTGTCGAACAGCTGCTGCAGCGGGCCAGCGACCAGTCGCAATCCTGTGACTACGCCGCAGCCCTGCAAACGCTGCAACAGGTGCCGGAAGTATTCTGGCCGGTAGCGGCCGCAACATGGCGGCAGAATACCATCGAACTGCAGCAGCTGCAGTCCAGCCTCGAAGAACTGGTCAGCAGCGGCCGGCTGGTTGACCTGAAGACCACTCTGCAGCGTCTGGACCAGCTGCAGCCAGGCCGCTGGCCGGCCGCACAGCCGATCGCGCAGTGCGTCGAGACACTCGTGGGCCGCGCTCGCCAGCTGCACGCCAGCAAACAGCTGGAAGCCGCTCTCGCGTTGCTCGAATCAATCCCCCTTGCAGATCGCACCGACAGCTGCCGTCAGCAGCTGGCAGCACGGCGGGAAGAAGTCCTTGAACTGCAGCGTCAGGCCGCTGAGCTGGCCGCGGCAGGCAGCTACGAAGCAGCGATGCAGCTGTTTCGGGACCTGTCAGAACATCGCCGTCCGCAAAGCTGGTCAGCGTGGCGCGCGGCGGCAGACAAAGTTGCACAGCTGCGGGTGCAGCTGAACCGCAATCCGCTGCAGACAAGCTGGGAGGAATTGTGCGCCTGGCTGGAGGAACTCAATCGGCTGCAGCCCGGAAAGTGGCCGGCAGAACGATATACTGGCCTGTGGCAGGCTGCGTGGGACAAGGAAATCACCGCGCTGAACGCGGCTGGGCGTGCAGGTGACGTGTGGCAGTTGTTGCAGCAGGTCCCAGAAGCCGGTCGAACTCAAACGGTGCGGGACGTTTTGCGGCAGATCCTGCAATGGAAGACCACAGTCAGTGGCGAGGCGGAGCAGCTGTCGGGGCAGGGGAATTTTTCCGAGGCTGCTCGCACCCTTGAGCAGCTGCCGGCGAATCTGCGTCCGGCCGCCCATGAGCAGTACCTGCAAAAAGCGAAACGTCTGTCAGCATTGCAGCAGCAGCTGACCGACAATATCTCCAGTGACAATCTGGAAACCGCCCTGCGAACTCTGGGCGAACTGCAGTCGCTGCAGCCGGGGCAATGGCAGCAGGACACACGGCTGGCGGAGGCGGTCACAAGACTGTTACAGCAGGCTGAACAACTGCTGCGGCAGGGCCGGATTGAACCCGCGGGCGAAACGCTGGCAAAGATCCCGGCAACCCTGCAGACGGATGCTGTCAAGAAGGTTTGGCAGCAGCAGCAGCAGCGTTTAGCAGAATCCCTGCGACTGAAATCGCCGTTTTCCGGAGCAGTGGCGAAAGCCACTCAGGTTGCACTGGCGAAGTTTTTGGGGCAGCCGGAAGAGTGGACAAACAGTCTGGGAATGAAGTTCCGTCCGATTCCAGCGGGCACATGGAAGAAAATGACCATCACAAAGCCGTATTGGCTGGGGATCCATCAGCTGACGCAGGGACAGTGGCAGCAGGTGATGGGAACCGCGCCATGGAAGAGTCAGGGTTTAACCATCGAAGGCTCAGACGTGGCAGCCGTTTACATTTCGTGGGACGACGCGGTGGCGTTCTGCCAGAAGCTGAGTGAAAAAGAGGGCAGGCGTTATCGATTGCCGACAGACGCGGAGTGGGAATGGGCGTGCCGGGCCGGGACGACGACGGAGTATAGTTTTGGGGATGATGAACGGTCGTTGGGTGAGTATGCGTGGTGGGGTGGTTTGGGAAAAGGCAATTGTCAGAACGAAAAGTATGCGCACCGGGTTGGTCAGAAGAAGGCCAACCCATTCGGCCTGTTTGATGTTCACGGGAACGTCTGGGAATGGTGCAGCGATTGGCATGGAGACGTCAATCCGATGGA
>Ga0172373_10002153_pt1 | contig 30695 bp, 24 predicted proteins | sample Lak10m_2_FD_114546 | JGI IMG/M metagenome (GOLD analysis project Ga0172373, IMG submission 114546) | Freshwater microbial communities from Kabuno Bay, South-Kivu, Congo - kab_092012_10m | ecosystem: Environmental > Aquatic > Freshwater > Lake | place: Democratic Republic of the Congo...
CGAGTATCAACTCAATCGTACGCAACACGGATGCGGTAGAATACATCGTGTGTTCTACGTGTTTTCGGCGCACGTAGGGGCTGATTACCAGCACGGGCGATCGATGCGCGTCCACATGGTCGGAACCATTTTGAGCGTCGTCTTCCAGAATAAAGATAGCCGTCTCCTTCCAGATGGGGCTATTGGAAATATGTTCTACCAACCGCCCTACGGCCTGGTCGTTGTCGGCCACCATAGCCAGCGGGGTATAGGCGCCTCCTCGCGCACCGGAAGTGTGGTCATTGGGCAGGCGAACGATATTCAGCTGGGGTACTTGTCCGCGTTGAAGCAAGGAATCGAAATCGATGCGCCATTGTTCAAATCGGTACTCATCGCGAATATTGAGGTTGTATCCCGGGTATCGGGGGCAGGCATGCCCTTTGAGTGATTCGAGGTAGGACTGGTCCAGGTTGGCAAACTCGCCGTAGGTGCGGTATGAGATACCCTTCCGGGCTGCGTGATCCCATAAGTATCCATCGCGCGGATGGGCGATATCCCGGCTGCCTTCATAGTCGTAGGTACCGCCTTTGCTGCCGTAGTTGGTAGGCCAGGTTTTTTCCACATAATCATTGGCATAAGCAGCCGTGGACCAGTTATGGCCGTCGGCGCTCACTTCGGCATCGACGTAAAAATTGTCGAGCAAGGCAAACGTGCGTACCAGGGCGTGTTTGTTTGGGGTCACGGAGTCTGGAAAAATGCACAGCGCGGGGTCGCCGTTTCCTTCCGGTATATCCCCGAATACCTGGTCATAGGTTCTGTTTTCCTTTATCACATAGAATACGTAGCGAATAGGTGAAGGTTTGCCTACTTCCATTGGGATTGGGTTGCCATACTCACCGGATGGCCTCCGTTCTTTTTCTTTCGAATACGGGGTATTTTCATAGGTCAGGCGGGTAAACTGCCCGAGTTCGTAGGCGGAGGGTTTTGGAAAAAACGACAAGGACCCTTTGAACAGGCCGGCGATATAATCCGGGCCGTTGCCTTTGGGGCGAGCGGGGTTAGGACCTTGTGGGTTAGGTCGTGAACCCGTATTGCCCTTGCCATTGGCTACGTAGAGGGTATTTTTTGATACCCGGACGGAGGTGGGATACCATCCGGTGGGGATAAACCCTTCGGAAACAGATTTGCCGGGTTTTTCCAGATCGAATACGGCGAGGCAGTTGTTGTCGGCGTTTGCTACGTAAAGGGTACGGCCATCCGGTGTAAGTGCCAGTGAGTTGGCGGTACTTCCGGTGGGGGCCATAGGATACAGGGAGGTCGTGATGGTTTCGATGACTTGTTGGGTAGCGACGTTGACCACTGCTACGGCGTTGTCATCGGCACAGGCTACATACAGGAATTTTCCGCCGGGGCTAAGTACCATCTCATTGGGATGGCTACCTACCTCGATATTGGATTCGATTTGCCCGCTGTGCAGGTCATATACGGCTACTGCAGCGCCTCCCCAGAGCGACATGTACAGCTTCCGGCCGTCTTTAGAGAGGAGGCAGGTATAAGCAGGAGCGGGTAATGGGAGGCGCGCCTGTACCGCTCCCGTGGTTAGGTTTACGACATACAGAGAAGGGTTTCGGTCTTTGCTCACGGAGTACAGCCACTGACCGTCGGCACTGACCACCATGCCGGCCGGACAAATCGAATCGGCCGGCCAGGGTTTGCCCAGGGCGATTGAGTCGCGTGCCTGTAGCTTACCTTCCGCATAATCGAACACGCGCACACAGTTGTCGTACCCACCCGATGCATAGAGGCGGCGACCATCCGGTGCCCAGGCCAGGCCATACCATGCTTTGGAAATGGGAAGCTCCTGCAACACTTTTTTTTCGACGGCATCCACCAAGGTGAGGGTATGTGCGCCATAGCCATTATTCGTAGCTACCAGCACCTGTTCGTCCGGAGAAAAAGCCAGTTGGAGCGGAAAATCGCCCAGCGGAAGATGGCGGCCGGCGGGGGTGAGTGCCCAGCCGTTGGACAAGAAGATGCGTTGAACCGTGCTCGCCTCCTGCGCACCCCGAGATGCGTTCGACGAGTCACACGAAAAGGCGAGCATACTAAGCCCAGCTAACAGGATTAAACAGGTGCGGTTCATGATGGCGATATTTCAGGTGAAAATATCGAATCCTCTTAGTTTACACCCATTACGGGTTCGATTTTTTACCCGCACCCGGTGATTTATACAAAAGGGGCTGGATGAACCGGAAAAAAGACAGGTAGTACATGGAATGAAATGCCCGCAGTGGCTGTAAGAAAAGCATTCCACTAACAAGTTGTAAGAATAAAATTTTTTAAAATGCCAATTTTATTCATTTCGTTTTGCAAAATGAATAAAATTGGCATTTTAAATTTTATACCCGTTTTTCGGGATTCCCCGCTGTTATTCTTCGACTATTTCCGGACGATGTTTGGGGTGGACTCGGTGTCCCAGGTGGGTCCATTTCGACAAGTAGTAGCCGATGAGGTCCACCAGGTAGTACACGACGGGCACCACGACCAGGGTTAGGATCATCGAGCTGGTCAAGCCCCCGACGAGTGCCCAGGCGAGGCCGTTTTTCCATTCTGCGCCGGCTCCGGTGGCCAGTGCGATTGGAAGCATCCCGAATACCATGGCGATGGTGGTCATTAGGATAGGGCGAAGACGGATTTGGCCGGACTCCATCAGCGCCTCCAGGGCGCTTTTTCCTTCTGCTTTGAGCTGGTTGGTAAAATCGACAATCAAGATAGCGTTTTTGGCCACCAGACCGACGAGCATAATGATACCCACCATAGAGAAAATATCCATTGTCTGCATGGCCAATGCCATTGCCAGGAGTGCGCCTACCATAGCAACGGGGATGGAGAACAATACGACGAAGGGGTAAATCCAGTTGTCGTAAAGGGCTACCATGATGAGGTACACAAACAGGATAGCTGCCCCGAAGGCGATACCCAGTGTGCCGAACCCTTCCGCCTGAAATTTGAGCTCGCCGTCGTAGGCCAGTTCAACATTTTTAGGTGGGGGGGTTTTTCCGATCATTGCCTTCAGCTCTTCTCCGATGGTACCGGTTGGGCGACCGAGGACTTGCGACTTGACGGTCACGGAAGCGGCGCGGTCTTTGCGTTCGAGCATAGAGGGGCCGGTGGTCTGGATGATTTCAGCAAACTGCTCGAGCCGGATTTTTTCACCCCGGGTGTTCATAAATACGAGGTGGGCGACGTCTTCCAGGTTTTTGCGGTCGAAGTCATCCAGGAGGATATTGATATCGTATTCGTATTCCCCGTCTCTGAACTTCGCGTTGGTATTGCCGCTGAAAGCCGTCTGCATGGTAGCGCCGACGATTTGCAGGTTCAGGCCCAGTTCGGCCATACGATCGCGGTTGATCTGTACCCGGAGTTCGGGGCTACCCTCTTCCACCGACACCTCTACATCGACGGCGCCTGGAATTTTCTTAAGGATAGCAGCCACTTCGTTGGCATATTTGAGGGCATCTTTTAGCTCGGCGCTACTCAGGATAACCTGAATAGGGGCTTCATCAGCGCCACCGAAGAAGCTCACCTGGGTGGTGGCGATTTTCGCGCCGGGGATATTGCGTTCCAGCTCGTTGCGGAGGCGCTGTGCATAAACATCGGCGCGCTCCTTCCGTTCTTCTTTGGGAACCATTTTGACGTTCACCTCGGCGATATAGGGTGTTCCCTGCGAAACCATTCCCGTGCTTCTGCCGATGGTGGAGAAAATATTGATTACTTCCGGCTGCTGATTGAGGTATTTTTCCACCTGATGCACGGCCAGGTTCGTTTCTTTGAGGGTAGCATCTTTAGGCAGCTCGACGCTGATGATGAACTCTCCGCGGTCGCTTTGGGTAAAGAACGCCGTTCCAATGAATCCACCGCCGACCAGCCCAAACGAGCCAATAAAAATAATCAGGGTAGCGATCAGTACGATGGCTTTATGGCCCAAAGCCCATTTGAGCACCTTGGCATAGCGGGAGGTCAGGTTGTCGAGCATGCGTTCGAAAGCTATGAAAAAGAAGCCAACTACGTTTTTCTCGCTCAGATTTTCCAGGCGGGAAAAACGGGAGGCCAGCATGGGGGTAACGGTAAAGGAAACGAGCAAGCTCATCAGGGTAGAAAAGACTACGACCCAGGCAAACTGCCCCATGATATTGCCTACGATTCCCCCTGACAAGGCGATGGGTACGAACACCACGACATCGACGAGGGTAATAGACAAGGCGGTGAACCCAATTTCCTGTCGGCCATCGAGGGCGGCCTGCCTTCGGTTTTTACCCATTTCCAGGTGCCGGTATATATTTTCGAGCACCACGATACTATCGTCCACCAGAATACCTATGACAAGGGACATGGCGAGCAGGGTCATCAGGTTTAGGGTAAACCCGAACAAGTACATCCCGATGAAGGTAGCGACCAAGGAAGCCGGGATAGCCACCATGACGATGACGGCGTTGCGGAGGCTATGGAGGAAGATGAGCATCACCAGGGCCACGAGGATAATGGCCAGCTCGATATCATGTACTACGGCATCGACTGCGCTAATGGTAAAATCGGAGCTATTGCTGGCAATTTTGAAGTCCAGTTTTTCCTCTTCGTACAAGGTGCTCAGGTTTTCCATCTCCTTTTGGATACCTTCGCTCACCGCGACAGCGTTGGCGTCGGTTTGTTTTTGGACGATGATGCCTATGGCGTTATCGCCATTGAGGCGACTGATATCCGTAATTTCCTTTTGCTCATCGCGCACTTCGGCCACATCGATCAGGCGAACGGGGGAGCCGGTGCGCGGGTTGTTGGCGATGACGAGCTGGCGGATTTCGTCCAGGTCGAGGAGTTTTCCGGAAAGGCGAACCTGAATTTGTGCGTTTTCACTTTTTATTTTCCCCGTGGGAAATTCGAGGTTGGCTTGCTGAACGGCCTGTACAAACTGGAGTAAGGAGAGGCCGTGGTCTTCCAGCTTATCGCGGTTGACGAGCACCTTGATTTCCCGTTCCTGGCCTCCGACGAGGGAGATTTGCCCTACCCCTTCGACCCGGGAAAGAGCGGGTTTTACCCGTTGCTTAATCAGGTCGTACAAATCTGCTGGGCGCATGTTGCCGGTAGCAGAAATTTGCATGATGGGGAATTCTGAGGAGCTAAATTTAGACAGCACGGGGGCTTCCACATCATCGGGTAAGCTGGCCAGTACGGCGTTCAGCTTTCGCTGAGCATCCTGGAGGGAGATATTGACATCGGTTCCCTGTTTGAACTCCACGATAACGGAGGATACGCTTTCGAAGGAAGAGGATCGAATACTCGTAATATTTTCCAGGGAAGCGAGGGCGTCCTCTACCTTTTTGGTGACGTTATTTTCCACTTCTGCCGGTGAAGCACCAGGATATACGGTGGAGGCAAAAATCAAGGGAGCGTCGAACTTAGGAATCAGCTCATAGCTCAGACGGGAGTAAGAAAGGAGGCCCAGCACGGTAAGTACCGTAAAGAATACGATAACCAGTGAGGGTCGTTTTATGGCGATTTCGGTTATTGACATAGCAACATATTTAGAATGAATACACCGTTAAAAGCAGGCACAGCGGGCGTTTAGTCCTCGCGAATGCTGATTTTGGTACCCTCGTTGAGGTTAATCTGACCGGAGATAACGATTTGCTGTCCTTCGGTAAGGCCGTCCAGGACTTCTGCTACCTCCCCGAATATGCGTCCCAGGCGCACATTTTGCTTACTTACCGTAGAGCCATTCACTACGAAGACGCTGGCATCGCGCACGCTTCCCACCACACATTCCCGGGGTAACGCCAGGATGCTGATTTGTTTGCCGGTGCTGAAGAAGGCTTTTCCGCTCATACCCGCTTTCAGTGGGCTGCCCGCGGGGTTATTCAGTTCGATTTCAACCAGGAATCGGCGCGAATTGTCGGCCTGTACGTCCACGAAGGCGACTGTACCCTTGAGGGACTGACCCGGGTACAAGTCGGCGACCAGTTCGACGGACTGTCCTTTTTTGATTTGGAACACCTCTTCTTCGGTGAGGAAGACCTGTAGTTTCAGGCGGTTGATATTGACGATATCCAGGATTTTCATGGCGGGGGCCAGGAAAGCGCCTTTTTCGAGGGTTTTGTTGGTAACGGTACCGGAGATCGGCGCTTTCACCTGGGTGTTGCGGAGTTGTTTTTCCAGAGTTCGGACTTGTGCCCGCAGGTTTTCGATTCCATTCTGGGCGTCATCCACCTGTTGTTGGGTGACTCCCCCTGATCCCAGCAGGTTTTTCAGGCGGGTTAAATCCCCTTCTGCTTTCTGGATATTGATACGTACGATATCGAGCTGGATTTGGAGGGCTTCATTATCCACGGCCAACACGACAGCCCCTTCGTTGATGAAGTCGCCATTCTTATAGTTGAGCTGGGTGATTTTACCCTGTACTTCGGAGATGAGTGCCAGTGTTTTGAACGGCTGGAAAGTGCCGCTGGCCGTAAAGTCTTCTGCCAGGCTTTGCCGGCCTAGGGTAACGACGTGTACGGGGATGACATCATTGCGCGTTTGTGCCAGTTTAGCCTGGGCATCGATGACCTCTTTATTGTCTTTAAGTTTATAGACGATAACGGCAAATATGGCTCCGACGACGAGCAGGGTGAGCAGGATGTTCAATACTTTTTTCATGGTGATTTCTTCTTTTTAGTTGAAAAGTTGGAGGATGCGGCCGCTTGCATATTCCATATCCAGTCGGGCCAGGTTATACTGGAGTAGCGTTACGAGGCGGGAGGCCTGTACTTCGCGCATAGTGCGCTCTGCGCTGAGGAGTTCGGTAACGGAGGCGATACCTTGTTGGAATCGCTTTTGGGCAACGGCGTACACTTCCTCGGCTACCTTTTGGTTGTCGGAAAGAGATTGTAGGGTATTCCAGGCTGTTTTTAGCTGGCGGGCAGCGTTGCCTTGCTGAAATTCGAGTGATTGGAGGAGTTGGCGGCGGTCTTCCGTCAGTTTCATCACTTCGATTTCGGACTGTTGGATTTGGCTGCGCTTCATGAATCCGTCGAAAATGGGGATGCGCAGGTTGAAGCCGATATTGGAGAAATTGAACCAGCGGTTGGCGTCGCCAAATTCTTTAAAAGTATTGGCCTGACCCTGGAAGTTGTAGCCGGCGATCATGCGCAGGGATGGATAATATCCGGAGCGCAGAACTTCCGTATTCAGGTTGTTGAGGGTAATTTGCTTGTCGAGAATCTGTATGTCGAGTTTGTTTTGGAACCCGTTGTCGGGTGTCTCTGTAGGTGCCAGGATAGCGGTAGCGTCGGCGAAGAGTGAGTCGCTGAGTACCAGGGGTTGCTGCTGGGGCATGGCGATGGCGAATTTTAGTGCCTGGACGGCCTGCTCCTGCTGGAGTTCGAGGTTCTGGAGTTGTGTTTGGAGGGTGACCAGGTTTACGCGGAGCTGGCTGGCATCGATTTGTTTGGCGAAGCCGTTGGCCACCTGCTTTTCGGTGAGGAGGAGCAGTGCGTTGATTTGGTCGAGGTTCACTATAAGCAGCAACTTTTGCTGTTCGAGCATTTTGGCCTGATAATAAGTACGCGCCACGTTATAAGCCAGTTCTTCTTTTGTTTTGGACTCGATAATAGCAGATAGTCCTCTGTATTCCCGTGCGGCTTTCAGCCCGGTGAAGTAGGACTGGTTGTAGAGCTGCTGGTTGAGTTCCAGTCCAAAAGAAGTGTTGAGGTCGGTACCGAACTGCACCGGAATAAGCTCATCGGGCTTGCCCTGGAAAAAGTTGGGGATGAGCTGGGTAGGCAACTTGACGTTGTACGTCAGGTTGGAATTGATGGCTACCTGTGGGAGGCCGGTACTTTTCTGCAGGTTGATTTGTTCTTCCGCGCTGCGGGTATCCAACCGGCTCTTAAAAATCTGGGGGCTGTTTTGGAGGGCATACTGCACGCTCTCCTTCAGCGACAGGCCCTGTTGTGCCCGAAGGAGGTGCGAAGGTCCTGCCAACCAAACGGCGACTGTTAGGACGAGAAATGAAAAAAGACGTCGGGTTTGCATAGTAGCGAATATTTTAGATATGCATGTATTTTTCAAGGTACTGAAGTCCCATGGGCGTGACCAACCCTCGCAGGTAGTGCATGATGTATTCACGCAGAATCTGTGCCCGGGGCAGGTCTTCCGGAAAAAGCTGCTCATCGAGCAGTAGGTTGAAGCTCTGCACGTGAATGCGCGCCATAATATCTACGTGGATACCGGGCAGGTATAATCCTTGGCTGATGCCCTTCTCGAGGTTCTGGCGAATATGCTCGAAGGCTTCTTTGCGGTGCGATTCTTCCAGAAACCGGAAAGCATCCGGATGGTATTTCTTCAAATCGAATATGAGGCTTGGCGAAATTTTCTGTAGCTGCCGGATGGCCATCTTTGCCAGGCTCACCATCTCATCCAGCGCGTTATCTGCGTGAGCCAGCACCTCTGCTATCTGATCGCGTTCGCAGCGACGATGAAATTCCAGGGTTCTGACAATGAGGTCTTCTTTAGTAGGAAAATACTGGTACAGCGTTTTCTTCGAAATACCCAGCTCCCGCGCTACATCATCCATCGACACGCTCTTGACCCCCAGGCGCATAAACAACCCTTCCGCTTTTTCGAGTATTTGCTGTTGTGGTTCCATGTTTATCGATACAATCCGCTGTTTATTTATTTTAAAAAATAAAATTTGGCATTCAAGGCAGCGCGCAAGCAGTTTTGCTGATATTTAAAAAAATACTCCTTTGGGGTTGTTTTTCAACACTTTGCGGCCATAAAAGGACTACTTGGCCACTGCGTGTACCGGCTGCAAAAGTAAAAAAACAAAAACCCAGGAAACTTTATTTGGTTTAAAAGTTTCCTGGGTTTTTTACCCGTATCGACCAAACTAAAAATTATCTCGACGAACCGTCAAAAATTTTGCGGCGCAGCGAAAAGCCGGCATAGGCATTTCGAGGCATTCCAGGATAATAATACCGTGGCAATTGAGTACCAAAAGCACTGGCATTCACCTGCACCATGGCCGCGTAGTGGGTATTGGAGAGATTCTGCACCCCTATATACCCTTCGAAATCCCACTTTTTTACGGTGTACCGGTAGCCGGCCTTGAGGTGAATCAGGTGGTAGGCATCCGAGAACAAGGCATTGTCATCGCGCAAGGGAAACGCATCTACAAATTCATAGGACAGGTGGGTATAAACCCCTACGGGCGCGTGTAGGAAAACCGCCCCACTCAGGTGGCTGGGCGGAACACCGGTGAGTTGGTTGCCCGAATAATTCCCCCCTTGATCATCCACAAACTCCAGGAACGTGAATCGGGCCAGTTGCGCCGACAGGCTGACATCCATTTGCCAGCGGCCTTGCAGCAGCGCATAATCTATGGCTGCTTCCAGACCCCGATGCCAGGTTTTTCCTGCGTTGATTCCGATGTAGGCATCTTCCGATGTACGGCGAGCCACCAGTAAATCCCGGATCCACATGGAATAGACTGACCAGGCATAGCTCAGCCTTCCGTTGAGCTGGTTGCCTTTACTTCCAGCTTCCACGTTCCAGCCCTTTTCCGGTCGGATATCCGGATTGATGGTGCCTTGAGGTGCCAGGGTCTCTTCCAGTGTCGGTGCCGCGAACCCATGGCTGATGGTGGCAAAGGCGGAAGCCCGGGGGTGGATGCGATACCCAACACTGGCTCGCGGGGAGCACAGCGGCACAAACGGATGTCGCCCACTCAAATCCGCCCCATCCCGGGTGAAGTAGTCGGTCAGGGAATATAGCGTCGTATTCAGATTAACGCCTGCCGAGGCAGACCACCGGCTACCCCAGTCGGCCTGCCAGGATGCGAAATAGTTGGCGTAGCGGCGCAGCTCCTGGTTGTCGCTCAACAGGGTATCCAGGATACCGCCGCGGGTCGCGTTGGTGGTCCAGTCGTAGCGCTCGGTGAAATATTCTACCCCGGCCAGCAGGTTGGGCAGGTGCCGCAGGGGGTTTTTCCGGTATTCCATTCGTGCCCGCAACCCCATTGACTGGTCTTGCTCCCGGAGTATATTGAAGGGTCTGGACTCGTAGTTGTTGCGGATGGTGGTAAACAAGCTCACCACGGAAGAGAGGGTCTCCCCTTGGGAACCGCTCCACCAATCGACCTGATGTGAAATACCGGCCAGAAGTCGGTCATACGCCTCAAAGCCCTTAACAGCTGCCCAGTTGGCAGCAGCTTTTCGGGGGTTTTGGTCGAAGTCTTTTCGATTGATCGAGCTTGGAATGTCTGCCCGGGCATCGGTGTACTGAATAATCGCCGTCAGCCCATGCCCTTTGCCGGCTTGCACCTTCCCCAGGGCGCTCATACTCTGGCGATGCAGCTGATTATTTTCCCGATAACCGTCGGAATACAGGCGATTGTAGTTGAGTTGAAACTGCAGGGGCGTTTCCGGATCGGACAAGACGGTGCGCAACACCTGTCGCTGTGTGCCGTACGCTCCCTGCTGAAGCTGAGCCTCTGCAAAGGACGTTTGGGCCGTGGCATTGCGGGAAAAGGGGTGCAGCAACAAGACCCCGCCCAGTCCGGCGCCATAAAAACTGGAGCTGGGTCCTTTCCAAACTTCCACCGATTGCAGCAAGCTGAGGTCGATATCTTCCAAGGTCGTCTCACCCACCCCGTTGGTCAATGGAATATCGTCTAGGTAAGCGCGAATTTTGGCGGTGCCAAATGGCGAACGGGCGCCCACCCCCCGAATACTAATCCGATTGGTATTAAAGGTGCCGCTTTGCATGAACACCCCAGGAACGCGGTTGAGTACATCCGTAATAATCAGGCCGCGGTCGCGTCGAAGCAGCTCTTCACCAATCCATTGCACGGCAGCAGGTTCCTGGAGCGGATGAATGGGAGCTTTAGCCACCACCACTACTTCCGGCAATGCTTCGCTGGCCACTACCAGGTCGATTTGGAGAAAAGACGCTTCATCCTGCAAGGTATAGGTAGTCGTATGGAAGCCCAGTGCAGAAATATACAAAACCGTCTCGGCGGTTTCAATGGAAAAACGGCCCAGTGAGTCGGTTACCGTGCCGGCATCTGCCGTTCGGATGTGGGCTGCCGGCAATGGCAGCTGATCATGCGCAGAACGCACCTGTCCTGCAATGCGGTGCTGACCGGCCAATGGCATCGTCGCAGTGCAAAAAATCATCCACAGGAACAACTTTTCAAAGATACATGACCTCATAGATTCGTTATTTTGTGCGTGCAAACCGCATATTCAGCGACCAGCACAGGAAAAGGGACGGACGTATATTCGACCACCCGCACCGCTCAGGAGCACTAGCTTGTCGGGTAATAGTATTAAATACGAATCATGGAAAAGCAACAATTCAAGACGACCATACACTGTAAAAACTGCGTACGCACCGTCACGGGGTTTCTCAACGAAGTACCCGGCATTAGCCACTGGGAGGTAGATACTGCCGACGCCGACAAAATACTGACCGTTTCAGGGGAGGCGCTGCATATGCAGGCCATTATAGAAGCGGTAGAAGAGGCTGGTTTTGAGATTCAGCCGGCAGAACAGGCGGGGTAGCGGCTATGCGCTGGCTTTGTCGGGAGCGACATTTCCCCTCACTGGGTGGTGTAAGACAACCGCAGGAGGGGAACTGTTTTTTGCTATATCCTATCGGGCATACAGTGGGTAGCCTTCCATGAACGCGTTGATTTGGCCGCGTACCTGAGCGATGCGCTCTTCGTTGGTAGGGTCGGAGAGGATCTCATCGATCCAGTCCACTACCTTCAGCGCTTCGGGTTCGCCGAAGCCGCGGGTGGTCATAGCGGCGGTACCCACCCGGATACCTGAAGTAATCATAGGGGACTGGGTATCGAAGGGCACCATGTTTTTATTGACGGTGATATCTGCTTTCCCGAGGGCTTCCTCAGCTAATTTTCCGTTGAGATTTTTGCTGCGCAGGTCGATGAGCATCAGGTGGTTGTCGGTACCACCGGAGATGATTTGGTATCCTTTTTCCACCAATGCCTGTGCCATTGCCTGGGCGTTGCGGGCGACCTGGCTGGCGTAGGTTTTGAACGCCGGCTGGAGTGCTTCCTGAAAGGCTACGGCTTTAGCTGCGATAACGTGTTCGAGGGGGCCGCCCTGCATACCTGGGAAAACGGCGCTGTTGAGCACTTGTGCCATTTTAATCATGGTTCCATTTTTCATGGTTCTGCCCCAGGGGTTATCGAAGTTTTTTCCCATCATAATGATACCCCCGCGAGGTCCCCGGAGGGTTTTGTGGGTAGTGGAAGTCACGATATGACAATACGCCATGGGGTCGTTGAGGATTCCTGCGGCGATTAGTCCGGCGGGGTGTGCGATATCGGCTAGCAGCAGGGCACCGACTTCGTCGGCGATTTCGCGGAAGCGGCGATAGTCCCAGTCGCGGGCGTAGGCGGAAGCCCCGCAAATGATGAGCTTAGGGTTGACTTCCCGGGCTTTCGCGTGTACCTTATCCATATCGATACGTCCGGTTTCCTGTTCGACGCCATAGAAATGTGGCCGAAACATTTTTCCGGAAAAATTGACGGGGGAGCCGTGCGAAAGGTGTCCGCCGTGTGCGAGGTCGAATCCGAGGATAGTGTCGCCTGCTTCGAGGAGGGCGAGGAATACCGCTGCGTTGGCCTGTGCGCCCGAATGAGGTTGTACATTGGCGTATTCTGCCCCAAACAAGGTACGCAGGCGGTCGATTGCCAGTTGCTCCACTTCATCCACCACTTCGCAACCGCCGTAGTAGCGTTTGCCGGGATACCCTTCGGCGTATTTGTTGGTCAGGCAGCTGCCCATGGCGTCGAGAACAGCCTGACTGGTAAAATTTTCGGAGGCGATGAGTTCGATTCCCCGGCGCTGGCGGTCGAGCTCGCGCTGGATGAGGCTAAAAAGGGCCTTATCAGTGTGCATAATCGGATGATTTGATGAGCGTTTGAAATCCGCCACAAAGGTACGAATACTGCCCGGTAATGCTTTGTTTGCGTTCATTTTTTCCATGAATCAAACCAAACGCAGCGGGGAGTCAACTGGGCGATTGCCTCGTCTTGTGGAGAACAAAGTAGCGCCTCCGGCTATTTAAGAGCAGGTATTTCTTCGGGTGGGGAAAAGGTATCAAGTGCTAATGAGACGAAGCAGGCGTACCCAGTACCGAATTTTTTTTTGTACTTTTGGCACCCACAAGGGTGAGTCAACCTTCCGATACACGAACGCATGAAGATCTCGGTAGACACGATCAAGAAACCGATCGAGGAGGAATTGGAGCAATTTGAGGCGCATTTTCGGCAGGCGATGCGCAGTCCGGTACCATTATTGGACAAGATCACCTACTATATAGTACGGCGAAAGGGCAAGCAGATGCGCCCGATGTTTGTATTCCTCTGTGCCAAGGTTTGTGGGGGGATTACGCCCTCGACCTACACGGCTGCCTCGTTGGTAGAGCTGCTACACACCGCTTCGCTGGTACACGACGATGTCGTGGATGACTCTTTTGAGCGGCGCAGCTTCTTTTCCGTAAATGCGCTGTGGAAAAACAAAATAGCGGTACTGGTAGGCGACTATCTCCTTTCGCAGGGGATGCTGATGGCTTTAAAAAACAAGGAGTACCGCAGCCTGGAAATCGTGTCGGATGCGGTCAAGGCGATGAGTGAAGGCGAGTTGCTCCAGATTGAAAAAGCCCGTCGCCTCGACATTGAGGAGGAGGTGTATTTTGAAATAATCCGTCAGAAAACGGCCTCGTTAATTGGCTCCGCGTGTAGTGTAGGAGCCGCTTCTACCACCAAAGACGAGGAAGTAATTGAAAAAATACGGGTATTTGGAGAAAAGATAGGGATTGCCTTTCAGATTCGCGACGATTTATTCGATCTCGGGTATGATGATGTCGGCAAGCCCCTGGGGATAGATATCAAGGAGAAAAAGCTGACGCTACCGGTCATTTTTGCACTTCGGCAGGCTGAGCGGAAGGTACGGGATCAGATGATTCATCACATTCGGCGGCACCACGACCAGCCCGACAAGGTACGGGAGGTCATTGAGTTTGTGCGCAAAAGCGGGGGATTAGAATATGCTCGGGACAAGATGTACGCCTACCGGAAGGAGGCGCTCGACATACTCGCTGAATTTCCGGAGTCGCCGGCGAGAAAATCGCTGGAAGATCTCATTGCGTACGTCACCGAGCGGTAAAAGTAAGCCGGGCTGCGCAACATACGGTAGCGGGTATGTCCTATCGGCTTCCGATTCGGAGCGACCAGTACGGTGTTGGTAGCAGCGAAACAACGGCACACAGGAGCTATTATTAAATTGAAAATAAAAAGTTGCACCGACCCTTTTCTTTTATCGGGAAGATGGTTATTTTTGCGCTCCATTTGTTTAATAACTGAAGTAAAGAACGTTTATGGCAAACCATAAATCCGCTCAGAAGCGCATCCGCCAATCTGCAAAACGTCGGGTGGCAAACCGCTACTACAAGAAGAGTGCGCGTACGACCATCCAGAAGTTCCGTGAAATTTTGGAAAAAGGGGATGCTGAGCAACTGCTGCCCAAAGTGGTCAGTATGATTGACAAGCTGGCGAAGAAGAACACCTGGCATCCGAATAAAGCTGCTAACCTCAAGAGCAGCCTGATGAAGCAGTTGAACAGCCTGAGCTAATCCTCCGGCCTGGTTCCAGGTCTCTATCTTCCGGAAATAAAGCAGAAAGTAGAAAGTGGAGTACCGCTTTCTTCTTTCTGCTTTTTATTTTTACTTATTTTTTTACGTCGTGTTATTGCCTTGATTTTCTGATTGCTGAAATCAGTCCTTTCCTGTTACACCTAAGTGCCACCAGCCTATGCGGGAGATTATCGATCGTTTTCGGGAGATTCTCATTGAAATTGCCACTCCCTATAGCACGGGTACGGGCTTTTTCCTAAAGCAGGCGGGGTTGATTATCACGAATGAGCACGTGGTACGGGACAACAGGGAGGTGGTGATTTTGGGTGCGCGCTTTCCGAAGCAGCTCGTCGAGGTACTTTTTACAGATTCCCGTTATGATTTAGCGTTTTTAGCTGCGCCGACGGACGTGGCGTTTCCGGATATCCACTTAGCTACGGCGGCTACTTGGGCGGAGGGGGATTCGGTCATTGCGATTGGGCACCCATTCGGGCTAAAATTTACGGCAACCAGGGGGATTATCTCCAATATTCGGCACGACATGGATGGGATTTTATACATCCAGCACGATGCGGCGTTGAATCCCGGCAATTCCGGTGGTCCGCTTGTAAATTTACAGGGGGAGATTATTGGTATCAACACCTTTATCATTCAGGACGGCAACAGCCTTGGCTTTTCACTTCCTTGTCTGGAAATAGAGCGTGCCCTTGTCGATTTTCAGGCGGCCGGGGGCGGTGTATCTGCCCGTTGCGGATCCTGTTCAAACCTCGTAACGAGTGCGGAGGCCCGCGATGGGTATTGTCCGCATTGTGGCGCGCGAACGCTCCTGGCAGACCAGGCGGTTCCGTATGAGCCGTTGGGGGTGGCCCAAACGATTGAAGCGATGTTGCAGGAGAGTGGGCATGCGGTAGCCTTAGCGCGGCGGGGGCCTAGCAACTGGGAGATTCATCAGGGCAGTGCTCGCATTCACATTTCCTACTACGAGCAAACGGGGCTCATCTCCGGGGATGCGTACCTATGTCGGCTACCCGGTGCCAATATCCAGCCGTTGTATGAATTTTTGCTTCGCCAGAATTACGAAACGGAAGGGCTTACGTTCAGTGTCGACGACCAGGACATTATCCTTTCGCTCATCCTTTTCGACCGCTATCTGAACACAGCATCCGGTCTCCGTTTATTCCAGCATTTATTTGAACGAGCCGACTACTACGACAATATCCTAGTAGAGCAATATGGGGCGCTCTGGCAGCCTGAAGAAAATGAGGCTCCCTGAAAACGGGCTGCAATAAGACGGAATACCCTTGCGTTTTGGGCATAGCATGTTAATCATTCCCTATTTTCGGGGAGTTTATGTATTATTGCGTTTCAATCAACTTGCGATTCATTGATTAAAAGACCTAACACAGCCTGCAAAGCTTTGTATATGAGAAGATCCCAAATTCTGCTCGCCGCGTTGCTCTCCATAATGACGATAGCAACCCAGGCACAGGACATTCATTTTTCCCAGTTCTACATGTCGCCGCTGAATCTCAATCCGGCGATGACCGGGGTGATGAACTGCAACGTGCGCCTGGTCAGTAATTACCGCAACCAGTGGGCCAGTGTGCTTCGTTCGAATGCATTCCGCACGTACTCTGTTTCCTACGACCAGCGCATCGCGTCGGGTCGCTATGACTATTTTGGTATTGGAGGTACGTTCTGGGGAGATAAGGCTGGGGAAGCCAACTTTTCTACGCTGACGGGCAAGATATCTGGTTCGTACAGCAAGCGGATGGGAGGCTACCGCGATAAGGCGAACTACTTGGTAGTTGGTGCCGAAGCCGGAGCGGCTCAGCGCAGCATTGATTTTCTCAATCTCCGTTGGGGTACGCAGCACGACGGAGAAGGTGGTTTTGACCCTACGTTAGACCCCCAGGAAGGGCGGTTTGACCGGGATAATTTTATTTTTGCCGACGCTGCTGCCGGTCTGTTGTGGTTCATGGTTCTGGATGACAACACGAATTTTTACATAGGCGGTGCTTTTCACCATTTATCCAAGGCCAATCTCTCCTTTGACAGTGAAAGTGAGGATTTGATTTATAGCCGTATCACGGCACATGCCGGGGGCGAGTTTCCCATCAACAAATCGCTGGGTCTGCTGCCTGGCGTGATTTTCATGCAGCAAGGGCCGCTGATGCAGGTGAATGCGGGCACCAGTTTCCGATTCAATCTCACGCAGGGCAATGGCCCTGGTCAGGCCTTTCAGCTTGGTCTGTGGTCGCGTATTGCCAATAAGCTCGATTCCGGTATTTTACAGGATGCACTCATTCTTTCCACCCGGTTCGATTTTGATAATTTAAGCCTGGGTTTTAGCTATGATGTGAATATGTCGCAGCTCAAACCCGCTACAAACTCCCAGGGTTCCTTTGAGTTCGGCATGGTATATAAGCTCTGTGGAAAAGTAACCAGAGGTATTTACTGCCCGGATTTCTAATTTTTAACTGAATCAAACGAAGTATGTTCGGTAGCTCAAAAGAAACAGCCAAAGCACAGTCGGCGGCAGCCAATCAAAGCCTTGGCAACTCCTTCAACAGCCTTGTACAGGGTACGAGTATCGAGGGAACGGTAAAATCGGAAAAAGATATCCGCGTGGATGGCCGGATTATTGGCACGCTGCACTGCGATGCGAAGGTAGTCATTGGACCAACGGGGGTTATTGAAGGGGAGATTCGCTGTGCGAACGCGGTGATAGAGGGTGCTTTCAAAGGCAAACTCTTTGTACAGGAGCTGCTCAATGTACGGGAAACGGCAGAAATAAACGGCGATGTGCAGACAGGTCGGCTGGTCGTTCAGTCCGGAGCAGTATTCAACGTGAACTGCCTGATGGGAGATGCCGCTGGGTCGTCTGCTCCCGGTGCTAAAAAGGCAGGCCGTGCCTCCTCCGATGCCGAAGCGGGCAGCGCCGGATAATCCTGGGCAACGAGGCCCAGGAGGTCGGATGAAGGATATAGCCACCTACTCCGGTATGGCCTTTCAGATTGGCTTCATTATCTTGTTGGGTACGCTGGCAGGAAAAAAACTGGATAGTTCGCTACATACGGTAAAGCCCGTTTTTACGCTCCTTTGTTCCCTGGGATCGGTTTTTGCAGCACTCTACCTGGCCCTCAAGGATTTTATCGGCAAGAAAACGCCCCGTCCATAACGTCGGGGCGTCGTATTTTATACTGGTCATGTTTTTTTCGATTGTTTATGAAGTTTCGCCAATTTATTCTACAACTGCTGCTCACCAGTGGCCTTAGCACGCTGGGGATTTTATCGCTGTATTATTTTCCTGCACTGGCTCCCGGGATCCCACTTTCGTGGATGGCCCTCGGCTTTTTCATCCTGTTTAGCCTGGTTATTTATGGCATTGCCTGGAAAGTTTCCGGCAGCAAGAAAAAAGAGCATTTTATAAATCTCGTACTGGCATTCACGCTCCTCAAAATGCTATTTTCCTTTTTATTGATTGCCTCCTATGCAAAGATAATGCATCCATCTTCGCGTCTGTTTGCCCTTCCTTTCTTTGGCATCTACCTGTTGTTCACTATATTTGAATCGGCCTTTATGATTCGCGTCGGCAAACGCTGACGCTCATTTATCTACTCTATCCAAGCCACATGCTCTCCGAACGCCCTGCCCTTCAGGTTTCCATTAACGGAGCCACGCTCCTGCCCCTCGACGACAGCCCCCTCGATGCTGTCCAGGATGGCCCTGATACCTTTCATGTTCTGGTAGATGGCGTCCGTTATCAGGCGGTGATACTCAGCGCAGATTATCCCAAAAAATCTTTCCAAGTGCGCGTCAACGGCAATGTGTATGATATTCGCCTCGCTGATAAATATGATCAGCTCATTGAGCAGCTTGGATTGGCTCAGCAGCACAGCACCCTGGTAAAAGATATCAAGGCTCCTATGCCGGGATTAGTACTCGACATCCTGGTTGAACCAGGGCAGCCCATTAAACAAGGCGATACCCTACTTATTCTGGAAGCCATGAAAATGGAAAATGTACTGAAAGCACCTTCGGATGCCGTTATCCGGGAACTCTTGGTCCGCAAAGGGGAGGCTGTTCAGAAAAACCAATTACTCCTGTCGCTGGAATAACAACCACCGCTCATGCCGCTCAAATGAGCTCAAATGAGCTCAAATGAGCTGACCTGATTTATTGTCTGCCGATATATTGCAGCATGAAACAGGACAAACTACGACCCCACGATGCTTTTATGAAAAGCCTGCTCGCCGACGTAGCTCGGGCTCGATGTTTTTTGTCGGGTATGTTGCCAACCTATCTGGTCCAACAACTCCATTTACAGGCCTTACAAATTGAAGACCGCTCTTTCGTACGGGATGATTTACGCGAATTTTTTTCCGATGCCCTATTTCGGGTACCCCTCCGGGAAACTACGGATAAAGAAGTTATTGTAAGCATTCTGCTAGAGCATAAAAGCTACCGCGACGAACGCGTTGCTCTTCAAATGCTCACCTACCTGGTAGAGGGATACCGCATGCAGGCCGGGATGGATCCCAAATTTCAAAAACCGCTGCCGGAAGGAGACGCAGCTACTGCCGGACTGAGCCTCTATCCAATTATTCCTTTTTTGTTCTATCACGGTCGGGAAACATGGGAGTTCCTTCCTTTTCACCAAATGTTTGGTACAGAATACCAGGCCCTACTCCATTTTGTACCCACCTTCGAGACCATTTACTCCAACCTCAGGTTACTCCCTGAAAACGATATTGCTGCCCTTGAAGAAGCCTGGCTTCGTGCCGCTTTACTAACGCAGAAGTACAGCCATGACCCATCGGCACTCATCGCTCGGTTTTCCGCTATTTTCCAGCCTTTATCCGAGTTGGAAAAAGGGAACTTTTTTAGACAGATTGTACTTTACTATATTAGAATTGTTCCGCTGGAAAGAGAAGCATTCAAACAGCTTTGGGAACAACTCCCCGGCACTGAAAAATCAACGACCATGGAATGGTATGACGTCATAATAGAAGAAGGATACGAAAAAGGTCGATTAGACGGATTAGCCCAAGGGCTGGAACAAGGGCTGGAAATAAATAAAAAAGAAATCATACGCAAAGGAATTCGCAACGGGGTTTCTATTGCCACGCTCAGTATGCTCACCGCCTATACCGAAGAAGAGATACTCCGAATTATTTCAGAAGATTCCTAGGTACACCATACACATAGCGTCAAAAAAGAGGCTGCCTCGCCTATCCTTTGGCGGCATGCCGCCAAAGGATAGGCTTTTGAAATACCACTGAAGGTGGCGGAATACTTTTCGGACAGCCTCTTTTTTTGATTTAGACCAAGGTGCTCACCGCACAGGAATTTCCCTTATTATTTATACGCCCGATATTTTTCTAGTTTTCAGCCAGCCCACGATGGGTATCTAACCCACAGCGTAGAAAATCTGCGTACTCCTGTACATCGGGCGTATAGCCTACCGGGGTATTGAGTAGCTGTCCATCCGCGCTCATCAATACATAAAATGGCTGCGTGTTGGTTTTGAAATAAACCGTTTGGAAATGGCTCCATTTCTGTCCTACGGTGCGCAGTGTGCGCGTATTGCCCGTAACGGTCTGTACTTCTACCTGTTCGTCGGCCGGCAACTCGCGTTTGTCATCTACATAAAGGGAGATTAGCACATAGTCGTTTTGCAACTGGCTGTACACCGGTCCTTCCGGCCATACATGCTCCTCCATTTTTCGACAGTTCACACAGGCATGTCCGGTGAAGTCGAGCATAATGGGCTTATTGTTTGCTTTGGCGTAGGCTATTCCCTCTTCCAGATCCTTGAAACAGCTCAGATTTTGGGGGCAATCACAGGGGTTGAACCAGCTATAACACACCGGAGGTGCTAGTCCGCTCAATAGCTTGAGGGAACGATAGCTGTTGGTCTTTTCATCGTGGAAAAAACCACTGGCCAGGTAAATGACCATCGCCGTAGAGAGTAATCCGAGCAGTAACTGGGTAATTGGTCGCCGCCCCGGGCTGTCGTGCGGAAAACGAATCACGCCGAACAGGTACAGTGCCAGGCCGAGGAAGGTCAGTAACCATAATCCTAGAAATGGCTCGATCGTAAGTAAGCCCCAATGCTTGACCAGGTCGGCGTTCGACAGGAATTTCAGCGCAAGTGCAATCTCCAGGAAGCCCAAAACAACTTTCACCGTATTGAGCCAGCCACCCGACTTTGGAAGGTTTTTCATCATTCCAGGGAAGGCAGCAAACAATGTAAACGGCAATGCAAGGGCTACCCCAAACCCGGCCATACCCGCCGTCAGCTGCCAGGCCCCCCCGTCAGAGCTGAGTGCGCCGGCCAGCAGCGAGCCCAGAATCGGTCCCGTACAGGAAAAAGACACCAACGCCAAGGTAAGCGCCATAAAGAATATACCTATCACCCCTCCGAGTCCCTCTGCCGAGCTGGCTCGGTTCGACCAGCTACTCGGCAGGGTAAGCTCGTAATAGCCGAAGAAAGAGAACGCGAAGAAGAGGAAAATAACAAAAAAGGCAATATTAAGCCAAACGTTGGTGGATATGTCGTTCAGAATGTCCGGGTTGATACTGTCCATCAAATGAAACGGAATGCTCAGCAACAAATAGACCAGCAGAATAAAGAACCCGTAAGTGGCTGCCTGCCCTACCCCCTTACGCCGCGTTCCGCTGCTCTTCGTGAAAAAACTCACCGTCAATGGGATCATGGGAAACACGCAGGGAGTCAATAAGGCGAGCAGGCCTCCGAGAAAGCCCAGGAAAAATATCTTTCCAATGCCCGTGCTGCTCTTAATCTGCATGGCATCCGCTTCACCGCAGGAACCGGCCGGATTGTCGAGATCGGGTATCGGCATACCCCCATACATTTCCGAGCCGGTAGCTGCTGTCGGGGAGGTAGCCCCCCCGCTCTTGCTCTCTGCCGCCGCCCCTGCCAATGCCTCCAGGGAAGATGGGGTAAACTGAAAAGGAACATCCGAGGGAGGAAGGCATTGCGATGCATCACACGCCATGTAGCTCACATAGCCACGGATGGGCGCATTGGCGTCTTGCACCACTACGGTCTGAGAAAAGACCACGGAACCTTCCGTAAATTTTTTGACCACTACGCCTCCAAACAATGGATCCGCCCCCTGCTTGAGCTTCCCTTTTTCGGCCACCGGCCCCTGGCGCGTATAGGATGCTGCCGGCTCAAAGGTGAAGGACGTCGGAATGGGCCCATTGGCATCTGTAAACTGTGAGTATATACTCCAGCCAGCCTGTAGGGTGGCCGTCCAGCTTAGTTCGTATTGATTTTCTCCCGTCAGACGCATCGAAGCGGTCCATTGTACCGGGTCCTGAATACCCCCTGTGGCAGTATTCTCTGCAGGTACCAACGGCGACGCTTCCAGCACGGGAGTTGGTACACCGGCCTTTTCAGCAGCAGGGGTCGGAACGGTGTTCGTTGTACTGCCCGCCGCGCTCAGCGTAAACACAAACGGCTCTTCATTGGGCGGAAGACAGCGCTCGTCGTCGCAGGTCATAAACTCAACCGTTCCCTTTATTGGCTTACTCGTATCCAGCACCTTTACCCGCTGTACAAAGCGAACCTTCCCGCTAAATTTGATGATGTTCATATCGAACATCTCATCGTATCCCTCTTTGCGCTTTCCTTCCTCTTTGGCTTTTCCCATCAGCGAAAAATGAGCGCCGGATTCGAAGCGGATGGAGGTCCGAATAGGCCCATCGTCACTTTCCAGGTACTGAGAATAAATATACCAGCCCGGATCTGCGCTGGCTATCAGCGTAAGTTCAAATTCATTGCCTTTAATCTGTTTCCATTCGGTCGTCCAGTGTACCGGATTTTCGATTTGACTGAACGCAGGGAAAGCTATAGCTACCAGAAGCCATAGCAGCGAAAAACGTTGACGCATAATTATCCGATTTTGATACAAACCACTGCTCATTGCAGCAGCGTCATTCAAACAACGCCCGAAGGTACAATGTTCTTTTGGTTCCATTCTGTGAGGCAATACACAAAATGGGTATTCACTATATGTAATGCTGTATCCTACTGGACATTTCCACGAATTCTGTATTTGCAAAAAAGAGGTTCGCTATGGATTTTTTAAAAGAAACAAAAAAGAAGGCTCCTTACAGGGGTTGTTCCGCGCCTCCGGTTGCGTACTCCCTGGTATCCAATATATCCCAGCTACTCAGGGAGCTGCCTTAGTAGTAATGTGTTCAACTAAACCAATTTGTAGTCGGCGCATTTCGCCCAATACGAGCTGTGCCATACGACGCGCACCATATTCATTAAAATGGGTATTATCCTTTCGACCTAGCGGATAATGTGGGTGTTCCATGGGCTCGAGCTGCATGTACAACCTTTTAATGATACCCCTTAGTACATGACGATTGAACCGAAAAAAAACCTGAATACAATTCCCACGCCTCCCCATGCCCTCCGTATAAAGAAATAGTTATTTTTTTTCAAAAAAAACACACCACTGACTGATTGTCAGGCTATTTATATAATTTAATGGAAAAATTCAGCTATTCCGGCTATCCAACATATAGCATTGCCAATGACAAAAATGTGTACTTCCATCCTACCAGACACCCGATAGTGGTTGACCGCAGCGCAGGGAAACGGGCAGGATACTTAGATACAGGAACCATTCCATTCATTAAAGCCAGCGTATGAGTTCGGTATTGGTATTGAATGCAGATTTTTCCGCTTTGCAGATTACCTCTGTAAAGCGAGCTATCGTGCTCGTTGCCAAAGGCAAGGCGGAGATTGTCAAGCACGAAGCACGCGCCCAGATTCGTTCGGAAAAAATCGCTTATGGAAAGCCGCTCATCATCCGACTGCTGCGCTACATTGCGCACCAGGTTCGGCGTTTTAAGGTGTCGCGCAGCAGGATTTACAAACGGGATCAGCACCAGTGTGTGTACTGTGGCTCCCGAAAAAACCTGACCCTCGACCATGTCTTGCCGCGCTCGAGAGGTGGCAGCAACGATTGGGCAAACCTGGTTACCTGCTGCCTGAGCTGCAACCTCAAAAAAGGAAACCGAACACCCGAAGAAGCCAATATGAAGCTACCCACCAAACCAGCGATACCCGATTTTTTCACCGACCGCCAACACCTAAAGGATGCCCTGGACGACTTTATGCGTTCCTTCGGACTATAAACCCTGCTTCGATTTGGATTACACGGAATGGGGTCATCGGAGCCAATTTTTCGGTGCACAGCCATCAAAAGCAGGCATCCTCCCAGACATCCTTTTCCCACCGACAAAATACTTAGAGAAACGGGGTGCCATAGCGTACCTTAACCTACAATACTTTATTTTTGCCCCATTCCTCGCATCAACAGACCAACCTTTGCTGCATTACACTGCATACCCCCTTACCGCACACAACACCTTCGGCATGAAGGTGCGCTGCCGCCATTTTTTTTCTGTGCCGGATACCGCCTCTTTACAGCGCTTGATGCAGGATCCGGACTTCCACGCTATCCGACGACAATTTCCGGACTTTCTGGTGCTGGGGGCGGGCAGTAATATGCTGTTCACGGCAGATATTGATGGGGTAGTCCTCCAGGTAGCTATGGAGGAGATGGAAGTACTGCGCGAAACAAGCGACGAAGTATTTTTTCGAGCAGGTGCCGGTATTGCCTGGCACACCTTGGTATCCATGGCAATCCGCCAAAACTGGGGAGGCATTGAGAACCTATCGTGTATCCCGGGTAGCGTGGGCGCTGCACCCGTACAAAACATTGGAGCGTACGGGGTGGAAGTATCCAGTGTAATTGAAGCCGTGCAGGCCTATGATATGTGGACCGACCAGTTGGTAACCATTGGACACGCGGATTGTGCGTTTGGATACCGGGAGAGTTTTTTCAAAAAGGAGGGAAAAGGTCGCTACATCATCACTGCGGTTGATTTCCGGTTCTGCAAACAACCCCGCCTGCAACTCGATTATGGGTCTATCCGCGAAGAGCTGGCCCGCCAGCAAATCACCCAGCCTACTATTGCCGACATCTCGAACGTAGTGTGCGCCATCCGGGCTTCCAAACTCCCTTCTCCAGCAGACATTGGCAATGCCGGCAGTTTTTTTAAAAATCCGGTTATAGGCGCCGAGTTGTTCCACGCAATGCAACACAGCTACCCGGCCATGCCGTACCATATTTCCGGCGGCAGCTATAAGGTGCCAGCCGGCTGGCTCATTGAACAAGCCGGCTGGAAAGGCTACCGCGAGGGCGATGCCGGGTGCCATGCCAAACAGGCGCTCGTGCTGGTCAACTACGGTAACGCTTCCGGGCAGGAGCTGCTCGCTTTATCCAACAAGATACAGGCCAGCGTCCAGGCACAATTCGGAATCGTCCTGGAACGCGAAGTACTTGTCTTTCCACCCGAGGTTGGCCAATAGCCCCCCGTACCCAACAAAACCTCTCCGCGCCCTTCGTATAAATGGTTGTGGGGTTTGTAAAAGTTACACAGCGGGTGCGGAGGAGGGTGCGGAGGATACGAAGATTTTCTCCCTATCTCGGTATACTTCGTGTAGCTTAATCCCCCAAGGCACTACCGCCATAAAGGCACTCCGTATAGCTAAAAAACTCCCCGTGCTTATACAAAGGTTTAGGCGTTGATACGACGGATAGAAGCCCCCAGTGCGCTCAACCGCGCGTCGAGGTATTGGTATCCGCGGTCTATTTGTTCGATATTATGGATGATACTTTTTCCATCTGCGCTGAGGGCAGCGATGAGGAGGGCCATACCTGCGCGGATATCCGGGCTACTCATAGTGATGCCCCGCAGCTTTTGTTTGCCTTCCTGTCCGATTACGGTAGCGCGGTGGGGGTCGCAGAGGATGATGCGGGCGCCCATATCGATGAGTTTATCGACAAAAAACAGCCTGCTCTCAAACATTTTCTGGTGGATGAGGACACTCCCCTTTGCCTGGGTAGCTACTACCAGGAAGATGCTCAACAAATCCGGCGTCAAACCCGGCCAGGGGTGGTCGTAGATGGTTAGAACGGAACCATCGATGCTGTCTCTTATTTCGTAGGCATCTTGTTCGGGTACGAGGATATCGTCGCCCACCACATCGAATTGGATACCCAGTTGCCTGAACTTTTCCGGTATCATACCCAGGTGTGCTACCCCGGCACCCCGTATATTGAGGGCGCTGCCGGTCATAGCGGCCAGTCCGATAAAGGAGCCCACTTCGATCATATCGGGCAAAACCCGGTGTTCGGTTCCGTGTAGGGACGCCACGCCTTCGATGGTGAGGAAGTTCGATTTTATGCCGGAGATCCGAGCGCCCATGCGGTTGAGCAGGTGGCAGAGCTGTTGCAGGTACGGCTCGCAGGCGGCGTTGTAGATGGTGGTAGTGCCCTGTGCCAGCACTGCGGCCATGACGATATTGGCGGTACCGGTTACGGAAGGCTCGTCGAGTAGGATATCGGCTCCGTGCAGGGCTTTTCCGGTCAGTTTGAAGTAGCCCAGAGCCGGGTCATACGCCCATTCGACACCCAGCTTCAGGAAGCCGTCGATATGCGTGTCCATTTTTCGTCGGCCAATCTTGTCGCCGCCCGGCTTGGGTATGAACGAATGGCCGAATCGGGCCAGCAGCGGGCCAGCAATCATCACCGAGCCACGCAAGCGGTTGGCTTTTTGCTGAAAGCCGGCATCGTCCAGTTGTTCCAGGCGGATGTTCGCTGCCCGAAAGGAGTAGGTATGCGCGTCGATACGCTCGGTTTCCACACCGAGGTCTTCCAGGATTTCAATGAGCAGCCGCACATCGAGGATATCGGGGATGTGGTGGATAACGACAGGCTCGGGCGTGAGCAGCACGGCGCAAATGACCTGCAGCGCTTCATTTTTGGCGCCTTGTGGGAAGAGGTCACCATTCAGTTTTTTACCACCTATAACTTCAAACGACTTCATCTCGAGTTTTCGCAAAGATAGGAAATACTCAGCACCAGATACCCATCGCATCAGGCAATACCCAAAACCTCTCCATATCCTTCGTGTAAGTATTTGTGGGGTTTGAAAAGGGTACACGGAAAACCGAGGCTTTTCTCCCCATCTCTGTGCTACCCCTCTATGATTTTCGTGTAACTTAATCTCCCAAGGCACTACCGCCAGGTAACTCATTACACAGCGGACGCGAAGGAGGGCACAAAGATTTTCTCCCTATCTCCTACGCGAAAAAAGAACCCCACCGAGAAGCTTCATCACTCATAGCGCTGCCAGGCTTCGAAGAGCGAGGTCCGCAGATGGGCCACCACCGATGCTGGTCGCAACACCCGCACATGCTGGCCGAAGGAAAGCAGCAGCTGGTAGAATTCCACATTGGGGATGAGGTGTAAGCGGAGGATTAGGCCCTCTGCGTCGTGCCGGATTTTTCGCTGAGAGCCATGTAGGGGCTTTGTGAGCAGGTAGGGAGCCGTTTCGGGAGCTACCCACAGTTCAATCTCCTCGGACACGGAGCCGGCAATACGAGTGACCCCTACGATATCGTCGAAATACTCTTCCCAAAGGATATCGGTATTCGGGTGAAACGGTAGCGACTGTTCCTCGATTGCCTGGATTCGATCCAGGGCCAGGGTCCAGTTGGATATCCCCTCCTCTGCGTGTCGTCCGAATACAAACCAGCGTTTGTTGTACTGTTTCAGGTAATACGGATGAAACACAAATGACGTAGCGCTTTCCGAGCGGAAATCGCGGTAGCTGACCAGCAGCACCTTTTGGTACAAAATAGCTAAAAACAGAGGGCCCAGGTGTGGCAGACCGGTCAGGTATGGATTATGGTCCAGGCCGATCAGCGTCTGTACGTTCCCGGATTCACCCGGGCGCATACGAGCAGCCAACTGTTGGAGGTCGGCAATTTCCGGCATACCGGTGAAGCGCGCCAGCAAGTCCATTCCCACCTGTAGCTGCAGGTACTCCTGCTCGTTTAGCGGCTGGTTGTTGATAGAAAAATGTGGGTCGGAATAGCGGTAATACGTGCGGCGCCCTGTACGCACGCGTGCCAGGGGGACCTGCCAGCCCGCTTCGCTCTCCATGAATGTGATATCCTCGTAGAGCTGCCGGACACTAATCCCAGCGTCAATACCCACGTGTGATTCGAGCGCACTATTGCAGGCTTCGAGCAGGTCCTCGAGAAAATAGCGGCGTCCTGCGTTGCGGAAACAGCGGTCGAGTGCCTGGTAGCGAATCGTTGCGTGCTTGTGTCTGGCCATAATAAAATTTGTACTGCAGACTGACTGCAGTGCAAAGATACACCTTTGTGTGCAATTAATTCCCGGTATATCGGTGGTTGGGCCAGGCTGATGTCTGGTCCTGCACCGATGCTACCACGCGACGGAGAGTCCCCGATAAATCCCGAGCTTGAGCATATCTACCTATCTGACTGCCTGGTCGCTGCTGCTTGAGGGATGGCAACGTACAATCCCGGATAGCGCGGCTGGCCGAAAAGGCTGATCCCCTGTTTCCCTGAACCCTGTCTGGTGCGCTTTGGCACCAGCAGGTTCAGCAGGCGCTAAATAAATCGCCGGAGGAATAGGGTGTTTACGACAATTTTCCTATCTTTTGGCAGACAATTAAAACCCAGGAAGGATGCTATCCTTCTGACTAAGTGCCCATGCTCCATGAAACAAATTAAATTCCTGCGCATTCGCTTTCAGCCAACCATCCAGGCGGCGGAGCTTCCCAAATTTCGGGGAGCGGTCATACAGGCTGTTGAGCAATCCCACCTTTTATTCCACAACTACCAAGGCGATGCATTTCGGTATCTTCGATGGGTCAATTCCTGTCTACTACTACTTTCCGGAGGATATGCCAAGTTCCAACGGCAGTACAGGATATCTACATTTAGGCTTACAAAGACTTCAAAGAGACCCATTTAAACATCGAAAGATGGCAAAAAACAAAATCATAGAAGTTATTGGCAGAGAAATAAGTCTGTACTCGGATCAATCAGCGGATTTTATCTCCCTGACGGATATGGCGCGATACCGGGACACAGAGCGTACAAACTATATCATTCAAAACTGGATGCGCACGAGGAGTGCTATCGAATTTTGCGGACTCTGGGAGCAATTGAATAACCCGAATTTTAAACGCATCGAATTCGATGCGTTTAAACATGCATCTGGATCGAACAGCTTTGCTTTGACCCCACAAAAATGGATAGAGGCTACCAATGCCATTGGGATAATCTCAAAATCCGGTCGCTATGGCGGAACCTTTGCACACCGCGATATTGCCTTTGAATTTGCCACTTGGATTAGCGCAGAATTCAAGTTTTACTTAATTAATGAATTTCAGCGACTAAAGGAAGAAGAAACCACTCGCCAGAAACTCGATTGGAATCTTCAGCGCACCCTGGCCAAAGTCAATTATACTATACATACGGATGCCATAAAGGAGCGGCTGATTCCCGAAAAACTTTCAGCGATACAAACTTCCTTAGTATATGCCTCTGAAGCAGATTTATTGAATATGGCGTTGTTTGGAAAAACGGCAGCAGATTGGCGTACAGAACATCCCGATAACAAAGGAAACATGCGCGACGATGCCACCTTGGAACAGTTGGTGGTATTGTCTAACCTGGAAAGCATCAATGCAGTCCTGATTCGACAAGGATTAGGGTCAGCAGAACGCTTGTCCCAACTCAATCAAATTGCCATTACCCAAATGACTTCTTTAGTCAACCATACCCAATTGAATAAACTGAAATAATGAATATACCAGCAGCCCCTGTACCGCCTCAACATATTGCGGCTATAATAAATACCCAACCCTATGAAGCAAATTAAATTCCTCCGTATTCGGTTTCAGCCAACCATCCAGGCGGCGGAGCTGCCCAAGTTTCGGGGAGCGGTCATACAGGCTGTTGAACAATCCCATATATTGTTCCACAACCACCAGGGCGATGCGTTTCGGTATGCGTACCCGCTCATTCAGTACCAGCGGGAGCGTGGGTATCCGGTGATTGTCTGCATCGAGGAAGGGGTAGATGAAATACATGCCTTGTTTGAACGCCGGATTGACCGCCTGCGGCTGGGCGCGCGCGCCATCGACCTCAAGGTGGACGCCATCGACCTCAAAGAATGGAGGCTGGAGGTGAGCCCGCGGTTTTTCCAGCAACACATCCGCCACTGGCTGGCGCTGAGCAGCGACAACTACACCCGTTACCAACGCCTATCGGATGAATTGGAACGCCGGGCTTTTCTGGCCAACATCCTGCGCGGCAACCTCCTCGCGATGGCCAAAGGCCTGGGCTGGTATATCGAGCAAGAAGTGCTAGTAGCGATGCACGAGATCAGCAGCCCCCGCCCGGTTTTCTACAAAGATACCCGGCTCATGGCCTTCGATGCTACCTTCTCTGCCAACATCCTGCTCCCCCCCGGTATTGGGCTGGGCAAAGGAGCGGCGAAGGGGTTTGGGGTGGTGAGGAGCGTCCTTCCTAAACCATCTGGTTACAAGCAATAGTGCACCTTCAGGAATACACATTAGATATTGGGGTGCCCAAAGACTTTAGAAGCAAAAGCCTTACTTACCAGCGAGCGATCCTTTTAAAAAAAAGGACAAATGGCAAAATCCCACACCCTCTCTATTTAATCAAAGCGAGCTACATCAGGTCGCCAAAAGCCCGTTGTAAATCGAGAATCATCTTATTGGTTAGCAACACAATTTGTTCACATTCTTCCGCACTAAATGTTATCTCGGCGTCTTCGTGAATCCATGTATTCCGTTTTTTTCGAAATACATCAAACGCCAAGAGTCGGTCATCGGGGTAATCCAACACTTGCTTCATGATAGCTAATACTTTATGGGCTGTCTGAATACCAGAGTTGCCTACTCCACGCACTACTCTTCCATTATTAACAGAATACTCTTCTACATACCTATCCAGCCATCGGATAATATATTTACTAGACCCTCTGTCCCAAAAACACCATTTAGCGGCAATAACATCCAGTATCCGGTAGTAGGATAAGAAAATAGTTACC
>Ga0172373_10002156_pt1 | contig 30670 bp, 25 predicted proteins | sample Lak10m_2_FD_114546 | JGI IMG/M metagenome (GOLD analysis project Ga0172373, IMG submission 114546) | Freshwater microbial communities from Kabuno Bay, South-Kivu, Congo - kab_092012_10m | ecosystem: Environmental > Aquatic > Freshwater > Lake | place: Democratic Republic of the Congo...
ACCATGCAATTGGAAATTGACACCAAGGTTTTTCAATCGCCCGATGTGAAAGTGGTAGATTACGTCGTTTTCTCGAACAACGGTTCCACGAATTTAGAGTTGCGCAAGCCTTTCTCATTGCAATTGCTGGTGCAAAACACGGGGCAAGGTGTGGCGAAAAATGTAACGGTGCGCTTGCCTGTGCCCAACAATGTTTTTATGCAAAGTGGAGATGAATTGAATACCATTGGAACTCTCCAACCCGGTGAAACGCGAAGCGTAGAATATGAATTTATATTGAATACGAAGTTTGAAGGAAACACGCTTCCGCTGGTTGCAACGGTGCACGAGTCATACGGTAAGTATGCTCAAAATTGGAGTCAGAGTTTCATGCTGAATCAAGCGCTAGCAGCCGAGCGCATGGTCATTACCTCGCAGGAAGATAAAAAGCAAGACATTCAAATCGCCTCTTTGCGTTCAGATGTAGATAAGGACATTCCGAGCGGACTTTCATCGAATCAGAACCGCTATGCGTTAATCATAGGCAATGAAGATTATTCTTCCAAACAACCGGGATTGGAGAAAGAGGTGAACGTAGATTTCGCTGCAAACGATGCACGGGTTTTCGCGGAGTATGCTGAAAAAGTATTGGGCTATCCCAAAGAAAACATTCGCTTGTTAACCGATGCAACAAAAGGTACCATGTCTCAAGGTGTGGATTGGTTGGTGAAAAAGGCACAGGCACAAGGCGATGCTGAAATCATCTTTTATTACAGTGGTCATGGTCTTCCTGAAGAGGTAAGTAAAGAGCCGTATTTAATTCCTGTAGATGTGAGCGGAACCCAAGTTCAAAACGGACTTTCATTGATCATGGTGTATGAACTTCTTGCCCAAAGCACAGCGAAGAAATGCGTGGTGGTATTGGATGCCTGCTTCAGCGGAGGCGCGCGAAACAAAGAGTTAACCGCATTGAAAGGTGTGAAGGTAAAAGCAAGTGTAGATGAAGTGCCTGGAAATATTTTGGTTTTAGCCTCAAGCTCAGGAACAGAGAGTAGTGCTGTGTATAAAGAAAAACAGCACGGATATTTTACCTATTTCTTATTGAAAAACTTAAAAGAGAACAAAGGTCAGAACACCATTGAGAGTACCATGACCGAGGTAACGAAAAACGTGCGTTTGAAGGCGTTAGATATTTCAAAAGAACAAACCCCGCAGGCCTTGCCTGGTTCTGCGTTGGGTGAGGGTTGGAAAGTTTTGGGTTGGTAAAAAAGATAGGGGAAAAACGAACTTCGTTGATACCTCACGGAGGTTTGATTGCTTGCGATTGATTCGCAGAATTGATCACGAGGTGAGTGTTGTTTCTTACTCGAATTTAGAATATGGAATTGAAAAAATCAGTAGTTACTGAAATATTAGAGATAATCAGTGCTTCTCAAGCAAGAGCCATCCGCTCTGTTGATACCGAAAGAGTGCTTATGTATTGGCAAATAGGAAGAGTTATTTTTGAAGAGGAGCAACAGGGAAAGTCACGAGCGGAATATGGGAGTTTTTTAATTAAATCCATTTCAGCTCAATTACAACCTCAATATGGTACAGGGTTCTCTATTCGTCAGTTAGAGTTGAATAGGCAGTTTTACAGGACATTTCCAAATACGAACGCATTGCGTTCGCAATTCAGTTGGACCCATTACAGGTCCTTAATCCGAATTGAGAATGAGGATAAGAGGGATTTTTATATTGCTGAAGCCGATAAAAACAATTGGACAGCCCGTCAATTGGAAAGACAAATAAATAGTCAATTATTTGAACGTTTGTTACTGAGTAATGATGTGCAGGCTGTGTTAGCCGTTGCCAGGGAAGAGAAGCTTCCGATAGATGCGAAGGAGATTATTAAAGATCCAATGGTGCTCGAGTTTTTGGGGTTGAAGCGAGAAACAGCTTATTATGAGAGAGAGCTAGAGCAGGCTATAATTACCCATTTGCATGATTTTATTTTAGAGCTGGGTAACGGATTTACTTTCGTAGCAAGGCAAAAACGGATACATATTGAAGGGGATGAGTTTTTCATTGATTTGGTTTTCTTTAACAGACTGTTGCAGTGTTTTGTAATTATTGAAATTAAGACCACAAAGCTCACTCATCAAGATATTGGTCAGCTTCAGATGTATGTGAATTATTACAATCGTTTTGAAAAACAAGATTTTGAGAATCCGACAATTGGAATATTAATGTGCACAGACAAGAATGACGCAGTAGTAAAAATTACATTGCCAGAGGACAATACGTCAATTATAGCGAGTAAGTATCAACTTTATTTGCCAACTGAACAACAGTTAATTGAGGAAATAAAAAAAGAAATAGATAAATTGGACATTAGTTAGGTTAAATCAAATGAAAAAAGCAATTCTTCAAATCATAGTATTGGTGTTGGGTCTAACGGCTCGGGCACAGACCATCTCTAATTTTCGCTTGGAGCAGGTGGGGCAGCAGGTGCACGTTTATTATTCTTTAACAAGCAGTTCAGCTTGCGAGGTGCAATTGATGGTGAGTACAGACAATGGTAAAACCTGGAGCGGTCCGTTAACACAGGTATCTGGCGATGTAGGAAAGAACATCAGTGCCGGTGACAAGCAAATCACATGGAATGTCTTGGAAGAGCGAGACCAATTGGTGGGAGACCAAATCCGGTTTAAAGTTGTAGCCAACGGTAAAAAATCATTTGAGCCAGAAATGGTTTTTGTGGAAGGGGGTACCTTTCAAATGGGAAGCTCATCGGGAGACTCAGATGAACGGCCGGTTCACACCGTAACATTGAGTTCCTTCAGTATTGGAAAATACGAAGTCACGCAAGCGCAATGGAAAGCAGTCATGGGCAACAATCCGAGCAATTTTACAGGTTGTGACAATTGTCCGGTTGAGCAAGTGAGTTGGAACGATGTGCAAGATTTTATTCGAAAGCTGAATGCCCAAACGGGCAAGAACTACCGCTTGCCAACAGAAGCGGAATGGGAGTTTGCCGCCAAAGGTGGCAAGCAAAGTAGGGGGTATACCTACAGCGGCTCAAACAATGTGGGTTCTGTGGCTTGGTATTATGATAACAGTGAAAGTAAAACGCATCCAGTAGGAGGCAAGCAAGGCAATGAATTGGGAATTTATGACATGAGTGGAAACGTTTGGGAGTGGTGTTCTGATTGGTACGGCAATTACAATAGCTACAATGAAACCAATCCAACGGGTGCATCATCGGGTCAGTACCGTGTGCTTCGCGGTGGCAGTTGGATCAACAATGCGAACAACTGTCGCACTGCGAATCGGTATAGGAACTTTCCAGACTACGGGTTCAACTTCATCGGGTTCCGGCTTGTTTTGCCCGCAGTTCGTTGAAGCAAGAACAGGCAAGCTCGAGCCCCGAGGAAGCGGAGCACGAGGGGTGAGACAGTTCACTTAATCAAGAAGCAAAGCATATTTGACTTTACTGAAAAACATGCGAGATCAGAAAAGTCATTTCTAATCTGGATGTATGTTTTGAAGCATGCATCTTGGAGAAATCCAAATGATATTTTTCAAACATTCGCTTCTGCAGATTTAATTGGACGCGGTAGTAATCGAATTGTATTTAATGTTGGTGGAAATGAATTTCGATTAATATGTAAATATCAGATTACCCCCAATGCATTTAGACTTTATGTAAAATGGATTGGAACCCATGCAGAATATACGAAGTTGTGTCAAGAGAATAAACAATACACCATAGATAATTTTTGATCATGAAGTATACTGTGATTAAATCAAAAAGTCAGTACCAAGACTACTGCAATGCACTAGAACAGCTGGGCGAAATAAAAAGACCTGCAAAGACGGTGCAAGATGAAATGGAATTGCTACAACTATTGATTGATGCCTATGATGAGGCTCAATGGAAAATAAAAAAAATACCCGCTCATGTATTTCTGAAGTCGCTCATGAATGAACATCAAATGCGAGGTGTAACTCTAGCCAATTTACTCAACGTTAGTCCAAGTCTAGTGAGCGATATGCTTCACGGAAAAAAAGCATTTTCAAAAAATTCCATTCGAATACTCGCAGAGTACTTCAAGGTAAGTCAGGAAGCCTTCAATAGCGTTTCAAAAACATCTAAGGTGTAAGATTGAAATTGACACTACTCAACCACAATCTCGTCACAAAACAACCAACTGGGTTCGCCCACGGCGTCATGCCACTCCGGACATTTGCCAATGCTCTGTGCTTGAATTTTAACATAACGCGCCGCAAAAACTTGTCCTATTCCACCGCCCACATGCACCAAGAGCTCACCACTTTTGTCTGCTGAAATTTCAGCCTTCCAATCGCCAAAAACACTCCATTTTTTTCCATCTAGACTAACCCAACACCGAACGGTCTCTGGTCTGAAAATCCATGCATTGGCATAGTGAAACCAATTGGTAGATATGTGCTCAATCTGACGCACTTCCTCTAAATCAATGACCATTTCCATGTCTTGACCCTGCACCGCCTGCCAAATGCCATCTCGGAAATTCAATGTGCCCAAGCGACCATCTACCAAAGCATTCACGCCGCCACCTGTATAGTACACACTGGGTGTATAATTCAAAGTCAACGGTCTTCCCGTAGCATAATTCGAACTGAACACGCGCTCCTCTTCAAAAATTTCACCATCGCTCCCCAATTTGTATATGAATCGAATGGGTTGCATGCCTTCAACAAGCAAGGTGTCTTCCCATTTCATTGCTGATTCCATACTTGGTGTTCTGTAATTGACACGCACATCTGAACTGTATGTGAGCACACGAACTGCCACTTGGTGGTCTTTGTTTACCTCACTGCGAATGCTAATTGGTGTGTCTGGAAAACCATATTTGATATGCATGTTCTGTAAGGCGGTATATTGCTGTTTTACCTTCCCATAAAACAATTCATAATTTCGAATTTTCGGAGCATTCCACAATACTTCGCTTAACGCCAACATTCTTGGAAAAACTTTCGTGTCTACTACCTCTTGCGGTGCATGCTCGGTCCACATGTTCACCTCTGCACCCAAGATGTATTTCGCTTCTTCAGCGCTACAAGTTGCAGGAACCGGATTAAATGAATACACTTTTTCTAAGTTTATACTCGACAACGGATAATCGATATAACAATGTGAAGTGGGACTCATAATGACTCCGTGCTTCAACTTCGCGGCAGCTATTCCCCCCTCCATGCCACGCCAACTTTGTATCAGTGCGTCGGCCGGAATTCCACCTTCTAAAATTTCGTCCCAACCAATAATTTGTTTTCCTTTTCCAGATAAATACTTCGCAATTTCTTCAATGAACCACGTTTGCAATTCTGCTTCAGATTTTAGATTGTGATCATGCATGCGCTTTTGACATTTATCGCAATTTTCCCAACGGAACTTCGGAGCTTCATCGCCACCAATGTGAATGTATTTCCCTGGGAAAAGCATGCAAACTTCATCCATTACATGCTGAATGAATTTCATGGTGTTGTCATTTCCCGCGCAATAAATGTCTTTGAAAACACCCCACTCGGTCTCAACGGAAATGTTCTTGTCTAAACACCCCAACCAGGGATACGAAGCAAGCGCTGCAACACTGTGACCTGGCAATTCAATTTCAGGAATGATGGTCACATGCCTGGCCTCAGCGTAAGCAACAATGTCTTTGATTTCCTCTTGTGTATAAAAGCCTCCGTATTTATTCAATTGGTGGTCATAACGCCACGCTCCAATCTCAGTGAGCTTCGGATATTTTTTAATTTCAATGCGCCATCCTTGGTCTTCTGTTAAATGCCAATGCAAGACATTCATTTTGTAATAGGCCAATGCGTCAATGTACTTTTTAACCGTTGCAACATCCATGAAATGTCTTCCACAGTCGAGAAGTAAGCCACGATGTGGGAAAACCGGTGCGTCTTGTACGGTGACCATGGGAATCATAGTCTTTGTTTTATTTTGTTGGAACGAAGCCCAAAGCAGTTGCTTCAATGTTTGAATTCCGTAGGCCATTCCCTCAGCTCCGTTGCTTTCAATCTTCACGCCGCGCGATGAAATACGCAAGAGGTATCCGCCGGGTTTGAATTCTGTTTTCGCAGCATTGAATTCAATGGCAATGGTTTCATTTAGACCTTGGCAGGTTGCAGGACAATTGGCAGTAAACCAATCTTTGAATAGCGCAGTTTCAATTTCACAATTTCCAATGACCTTGATTTGGTCAGCGCTCAATTTTGCTTCTGTTAAATAAGATTGTCCGTCCCACACAGCATTCGATGGTGTGGGTAAAATCACATCCAACGCAGACTGCGCCTTGGCTTGTGAAATGGAAAGGAAAAATAAAATGAGAAGAAAGTAGAAATGTAATTTCATGTGGTTTCGAAATGGGTGTGGGCTTGAACAACCACTTTCATTGCGGCTGTTTCTGTTCGCAGTCGGTTGTCTCCTAATGTTAGTGCCAATCCGTTCTTTGAAAATTCAATTTCTTCAGGTGCAAAATCACCTTCGGGACCAATAAAAAGAGACAGCTGATTTTCTTTTTTTGCTATCTGAGCAAGTTTAAATTTTTCTCCGCTAGCGCAATGGGCGAGGCACTTCATGCCCGGGGCTTCATTCCAAGCTTGAATGAATGGAACATCGAAATGAAAAGCAGGTAAGTGAAATTGCACACTCTGTTTCATTGCTGCAACTGCAACTCGAAGAATGCGTTCGGGTTTTAAATGAATTCGCTCTGAATTTTTGCATTGAATGAAATGAATGGAACGAATACCCATCTCTACCACTTTTTCCACCAGCCATTCAGTGCGGTCACTGTTTTTCGTTGGTGCAACGAACAAATGTATTTCAGGGTTGGTATTGGCTATACTTTCTTTGTCTAATGTTCGCACCACACATTGCTTGTCAATTTTTTCCAATTCAATTGTGGCTCGTGTCCCTTTTCCATCCGTAACAAAAAAAGTTTGCCCCGCATGCATGCGCAAAACCTTGATGTGTCTGCTCTCATCTTCATTCAGCTTCCACGTTTGATCTGGAATTTCGTCTTGGAAAAATAACATGGTCACAAATTAAGAAGGTTGACGCTGGAATGTGCTAATTTTGTGTCGCAAATTTACGTTATGCCGAAAATTTCTCAAAAAGCAGTGGCCATGCCACCTTCACCAATTCGCAAATTGGTTCCATACTCGGAAGCAGCCAAAGCTGCAGGTAAGAAAGTGTATCACTTGAACATAGGTCAGCCAGACATTGAAACGCCAGAAGTGGTGCGCAATGAAATGAAGGCCATTGATGTGAAGGTGATTGAATACAGCAACTCAGATGGAATTGCTTCCTACAAGAAAGGCCTTGCCGGTTACTACCAATCGAAAGGAATTCAAATTGATGCAAGCAATCTCATGGTCACCACCGGGGGATCGGAAGCTCTGATTTTTGCTTTTATGACTTGTCTCAATCCGGGCGATGAGGTGATTATTCCCGAGCCGTTTTATGCAAACTACAATGGTTTTGCGGTAATGGCAGGTGTGAAAGTTGTTCCTGTTCAATCATTCATAGAAACCGGATTTGCATTGCCTCCGATTTCATCTTTTGAAGAGAAAATTACAGATAAGACGAAGGCGATATTGATTTGTAATCCTGGAAATCCTACCGGATATCTCTACTCGAAAGAAGAATTAGAACAGCTACGCGATTTGGTTTTGAAGCATGATTTATTCCTTTTCGCAGATGAGGTATACCGCGAGTTTATGTATGATGGAGCAGTACCCCATAGTGTTTTGAATTTGGCAGGTTTAGAGAATCATGCGGTGATGATAGACAGTGTGAGTAAGCGCTATAGCATGTGCGGAGCGCGCATTGGAGCCTTGGTAACCCGCAATACTGAGGTGATGGGAATGGCAATGAAATTCGCGCAAGCAAGATTGTCTCCACCAACCTTCGGTCAAATTGCATCTGAAGCTGCATTGGAAACGCCACAATCTTATTTTGACGGAGTAGTGGCTGAGTATGTTAAACGAAGAGACATTTTGGTTGATGGATTAAACGCCATTGAAGGTGTTATTTGCCCGAAGCCGAAGGGAGCTTTCTATTGCATTGCAAAATTGCCTATTGATAATTCAGATAAGTTCTGTCAGTGGATGCTGGAAGAATTTTCATTTGAAAATCAAACGGTCATGATGGCTCCAGCAACAGGATTTTATGCAACTCCGGGAGCTGGTGTGAATGAAGTGCGTTTGGCCTATGTTCTCAATGAGGAGTCTCTGCGAAATGCCGTTCGTTGTTTGGAAATAGCTTTGCAAGAGTATCCGGGTAAGTTGATCTAATTTTTTAGAAATGCTTTTGAGCGTGTTGCATTTGAATTAATTTCGGAAAAAATCAAAACTAAAATGAAAAAGATTTATTTGTTTTTAGCCATTGCCGGTTTGGCATTTCTTGCGTCGTGCACGGGTGAGTCTGCCGGTGATGTGAACCAAGATAAAATCTATACAGAGTATGAACAGTTTTATGATTCCAATACGGGCGTAACTACTGTCATTGCTCGTTTCCGATTTGGTGGTCCATTGGGAACTTTATTGGAACTTGACTCAACAGATAATGTAACATTCAATGGTGAAGACCTTCCGTACAGCATTTGGTGGGGTGCTCACGTAAAGCAATATGTGGGTAACATTGCACCGGGCACGTTTGTCTACACCAATTTAGACGGAAATGTTTTTACCAATACAGTTCCTGCATTTGAAAGCATTGATTTTCCATCTGACTTTACCCAATTAAGCCGCTCTGCAGCTTACAATTTTGTTTGGACCGGAACTCCATTGAGCCAAAATCAAGAGGTTGGAATTTTTGTTGGAACGTGGTCTTGGGGCGATGATACTTGGAATTACACAACTGGAGTAGGAGCTACCAATATGGTTTTTGGTACCAACTCTTTGGCCAATCTAACTTTAGGAACTTCTACTGTTTATTTGGATCGTGCTACGCGCTTGTTGAATATTCAAGGAACTTCGAAGGGTGGAGTGATTCGAGGAAAGTACCGTGCACCCAATCGCAACATTACAGTTGTTCAATAAAAATGAATGATACAGAGAAAAAGGTGTTCAGGTTGAACACCTTTTTTTTTAAAGCACTCGAAAAGCAGTTCTTCTATTTTTGGCTTTGTTTACCGAATTGTCATTCGGTGCAATGGGTTTCGTCTCCCCAAATCCTTCATATTCTAATCGTTCAGCGGAAATACCTTTGCTTTCTAAATAGGTCTTTACACTTGCAGCTCTGTTTTTCGATAAGGTTAAATTTTTATCCTCATCGCCATCGCTGTCTGTGTGTCCTTCAATACGAATGCGAAGTTGCGTATTTCGCGTTAGCAAGTCAACCAATTTGTTCAACTCAACGTATGATTGTGGTTCAAGAGCAAAACTGTTGCTTGCGAAAAAGATGTTTTCTAAAATGATTTCTGCTCCTGCTTCCATTTTGCTCAAGGGAGCATCTTTGCGAAAGGGTTCTTGACTGGTGTAATTCTTCAATGAGAAATTAGAAGAATAAAAGAGGTAATTGGGATTAGATACATTCAATGCGTAATCTTCACCGGTTGGCAGGCACACAAGGAAATATCCGTTTCTACTTTTGTTTGAAACGGCATCGGCAACAAGTTCACCTGTATTGAGATTGGTTAACTGAAGACTTGCTTGCAATGGTGCATTGGTCTTACTGTCGTAGACGTATCCTTCCACATAGGTTACAAATCGCGGCCTGTTCATGTCAGTTAACTCAAAAGCATAGAGATCCAATCCACCGAATCCACCTTCACGGTCAGAAGCAATGAGCGCTATTTTTCCATCGGTGGTTACCTGTATGGAATTTTCATCGCCGTGCGTGTTGATAGGATAACCAAGATTTCGTGGAGTACCCCAATTGCCATCGGCATTCAAGGTGCTCACAAAAATGTCTAATCCGCCCATTCCCGGATGTCCATTCGAAGAAAAATAAAGGGTTTTGCCATCGGGATGAATGAAGACACTTTCCTCTCTTCCTTTGGTGTTTACTTTTCCAGGAATTTTTTTTGGTGCGCTCCATTCGCCATATCTGTTGATTTGACTGTAATAAATATCTTGGTTTTCAATGGTATTTCCATTTACTTTTTTTCCTCTTACGAAATAAATGGTAGAGCCATCGGCGGTCATGCTGGGTTGTGACTCCCAGATGCCGCTGTTTATGGTGCCTCCCATATTTTCTGGTTGGCTCCATCCTTGAGCCGTTTTCATTGAGAAGAATAAATCACAGCTTCCAATCCCGGTTCGGTTAGGTCCCCAATCTCCGAATAATTCACAAGCCGTGAAAACAATGGTTTGTCCATCGGCAGAAAGCGTTGGAGCTCCTTCATTGAGAAGGGTATTGATTTCTGCTACCGGTCTTGCTTGTTCCCAGTTGGTCATGACTGCAGTATTTTCCTTTCGACCTGTAATGAAAAAATCTTCTTGTTTTCCTTTGAATGCATCGGGTGTTGGAACCAATCGGGTATACAAAAGTGTTTTGCCATCGGCAGAGATGGCGGGGTAATATTCGTCATTTTTTGTGTTCACTTTTTCTCCCAAATTCACGGGGTTGAAAGGAACCGGATACTTCATGGATTCTTGAGCGAAATAGGCGCTTTCTAAAATTAAGGTAGCTCTTTCATGCACTTGAGGATTGCTCTTGGGTGCGCGTATGTATTTCGTAATGGACTCTTCGGCTTTTTTATAATTTCCCACACCGAAGTAGCATTCTCCCAACATGAAATATCCCATGGGGAAAATGCCTTCATTCAAAGCAATACCTTTTTCAAGTGGGGCAATGGCTTCTTGCATTTGACCTTGCTCTGCATATACCTGAGCGAGAAGGTAAAAGGCCTCAGCAAAGTCTTTGTTTTCATTGCATATTTCATTGAGTATGACCGTGCAAATGCTATAATTGTATTGTTGGTAGGCTGCAAGGGCCTCTTCATATTTTTTAATTGCTCGCTTATCCTTAATTGTATACGTTTTGTTGGGCTGCGCGAAAGCCAAGCTGGAGGTCGCTAAAAGGACCAAGATGAAGAGAGTGCGTAGGTTCATGTTTCGAAGTTCTTTCAACATTCTTACCAAACGCAACAAGTTCGAATTAATTTTGAACAATGCGTATTGTTTTACTTTCCGACACCCATGCATACATGGACGAAAAAATACTGCGTTGGTGCGCACAGGCCGATGAAATTTGGCATGCTGGAGATATAGGTAGTGAAGGCGTTTTAGATGATCTTGAGGCTTTGGGCAAAACAACCCGCGTTGTTTTTGGAAATATTGATTCAGCAGAGATTCGCCAAAGGACGCATGAGGATCTCTTTTTTGAAGTGAATGGTCTGCGTATTTTTATGACACACATTGGAGGCAGACCGAATGCATATCCGTCTCGGATTTCAAAACGCATTCTAGAAGAAAAGACAGGTCTTTTCGTTTGTGGTCATTCGCACATTTGTTTAGCAGGAAGAAATGATAAAATTGGAAATCTTCATTTAAATCCAGGTGCCGCAGGTGTTCACGGGTTTCATAAAACCCGAACACTTATGACCTTTGATATTCTTTCAGGTAAAGTAACCAATTTGCAAGTGGTTGAATTGGGGCCTCGCGCTACTTCGCTACCTTGAAAACGAAAACATCTTCGTTGGGTCTTTTCATGAAGTATTGTTCGCGAGCAATTTTTTCAAGCGTGTAACCTTTGGCTTTTACGCCCTCCAATTCAGACTTCACATATTTGTTTTCTTCTTCAATGCGCTCTGCTTGATCGCGAAGTTTGTGAAGTTCCCAGCGCGATGAAATAATAAATGGAATGTCAATGCTATTCAAGAACAGATTGTACAAAACAAATAACGCCAAGGTGAGCGTGTATTTGTTAGCGAAAAAATTCAAGAATCGTTTCATTCGAAACAAATTTCACCCGTTGCCACTGAAATATTCACCTGAATTCAAAACTTTTCACACATGGCATTGTTATTTTTGACAACATGCATCATTTTTCGGAGCAGCTCATTGCTGATTTAGAGTTCACAGAGATTCGTGAGAGGTTAATGAACTTCGCGCAGCAACCGCATGCGAAATTTGGTTTTGAAAAATTAGAGCCCATTCGCAACAATGAAAAATGGCGTTGGACTTTAAATATTACTCAAGAGTTGGTGCAAGTGAGTGCAGGCGATTTTGCATTTCCAGCCTTGCAATTTGTAGATTTTGAATCGGACTTGAAACTCTTGCGCATTCGAGATGCCGTTCTTCCTGAAGAGGGATTCATGCGCATTTTGCAGGCATGTCAGGTCATTGCCTCTCTGAAGCAATTGCCAAATGAAATGATTTCGGCGTATTCGAATTTGTTTGGATTAATACAGTCTTGTAAGTATTCCGATGCGATTGAAAAATCGATACTGCAAATTTTCGATGCAAAGTGGAAGGTGAAAGACGATGCGTCTCCGGAATTGGCGAGTATTCGTCATGAAATTGCATTGGTTCGAAGGGAAATTGCGAAGAATTTCCAACGTGTCATGAAAGACTTGCAGTCAAAAGGATTTTTGGGCGACACGGGAGAATCATACCTGCATGACCGAAGGGTTTTGTCTGTTTTAAGTATGTATAAGCGAAAGGTTGCAGGAAACGTTCTTGGAACCAGCAAAACGGGTGCTCTGACATACATTGAGCCCCAAGCTAATTTGCTGTTGAATTCACAATTGGAGATGTTTTTTGGGGACGAGCGTGATGAAATTCGAAAAATCTTGCAACGTTTAACGCGTTATTTATCGAATCATCAAGACGAGTTAAATTCAATTTTGAAAACGCTGCGCATTTTTGATGAATTGCAAGCGAGAATGCGGCTTGCGCAATTGTTAGATGCACAACTTCCCAAGGAGACGGAAGAAGTTGAGATTCATTTGGAAAAGGCGTATCATCCGTTACTGTTTCTAAAAAACAAAGAGCGCAACATGCCCACCATTCCGCAGACGGTAACCTTAAATGCAGAGCAGCGCATGTTGGTCATAAGCGGACCCAACGCAGGCGGAAAGAGTATTACGCTGAAAACGGTGGGGTTAATTCAACTCATGTGGGAGTGTGCATTGCTGGTGCCTGTTGCAGAGTCGAGTAAAATGAGTCGTTTTCATTCTGTATTAACAGATATTGGAGATCATCAAAGTATAGAGAATCAGTTGAGCACATATTCGTATCGACTGAAACGAATGAAGTTCTTTCTTGAACATGCCAATCGAAGAACGCTTGTTTTGTTAGATGAATTTGGAACCGGATCGGACCCTGAATTGGGAGGGGCATTGGCAGAGGTTTTTTTCGAGGAATTATATGGAAAAAAGACCTTTGGGGTGATTACAACGCATTTTTCTCCAATAAAAGTAAAAGCTTCGCAGTTGAGAAATGCAGTAAACGGATGCATGCTTTTTGACACGCTCACGTTGGCGCCAACGTATCAATTGAGTATGGGCGAGCCGGGATCTTCCTTCACCTTTGAAGTGGCCAAAATGAATGGAATATCAGAAGATTTATTGAATAGAGCAAGGAAAAAAGTTGATGGAAAAAAAGTGAAGATGGATCAGCTCTTAAGTGATTTGCAGCGACAGAAGACAGAATTGCAATTGGCCATGAAGCTCACAGCGGAACAGCATGAGCGTGCTCGAAAAGAGGAGGAGGGCTTCAAAGGGAAATTAGAAAAGTTGGAGTTGAAATTGGAGCGTCAGCAGTTGCTGTCTGATCGAAACAATAAGTACTTGCATCTTGGGAAAAAGATGGACACGTTTGTGGGTTCATTTGTTCTTCGGTCGAAGAATAAGGAGTTGTTGGAGGAGATAAAAAAATTCATTGCAATGGAGAAAACCAACCGCATGGAATCTGCTCAAAAGAAAAAAGCCGAAACGGAAATTCGACAACGTCAAGAGAAAAAGAAGAAGTTGGTTCAAGATAGAACGTTGATGATTCAAGGTGCTACAGTTCGGTTGGAGAGAACGCGTCAGGTGGGTGAAATCATTGATGTCCTTGGAGAAACGGCTACCGTGGCATTCGGGAATTTTAAGACAAAAGTGGAGTTGAATAAACTCATTCTTATTCCCTAACTGGGAGATATTCCTTTTTTAGCTGCTTCGCGAAGCATGAAATCAAAAGCTTGTTCGAAATTGTTTTCAATAATACCATCGAGAATGGCGTCTTTGATGGCGTTTTTTATTTCGCCAACTTCCCTGCACGGTTGAAGCTTGAAAGTTGACATGATTAATTCACCACTAACAGGAGGTTGGAAATTGCGAATGCGATCTTTTTCTTCGAGTTCAACAAGTTTTTCTTTCACCCGCTCGTAGTTGGCTAAATATTTTTTGACTTTATGCTCATTTTTTGAGGTGATATCGGCCTGACAAAGTAGCATCAAGTCATCAATATCATCGCCGGCTTCAAAGAGAAGTCTTCGAATGGCAGCGTCTGAGATTTCTTCTTTAGTTAAAGCAATGGGTCTAAGGTGAAGCGCTACCATTTTCTGTACATACTTCATGGTTTGATCCAATGGTAACTTGAAGCGGGCGAATAATTTTGGAACCCACTTGGCGCCCAAATCTTCATGTCCATGAAAGGTCCAACCCAGTTGCGGTTCGAAACGTTTGGTTGCTGGTTTCGCAATGTCATGCAATACAGCAGACCACAGTAGCCAAAGGTTGTCTGTGGTTTTTCTCAGGTTGTCTATGACTTCGAGCGTATGATAAAAATTGTCTTTGTGCGCAACTCCGTTTCGTTTTTCTACCCCGTGTAATTTTACAAATTCAGGAAAGAATTGTTGAAGAAGATTCGTTTCAAAAAGCAGGTTCAGACCAACCGATGGTTTTTTGGAAAGAAGAATTTTATTGAACTCAACCATGATTCTTTCCATGCTTATGATTTCAAGTCGATGCGCCATGGCTTGAATGGCATGGAATGCATTTTCGTTCAATGTAAATTGCAATTGAGCGGCAAAACGAACAGCTCTCATCATACGCAAAGGGTCATCTGAAAACGTTGTCTCAGGGTCTAGCGGGGTGCGAATTATTTTACTATTGATGTCTTCCACACCTTGGAATGGGTCTATGAGCTGACCATAATTTTCTTTCTGGAGTGAAATTGCAAGGGCATTGATGGTGAAATCGCGCCTCCATTGGTCGTCTTCCAAAGTGCCTTTTGAAACCTCAGGCTTCCTCGAATTCGCTCGGTAAGATTCTTTTCTGGCCGATACAAATTCGACTTCAGTTTTTTTGTAGTTGAATTGGGCTGTCCCGAAATTCTTGAACAATGTCACTTTCTTCACGCCCAAATGGTGAGCTGTTTTTTGAGCAAGAATAAGGCTGTCGCCGTCTGTGACAATATCAACATCCTTGTTCATTCTTTTCATCACAAGGTCACGAACAAAACCTCCAATGACGAATGCACGGCAATTCATTTCTTCGCTTGCTTTTTGAACGGCAAAGAACAGAGAATTCTGAATGTGCTTCTGGAATGGCATAGGGTGCAAATTTAGGTTTCATTTTCGCTGTCGATACAACTAAAAGTTTGCAAATTTCGTCTTAACTTGCGAACGCTAAAAAATATATCTATGACCAAACTTTTTATGCTCATTGTTGGAGCTCTTTTAACTGTAGGACAAATTCAGGCTCAAGCAGAGCCAAAAATGGATCTCATCATCGAGGTAAATGAGAATACCTTTAAGACTTACAAAGATGGTTTTTGTCAAGTAGCTTTCGAACTCAGTCCTTCAGCTGATTTAGTTGGATTGAAAAAGATGGTGGCTGAGAATCCGCAGTATTTTCAAATTAAAACACAAGGCTATAACGTTACTCTTGGATTTTCAGATAAATTGCCTTGGGCCATTTGGAGAAAGGTGTTTGTTCAAGCAGATATTCATGTGATCCAAGTTATTCAGAGCAACCAATCTCATATTGTAGATGAAGACGGGTTCATGAGCATGTTTGGTTTTGAGAACATTAAGAAATAAATCAATGAAAGTAATATTAAAAATAGCCGTTTCGGTATTTTTCTTCTGGCTAGTCTCTAGTGCATCGGCACAAATTATCACTTGTCCTACGGCAAGTGATAGGCAATTAACGGCCTACACCAATGGGCAACAAAATGACTCCATATTTTTCATTTGTGGTATCAATCCCATTGTAGCAACAACTGACTTAATTGCCGTTGCCCCTGCGGGAAGCATTGGTCCGTACAATATCATTTGGCAACAATTTGTGCCTGCCACAAACTCGTGGACCAACTTACTTACGTTGAATACCATTACGCTTCCCAATACATTGACCGGCGTTGGAGCAGGAGGTTATAGAGCCATTGTACAAGATGCATTTGGTCAGGTAATCGAAGTAGACGTTGCTTGGGTTTGTGAAATCAATGCCTTGCCTTCGGTGAGTATCAACAACATTAACCCGGGGTGTGGCGCCTTTATGATTTTGAGTGGAAATGTAAACATGGGTAATATTACAGGTTACTATAATCCGCCTGCAGACATTGCCACACCATTGATAGTAAATGCGAATACCGATTTTACTGTTTGTTTCAACGGAACGCATACATACAATTCAGATATGATCTTTCAGTTGGTTGGTCCTGCCAGTTGCGGAAGTCCAGTGGTTACATTATCACCTTTTACTACCGCCCTTGGTCAACCGGTCAATTGCAATCCGAATGATAACTTCACCAATTTATGTTTCACAAACACCGGAACAACTGCAAGTTTCAATATGTGTACTGCCGGAGCAAACATGACAGGAAGCTATGGGAATTACGGTATTACTCCTGGAACCCCCATTGATTGGTCGCCTCTTTATGGATGTGATGCCACAGATGGATTCAGCCTACAGGTTCAAGATTGTTGGATTACAGATGCTGGGACGGTTTTGAATACCAGCTCACTTACCGTTGTTGGTCTAAATGACATTGGTGTGAATACCACGTTGGTGATGAATCCAGCTGCAGCATCAACTTTGATTATTGATGGAACAGGAACTGTTTATCCAACGAACTGCGCAACCACAACCATACCATTGGCTATGGCTGCGAGCGTTTTAACTCCAATCAATTTTACTGCGCAATACCAATGGACCGCGAATCCGCCTGCGAGTATCTCCAGTCCCAACGGAAGCCTTGCAGTAGGTGGACCAGTGAACACGGTTGTAACACCAGCGCCTACCGTAGATACTCAGTACACACTCACATTGGTTTCTCCTCATCCGGGTAATCCTTGCGGAGGAACCTTTACAGCAACGGCTTTGTATGATTACATTGGGGGATCAACTCCAATTGTAAACCTTCCAAATACCATGTGCATTGGTGCACCAGCGTTTAATTTAACTACTACACCAACAGCGGGTACGTGGACCGGAACGGGAGTTACTGGCCCATCTGCAGGGGTGTATCAATACAACCCAGGTTTGGCAGGAAGTACAGCGGGAATTGGAGTTCCTATCAATGTCACATTTACTCCTCCAGCAGCGAGTTGCTACACGCCGTTAACAACTACGGTAACCATAACAGCAGGTAATACTCCAGCCCCAACACTTAGTGCCCCAAGTACACTCACCTGCGAAAACAGCGCACCGTTTAATTTAACTTCTACCATTACTGGAGGTCTTTGGTCAGGTACTGGAATTACGTCAGGATTTGGGGGAACCTTTAATCCAACAACTGCCGGCGTAGGTACGTGGACAATCACCTATACACCGCCAGCCGCAAGTTGTGCTCCAGCGAATACCATTCAAATAACGGTGCAGTCAGCATCTGGAGCTACCTTAACTGATCCCGGACAATTGTGCGTTACTGCAGCTCCTGTTGCATTGTCGGCTTCCGTAAGTGGCGGAACATGGGCAGGTACTGGAATTACTGACGCTGCAACAGGGTCTTTCAATCCAAATATTGCGGGAGCAGGAACTTGGCCAATAACCTACACCACAGGTGGTCCATGTCCAGTGACTTCAACCCAAAACATTCAAGTTGTTTCTGGTTTGGCGAGCAGTATTACTGCTCCTCCTACTGAAATTTGTTCCAACGCAACTCCTGTTGACTTGAATGCAAGTGTCAACGGAGGAACGTGGTCAGGTTCAGGAATTACGAATAGCTCAACCGGTTTGTTTGATCCATCGGCAGCAACAGCTGGTCCGCAAACAATTACATTTACACCGAATCCGGGTCAGTGTTACTTACCTGCAACTGCTACCATTCTTGTGGTTCAAAATCCGAATATCGCAATTTCAAATCCCGGAGATTTGTGTGTGTCGGGAAGTGCAGTAACTTTATCTACGCCAACCGCTGGTGGATCGTGGAGCGGAACGGGTATTACCAACGAAACTACTGGTGACTTCAATCCAAACACAGCAGGTATTGGAACTTGGCCTGTTACGTATACCACTACTGGAGTATGCGCCAATTCTTCGTCTTTCAACGTAAATGTAGTTGGACCACAAACGGTTGATTTGACATTTCCTGCTCAAATTTGTGAGTCAGCAGGTACAATTGCATTAACAGCAAATGTTGCAGGAGGAACATGGAGCGGTACAGGCGTTACTGGTACTTCATTTGATCCTACCGTTGGCGGTGTGGCTGGAAGCCCTTATACCATCACATACCTTTTAAATGATGTATGCGCCACTTCAACTTCAGAGCAATTGGAAGTGGTTACACAACCTGTGGTTACAATTACAGATTTAGCAGGTCCTGTTTGTTCGAATAGTGCAAGTATTACACTGAATGCGTCAATAGCAGGTGGAACATGGACCGGAACTGGAATCACCAATGCCACAACGGGTGCTTTCTCACCAGCCTTGGCAACCAACGGTAACAACACCATTACGTATTCGATAACCGGATTGTGTGCTACCTCTGATCAGTCTACAATTAACGTGGTCACTGCACCTAACGTTTCAATTTCAAGCATTACTCCGTTTTGTGTGAACTCGCTGAATACAACGTTGAACGCGTCTCCTGCAGGCGGTACTTGGAGCGGAAACGGTGTATTAGACCCTGCTACTGGATCATTTAGTCCGAGCACTGCAGGTGTTGGAACACCAACAATTACCTACACCTATACTTCAGGTCCATGTACTGTTTCAGCTAACTCAACGGTAACCATCAATGGTCTTCCTAATGTAAGTGCCGGTGCAGACGTTGCTGTTTGCGCGGGATCTTCAATTGGTTTGCAAGCCTCCGGTGCAAATACGTATCAATGGAGTATTGGCGGTGGGGCGGCAACAGGCTTATCTAACTCTTCTATTTCGAATCCTCAAGCATCACCTGCAAACACCACTACGTATACCGTTCTTGGTGTTGACGGAAATGGATGTACGAATACAGATAACGTTCAAGTAACAGTGAACAATTTACCAAACGTTTCTGCTGGCGCAGACGCAAGCATTTGTCCAGGAATAGGAACAGGCTTGGCTGCTTCAGGAGCTACCTCATACTCTTGGACTCCGGCTGCTGGATTAAGCAATGCAGCAATAGCAGGTCCAACAGCGAATCCAAGTGCAACCACAACGTATACAGTAACGGGCACGGATGCCAATGGCTGTGTTGATACAGACCAAGTGATTGTGACTGTATTCCCTCAACCAAGTGTAAATGCAACATCGAACTCTCCCATCTTAGAATGCGGAACTGTTACGTTAAATGTCACGGGGTTAAACACGGTTCAATGGTCAACGCAGCCTGCTGGAAACGGAACAATTACCAATGCTGCTGCGACCAATACAACTGCGAATCCATCGGGTACCGGATCTGTAACGTATGTGGTAGCTGGAACAGATGCTAACGGATGTGCAGGAACCGCTTCAACCAATGTAGTTGTGAATCCACTTACCATTTCCATTAACCCGAATGTGATTGATGATCCGAACGGATTAATTTTCAATGTTACTTCGAACGGAACAAACTTCGATTGGGACTTTGGTGATGGCGGAAGTACTTCAACACAATCCACATCTGTTCAACATCAATTTACATCACAACCCACAGGAGACTTCTTCATAGTAACTGCCGTTGTAAACAACAACGGTTGTGAGGCTGAAGATACCTTACACGTGTTTGTAGACTTTGTTCAATTGACTTTCCCGAATATTGTTGTACTTGGAGGAAACCAAGAAAATCAGGTGTTGCAATTTGTGAATCCATTTCTTTATCCAAACATCACAGCATTGCCAAGTATCATCAACTTCAAAGCTGAAATTTTCAATCGATGGGGTGGTAAAGTAGGAGAGGTGACGGATCCAACGGGTACTTGGGATCCAAGCCAAGTGGAGCCAGGGGCGTATTTCTACGTTGTAAGTTATGAGAAGCGTTCTGGAGGTTCAACAACCAAAGCCTTCAGCTTCGAACAAACGTTAGAAATTATTAAGAAATAATCGTCTAAACAGTATATTTGAAAAGGCCCGAAAGGGCCTTTTTCATTTACTCGCTCTTTTGAGTTTGTCATTGATTGCAATTCCGAGCCCCTCATGCGGAACAAGTTCACCAATGACCAAATCGCAATCACTTTCGTCCAATTCACGCATCATGGCAAATAAATTTTTTGCAGCTTCATTCAATGATTGACTCGGCGATAAGATTTTATTGAGGTGACAAGGATGCGGCTCGGAGAAACTAAGAACACCTAACTTAACTCCTTCATATTTCGAAGAAAGTTCTGAGATTTGTCCAATTTTAAATGGTTTGCTGGGAGCGTAGTGACTGGAAATTAATCCGGGTGAGGCAGGTGCTGAATTGGATTGCTCCTCGAAGGTAATGTTGCTTGAAAAAGGCGCTAACATCTCCGCTGTAATTCCACCGGCTCTTAAAATGTGAATGTTACTCTCAGTAACCCGAATTACGGTAGATTCAACACCTATCTCGGTAGCGTCACCATCCAATATGTATGGTATGTCGTGGCCAAGCTGTTTTTCTACGTGAAGCGCTGAAGTGGGACTAATGTATCCGAACGGATTCGCGCTGGGTGCGGCCAATGGAAAGGGGAGCGTATTCAAAAGCATGAGGGTAGATTCATGGTTTGGAACACGAACCCCAACTTCGGAAAGGCCAGAGGTGACAAGGTCAGGAATGTTCTTTCTCTTTGGTAGTAGAATAGTCAGTGGTCCTGGCCAGAAAGCGTCCATCAGTTTTTCAGCGAGTGGAGGAACATCTTTGACATATTTCTTTATGTCGGCTTTCTTCGCGAAGTGAACAATTAGCGGGTCGAAAAGTGGACGTTTTTTAACTTCAAAAATTTTAACAAGCACCTCTTCTTTCAACGCATTTCCTGCTAAACCATAAACGGTCTCAGTGGGAATGGCCACCAACTGATCTCGCATCAAAAAGTTTCTTGCAGTTTCAATATCACTTCCAATCATGCGACAAAATTAAGGCATAGTGGATTAACTTGATTTGGACTATATTTGCAACATGACGAAGCAGGTTACCTTAATCAGTAACAATTTGTTGAACATGATGATTCAACGACTTTGCAAGCAGTTAATAGAAAATCACAAAGACTTTACAAATTCACTACTTGTTGGCCTTCAGCCGAGGGGTACTTTTTTGTGCGAAAGAATTGTAGCTGAATTGCATGCAATGGGTGTTCAAGTGAAGCACGGTGTGGTTGATCCAACATTTTATCGAGACGATTTCAGAATTCACGAAAAGCCATTGGTGGCAAAGTCAACCTATTTGCCCGAGAATATAGACGGTATGCGCGTTGTTCTCATTGATGACGTGCTATACACGGGAAGAACCATTCGTGCGGGCATGGAGAGCTTAATGGAATATGGAAGGCCAAAGAATATTGAGTTGTTGGTTCTCATTGATAGAAAAAAGGGAAGAGAGATACCTGTTGAGGCCAATTATGTGGGAAAGGAAGTAGAGAGTCTCAAGAACGAAAGAGTGAAAGTTTTATGGAAGAACGAAGGTGCGAAAGAAGATCATGTGATTTTTTTGAACGAATAAAATGAAGTTATCTACACGACATCTCAATGCCATAGAGCCTTTGACCAAGGCTGATATTGAGCTTATTTTTTCTCAGGCAGATCAGTTCAAAGAAGTACTGAATAGACCAATCAAGAAAGTGCCTTCGCTCAGAGATGTTACCATTGCGAATTTGTTTTTTGAGAATTCAACCCGAACACGACTCAGTTTTGAATTAGCAGAGAAAAGATTAGGGGCTGATGTAGTGAATTTTTCAGCATCGAATTCCAGTGTTAAGAAGGGGGAAACCCTCATAGACACAGTAAATAACATACTGTCTATGAAGGTTGACATGGTGGTCATGCGTCACAGTGCACCTGGGGCTTGCGATTTCATTGCGCAAAGAACAAATGCTGTGGTAGTTAATGCCGGAGATGGCACGCATGAGCATCCTACTCAAGGGTTGTTGGATGCGTATTCCATTCGAGAGAAATTGGGGCAGGTGAAAGGAAAACGTGTAGTCATAGTGGGTGATATTACGCATAGTAGGGTTGGCTTAAGCAACATTTACTGTTTGCAAAAATTAGGAGCAGAGGTGATGGTTTGTGGGCCAACAACATTAATTCCCAAGTACATTCATGAGCTGGGTGTTCAGGTTGAGCACAATTTGGAAAAAGCATTGGAATGGTGCGATGTTGCCAACATGTTACGCATACAGTTGGAAAGACAAGACACGAGTGTGCCTTATTTTCCGAGTCTAAGAGAGTATTCTGCCATGTTTGGATTGACTCAGGATCGATTGAATGCATTGTCTAAAGACATTGTAGTTATGCATCCAGGTCCAATCAATAGAGGAGTGGAAATTACTTCAGAGGTGGCCGATGGTTCGAATAGTATTATTTTGAATCAGGTTGAAAATGGAGTTGCCATTCGCATGGCGGCATTGTTTATTTTGTCACAGGGGCTGACAAGGAAATAATGGGCATGTTTAATGAATCATCTGTTTTATTATCTTTGGTCAAATAAATCCAATTATGAATTTCGTTGTAGAGCAAAAGGAAAAGGTAGTTTGTATAGCAAGTCAAATAGAAAAACTAGATGCCATTTTTGCACCTGAGTTGAAATCTGAGCTTGTGCTACAAAACCACAGTGGTCAAAGAAATCAAATAGTTGACCTTTCTAAAACGAAATACATTGACTCATCTGGACTTTCAGCATTGCTTGTGGGCCAACGTCTTTGTAGAGATGCGAATGGCACCTTTGTAATTTGCGGGCTGCAAGATACCGTGAGAAAATTAATTACCATTTCTCAATTGGATTCTGTATTTAAAATTACACCTACGCTCAATGAAGCCATTGATTTGGTTTACATGGAAGAGCTTGAACGTGAAATCTAACCCTTATGAATAAACAATTACTTTCTTTTTTTGCTTTTGTAGCGCTTTCAATCAGCGCAGCAGCACAATGTAACCCAGCAAACCATGTGTGGACATCGAATTTCGGTGTGAGTCCAGATCCAACAGTAGGTGAGAATTTTCAAGCTGGAACAATTGGAGTTCCTTATTCTGATGTAGTATACGTTAAAACACCAACCACAGCTGCGGATATTGATCCAACGTTACCGGCTTTCGTAGTTATTGACTCCATTCACTTGGATGCTATTTTTTATGGCCTTGTTACTGATGTTGATACAACTTGGGCAGATCTTTCTGGTGTTGGTTTAAATGTTACTTGTAATAACTTGGGAGATTCACCAGATCCATGTATGTTCTTGTCTGGCAATGCATATTGCGGAGATGTAGCGGGTACACCAACAGTTACAGGTTCTTACCCGGTGAAAATTGTTGTTACAGCTTATTTGAATTTCTTCGGACCACAGGCTGTTCCCTATGAATTCACAGGTTATACCTTGAATATCAATCCAGCAAACGTTGAGGAGTTGAACTGGGAAAATTTCATTACCCTAGCTCCAAACCCTGCATCGAACTATAGTTTAATTTCTTTCCCTGTGAATGCAAATGGAAATGTAACTTTAGATGTATACAACACCATGGGACAACGTGTATCAAGTGAAGTTGTAACGGCTACTGTAGGAATGAATAGCTTCCGTGTGAACACGGCGGATTTAAGTAACGGTCAGTACATTGTTCGCTTACAATCTGCGAATGGTGTAGCTGAAGTTGCTCTTCAAGTTCAACACTAAGAAATATTTCCGATATTTGAACCGTCTCCATTTTGGAGGCGGTTTTTTTTTCATGCAATTTCAAGTACACATACTCGGCTGTGGCGCAGCAACGCCAACCCAGCGCCATTTCCCTACTTCGCAGTTAGTAAATGTTCACGATAAATATTTTCTAATTGATTGTGGGGAAGGGACTCAAATGCAGCTTCGAAAGTACAAGTTGAAAATGCAGCGTATCCAGGCCATTTTCATTTCTCATTTGCATGGAGATCATTTTTTTGGTTTAATTGGACTACTCAGTAGTTACAATCTACTTGGAAGAACAGCTCCTTTGAAAATATATGCGCATGCAGCTTTAGAGCCCATTATTCGCATGCAATTCGAAGTAAGTGAAGCTCGGTTCGAATATGAAATTGAATTCGTTTCCACACAAACGAAAAGTATGGAATTGCTTTATGAAGACGAGACATTAAAAGTTTCGAGTTTCCCTCTCAAACACCGTGTGCCTTGTACCGGTTTTTTATTTGAAGAAAAGCCGAGGCCGTTGAATGTGATTAAAAGCGCAATACGTGAATTTGAGTTGTTGCCGAGTGAAATTTTGATGTTGAAAAAAGGTTTGGCTATTCGCAGTGGTTCAGCTGAAATATTGGCGAAGCAAGTGACCGAGCCGGCAGTGCCTGTGAGGAAATACGTGTACTGCAGCGATACCGCTTATGATGAACGAATAGTTCCTTTTATTCAAGGAGCAGATGTGCTATATCATGAGAGCACATTTTTGAATTCAGAGCAAGAAAGGGCAAAAAAAACGCAACACGCCACAGCCGAAGAAGCTGCTCGAATAGCCAAGTTAGCCAATGTGAAAAAGCTCGTTCTTGGTCATTACAGCAGTAGGTATGGAAACGAAGATCAGTTTCTTGTGGAAGCATCGCCTGTTTTTTCCAACGTTATCCTGGGGCAAGAAGGTGAGGTGATTCAACTTTAGATTGAGTGGCTTGGTGTATTTCATACACTTTCTTATCTTGCAGTCATGAACAAATCAAAACAGCCGCTTCAATTTTGGCAAATCTGGAACATGAGTTTTGGATTTTTGGGTATTCAGTTTGGATTCGCTTTGCAGGGCGGATTCATGTCACGGATTTTTCAAGCATTGGGTGCCGCAGAGAAGGATATTCCCATGTTGTGGATTGCTGCACCATTGACAGGATTGATTGTTCAGCCCATTATCGGATACATGAGCGATCGAACGTGGCATCCAAGACTAGGAAGACGAAAGCCGTATTTTTTAGTGGGTGCTATTTTGAGTTCTTTGGCATTGGTCTTTGTTCCGTATTCTTCAGCGCTGTGGATTGCTGCCGGATTTTTATGGATTATGGATGCATCAATCAACATATCCATGGAGCCCTTCAGGGCATTGGTCGCCGATAAATTACCAGAGTCTCAGCGTTCGTATGGTTTTGTTATTCAAACGTTAATCATTGGTGTAGGTACTTGGGTGGCAAGTAACTTACCGTGGTTTTTGAGTTTTTTAGGAATTTCAAACGAAGCCGGAGTTGGTCAAGTTCCACCATCGGTGAAATTGGGATTTTTTATTGGAGCTCTCATTTTTTTGGGTTCTATTTTGTGGACCATATTCACCACCAGGGAAGATGCTCCAGAGGATATGGACCAATTTATAAAAGAGAAAAATGAGTCTCGAGGTTTGTGGAATGGCGTGGTGGATATTGCCAAGAATTTTGCTCAAATGCCCGCAGTGATGTGGAAATTGGGAGTGGTTCAATTTTTCAGTTGGTTCGCATTTTTTACCATGTGGTCATTCGCAGTTCCTGCATTAACCGAGCACGTTTATCAGTCTCCAATGCCTTTAGAGACCGATGCATTATTCGCTTTGAAGAATGAACAGTACAACAATGCAGCAAATTTGGTGGGAAGTTCTATGGGTATGTATGGCTTGAGTTCTATGGCATTTGCACTTGTATTAACTTTCATTACAGCGAAACGAATTGTAAATCGAAGAATGATTCATTTCGTGTCACTCCTAGCCGGAGGAGTAGGATTTATGCTCTTGTTTGCGGCTACAAAAGAGTACGCGCAAATTTTAAACTTAAGTTTCGCACTAATTGGACTTTCATGGGGAAGTATTCTTTCAATGCCATATGCCATATTATCAAGCTCAGTTAAACCAGAAAAAATGGGTGTGTCAATGGGTATTTTCAATATGTTCATTGTAATTCCTCAAATTGTAGCAGCACTAGGCGGAATCAATTGGGCTTATAAAACGTTCTTGGGAGAGCAAATCATTTACACCATGGTACTTGCTGGAATAAGTCTGTTGCTGGGTGCAGTCACTTGTTTTTTATTGCCGAATAGAGTAAGTCAACGCTAGTTGTTTGTCCTATCTTTGTAGGCAGATTTTATGTAATGGGAGAGCTAGTTTCAACGCCTTTGCCTACGCGGTTTGGTGACTTTTTGATTAAAACATTTTTCTCTGGAAATGAAGATATTCCTCATGTGGCTCTTGTTCATCCGGAAGTCGATTTTTCAAAACCTGTTTTAGTGAGAATTCACTCTGAATGTTTGACCGGAGATGTTTTTGGTTCTCGGAAATGTGATTGTGGTGATCAGCTGCATCTTGCTTTGAATCAATGTGGCGCGGAAAAAGGGGTGCTTATTTATTTACGTCAAGAAGGAAGAGGAATTGGTTTAACCAATAAATTGAAAGCGTATCAGCTACAAGAGCAAGGCATGGATACCATAGAGGCCAATGTGGCACTGGGATTCGATGCCGATCTGAGAACATTTGAACCGGCCGTTGCAATTCTTCAGTCACTTGGTGTGGATAAAATAAAATTACTCACCAACAATCCAATTAAATTGGAAGCGTTGAAAGAGGCAGGTTTTTTGACTGTAGAGCGCGTGCCGCTCATTGGTGAAGAATTCGATTCAAATCGCAATTATTTGAATACGAAACGTGAAAAAATGGGACATCAAATTTAATATATAGCAACATGAATATTCGACTATTCATTTTTGTTCTCTTGATTTTTACGGGCTTGTTTTCTCAGGCTCAAGAGTGTGAATACACTCCTTCCAAAACCATTCAAAAAACACTGAGTAAGATCACTGATCCAAAAGGAAAATTGAAGTCGGAAGAAAAGATTGTATTACTTGAAAAGGCCTTGGCAGAAGATGAGAATTGTTTGCCATGTATGTTTCACCTGGCTTCGTTGGAATTTACCGTTGCCATGCGGTCTCAACGCCCCTCATTCACGCGAGCAATTGAACTTTCAGAAAAGGTAGTGGCTCAGTGTGAAAATTATCATTCAAAGCTGTATTACATTCTTGGAGGTGGATATTACATTGAACAAGAATACGAAAAGGCACTTGTGGCATTTGAGAAGTTCATGAATTTTCCGGAAGATGACCCGTCGAAATTCGATAAGAATTACGACGCTAAATACCAAGAAGCGAAAGAGTCTTTGGTGAATATAAAATTGTATAATGATATTTTCAACGGGAATAAAGGATTTGAGTTCAAGCCTAAAAAAGTAGAAGGTGTTTGCACTGGTGCAGACGAATATTTACCCATGATTTCTCCCGATGGTGAAATCATGTTTTACACTCGCACACGCTCTGCTCAAAGTATGGGCGATTTAACTGCAACCTTAATTGAAGAATTTTTTTGGAGTAGAAGAAAGGATATCAATGCCATTTTTGATAACGGTGAGGCATTGCCAAAGCCCTTTAACGTGAAGGGATTTGGATACGGCGGTGCAACCGTTTCAGTGGATAATAAGGAGTTAATCATCGCTCGAACGAATCCCAATAAATTAAATCCAAGAAACGTAGATTTATTTCGTTCCAAGTTTGAGCGGGTAGCTTTGGGTAATGGCAAGTACGAATATAAATGGAGTGACTGGGAAGATCTGGGAATGAATATAAATACACCAGATGGTTGGGAGGCACAGCCTACATTAAGTGGCGATGGGCAAACACTCATTTTTGTTTCAGTGCGCCCAACATGCATGAAAGATGATTCAGGAAATTATTCGCATGATTTATTTCTGAGTAAGAAAAGGCAAGATGGTACCTGGGGGCCTTGTATTCGAGTTCCGGAAACAGTGAATACCAGTGGTCAAGAGAAATCACCTTTCATACATAGCGATAGCCATTCTTTATATTTCGCTTCAGACGGGCATCCGGGAGTGGGAGGTATGGATTTATTCAAAGTTGAAATGAATGAAGATGGAACATTTTCTACGCCTCAGAATTTGGGGGTGCCAATTAACACAAAAGAAAATCAAGTAGGAATCATTGTTAGTTCAGATGGGGAATTGGCATACTACGGAAGTGAGGCACTGGTTGGACCCAAAAATTTAGATGTGTTTGAATTTCAATTACCTGTAAGACTTCGCCCTGAACGCGTAGCCATTATAAAAGGAGAGGTGAAAGAAGACAATGGATCACCTGTTTCGAATGCAACGGTAACAATTAATTATGCTCAGTCGGGAAAAGAAGATGTCATTAAAATTAACGAAGATGATGGGTCATATGCGGCGGTGGTAAGAACCAGTAAGAATGAAGATGTGGTATTAAAGGTGGAAGGAGAAAACATTGCTTTTAATGCGCAAGTCATTGCGAAAAAAGATGATCCGAATCCGGCAGATATTTTGAAACTCAATGTTGAGGCAGCGGTTGTAGCAGAGAACAAGCCCTTTGTTATTAAAGATATCTATTACACAACTGCACGAGCCGATATTAATCCTGAGAGTATGTTTATTCTCTCTGAATTTGCAGATTACTTGAAAGAACATCCCAGCTGGGTCATAGAAATTAGAGGTCACACAGATAATACCGGAGAAGACAAAACCAATGAAATTTTGTCTTTGAATAGAGCGAAAGAGGTAATGGCCTTTCTTGTTGGAAAGGGGGTTCAGGAGAATCAACTTGTAGCTGTTGGGTATGGAGAGAAAAAGCCGATTGCCACAAATGATACTGAGGCTGGCCGAGCGAAAAACAGAAGGACTGAATTTGTGATTAAGAAAATGTGATATGAGAATTGATATACTAACCATTCTTCCTCGATTACTCGATGGGCCATTTGCTGACTCCATTCTAAATCGCGCGCAAAAGAATGGATTGTGTGAAATACACATTCACAACATTCGTGATTATTCCACAGATAAACATAAGAGTGTAGACGATTATCAATTCGGAGGTGGAGCGGGAATGGTGATGCTTGTTCAGCCCATTGCAGATTGCATTTCTTCATTAACCGCAGCTCGTGAGTATGATGAAATTATTTATCTCACTCCTGATGGTGAGACCTTAAATCAGAAGGTGTGTAATGGACTTTCACTTCAAAAAAATCTGATGCTCATATGCGGACACTACAAAGGCATTGATCAACGTATTCGCGATCATTATGTGACGAAAGAAATTTCAATTGGTGATTATGTATTAAGTGGCGGTGAATTGGCTGCAGCCATTGTGGTTGATAGTGTGGTTCGATTAATACCCGGAGTGATGAACGATGAAACTTCTGCCTTGACAGATTCATTTCAAGATAATTTACTTGCACCCCCCGTGTATACGCGCCCGGCAGATTACAACGGTTGGAAAGTTCCTGAGGTTTTAACATCGGGCAATTTCAAGGCCATTGAAGAGTGGAGAATGAATGAGGCCTTTTCTAAAACAAAAACAAGACGACCTGATTTGTTAGACGAATAAAATGAGTTTTTCAACGCCCTTAGCAGAGCGCATGCGCCCATTACAATTGTCTGAATACGTTGGACAAAGTCACTTAGTTGGTGAACATGCTACCCTGCGAAAGGTAATTGAAAGTGGTCATGTGCCCTCTATGATTTTGTGGGGGCCACCAGGTGTTGGAAAAACTACCCTCGCCAATATCATTGCTAAAACGCAGGATAGACCGTTCTATGCATTATCAGCCATAAACAGCGGTGTAAAAGAAATTCGAGAGGTTTTAGAAAGCGCCGGTAAAGGAGGCTTATTTGCCAAGAGTGCAATTTTGTTTATTGATGAAATACATAGATTTTCGAAGAGTCAACAAGATGCATTGCTCGGAGCTGTGGAAAAGGGTGTTGTTACATTGATTGGCGCCACAACAGAGAATCCATCTTTTGAAGTCAATAGCGCGTTGCTGTCACGATCTCAAGTCTATACATTGAATCCATTGACTCAAGATGAATTGATAGGTTTGTTGAATGATGTTTTAACTCGCGATGAAGTATTGAAGTTGAAAAACATTCACCTGCAAGAGACGCAGGCCTTGTTAAGATACAGTGGTGGTGATGCTAGACGTTTATTGAATGTGTTGGAATTGGTTGTTGAATCTTTGAATGAAGATGAAATTGTAATTACCAATGCTGCGGTTGAGGAGGTAGTTCATACCAATACCTCGAAATATGATAAAACAGGTGAAATGCATTATGATGTTATTTCGGCTTTTATCAAAAGTGTTCGCGGATCTTCACCGCAAGCAGCCATTTACTATTTAGCTAGAATGATCAAAGGCGGTGAAGATCCGCTCTTCATTGCCCGTAG
>Ga0172373_10002157_pt1 | contig 30648 bp, 26 predicted proteins | sample Lak10m_2_FD_114546 | JGI IMG/M metagenome (GOLD analysis project Ga0172373, IMG submission 114546) | Freshwater microbial communities from Kabuno Bay, South-Kivu, Congo - kab_092012_10m | ecosystem: Environmental > Aquatic > Freshwater > Lake | place: Democratic Republic of the Congo...
GAACGCCAGCCCGTGGCGCTTCGACCTCGACTGGCGGCTCTGGCACTACGCGCGGAGCCGGGGCGTGAAGTGCGTCATCAACTGCGACGCCCACCGCCTCGACCACTTCGGCTACCTCCGCCTTGGCGCTGGCGTCGCGCGCAAGGGCTGGCTGACGAAGGCGGATGTGGTGAACACGCTGTCGCTGGTGGAACTGAGGAAGGCGCTGAAGGGGAAGCGGGCTTGAAGGTTAAGCCGAGCCTTCATTGTTGTGCGTCTGCCCGTCGAAGGACTCCGTTGTAGGAGCAATTCCAATCCCACGGGAGGTCAACTAGCCCACCCTCAGCGTAGAGATACATTTTTTTCCACCGCTTTGAGTCAGACAAAGACAGCCATCCTTCGTCTTTTCGCGATGCTCGGGCATTCCATCTGATTTCTCCGTCTGTAGCGTGAACATGAAGCGCAATCGGCATGGAACCTTCAGGCAGAAGGCTCATAATGCCAACTGCGTCGAGGGCTGAATTCGATTCAGCCGTGAGCGTGAAAAACGTCCAGCCATCCACTGCTACTTCGGGATCGCCCAAACCCCAAAGCAGGAAGTAGAGAGCGTGCTCCACCTGATCGTCAGCCTCGGTCGCGCCTGGCGGAGGCGGAAACCAATCAATGAGCTGCTGGCGTATGGATTTCATGACGACCTATGACTGGCGGCGAGCATACTGCTAAACTACAAACCTTGCGGCGATTTTTGTGCGTTGCGGTTTGATTGGCAGCACTGAACCAAGCCGAGCAGCGGCCTCGCTTCCCCCGTTGTCGCTTTGGAGTGCGGTGACTTGTCACCGCTTTCCGCAGGCGGCTTGCCGCCGTCGCGGTCGGACGCGCGCCCCTTCGCCCAGGCCGCTCCGGCTCGCGCCAGCCGGAAGCCACCGGCCAATTCAAACCCCTGCCACCCCGACGGCGACGAGTCGCCTCGCGAAAGCGGCGAGAACTCGCCGCACTCCACAACGCGCGTCGTCGCTCCGCCGGAGCGCGGGTGTGTGCGCAGCACCACCCGCAGTAAGCCCCGGCGTCCACACCCGCTGCGGCTGGTCTGCGACACCGCCGCGCCCCGTGCCGGCGACTTGCAGTCGCCGCGTTGCGCGTGATTCCGTCCCATCGGCCTCGAACTGCCGACGCCCCCAGACGGCGGTTGCAAACCGCCGGCACGGGCCTGCATCGCTTTGGAGTGCGGTAACTCGTCACCGCTTTCCGCAGGCGACTCGTCGCCGTCGAGGTCGGACGTGGGTCGCCTCGCCAAGGCCGCCCCAGCTCGCGCCAGCCGGAAGCCACCGGCCAATTCCAAACCCATGCCATCCCGACGGCGGGGGCAAGGCTGTGGGTCGCTTGGAAAGCGCGTTGCTCCGGTCGCGGCTTTGGCTTGGGGCTTGCCACGCGGAGGCGCGTTGGCTACCAGTGCGCGCATGAAACTGCTCTGCTCCGCCCTCTTCGCCTCGTTCGCCCTCGTCCTTGCCGCGCACGCCGCCGGCCCGGAGACCTTCAAGGTCAGCGAGTTCACCTTCAAGCGGCCCGCCAGTTGGGAGTGGGTCGAGGTCCAGTCCCAGATGCGCAAGGCCCAGCTCAAGGTCACGGCCAAGGATGCCAAGGAACCCGGCGAAGTCGTGTTCTTCTTCTTCGGCCCGCAGAGCGGCGGCACCAAGGCCAACGTGGACCGCTGGCTCGGCCAGTTCGAGGAGGGCCGCGACAAGATCAACGCCAAGATCGAGGAGAAGAAGGTCGGCAAGGCCACGGTGACCTATGTCTCCGCCGAGGGCACCTACAAGAGCGGCATGCCCGGCACGCCGCCCACGCCCAAGGCCGGCTTCGCGCTGCTCGGCGCGATCGTCGAGGGCGAGGAGGGCAGCGTGTTCGTCCGCCTCACCGGTCCGGCCACGCTGGCCAAGGGCGCACGGGCTGACTTTGAGAAGATGATTGAAAGCGGGCTGAAGTAGGCCCGGGCGCATCGCTTTGTTTTCGCTGTCCGCTGTGGCTCCGGATGCGCGCGATCTTGCGTGCGCGACCGATTGCTGAGTCCAGAACCTGCCGCCGTGCGCTCCCTCGCCGACCCCACTGTGCTGCTCCGGGCGTTGGGGGCGGGGGCATTATCCGGCGTGCTCTGCTACCCGCGGCTGGCCCACTGGGCGCAGCGCGAGCAGGCCGTGGGGTTGCTCGTCGCGTTTGTCGGTTTGACCGCGTTCACCATGTGGGCGGCCGTGTTTGCCTGGCACGAACGGCACGGCGGCCGGAGCTTGATGCCCGGGAAGCTGCCGCTGCGGTTCTGGGCCATGACGGCCGGGCTTGGGCTCGCGGGTGCGGTGGCCGCCTTCCATTTCGGCGATCCCGTCCTCCGCCGCATTGCGGTTACGGAATTCCCGCGGAACGCGGGCGAATGGGCGGAGCATCTGCTGTTCAACTTGGGCATGGAGCAGCTGTTTCTGTGCAGCGCCCCGTTCGCCGTCGGCTTGCGCGTGCTGCCCAACGCCCGGGCGGCGGGCGTGACCACGGTTCTCTTCGGCCTCTTCGTGTTCGCGCTCAAGCTGCGCGGCGTCACGGCGGAGCTTCCGGCGGACCTGATGCTCGTGCTGTTGCTGGGCCGGGCGATGCAGGGCGCGGTGACCGTCTGGCTATACTGGCAAGGCGGCCTGCCGGCGTTGTGGAGCTTCGTGGTGCTGCTGCAATTTCGCCACTGGTTTGCCTTCGCCTGAATTTGGCCGGGCGGTGGCGAGTCAGTCGGGGCACGTTGGAAAAAACTTGGAGTCCGAGTGGAGCGTCCGATGGCTCCGCCCGTCCAACTCGCAGTCGTGAACGGTGACGAACAGCCCTTCGACGGAACTCGCTGGCGCGCGGTGCGCGCGCCGCGCGAGTCGTTGTCCGGCGACGACTCCGAGACCGCCGCGCTGCCCCCAGACCGTCAACGCGTGGCATTTTTCGCCGCCTTGTCGGCCGTGCTCCTCGTGCTCGGCTCGCTGATTCCGGCGAACTGGAAATCCATTCACCCTGCGCTCTTGGAGCGGGCAGGGCAGGGCACCGCCACCCCCGCAAGCCTCGGCCTCGCCGCCCTCAATGCCCAGCGGCCGAGTGTGGCCGGGTTGATGCAATCGGCGGCGATGGCAGTGAAGGACCCGCATTCACCGAAGCTCGCGGCGGAGCTCGCGGCCGCGGAAGCGCGCAAGGACTACACCACTTGGGGCGGCCGGGATCCGTTCATCGAGTCCGTGTTCCAACGAGCATCTGCGCCGGCGCTGACGAGCCAGGCGGTGCTTCCTTTCCTGCTCACCGAAACCAACCGCGCGTTCCTCCGGGCGCATCTGGCCACGGCGCGCGCCCCCGGCGTCCAGGCGATCCTGGAGACCTTTAGCCTGTCGAGCACCACGCAGTTCGTGCCCGCCAGCCGGCCAGGGGGGCAGCCCTTCGAGGCCACCATCCTGCTCGCTGGGCTGTTGTATCAGGCCGAGCGGTTCGGGCCCCTGCTGGCGCAGGACATTCGCACCACGGCGGAACGGGCCAACGCGACCCGGCTCGCCGGCGACTGGGAAACCCTGTGCATGGACCTGCTCACCCTGGCGCGGCGGATGGATTGGCTGCAGCTCAGTGAACTGCTGCGTCACCTGCCCAGCGCCAAGGCCCTCGGCGACTTCGCCCAGCTCGTGAAGGCTGCGCCTGACAACCTTGCGGTGCTCTACACCGCGTCCTTGCTCACGCAAAAGCCTGACGAGGTCGCGGCCTATCTGCTGCGTTTCGGCGCGGCGGGCACCGGCGATCTGACGCGGGCGCTGGCCCACGGCGAGGGAGCCGTCCGGCTCCTCATCGCCCGATCCCTGCCGGTGGGACCGGCACGCTCGACGCCAGGCTTCCTCGCCGGCTGGACGTTGGCGGCGCCGCGCACGCTGCTCACGGCGAAAGTCGTCTGCTTTTTGCTCGCGGGCCTGGGATTCTTTTTGGTGTGGCGCGAGCTCTCGCCCGTCCAACCCGGCAGCCGTTCGCTGGCGGGGGCGCGGATGCTCCACAGCCAGCGGGCCGTGGTGTCCGTGGTGCTGGGCTTGATGCTGCTGGCAGCTGGCGAGCCGTTCCTGCTCAAGCCGCTGGGCTCGCCGGAGTTTCGCCTGCGCCTCAAGCTGCCGGTGCTGACCAATTCACCCGTTCCGACCGAGAAGACCGAGATCGCAACCAAACTGAAACCGCGTATGGACCTATCCACCATCCTGAGCATCGTCCTCTTCGCCGCGCTGCAGGCGGGAGTTTATGCCGTCTGCCTGATGAAGATCCGCGAGATCGAAATGTCCACCGGCCCCGCCCAGCTGCGGCTGCGCCTCATGGAGAACGAGGAAAACCTCTTCGACTCGGGCCTCTACGTGGGCATCGCCGGCACGGCCAGCGCGCTGGTTTTGCAGGTGCTCCAAGTCATTGAGGCCAACCTGCTGGCCGCCTATGCCTCGAACCTGTTCGGCATCGTCACCGTGGCCTGTGTCAAAATCTACCATGTCCGCGCCGCGAAGCGCCGGCTGATTGTGGAAGCCCAGGCGGAAACCGCCGGGCAGGGAACGGTGGCGGCCTAGGAAACCTGCTGCGGCCATGAACAAGACGCTGCTCCTCATCATCTGCGACTTCCTGCTGCTCAACCTGCTGGCGCTTACCCGCTGGGACAAGGTCGAACCGGCCCCCACCCGCAAGCCGCCCGTGCCCGAGGTCAGCGCGAATGCCGCCCGCCAGAACCAGGATCTCGTGGACCTGATGAAGCTCGCGCTGGAGCAGGAGCAGACCACGCGCAGCCAGCTCCAGCAGCGGCTCCAGTTCGCTGAAGCGGACTCGCAGACCCGCGCCCAGACCCTCGCGCAATTGCAGGCCCAGAAAGCCCAGCTGGAGACCAACCTCAAGCAGTCCCAGACGGCGGCGCAGGACCTGTCCCAGCGCTTCGCCGCCGCCGCCAAGCAGGCGGCCGATGCCAAACAGCAGCAGGACGCGCTCACCGCCACCATCAAGAACGTCGAGGCGGAGAAGGCGCAGCTGGCGCAGGCCGTCGCGGCCAAGCAGACGGAACTGCAAAAACAACAGGCCGCGCTCGCGGAGTTGGGCCGGCAGCAGGCCGCCACCGCGCAGCAGGCGTCCAATCTGGCCACCGCCGTCCGCGTCGCCGCCGCCGAGAAGGACCTGATCCGTGAGCAGCTTGAAAAGCAGATGCAGGCGGCGCTCGCCGCCAAGGAAGCGGAGTTGAAAAAGCAGCAGGCCGCCCTCGCCGACCTGGAGAAAAAGCGCACCGAAGCTGCCGCGCAGGCCGCGCAGTTTGCCACTGCCGCGAAGGTTGCCGAGACCGAGCGCAACCTGCTGCGCGAGAACCTGACCGACTTGAAAAAGGAGGTCGCAGTTGTCCGCCAGGAAAAGGAGATGCTGCAGAGCCAGACCGCGAAGCTGAGTGAGGGCGTCGGGCAGCTCGCCGCCAAGTCGGGCGAACTGGCGAAGGAGATTCGCGAGAACACCCCGATCAACATGAACCTCATGTTCGCGGAGTTCCTCACCAACCGCGTGGACGTCGCGGTGTCCGCCCAGCAGCCCGTGCTGCTCGGTTCCGGCAACCGCCTCAAGGAAGCCAAGACCGTCCTCGTGCACGATGGCCGCAGCGTCATGGCCATCGTCCATGTCACTGACACGCCGTTTTCACTGACCACGCCGCTGGGCATGGACCATGTGCTCGCCCGCGTGGCCCGGCCGCCGCAGGTCCTGGGCAGCGGCGCGCTGACGTTCATCACCGCTGACCCGCGCCTCGCCGTGATTCCCGTGAACGCGCAGCAGGCGATCGGCAGCGGGCTCAAGATTTATCCCGTGGCCAAGAACCCCTTCAAGTTCACGGAGGCCGTGCTCATCAACCGGGGCGGCAAACACTACGGCGAGGTCGAGTTCAAGCTCAACGCCGCCACGCCGGGCTACGTGAAGATGCGCAACCGTATCCTCAGCCGCGTGCTGCAAGGGGAGTTCTCGCCGTCTACCGGCGACATCGTCCTGAGCAAGACCGGGGAATTTCTCGGCATCATGGTCAACCCGGACTACTGCGCCGTGCCGGCGAGTTTCGAGGCGCTGCCCGGCTATGCCTTTGACGAAAAGACCAGCACGGACATGGTGCGCAACCGGCTTGTCGAGCTGGGCACGCGCGTCGGCCGTCTGCCGCTGGCGGTCCAGTGACTGGGCGGAGGGGCCTCGCCACAGCTCCGAGCCAAGGCGTTATCCTTCTACCGTTTCCGCAGATCCACGGCCACCAGCTTGGTTTTGTCGCGGGCGAAGAGCCGCCCGTCCGCGAGCGCAGGCTGGGCCCGGCCTTCCCGGCCGAGGATTTGTGCCCGGCCTGTCTCAACAAACTCCTTGGGATCCGCGTTTACCCGGACCAGCTCGCCCGTGTCGCCCGTGATGAGCAGGTCGCGGCCGGCTAGGATGATGCCGCCGTGCGGCACACGGGTGGTGGTCCAGCGCACCTTGCCGGTGGCCAGCTCCACGCAGCGCAGTTCCGGACGCGGACCGGTGTCCACCCGCCCCTCGAAGCCGTAGAGAAAGCCGTCGCGCAGCACGGGCGTGACGTATTGGGCGGTGAGCTGCTCCTCGCCGGACCAGAGCCTGTCCACGGCCCCGGATTTCACGCGCAGGGCCGCCGCCCCCGCCCCGTAACCCGCCGAGATGAACACGGTGTCCCCGCTCACCACTGGCACCGCCGCGCTGACTGAGGCGTGCATCTTCGGCCCCCACGGAAAGCGGAAGCGTTCCGCCCCGCTGGCGGGATCCAGCGAGACAAGATGATGCCGCGTGAAGAAGAGCGCATGCCGCTGCCCGTTGATGGTCGCGGTGATGGGGGAGGAGTAACTGGCCTCTTCGTCGTTCGCCTTCCACAGCACCTTGCCGGTCGCGGAGTCGAACGCCACCAAGCCCGCACCGTCCTTGCCGCCGATGTTCACCAGCAGCGACCGGCCCTCGACCAGCGGCGAGCACGCGAAGCCGAAGAATCCCTTGTCCGCGCCGAAATCCTTCGGCGCGTCCACGCTCCAGAGCGGTCGGCCAGTGGCGAAATCCAGCGCGTGCAGGTTGCCGTTTGCGCCGAACACGAACACCCGCCCGTCCGCGACGCACGGCGTGCCGCGCGGGCCGTTGTCGAAGCCGAAATTGTCCACGTAGCTGGTGGTGAACGCCTGCTTCCACAGCGCCTTGCCCGTCGCCGCTTCCAGACACTCGACGACCTCCTGCCCGCCGACACGGTGAAACACGATGACTTTGCCGCCCGCAATCACCGGCCCGGCCCAGCCGGAGCCGAGCTTGTGCTGCCACGCGACGGGCGGCCCGTCCTTGGGCCAGGAATCCGCGAGGTCAGCTCCGGCGGCGATCGCGTTGCGGGTCGGGCCGAGAAACTGTGGCCAGTCGGCGGCGCGGCCGAGCGAGAGTGACGCGAGGAGGCCAAGAACTATCGCGGACAGTTGCATGGCGCGGGGATACGCCAGCCTGCGCGGTCTGGCGAGCAAAACGCGGGCGCTCAATCGGCGTTTGGATACGAGCCGAGGACCTTCACGAAGCTGCACTGTGCGCCGAGCTGCGCGATGGCCTTGGCCACCTTCGTGTCGCTGGCGTGGCCGTCACAGTCCACGAAGAAGAAGTATTCCCATGCGCGCCGCTTGCTGGGGCGGCTTTCAATCTTGGTCATGTTCAGCCGGTATTTGCGGAACGGAGCGAGCGCGCGGTGCAGCGCACCAACTTCGTCTGCGATGCTGAACATGAGGCTGGTGCGGTCGTGGCCGGTGGGCGGGCTGCACTTGCGGCCGAGCACCAGGAAGCGCGTGGCATTGGCGGCGTTGTCCTGGATGTCGTGCTCCAGCACCGGCACGCCGTATTTCTCGGCGGCGAGCAGGCCGGCGATGGCGGCGGCAGAGCGGTCCTTGGCGGCGAACTCGGCGCTGCGGGCGTTGGAGGAAGTTTCGATGATCTCGACGCCGGCGAGGTTTTTGTGCACCCAACCACGGCATTGCGCCAGCGACTGCGGATGGACGTAAAGCTTCTTGATGGCGTCGTGCGCCGCCTTGCTCACCAGGCAGTGCGAGATGGGCAGGACGATCTGGGAAACGATCTTGAGGTCGCTGTCCACGAACATGTCGAGCGTGTGAGTAACGACGCCTTCGGTGGAATTCTCGACCGGCACGACGCCGTAATCGGCGCGGCCCTTGGCGACTTCGTTGAAGACGTCGGCGATGGTCTTCTGCGCCGCATAACGCAGGCTGGAGCCAAACCGCTGGATGGCCGCCTGATGCGTGAAGGTGGCCTCCGGCCCGAGGTAGGCGATGGCCATGGCCTTCTCCAGTGCGAGCGCGCTGGACATGATCTCGCGGTAGATGGCGCGGAGCGAGGCGTCGGTGATGGGGCCGGTGTTTTGCTTGCAGACGCGCTGGAAAACCTGGCGTTCGCGGGACGGCACGTAGATTTCCTCGCCGGCCTTCCGCTTGATTTCGCCGATGCCGAGGACGTGCTTGGTGCGCTCGTTGAGGAGGGCAACGAGCTGGGCGTCGATGGCGTCAATGGCCTTGCGGTGCTCGGGGATGGTCATGGGCGCGGGGCTCAGGCTCGGGCGGGCGGCTCGGCGGGAGGTTCAGGTGGGCCGCCGGCGCGCGGCTCGGTCGGGACGACTTCCGCCGGCGTGGTCTCGCGGTCGGTGACTGCCGGCATCGCGAGCTGCTCGGGCGGGGTGGTGGCGAGGCCGGGCTCCACGGTGAGGAGCGCTTCGGGCTTCTTGACGGGAATTTTCCGCAGTTCATCTGCGGCGGGCAAATCCTCGAGGCCACGCAGGCCGAAGTATTCAAGGAAGGCCGGGGTGGTGCCGTAAAGCGCGGGGCGGCCCACGACTTCCGCACGGCCGGTCTGCTCCACAATGCCGCGCTCCAAAAGTGTTTGCATCACGCCGTCCACGGCCACGCCGCGGATTTGCTCGATCTCCGCGCGCGTCAGGGGCTGGCGGTAGGCGATGATGGCGAGCGTCTCGAGCGCGGGTTGCGAGAGGCGGCCGGGGCGGGCTTTCTCGCCGACGAGCGTCTTGAGCCACGGGGCGAACTCGGGCTGGGTGACGAACTGCCACGCGCCGGCGACGCACACGAGGCGGAACGTGCGGGCGGCGGCCTCGTGTTCCTTCGCCAGTTCCTCCAGCAGCGCGATCAGCTCCTCGTCCTTGACCTTCTTGAAGGATTTCGCGAGCGGTTCCTCAGAGGCGTCGGCAGTCTGGGAGAAGACGTCGCGCAGTTCCTTCGGGCTGAGGGGCTTTTGGGCGTTGAAGAGGATGGCCTCGATGATGGCTTTGAGTTCCATGTCAGTTCATCCGGAGGTTGAGCTCCGGTGCGGGGGCGGGTTCGGCCGGCGGCTCCGGCGGCGGGGCGATGGGTTGCGGCGGGGCCTTGGCGATTTCGATTTCCGCGAAGGCCTCGGGCTGGGCGATGACGATCTGCTTGAGGCGGATCAGTTCGAGCATCGCGAGGAAGGTGACGACGACCTCGGTGCGGCTCGTGGCGGCGGCAAAGAGTTCGGAGAACTTCACGGCGGGCCGTTCGCGGATGAGCGTGGCGATGATCTCGATCTTCTCGCTGACGGTCCACTTGTCCTCGAAGATGTCCCGGGTGTCGGCGGTGGCGAAGCGCTTGAGGATGCCGTTGACCGCGTTGACGAGGTCGAAGATGGACACCTGCATGCGCTGGGCGGGGGCCTCGAAGTCGAGCTTCGGCGCGGTGCGGCGATAAACGTTTTCCTGCGTGGCCTCCATCTCCTGGAGGCGGCCGGCGGCGTCCTTGAACTTCTTGTATTCGACGAGCTGGCGGATGAGTTCCCAGCGCGGGTCCTCGCCTTCCTCCTCGCCCTCGCCCACGGCCTGCTGGTCCTTGGGCAGCAGTTCCCGGCTCTTGATATACATGAGCGTGGAGGCCATCACGAGGAACTCGCCGGCGACATCGAGGTCCAGCTCGCGCATGAGATCCACGTAGGCGATGAACTCGGTGGCGAGCTTGGTGAGATTGACCTCGTAAATGTCCACCTCCTCCTTTTTTACAAGGTAAAGGAGCAGGTCCAGCGGCCCCTCGAAGATTTCAAATTGGACTTTGAACTCGGACATCAAATGCCCCGCGCGCGACGGGGCGCGGGTCGGCGGAGAGTAAGGGCGGGGCCGGAAGTTTGGCAACGCTTTCGCGGGGGGCGCGTCAACGTTTCGCGGTGGCCTCGCGGAACAGCGAGTTGTCGCCAAGCTGGCGGAACACCCCGGCTTCGGCTTCGAAGTCCGCCGCCGACACTCCGAGCCCATTTTGCAATTGTTGCAGATAGACCGTGACCGGCGCGGGTGGCTCGCCGTCGATCCAGGCCTCGTGCAGGACGTTGGCCAGCAAGCACCGGCGCTGCGCGGGGGTAAGCATGTCAGCCATCGCAGTCACGAGGTCAGTCGCCCCCATTTGTTCCACATACGTCTGGCCGGAGTTGATGGCATCGGTGGACTGGATGCGCCGCTCCAATGCCTTGAGGCGCCGTTCGGCAGATTCAGGGCGGTGTTGGATCACTGACAGCAGGGCAGCGCAGAGCAGGTTCATCGCAGTCCAATTCGCTCCGTCTGCCGTCTCCGTGACCATCACATTCAAGGTGGCCGCCGCGAGCAACGCGTCATACCCGAGTTGGTAGCGCTTGTCGCTCATCCCAATCGTCTGGCGCCACTGCTCCAGCATCGTCACCTCTTCCGGCGAGAGATGGTTGTCCGTAAACCCAAGCTCCACGAGGTTGAGCACCACGCACTCCAGTTGCTCGGGGCTGAGCAGCCGCTTCGCTTCCTTGAGCAGCAGGGCAAATCCGTTCTTGCTCACCCACGCCCCGGCACGGCGGAACGAGTTCTGGTTGCCGAAGTGTGCAACAACCCAGTCCAGCTCCTCCTTGGCAAAGTCGCCGTCCGATTGGGCTAGGGCGAACACTGCCCCGGCGCAGACCAGATGCGGGGTGAGCACGCTGGGCGGGCGGATGGTATTCACCGTGTCCAGACCCGGCAGCAGGGCCACGAGTTTGTGCAGCGTGTTGCCCTCCGCCGGCGGGAAGCGCAGCGAGAACTCGGCCTCGGGAAACCGGCACCGCAAAAGTAGGTTGGCTTCGACCGCGTCCACCTCGAGCGAAGTGGCTTGGGCTATCCGGTAGTCGTGACGCGAAAACTCCCCGCCTGCCGGCTTGGTGAAGCAGGTCAGCATGGTGCCGTCGCAGGCCAGCCACGTCAGCCCGTCGTTACCCGTGAGATCACACACCGCGCGCAACACGATATGCGGTTCGCGCTTGAACTCGGCGATGAACTCTTTTTGCAGTTGTTCCGGCAATGCCATTGCAGTGGATTGGGACAGTAGTTCAACCCTGATCAAAATTGCACCGGGAAATTTGACCAGGGTGTGGAGGGTTTCACGTCACGTCCGCCCCAACGGCGTGAAACGCGTTGGCCGGGCCAAGACGATAATGCAAACGGCCCCGCCGAACATGGTGTTCGGTGGGGCCGTGTCGGTCGGTCAGTCTACTTTTTCTTTTTCGCGGCGGGTTTCTTCGCGGCGGGTTTCTTCGCAGCAGCTTTTTTGGTGGCGGCCATGGCTTCAGTCACCCCCCTTCGATGCGCGCGAGCGCGCAGGATAATGCAGAAAATGCAGTGGTTGCACGGCTTGTTAAAGGCTTGTTCCCCGTTGAAGTAGCGGATTTCTCTACGTTGCGTCACGACAAACTTTCACTTCGCGTCACTTTTCTTTGCCGCTAACCTCCGCCCGCGATGGCCACCGCCGCTCCTGAACCACAGCTCACGCCCATGATGGCGCAGTATCGCCGCATCAAGGGCGAGCTGCCCAAGGACGCGCTGCTGCTCTTCCGGCTCGGCGATTTCTACGAGATGTTTTTCGAGGATGCCGTGGACGGCGCGCGCCTGCTCAACGTCGCGCTCACCAAGCGCGGCGTGGTGCCCATGTGCGGCATCCCGTTTCATGCGTTCAACAGCTATGTCGCCCGACTCCTCCGCGCCGGCCGCAAGGTCGCCGTGTGTGACCAGATGGAGGAGGCCAGACCCGGCCAGCTCGTGAAGCGCGAGGTCACGCAAATCCTTTCGCCCGGCACGCACTTCGATGAGCGCCTGCTCGCAGCCGAACGGAACAACTTCCTCGCCGCGGTTTATCCCGCGGGCAAAACCACCGGCATCGCCGTCGTGGACCTCACCACCGGCGATTTCCGCACCACGGAAACCGAAAGCGACGCCGAGCTCCTCACCGAGCTGGAGCGCCTACGCCCGGCGGAAACGATTTACCCGGGCGAAGCCGCGTCGCTCCGCACATTGCTGACGGGCACGCCCGGGATTCTCATCGGCCACGACGACTGGGTCTTCGCGCCGGAAACCGCCGTCTTCACCGTGCGCGAGCATTTCAAGGTCGCGTCGCTCGACGGCTTCGGCTTGAAGGGCCGCATCGCCGCCACCGGCGCGGCGGGCGCGGTGCTGCACTACCTCACCCAGCATTTGCGGCGCGACGTCCGCCACCTCACGCGCATCACGTTCTATCAGTGCCGCGACTTCCTCGTGCTCGACAGCACCACGCTGCGGAACTTGGAAATCCTCGAACCGCTCCACCGCGACGCCCCGCGCAACACCTCCCTCTACGGCGCGCTGAACCGCACCGTCACGCCGATGGGCGCGCGCCTCCTGCGCCACTGGCTCACGCAACCGCTCTCCGCCGTCGAGCCGATTCGCCGCCGCCAAGACGCCGTGCAGTCGTGGCAGCACGCCGGCTCTGCGCTCGAAGCCTTCCGCGTGAAGCTCACCGAAGTCCGCGACCTCGAACGCACGCTCGCGCGCCTCTCCACCGGCACGGGCAACGGCCGCGACCTCCACGCGCTGCGGCTGGCGATTGAGCAAGTGCCGGCGCTGAAAGCGACGCTCCTCCAAGTAGGTCAGGCTTCCAGCCTGACCTCTGACTCTTTGTCTTCATTTCCCGCGCTGGCGGAAAAGGCAACCGCCGGAGAGATAGATGGAGAGACAGGCCGGACGCCTGTCCTACTTTTGAACGAGCTCCTCTCGCAACTCACCGAACTCCCCGCGCTCGTCGAGCTCATCGCCCGCGCCATCGTGGACGAGCCGCCGCTCGCGGTGAAGGAAGGCGGCCTCATCCGCGACGGCTTCGACGCGAACCTCGACGAACTCCACGCCGCGTCGCGTGGCGGCAAGGACTGGATTGCCCAGCTCAAGCAGAAGGAAGTCGAACGCACCGGCATCGCGTCGCTGAAAGTCGGCTTCAACTCCGTCTTCGGCTACTACATCGAAATCACCAAGGCGAACCTCGACAAAGTCCCCACCGACTACATCCGCAAGCAAACCATCGCCAACGGCGAGCGCTTCATCACGCCCGAGCTGAAGGCGATGGAAGGCAAAATCCTCGGCGCGGAAGAGCGCGCGATGAAGCTGGAATACGAACTCTTCCTCCGCGTGCGCGAAGAAGTCATCGGCCAGCTCACCGCCATCCAGCAAACCGCCGCCGCCCTCGCGCAACTCGACGTCCTCGCCGCCTTCGCCGAAACCGCGCGGCTCTTCAACTACACCCGCCCCGAAGTCAGCGACGCCGGCCAACTCCTACTCAAAGACGCCCGCCACCCCGTCCTCGACCAAGCCCTGACCGAAGAACGCTTCGTGCCGAACGACACCGACCTCGCCAGCAGCACCGCCGCTTCCCCTCCCTCGCCCCCATCGGGGGAGAGGGCCGGGGTGAGGGGGCAAGCCACCAACGCAGACGCCGCAACAAGCGCCATCGCCACTCCCGCCCCATCTCCCATCTCCCATCCCCCATTCCCTCAGATTGCTTTGATCACCGGCCCGAACATGGCCGGCAAATCCACCTACATCCGCCAAGTCGCGCTGCTTACGCTGCTCGCGCACACCGGCAGTTTCCTCCCCGCCGCCTCGGCGCGCGTTGACTTGGTTGACCGCATCTTCACCCGCATCGGCGCGAGCGACGACCTCGCGCGCGGCCAGAGCACCTTCATGGTCGAGATGAGCGAGACGGCGAACATCCTCAACAACGCCACGCCGCGCAGCCTCGTCATCCTCGACGAGATCGGACGCGGGACGAGCACCTTCGACGGACTTTCGCTCGCGTGGAGCATCGTCGAGCACCTGCACAACCAAGTCGGCGCGAAGACCCTCTTCGCCACGCACTACCACGAGCTGACCGAACTCGCTGCGCGCCTGCCGCGGCTGAAGAACTTCAACGTCGCCGTCCGCGAGTGGCACGACCAAATCATCTTCCTGCGCAAAATCGTCGAAGGCGGCACGGACAAAAGCTACGGCATCCAAGTCGCCCGCCTCGCCGGCGTGCCGAAGGAAGTCCTGGAGCGCGCGAAAGTCATCCTCCGCAACCTCGAAGACAGCGAACTCACCCCCGAAGGCACCGTCCGCCAAAGCTCCCGTCGCAGCCAGGACCGCGAGAAGCTCAAGCAGGTCGAGGCAAACCCGCAGTTGGATTTGTTTGGATGAACTCGGCCGCAGCCAAAACTCGACTGAACTGGGCGATGCGCCTTTTGGCCGTGGCCTGCACCGCGCTGGTCACGATGGCGGGGGCCGCGTCCAAGCCATCGCTCAAAGGCCGGTTGGTTGACGTGGAGGGCAAGCCCATCGCGGGAGCAAAACTGGTTTTCGATGCGTGGGAGCATCGCTTGTTGGTGCCTATAGCGCCCTATGGACCAGGGTATCGATCGGAAACCACGGAGAAGGCTAAGACCGATGCGAACGGAGTTTTTCGGGCCTCCTTCTCCAGAGATACCCTCAAACTTGTCGCGTTGGAGAAACAGGGATTCTGGCTGGAGCCAAATCAAGGACTTCAATCGAGTTGGCGGGGGAGCTGGATGTCGGTGCCGGGAACCGCCGTTGGATCTGAGCCGCGCTATTTGGGCGTAGAAACAGACATTGGGGACGTGTTGGCCTATCCGTTCGTTGGCGCAACGGAGTTGGCCCATGTGAAAGAAACGCCCGCTGTCACCGCCGTGATTCACGACGAGCAGACGGTGCGCTACGACTGGACGGCGGGGGTGTTCGACCCGACTGATGCTAGCAGGCCGCATCTTTCCATCGCCCTGCGGGTGTTGCAGGAACCGGGCTTGCCGGCGCAAGTGCGGCTGACTTTCAAAGGCGTTCAAGCGGAGTTGTGGGCTGCGGACAACGAACTGCCGTTCGCGCCAGCGGATCACTACGAACGCGGTTTGATGCTTTTCGCCACGCCTCACAATGCCCGGCCGCTGAACTTCTTCCTGTATCTCCGCACTCATGCGCCCGTGCGCTTCGCGCGCCTCGTGGTGAACTACGATTGGCGCAAACATGAGCTGACTTTCACATCGCGCCACAACACCTCGGGTTCGCGGCTAATTGATTCCCCGCGGTTCGTGCCGACTCCAGCCGGAGCCTCGCTCGGCATGGTGCGAAATGTGCGAACGGATTGGTGGGCGGAGCTTGAGCATCTCATGCCCGGACATGTCCGATCCGCCGACTACTCCGTCCTCTTCGATGTGGGCCGCGCAGAAGCTGCATTTCGTCGCCACGCAGCAATGATTCAACCACGGCAGTCGATTCCCTCTTTAACCGGACCAGCATTGGAACATCTTGCCCGCAATCCCACCACGCCGAGCGCAACGCTCGAAACGCTTTGGCAGCAGCACGCAAACCTGACCCTCAGACAACTCGTAAGGAATCCAGCCACGCCAACCAACCTGCTGCACACCATTCTCAGCACGAACCGCGAAAGCCTCGGCCTCGCAGCCGAGAAAAACCTTAAACAGCCCGACGTTCGCCGCCGCTTCCTCCGTGGCGACTGAGCCGCCTCCCAATCTCAACTCTCCCCATGAGCAATCCCACCTGTGTTCAACTCACCGACTCCACCGGCTCCCTCGCCGTAATCGCGCCGGAACTCGGCGGGTGGCTGTTGCGTTACGCGCGGCCGACGGCGAAGCACGGGCTGGTGGACGCGCTGCATTTCAGCCAGGCGGTCGTGGACCGGTATCCGAAAGAAATGTGGGCGGGGAATCCGCTGTTGTTCCCGATGGTCAGCTTCAACCACCTGCCCGGCCGCGAGCATCACTACGCGTGGGGCGGGCGCGAGTTTCCGCTCGGCCAGCACGGCTTCGGGCGGCGCTCGGCGTGGCAGGTCGTGGCGCGCGGTGAGTCGGCGCTGACGATGGAGTTGACCGATAGCGAGGCGACGCGCGCGGTGTATCCGTTCGCGTTCGCGCATCGCGTGACTTACCGGCTGGACGGCGGGCGGCTGCACTTCGAGCAGACGGTGGAAAACCGCAGCGCGGAGCCGATGCCCTTCAGCACGGGGATTCATCCTTACTTCCAAGTCCCGCTCACGCCGCGCGGCGAGCGGAACCGTTGCTTTGTGAAAATCCCCGCCTGCGAACAGCTCACGCCGGATGCGCGATTCGAGCATTTCACCGTGGCGGCTCAACCGGCGTCGCAACTCAGCGTCGCGGACGAGGTGGCGCACACGCTGTTCTTCGGCGGCTTCGCCAAGCCGGAACTCACGCTCGTGGACCCGGCGAGCGAGTTGGAAATCGTCCTCAACTGGGAAGGCGCGCCGCAGCACCGCTACTGCGCCATCTGGTCGCGCACGACGGACGCGCCGTTTTACTGCCTCGAACCGTGGACCGCGCTGCCGAACTCCTTCACCCGCGCGCAACCGGGCGAAATCACCGTGCTCGCTCCCGGCGAGACCTTCCGCGCGGCGATGTGGATGGAATTGCGCGACCGCGCCTGATCCGCGGCGAGAAAACGGGGCTTGACGGTCATTTTAGCCCTCCCTAACTTGCCCAAGGTAAAACGAGTTGCTGGTTCGCCAGCGTGTGAAGTCGGAAATTATTCCGGCTTTTTTTTGCCCCTGATGGGGCGCAGGCACGGGTCGACATATGAACGCTGATTTTCTGGCCATCTTGGACTTCTGGGAAAAAGAAAAGGGCATCAGCAAGGATGTCCTGCTCAACGCCGTCCAGGAGTCGCTCATTTCGGCGGCCAAAAAGGCGGTTGGCCCGGCCCGCGAGCTGCGCTGCTCGATCGATTCCAAGAGCGGTGATATCAAGGCCTTCGCCAAGCTCATCGTGGCTGACAAGGTCATTTCCAAGCATGACCAAATCTCGCTGGCTGAGGCCCGCAAGCGGAAGCCCGACGCACAGGTAGGCGAGGAACTTGAAGTGGAGGTCACGCCCACGGGCTTTGGACGCATCGCCGCCCAATATGCCAAGCAGGCCCTGCTCTCGCAGGTCCGCCGGGCGGAGAAGGCGCTGATTTTTGACGAATTCAAGGACCGGGTGGGTGACATAGTCAGTGGCACCGTGCGGCGGTTCGAGCGGTCGGACGTCATCATGGACCTCGGGCGTTATGAGGCGCTGCTGCCGAATCGGGAGCGGGTGCCCACGGAGGAATATCAGATCGGCGAGCGCATCCGCTGCTTCGTCAAGGCGGTCGAGAACGGCCCGCACGGCCCGGAAATCATCCTCAGCCGCGCCGCGCCGGAATTTGTGCTCAAGCTGTTCAAGCTGGAGGTTTCCGAAATTTCGAACGGCACCGTCGAGGTGAAAGGGGTCGCCCGGGAACCCGGCTTCCGGACCAAGCTGGCCGTTTACTCCCGCGATTCCAAGGTGGATCCCGTTGGGGCATGTGTTGGTCTCCGTGGGCAGCGCGTGAAGAACATCGTGCGCGAGCTGAACAACGAGAAGATGGACATCATCAAGTGGGATCCGAACATCAAAACTTACATCACCAACGCCCTGGCCCCGGCCGTCCTCAAGACCATCACGGTGGATGAGGCCAGCCGCGCGATCAAAATCCTGGTGGACGAAAGCCAGCTTTCCCTGGCCATCGGCAAGCGCGGGCAGAACGCCCGGCTCGCTTCGCGGCTAACCGGTTGGGCCGTCAACATCGACGCCGAGGCCGTCAGCAGCGTTGGCATCGAGGACAAGGTCAAGCACGCCGTCGAGATATTCGCCGCCGTGCCGGGCGTGACCCGCGAAATGGCGGAAGCGCTGGTCAACACCGGCTTCCACGCCCTCGAAGACGTCGTCACGCAGGCGGAGGAGGCAGACCTCAAAGAGATTCCACAAATTGGCGAGTCGGCCGGCGCGGTGCTGGCCGCCATCAAAGAAGCCGCCAAGAACAATCCGTTGGCCGGAGTGCTCGCTTAGTCCGTTTATTTAGCGCGCCCGCGCGGTTTTCCGCCCGGGCGCGCAACCATTATGCCCGTTCGCATCTACGACATCGCCAAGAAGCTCGGCATCGAGAGCAAGCAAGTGCTCGCGGTGGCCAAGGAACTGGGCATCAAGGAGGCCAAAGTGCCGTCCAGCTCGCTGGACAAGATCACCGCCGAGTTCCTCGAGGAAAAGCTGGGGCCCCTGAAGCCCGCCGAGCCGGTTCCCGTGGTGGAAGCGCCGGCCCCCGTCGTGCTCATCAAGGCACCGGAGCCTGAGCCAGCGCCACCGGCCCCGGAGCCAGTTATGCCCGTGGTCGAAGCGGTGGCGCCCGCGCCTGCGCCTGCGCCCGCACCCGCACCGGTGGCGGCGGAACCGCCTCCCGCCACGCCCGCGCCCGCGCCCGCGCCCGTCGTTGAAACCAAGCCGGCTCCGGCTGCGCCAGCCTTGGCAGCACCCGTCCCCGCGCCGGCACCCGTAGCACCACCCCCGCCGGCACCGCCCGCCGAGCCGCCCAAGCCCCAGACGGGCGCACTGCTCGGGCGTATTGACCTTTCCAAGTTTGGCCCCCGCCGCGAACCTGCCCGCGAAGAGCGTCGCGATGACCGACGAGGCGCTCCCGCCGACCAGCGCGGGCGCGGTCCCGCGGGCTCCGCTCCCGGCGGTCGTGGCCTGCCGGTTGGCCGTCCCGGCATGGGACAGCCCCAGCGCGGTGCTCCGGCCCAGGCGCCGGCCCCCAAACCAGTGGATCCTCGCGCCTCGTTGCCCGCCAATGCGCAGGTGATCACGATGAAGCCGCCCATCGTCGTCCGCGACCTCGCGGAGCAGATGAAGCGCAAACCCTTTCAGCTCATCGCGGACCTCATGCAGATGGGCATCTTCGCCAACGTCAACCAGGCGGTGGACGAGCCGGTGGCGGTAAAGCTGTGTGCCAAGCACGGGTTCAAGTTCGAAATCGAAAAGCGGGCCAAGGGCGAAGGTCAGGTTCACGCTCCGGCCAAGAAGGTTGAGGCGGACGCCGAGGACAAGCCCGAGCAACTCAAGCCCCGGCCCCCTGTGGTCACCATCATGGGCCACGTGGACCACGGCAAGACCTCGCTCCTCGACGTGATCCGCAAGGCGAACGTCGCGGCGGGCGAAGCCGGCGGCATCACGCAGCACATCGGTGCCTACACCATTGCCGTGCCCCACCCGGAGAAGAAGGGCGAGCTCGCCCAAATCACCTTCCTGGACACCCCCGGCCACGCTGCATTCTCTGCCATGCGTGCGCGCGGCGCCAACGTCACGGACATTGTCGTCCTCGTGGTCGCAGCGAACGACGGCGTCATGCCGCAGACCCTGGAGGCGTTGTCCCACGCACAGGCCGCAAAGGTTCCCATCCTGGTCGCCGTCAACAAGTGCGATCACCCCAACGCGAACCCGCTGCGGGTCCGTCAGCAACTGCAGGAAAAAGGCCTTACATCCGACGAATGGGGCGGCACCACCCTTTTCGTGGATTGTTCGGCACTCACCAAGCAGGGCATTGACAAGCTCCTGGAGATGATTGTCTTCCAGGCCGACCTCCTTGAGCTGAAAGCCAACCCGGACCGCAAGGCCAAGGGCAACGTCATTGAATCGGGTTTGCAGGCGGGCGGTCCCACCGCCACCGTCCTGGTGCGCAAGGGCACGCTCCGCGTCGGCGACATCATCCTTTGCGGCTCGCATTATGGCCGCGTCCGCGCGCTCATCAACGAGGAGGGCGAGCGACTGAAGGAGGCCACGCCGTCCGTCGCCGTCCGCGTGCTGGGCCTGAACGGAGTGCCGGAGGCGGGCCAGGAGTTTACCATCGTCGAAAACGAAAAGACGGCGCGCGACATCGCCGAGGAACGCGCCATGGCCGAGAAGGCCGCCGAGGCCGAGGCGCGCCAGCCCCGCGTCACGCTCGAAAATCTTTTTGCCAAGATCGCCGAGAACCAGCAGCTCACCCTCAAGGTGGTGGTCAAAGCCGACACCCAGGGTTCCGTGGAGGCCATCGTTGAAGCCCTCAAGAAGATTGAGAGCCAGAAAGTCACCCTCGACATTGTGCATCACGCGGTGGGCACCGTCACCGAGTCCGACGTGGACCTCGCCGGCGCGTCCAAGTGCGTCGTGCTGGGTTTCCACACCCGCATTGATTCCGGTGCGAATGAAAAAGCCAAGCAATACGGCATTCAGATCAAGCTTTACGCCATCATTTACGAGTTGATCGATGAGGTGAAGGATGCGATGGCCGGGTTGCTCCCCCCCATCCTCAAGGATGTGGTGGTGGGCAGTGCCGAAGTCCGTCAGATCTTCGAGCTGTCCAAGGGCGGCGTCGTCGCTGGCTGCGCCGTCACCATGGGCCGCATCGTCAAGGGCAAGGTGCGCGTCATGCGGCGCAAGAACCTCGTTTACGAGGGCGTCACCCTTTCGCTGCGCCGCTTCCAGGACGAGGTCAACGAAGTGCGCTCCGGCCTCGAGTGCGGCATTCGCATTGACGGGTTCAATGAGTTCCAGACGGGCGATGCCATCGAGTGCTACACGGTCGAAAAAGTGAAGCAGACGCTCAGCTGAGCGCTGCCCCGGCCACGCATCCATGAAAGTCCGACTTGAACGCGTCCGCGAGATGCTCAAGCGCACCTTGGGAGAGATCATTCGCCGCGACTTTCCGCCGGGCGATGCCGGGCTCATCACCGTAAACGATGTCCTCGTCTCAGCTGACCTGAAGGAAGCCAAGGTCTACGTAGGCGTGGTTGGCAAGGCCGAGGCCAAGAAGCGCGCCATGAAGCTTCTGCAGGAGAAGCGCGGCCAGGTGCAGTTCGAATTGGGCCGTGCGATCGTCCTGCGGTGGACGCCCGTAATATCTTTTCATCTGGATGAAAGCGTCGAACGCGGCAACCGCGTTCTCTCCATCCTCGAAGAACTGGAAAAGCAGGAGCCCCCCAAGTGACCGGCTTCACTCACATTCTCGACGAGATCCTTGACGCCATCCGCCGGGCGAAAACCATCTGCGTGGTCGGGCACGTGCGGCCAGACGGCGACTGCATCGGGTCACAGGTCGGACTTGCCCTGGCACTCCAAAACTTCGGCAAGCAGGTGACGGTCTGGAATCAGGACTCCGTTCCGCAGAAGCTCCGGTTCATGGTGCCCGATGGTTTGGTGCGAAAGCCTGAGGCGGGCCGCAAGTTCGACCTGGTCATAGCTACCGACTGCGCGAGCTTTGAGCGTCTCGGCACCGTGGGCAAGGCCATCGGCGAGCCGCGTGACTTCATCAACATCGACCACCACGAGAGCAACACCCGCTACGCCAAACTCAACTGGGTTTCCGCTCGCGTGCCCGCCACGGGCGAACTGATCTACGAACTGCTCAAGCACGCCGGGTGGCCGGTGACCCCGGCCATCGCTGATTGTCTCTTCACCGCCATTTCCACCGACACGGGCAGCTTCGGTTATCCTAGCACCACGCCCGGCACCTATCATGTTGCCGCCGACCTCGTCCGGCATGGCGCGAACCTCGCCCGGGTCTGCAATGAGGTGTATCAAAGCTATCCCATGTCGCGCGCCCGGCTGCTGCGGCACGTGTTCAACAACTTTCGCACCACGCACGATGACCAGATCGCCTGGTTCTGGCTGCGCAAGCGCGATTACGCCCGCACCGGAGCGGACACCAACGACAGCGAGGGGCTGATCGACCACATCCGCGACATCGAGCCCGTGGTGGTTGCATGTGTGTTCGAAGAGGTGGAGCCGGAGCTGACCCGCATCAGCCTGCGATCCAAGAGCCAACGGGTGAACGTAAATGAAATCGCCGGTCAATTCGGCGGTGGCGGCCATCCGGCGGCGGCGGGCGCGCGGATTTCCGGCAAGCCCCTGTCTGTGCAACGGCGCGTCATTGCCGCCATTAAACGGGCGCTATTAGCCGCCTAGCTTTGCCTCGTCCCTCACGCCGAGAATTCCATGCTTCAGTTTGATTCACTCGACGGTGCCCTCCTCGTGGACAAGCCCACGGGCTGCACCTCCCACGACGTGGTGGACCGCATCCGCCGCAAGTTCGGCATCAAAAAAGTCGGCCACTGCGGCACCCTCGACCCCAACGCCACCGGCCTGCTCATCATCGTCCTCGGACGCGGCACCAAGCTCTCCGAGCGCCTCATGTCCGACGACAAGGTTTACGAGGGCGACATCAAGTTCGGTGAAGCTACCGACAGCTACGACGCCGATGGCCAAGTCACCGCCACCGCCCCCGTGCCCCCGCTGAGCGTCGAGCAGTTGAACGAGGCCACCGCCAGCTTCCTTGGCGATCTCCAGCAGATTCCGCCAATGGTCTCCGCGAAGAAGCAAGGCGGTGTGGCCCTCTACAAACTCGCGCGCAAAGGCATTGAAGTTCCGCGCGAGCCGCGCCTCGTCCACATCTACAATTTCCGCTGCACCGCCTACGCCGAACCGGTTGGCAAATTTCGCGTTGCCTGCACCAAGGGCACCTATGTCCGCTCCCTCGCGCACGATCTGGGGGCCAAGCTTGGCTGCGGTGCTCACCTGGCCACCCTCCGCCGGGTCACCTCCGGCAAGTGGGATGTGGGCGATGCCCTCACCCTCGAGGCTCTCCTCGCGCTTCCGTTGGAGGAGCTGGAAAAGCGCGTGATCCCCTTCCTGCAACTGGCCCGGTGAACCGTGACCGCCTCAAACGTGCCGGCCTCGCTGCCGCCAGCTTTGCGGTGGTTGCCCTCATCATCTGGCTGGCCGACCACCGCGACACCCAGTTCATCTTCAGCTGGGTTCACGCCGTTCCCGGCGGGGACAAGCTCTGCCACTTCCTGATCTTCGGCGGCCTCGCCCTCGTGGCAAACCACTCGCTTCGCTGCCGCTCCGTGGCATTCGCGGGCCGCCCCGTGCTGCTCGGCAGCGTGGCGGTGCTGATCCTCGCCGCTGCGGAGGAGGTCTCACAGCTCTACATTCCCGGCCGCAGCTTTGATCTTTTCGACCTTGCCGCCGATGCGCTCGGCATCTGGTTCCTGGGCCGTTTGCCCCGCCGCCTCGCCGTCGCCAAGCCGTGACCATCCTCACCGCCGCCACCGAACTGCCGCCGGGCCCGCGCAAGGTCTGCGTGGCCATCGGCGTCTTCGATGGCGTCCACCTGGGCCACCAGCAGGTCATCCGCCAGACACTCGCCGATGCGCGTTTGCTCGGCGGCGTGCCCGTCGCCATCACGTTCGACCGGCATCCCAACGCTGTCGTTGCGCCCGACCGGGTTCCGCCGATGCTTCATTCGCTGCCGCAAAAGCTGCGCGCCCTCGCGTCGCTGGGCGTTGCCCATACGCTGCTCATCCGCTTCGATGCGGCCTTCAGTCAGCAGCCCGGCGAGCAGTTCATCCGCTCCCTTGCCCGGGATTTCGGGGGGCTCGGCAGCGTGTGCGTGGGGAGTGAACTCACCTTCGGCCACCAGCGCAGCGGCAATGTTGCCCTGCTCCGGCGACTCGGTGAGGAACTTGGGTTCGTCGTCCATGGGCTTTCCGCCCTCGCGTTGGATGGATTGCCGGTGAGCAGCACCCGGATCCGCGAGGCTGTCCGTGCGGGCGATTTCGTCGCCGCAGGCCAGCTGTTGGGCAGGGAGCATGCCCTGGCCGGACCCATTATCCGGGGCGACCAGCTCGGCCGCCAGCTCGGCTTTCCCACGGCCAATCTCGAGGTTGCCGGGCTGGCGCTGCCGCCCAACGGCGTCTACGCCGTTCGCGTGCGGATGGGGGGGCGGAACCTGCTTGGCGCGCTCAACATCGGTCTTCGTCCCACGCTGGCCAGCCCCGCTCCCAGTCGCCAATGCGAAGTTCACCTCTTCGATTTTGCGGAGGACATTTACGGGGCGGAGCTGGAAGTCACTTTCGTGGCCCGCCTTCGGGACGAGCAGCGGTTTGCCAACGTCGGAGCCCTGCAGGCGCAGATCGCGCGCGACATTGATGCCGCCCGCACCATGCTGGCTGCGCGCCGGTAGCGGTGGCGCGGACGTGGGGGCGGCCCGGGGGCGTTGAATACCCGTGACGGCCAGCGAATCAGCCTTTCACTCGCTCCTCACATGAAATCTCGCTCCTCCCGCCTTGGCCGCCGCGAATTCCTTCAAGCCTCCGCCGCCTCGGCCGCCGTGCTGGCTGGGTCGCGCGCGAACGCACAGCAAAAATCTCCGGTGCCCGCCCCGCGCCGCCGTTCGCTCATCGCCGAGGAAAATGCCAAGCCCGGTGCGATCGATTGGCAGCTCACCCGCGTGCGCCTCGACAAGACCGGCGGCCACCGCGCGCCCGCCATCGAGGGCTACGCCTCCCGCCAAAGCGTCAAAGCCGGCGAGACGCTCGACCTCATGGTCAGCGTCAACCCGGACGCGAAGTTCATCATCGAAATCTTCCGCACCGGCTACTACGGCGGCACCGGCGCCCGGCTGATGGTCAAGGAAGGTCCACTCCCCGGCACGAAACAGCCCGACCCGCCGATCGGCCCGAATCGTCTCCGCGAATGCAAGTGGGCTCCGTCGTTCTCCTTCAAGATTCCCGCCAGTTGGGTTAGCGGCGTCTACCTCGCTCGGCTCACCACCGTGCCGGACAAGGCCACCGAGCCTTACTGGCAGAGCTACATCATCTTCATCGTCCGCGATGACCGGCCCGCCGACCTGCTCTTCCAGTGCAGCGACAACACGTGGCAGGCCTACAACAAATGGCCGGACAATTATTCGCTCTACACCGACCCGCGCGGTGCCCACGCCCGCGACGTGGCCGTGAGCTTCGACCGCCCCTACGGCAAGTATTCCCAGATCTACGAGCACCCGCTCTCCATCGGTTCCGGCGAGTATCTGCTGTGGGAATTCCCGCTCGCTTACTGGCTGGAACAGCACGGCTACGACGTGACCTATTGCGCGAACGCCGACTGTCTCGCCGCCGCCCAAATCACCCGCTGCAAAACCTTCCTCAGCGTCGGCCACGACGAGTATTGGGACGTGCGGCAATTCGACGCCGTGAAGAGCGCCATCGCCAGCGGCACGCACGCGCTGTGGCTGTGCGGCAACTCCGTCTTTGGCCGCACGCCCTTCTCGCCCTCCAGTGCGGGCGTGCCCAACCGCATCCTCACCCGCACCGGCATCTTCGCCGGGCTGACGGACGCGGAAGTGCAGGACGCCATCAGTGTCTTCACCAAGGACTGGCAGCGCGACACCCGCAACGAGGCCGACCTCATGGGCGCGCGCAGAATCGTGCCCTTCAACGGCGGGGGCGACTGGGTTTGCGCCAAGCCCGACCACTGGATTTTTGAAGGCACCGGCATGAAGAAAGGCGACTCCGTGCGCGGCCTCGTGGGCTGGGAACACCACGGAGCCCCGGCCAAAATCCCCGGCCTCGAAGTCGTGGCCGAAGGCACCGTCTGGCGCGGCGGCACCACGCCTGCGCACTGGACCGCGACGATTTTCCCCGGCCCGAAAGGCAACATTGTCTTCAACGCCGCGACCATCTGGTGGGCGCAGGGCTTGAGTTCGCCGCCCGGCCACATCCTTCCTTGGAGCCACTGGACCCGCCCGCATGGCCCCGACGCGCGCGTGCAACGCATCATGCAGAACCTGCTCAAGCGCTGCGGCGCGTAAGCGAGCAAATCAGGGTTCAGTTTTCAGTTGGCGGCAGGCGTGCCGAGCGCTCCGCTGAATACTGAACACTTCGTCTCTTCGCCCACGCGCTGGCTCGACTTAACCCCCGCCTGCCGCGATACTCCGCGCATGGCAGTTCGCGCTCCACGCAAGTTAGTCCGTCCGCTGGTCCAGCGGTTGCACGCCTACGTTCCCGGCGAGCAGCCGAAAATCCCTGGCCTCATCAAGCTCAACACCAATGAGAATCCTTACCCGCCCTCGCCCAAAGTGCTCGCGGCAGTGAAGGCCGCCGTGGACGGACGGCTCCGGCTCTACCCCAATCCCACCGCCGCCGCGCTGCGCGAAAAACTCGCCCAACTCCACGGCTGCACGCCCGAGAACATTATCGTCGGCAACGGCTCCGATGAACTCCTCGCGTTGGCGACGCGCACCTTCGTCGAGCCGGCTTCTGAGTCCAAAGCCAGCAGCGGGAAGGTCCAGTTCTTCAGCCCGAGTTACTCGTTGTATCCGGTGCTCGCGGAGATCGCCGGCGCGACGATCAACGCCGTTCCGCTCGAAGCGGATTTCTCCCTGCCCGCGCTGTCTGCGCTGCCGAAGCGAGCCTGGGATTTCTCCGCTGCGCTTTCGCTCATCACCACGCCCAACGCCCCGAGCGGACGCGGCTTCAGCACGGCGGAGTTGGACGCGCTCTGTGCCAAGTCGAAGGGCGTCGTGGTGCTGGACGAAGCCTACGTCGACTTCGCCCGCGAGAACGCGATGGCGCTCGCGCTCGAGCACCCGCACGTTCTCATCTCGCGCACGTTCTCGAAGGCCTACTCGCTGTGCTTCCAGCGCGTTGGTTACTTCGTCGGGCACGCGGATCTCATCGCCGCGCTGGACAAGGTCCGCGACAGCTACAACGTCAACGGCCTCGGCCAAGTCGCCGCGCTCGCGACGCTTGCCGATCTCCCGCACTACCGGCGCAACTTCCGCCGCATCATCGCCACGCGCGAGCAGGTTACCCGCGAACTGACCGGCCTGGGGTGGACCGTGCTGCCCAGCCAGACCAATTTCCTTTTGGCCAAGCCGCCGCGCTTTCCTGCCGAAGACTGGCTCCCCCGGCTGCGCGCCAAGAAGCTGCTGGTCCGATGGTTCAAGTATCCCGTGGTGCGCGACTATCTGCGCATCACAATCGGCTCCGAGGCGGAGATGGAGACCTTCCTGAAGGTTGCACGCCAGATCGCGGGCCAACCATAAGTCCGGCTCCGCCAAACTCATTGCTCCACCCCAGCCCCGCCGATATTCTCCTTGGCCATGCAAATCGCGCCTGTCTTCAAAGCCCCCACCCGGCTGCTGCTGGGCCCGGGTCCCAGCAACGCTGCCCCTGATGTGCTCGCGGCCATGAGCCAGCCGCTTGTGGGCCATTTGGATCCCGTGTTTGTCCGGATGATGGAGGAGCTGAAAACCATGTTGCGCGCCGTGTTTCTCACGCGCAACGAGATGACCTTTCCGGTCAGCGGGACCGGCAGCGCAGGCATGGAGTTTTGCTTTGTGAACCTGATTGAGCCCGGTGACGAGGTCATCATCGGAGTCAACGGGGTGTTTGGCACGCGCATGGTGGACGTGGCTGAGCGTTGTGGCGCGCGCGTGACCAAAGTCGAGTCCACGTGGGGCAATGTCATCACGCCCAAGCAGGTTGCCGAGGCGCTGCGCACGGTGTCCAAGCCCAAGCTCGTCGCCATTGTTCATGCCGAAACCTCCACCGGGGCCCTGACCCCGGTGGAGGAAATCTCCAAGCTCGCCCACGATGCGGGGGCGCTGTTCTTGCTGGACACGGTCACCTCGCTGGGCGGCTGTCCCGTGCGGATTGACGAGTGGAACGTGGATGCGGTTTACAGCGGCACGCAGAAGTGCCTGAGCTGCCCGCCGGGGCTGGCTCCGGTCTCCTTGAACGCTCGTGCGCTGGAAGTGGCCCGAAGCCGCCGCACCAAGGTGCAGAGCTGGTATCTCGACGTAAACCTGCTCGCCTCCTACTGGGGCCAGGAGCGCGTATATCATCACACCGCACCCATCTCGATGAACTATGCCCTGCACGCGGCCCTGCGCCTGGTGCTGGAGGAGGGACTGGAAAACCGCTGGCGTCGGCATAAACAGAACCACCTGGCGCTCAAGTCCGCCCTCGGAGCCATCGGGCTCGAACTTGCCTCACAGGAGGGCCACCAGCTCTGGCAGTTGAACGCCATCCGCGTGCCCCAGGGCGTGGATGAGGCTGAGGTGCGCAAGCGCCTGCTCAACGACTTCAACATCGAGGTGGGTGCCGGGTTGGGTCCGCTTAAGGGCAAAATCTGGCGCGTGGGATTGATGGGGGAGAATTCCACCCGTGAGAGCGTCCGCCTCTTCCTTTCCGCCTTCTGCCAGGTGCTCAACGACTGTGGGCGGAAGACCGATGCCAAGGCCGCCCTGGCGGTCGTGGCCTAACTCGGCTGGCGAAACTGGGCGCCCGGCCATGCGGTTGACAGACGATGCTGGAAGGCGCACGGTGCGCAAAACCTGAACCAACGACCCATGAAAACTTTCCTCACCGCCCTGGCCCTTTGCCTCATCACCACCGGTGCCTTTGGTCAGGGAGCCGCCGTGATCATCAAGCAGCGCGCAAAGGAGGCCGCTGGCCGGCCGGTGCCAACGCCTGCGCCCGCTCCCGCCGCGCAGCCCGGTGCCGTCCCTGCCGTTGCGCCCCAGGGTGGGGTCGCGCAGGTGAACGTTTCCAAGCTGATTTCTGACATCGCCATCATCAAATCCCGGCCGACTGCCTCGCAGGAACATAAAGACAAGCTCGCGGCGGATCTCGCCGCCGTGGCCACGGGTGCCAGCAAGCCCTCCAGCGACGTCCTAGCTGCGCTGGCCGCCGCGCTGGCCGACGCCATCGCCGGCAAGAAAATATCCGCCGCCGACCAGTCCTCGCTGGCAACCTCGTTGGCGGGTGCGGTCATTTCGACCGCCGGCTCTCCGCAATTCCGCGCCGCCCTCCAGGGTGTGCAGGACGCGTTGGTGCTGGCTGGCGTGAACGAGGCGGGCGTTCAGGCTGTCACCAAGGCGCTGGCCGGTCTCAACCCGAAGGCCAAGTGATCCGCTTTCGTTCGTGACCGAATCCAGCGATCCCACCAGCGAGCTTTCCCGCGCGGAGTTTCTGGTTCTCCTGCGCGCGCTTTCGTTGCCGTTCGCGGCCTGTCTGGTGTTCTTTCTGATCACCCCCAACGGAAGCCAGCCACTTAAGCGTAGCCGCGCGCAGGTCAGCCGGGAGGTGTTGGCCGTGATTGAAGGCCAGTTCCAGGCCTTCCGTGAAGGCGATTATGCGCGAGCCCGGTCATTCGCTGCGCCCACCATTCAACAGCAATACAGCGTTCTGGCCTTCGAGCGCATGGTCAGGGACGGCTACCCCATCATTGCCCACTGGCGCGCTGTGTCGTTCGGCGAAGTGCAGGATAACGGTCGCGAGGCGGTCGTGCTGGTATCGGTGCGCGGGCGCAGCGGCCGCACCCGGTTCTTCCAATACCTGATGCTGAACGAGTCCGGTCAGTGGCGGATCAATGGCGTGGTAGAGGTCAATGTCTCTCCCAGTGCGCAAGGGCAGTTGGCCTGAGCGGAGGCCTCGAGCTTCCGCCACCCAGGTTATGTCACGAAGCTTCTTCCGGTGAGTGGCGCCTGGCGGTTATGGGACACAAACGACATGCAGCGCCCGTCGGTGGCGCTAGGATAGTGTTCACTGACATTGAGAAGCCAAACTGTCGCTTCAGCCTCCGCTCACATCCCTGCCGCCGTCGCTACCGGCAGAGCCGGAACTGCTTTCGCCATAGCCCTCCCAACTTCCCGCCTCAGCACCGCTGCTGGCATCAACCGAGTCGTAGGTTTTGCCCTTGCGGAAAATCCAGATGACCAGCGCTACCACGGGAGTCACGATCAGCGCGATGATCGTCAACATGTCCTTCGGCTCGATGAGAACCAGCGTATCCATAGGTGAGCCGTTTCATCCGTAAACCGCCTGCGGCTTCAGTTCGTAGTCCGGGAACACCTTCGCCAAGTCCACTTTCGGGTGATGCCGTTGCAAGATGGGTGCGAGCACGTCGCGGTAGTTGACGGTGACAGGCACATCGCCGGGCCCTTCAAGGACGTCTTTGGTCAGACCGGGCCACTTCGTGAGGACGCGACCGCCCTTCACGCCGCCGCCCATCAGAAACATCACGCTGCCGCGCCCGTGGTCGGTGCCGAACGCGGAGTTCTCCGCCAGCCGCCGGCCAAACTCGGTGAGCACCACGACGGTGACGTGCTCCATCGTCTTGCCGAGGTCGCGGTAGAAGGCGCTGAGGCCCGCGTTCAGCTTGCGCATCTGCGGATCCATGATGGCGCTTTGCGTGATGTGTGAGTCCCAGCCGCCGAGGTCCAGCGACACGGCTTCGAGGCCGACGCGCGCCTTGATGAGCCGCGCGACCTGCTGCATGCCCTGCGAGAAGTCGTCGCGCTCGTAGGTCGCGCCGTGGGCGGGGGAGTAGGTTGTGGTGCGGAGCTTTTCGATGCGCCGGAGGGCTTCGAGGGTGTCGCGGGCGGAGGTGCCGAGGGCGTCGTGCTCCTTCGCGTAGAGTTTTTCCAAGCTGGCTTGGAGCGGACCGCCCCCTTTGCCGAGCGAGAAGTCTTCGAGCGAACGCATCACCGTGGCGGCGGGTGCGCCGCGCAGGCTCTCGGGCAGCGCGCGGCTCACGGCGATGGCCGAGAGCGCGCCGGTGGTCGTCGCGCCGCGGAAGCGCAGGTAGCGCCCGAGCCAGCCGCCGGCCACGTCGCCCGCGCGC
>Ga0172373_10002158_pt1 | contig 30647 bp, 26 predicted proteins | sample Lak10m_2_FD_114546 | JGI IMG/M metagenome (GOLD analysis project Ga0172373, IMG submission 114546) | Freshwater microbial communities from Kabuno Bay, South-Kivu, Congo - kab_092012_10m | ecosystem: Environmental > Aquatic > Freshwater > Lake | place: Democratic Republic of the Congo...
TATCCCTGGCGATTCTTGCGGCAATTCTGCGCATGAATCCTTTCAACCGACTTCATTCGGCGACGGGGCTATCGTTTGGCACACCTGCCGGGTGCGTCAGATAAATTTTGCAGGGCCGACTACATATCCAATACCCGGCGTGATCCATTGGTCGCGGCCGGACTCGCCATCGCGTATTGTCCATATGTATTCGGGATTGGTTCGTCTGACAATTTCCATGTCCTCGCCGAAAGTCTCAAGACCTATCCCGCCCCAAATGTCGAAATGCGCTTCGGGATGACGATAGGGCTCGAAGTATTCGTAAAAAGTGTCTTCGTGAAGGGTGTAGGGGCCTACCAAGATGCTTTCCTCCAACATGGCGACAACTGTTCTTTCCAAAGGGCAACTTTTGTGACCGCATTGAACAGGACTTTCGCCGAACCCCAAGGTGTTCCCGTGGCAAGGTCATTTGCCTGTGCTGGTCGCACCGCGAAGAACTCATGCCATGTGTGATCGCTTTCCGTCAGGCCGCCGGAATATGCCCAAAGCTCCTCATAAAGCGGTGGCACGCTGATTTGTTCGGCGATGAAAAACTTCTCGCTTTCAAATTTGGATTTCATCTCTGCCACTTGCGTGTCGCTAAGTGCGCCCTTCAATAGCAGCGCTCCCCACGCCTTAAAATTGTCCGCGTCGCGATAGAGATATTCAAAGACGCAGAAGCGTTTGACACCCATTTCTCATTTCCCGGATTTGCTATCGGCAAATTCTTCCAAACGATGGCGAGCAACAAAGTTGGTTTCCGGACGAAAGCGCTCCGGTAGTTCGATCGCACGACCATCCAATGGAAGGATTACGGTCTGGATAAATGAATCCTCGCTACGCTTTAGTTCGGTTGCTACAAGTACTCGGAAATCGTCGGACAGCGAGATCAAGCCTTTATCAAACGCCTTGTCATGGATTGCAGACAAGCACAAGCCGTTACTGGGATTCAGTCGATTTGCTTTGTCCTTGCGCCAAGGCACGATATGGCTGGCTATCAGCAAGCGTGGCTCCGACAACCCAGACATGCAGCAACGCCCACGATAACTACTCAACACCGCGCGGCGGAAAAAGTGTTGCTTGATTCGTTGCTCGGTCACCACACGACGCGTCTCGCCGGTGAAGTCTTCCAAGCCGGTGGCCTCGTCAGCATCGAGGGAAGGTGTGGGTACTTGGCCTTGCGACTCGACCAGTGCCGCTCGCAGGCGGTTGCACTCGACAGCCAGCCCTTCCCAATCGGCTTGAAACTCGTCCCAAATCTCGCGATCAAGTGAACCGGCGTTACCTAGTCCGGCACGTCCGGTCGATGTAATCGCCGGGTCCAAACTTGCGAAATTCACCAGCTTCATCGCTACCGCGCCCGGTGTGCGGCCAATCAGTTTTGCCAGTTCCACGATTTCCGCATTGCGACTGTGCAACTTGCCGAACGGCAATTGGCAATACAAATGAAACGCGAGCTTGAGCTGTTCCCGACTCCAGCGATTATTTCTCACCGTGCCCTCCTTGCTTGAATTCAGATCTGTCATATTGAGTCTAGCCGGTTCGGTAGCTTCTGGAGAAGTGAAACTTCAATGTGCAGGAAGTATCGACGCTCGCTGGCTCACCAGACGAGCCTATTGCTTAACCAAGGCATTCCAATGGGAGCCTATGGAATCGGAGTGATTTCCTTCTCCGACGCTTCAAATCGCCGTACCGCCAGCGCCGACTTTTCGCAGCCGCGCGAACGCGATGCGGCTTTCGCCTAGCCGCCGAAGAATCCTATCTTGTGCTGGCCGGCGCAAAGACCAGTTCGGGAACAATCATTTCCCACGCTTCGCATTGATCGCTAAGCCGAGCCTGATGCTCTTCCCCTACATCTTTGCGGCGACGAACGTGAATTGCGGCCACGCGTGCTTTGATGCAATGCATTCCCTCTGGCGGGGCAAAGGCGCGCGACAGCTTGCCAACTATTGCACCTTGCACATCAGTCAGCGCCCAGGCTCCCGAATTTTCTTGACGAAGCGTGAGGTCGTCATCGACCGCAAGTGCCGCGATGTTGCGATGGATTGCATCCGCCGGGGGTCTGGTGCCGGAATAGTCGAGATTGATCTCGCCCCACCCGAGGCGCTTGTACTGATACGCCAGTTCCGTTATCGGCGGCGGCAATGCCGTCGGCGGCCGACACAGGAGGGCGGGAGAATCGGGTAGCGCGTCTGCCAGAACGTGACCGCGATCGAAGCGCGCCAGCACCAGCGTTTTTCGGGCGCGCGTCATGGCCACGTAGTAAAGGCGCCGCGGCGCATCGGCGTCCTCATCGGCGGCTGTTCGCACCCAGTCTCCATCCAGTACCGCGACGTGGTCGAATTCGAGCCCCTTCGCCTTGTGCGCAGTCAGAAGCAACAAGCCGGTTTGCCGGCGGCGCGCCTCTCGACCCCATTCCGCCAGCCATTCGAGGAAGTGATCGAGAGGCGATTCGGCCTCCCCGACTTCAAGGGAATATTCGGCCATCGCCTCGCGCAAATACGACCACCAGTGCGCACCGGGCTGCCGGTCTGGTTTGGTTTCCAACCATTGCCTGATAGTTGCGGCATCTATCAGCTGGCTGGGGCGCTCGCGCAACCAGCCTATCAGCGCCTGGGTTTCGCGCAGACTCCAGAAGCCGTTGCTGCTTTCGTCCGCCTGCTGAACCGGAATGCCCTTCAGTTCGCAATAGCTGCGCACCGGATCGAGGGATTTCCACGCTCGTCCAATGACTGCACAACGTGCCCAGTTCCAATCCGGCACGAGACCGGACATCCGCTCGAACTCGGCCATTACCGCGAGCGCCTGCATCCGGTCGTCGTTGCCGGCGGGCAGAATCTGGACGCGGCCCTGGCTGACAGTATCGATACTCTTCCATGTGCCGCCGGGAGGCTGCTTGGCTCGGGCTGCATCAATGCCGATCGGGTGATCCTTTTTCATGCGATGGGCAGCCGGCGCGATCATCAGATTGGCGGCTGTGATGATGTGGGCCGTCGATCGATAGTTGCTGATCAGGAAGGCCGGCTTGGCCGCATAGTCCTTCTCGAAGCGGCGGATGAATTCGACCGATGCGCCATTGAACGCATAGATATTCTGATCATCGTCACCCACGGCGAAGAGATTGATCCGGCCATCTTCATCCTGTCGGGTGCGGCCGGCCAGCGCCGAAATCAATTCATATTGTTCCGGTGCGATGTCCTGGTACTCGTCGACCAGAATCCAGCGGAAGCCGGCCAGCAAGCGGTCGCGTTGTTCGTCGGCCTCTTCCGGCGGCAGGTTGTCGCCTTTGAGCAGGCTGACAGCCTGTTCGACAATCTTCTTGAAGTAGTCCTGATCGTCACCGACCTTCTGTTCGAGCATGCTCGCGCCGACGAGTCGCATGGCAAGTGCGTGCAGGGTGAGCACCGAGACACCGCGCGCATCACCGCCGATCAGTTCGCCAAGGCGCTGGCGAATCTGGACGGCGGCGTGGCGGTTATAGGCCAGGGCAAGTATGCCGCGAGGATTCTCACGACGGGCGCGGATCAGGTAGGCGATGCGATGCACCAGCACCCGTGTCTTGCCCGACCCCGGACCGGCGAGGACCAGTACATTGGTGGTTTCACGGTCGTCGGCGACGATCTCGCGCTGCGCCTTGTTGTTCAGCGCCTCGACGATCTTGCGCCACGACTCCGGCGTGGTTTGGCGCGTAAGTTCCTTTTCGCGGTCGGGTAGCCAGCGCCGCATGAACTCGTCGCGTTGCAAGCTGAAATAGTCCATTGTCAGCGCCAGCGCTTCCGCCATTTCCTTGAGGCCGCGCTGCACGTATTCGGCCATGACGTGAATCTGCACGACCTGTTCTTCGTAATGAAGTTTGAGCGGCACAAGATCGGGTTGCGTGAACTTCTTCTTCCAATCCGGCTCCAGCCGTATGGTCATCGCTGGGCGGAAGACGGCGAGCCCCTTGTTGAGGCGGATGATTTCCTGCTCGTGCAGCCACAACAAGGCGCGATCGAGCAGCTTGGGCGTTATCGCCTTTTCGGCCTTGAGGACCAGGTCGGACTCCAGCGCCGCCAGCAATTTGCCGAGGGTCGTTTCCGCCAATTGATCAACGCCGCGGGCGCCGGAAGGCAAGCACGTGAGCAAATGTTCGAGCAGGCATCCGGCCGCTGCGCGACGACGTTTGGCGGTTGCATCCAAGGCCGACCATTCACGTTGGAGTTCAACCGAAACGGACTCGGCGTCGATTCGGCGCAGCTTGAGGCTGCCGCGCCCTTCATCATCGTCTCGCCCGTCTGCAGCAAGGCTGCTCAGCAACTGGCGCAGCTTTTCCGGCAGTGCCGTCGGATGCCCGGAATCCTTCAGGGTCTGGTTGGCGTGGCGAAGGTGCAAGACCGACGCCTCGCCGCGACTCAAGTCGGGATGCTGTTCGCGCAACAGGCTGATCAATGCGGCTTCGAGCGAGGCGGCATGCTCGAAGCGCTTCTTCGATGAATTCTCGACGGCGACGTGAACATAGGCGGTCAGCGCGGTATCGTTACTGGCCAGCCCCATTGACTCCAGGTCGTAGAAGGCGGCGCGCAGCTTATCGGACGACAGGCCGGAAGCCACCATCAGCTCGTCGGTCGAGATCCCATCATCGGCGGGCGCATCGATCAAGGCCGCGATGATGGCCAGCAGGCTTTTCCGATACTCCGCTGCGATGGGCTTCTTTTCCAGCTTCTTCCGCGCTTCGTCCAGTGTGGAAATGCGCAGGGAGGACGGGAAGATCTGGACCTGGTTCTCCTCGCGGGTAAGCAAGGTGGCTTCTTCCAGCCAGGACACCGCCGTACGCACACGGGTATCGTCGGTTGCCGAATCGCGGTGGAATCCGCCGTCTTCGTCTTCGGCGAGAATTTCACCGGGAGTGGCGATCAACTCGCCGTCCCTGCCGCCGCCTTTCCGCTTCTTGCCTTCAAGGGTTCTCAGCGAACGCAGGATGGCCTGGATTTCTTTCTGGGTCAGGCGCGACCGTGCCGACATGCCGAACTGGCGCTCGACATCTTCTGCCGTATAGAGCAGAACGCAGCGCGCCGCCATGCGATCGCGTCCGGCACGGCCGGCTTCCTGCAGGTAATTTTCCAAAGAACCCGGAATGTCCGCATGGATCACCAGCCGCACGTCGGGCTTGTCGATCCCCATGCCGAAGGCGTTGGTGGCGACGATGACGCGAAGGCTGCCCTCGATGAAGGTCTTCTGGATGTTCTTTTTGGTTTCAGGCGGCAGCTTGGCGTGAAAGTGCCCAACCGACCAGCCTTTGTGCCTCAGAAATTCCGACACCTCCTCGGTCTGGTTCCGTGTCGCGCAATACACGATCGCGCCACCGCTTTCTTCTTCCGGAAGATCTGCCTCCAGGATTTGATCGATGTGGGAATACTTCTCGGCCGGGCTGGTCGGGACGACACGAAAATCGAGATTGGTTCTTGTGGCGCCACCATCGAAACAGCGCAGGTCGATGCCGACCCTGTCCTTGAAATGCCCGACGATATCCGCAACGACATCGGGCTTGGCGGTGGCTGTCAGGCACAGCACGGGAGGGATAGGCTGATCTCCAGCCTTTTCACGGATGAAACGGCTGACGTAGCGATAGTCCGGCCGGAAATCCTGCCCCCACTTGGAAAGGCAGTGCGCCTCATCGAGCACCCAGGCACCGATCTCGCGTTGCGCCAGCACTTTACGCAGCGTGCGGTTGCGCAGCTGCTCGGGTGAAACGATGAGGATGCCGATATCGCCGAGTCGCACGCGGTCGAGCACATCGGCGCGCTCGGGCATCGACAGCAGGCCGTTGAGGGCCGCGCAGCTTCTGATGTTCTTCGCTTCGAGGCCGGCCACCTGATCCGACATCAGGGCGACCAGCGGCGAAATCACGACAGTGAGCGCGCCGGTCTTGTCGAAGCGGGAAAGCGCAGGAACTTGATAGCACAGGGACTTGCCGGTGCCGGTCGGGAGAATGGCCAGGACATGTTCGCCGCGCATCGCCGCTTCAACAATGCTTTGCTGCAATGGGCGACCGTCGTTATCGGTCGGTTCCGGGCGAAACTCCTTGAAGCCAAACCAGTGCGCCAGTTCCTTTTTGGCATTGTGTTTTTCGCGACACCATTTGCACGTCGGCTCAGCGCAGGCGGTATCGCGCAAGCGCTTGATCAACGCGCCGGCTTGGGGGAATTGGTGGCGGACCCACGGCGGCATCACGGAGTTGCCGCCGGCCACCGACAACCAGGCCAGTGCATAGGCCAAAGGCCATCCGTACGTAGCCGCGTCGGCCAAAACGGCTACGCTGTGAGTCTGGCAGGCTTGCCCGGCCAGCTGCCGACCGATCGCTGCGATCGCATCACCATCGGTGGGACGAGTATGTTTGCGCAAGGTCGTGAAAAAGCTATCGAGCCCTGCCCCGGAGCTGCCGACCGTCGTCAGCCAATGCCATGCAAGGACGAGGTCCGGAGATGTCTTGGCCAGCGCTTCGTGCTGATTGCGAAAAACCTCAAGAGTCAGCTGCGCGTCGAGTAATGGATCATTTACGCGCCCGCGCTTGAGCTGACCGTCCTGATAGTGCTTAACCAGATGGTGGTAAGGGTTCCGTGGAAAAGCCAGCGGGTTGAGCCGCAGCGTATCAACAGCTGGTAATGCCAACAGCCGCAAATCGGGTCTGGCTGCGGCCAAATGTGGCAGGTCAAACGCGATCAGATTATGGCCAAGCAGGAAACTGGCGCCTTCTGCGAGTGCGTCTAGCTTTTCCAGAGCCGCAGGCAATTTGCCTTGCTTGAAATGCAGCGATGCATCCGGTTGGTCCCCGCGAACTGCCGCGAAACTATGAATCCGGCTATCGTGCAATCCGACTTCAAGGTCTATGGAGAGACAACGAGGCGCAAAACTACTCATGGGCGACGTCGGGTAGCGGTTGTTTGTCTTAGGCGGCCATCATACATGGGCGACTGGTGGCAGTTGGGTTGCAATGGATTGTGCTCACCGAGACGTAAACAGGAGGCGCTTTCGCACTTCACGCCGTACCGCCAGCGCCGACTTTTGCGCGCGCCCGAATGGCTCGCCTGGTGAGCCTCCCTGCGGCTACACTCGCCATGTCATTTGGTAATCGTGCCGCCGCGCACGGAAGGGAGCCGCAACGATGAACAGCAAGCAACTACCGACCCTCGGCGACAAGTCCTTCGAGTCCATTAAGCAGACCAACGCGCACGGCGCCGAATACTGGAGTGCCCGCGACCTGCAATTGCTGCTGGGCTACAGCCAGTGGCGGCGCTTCGAGCAGGCTATCGAGCGTGCCGTAAGCTCTTGTCAGCAATCGGGAAACAAGCCGGACTATCACTTTGCCGGCGCCGGCAAACCGATCACCGGCGGCAAGGGGGCGGTGCAAGTGGTTGAGGATTTTCACCTCTCCCGCTTCGCCTGCTACCTCATCGCCCAGAACGGCGACCCGCGCAAGCCGGAGATTGCACTGGCCCAGAAATACTTCGCCGTTCAGGCGCGCCGCCAGGAACTGAACGACCAGGCCGCTGCCGACATCGAGCGGCTGGAACTGCGCAAGCAGACCGCCGAGGAATTCAAGGCCCTGTCCGGCGCGGCGCAGGATGCCGGGGTGCAGAGCCGGATGTTCGGCGTCTTCCACGATGCCGGTTACAAGGGCTTGTATGGCGGTCTGGGTCGCGATGCGATCAAGCGCCGCAAGGCCGTTCCCGAGAAAGACAATCTGCTCGACCGCATGAACGCGACGGAGCTCGCGGCCAACCAGTTCCGCATGACGCAAACCCGCGACAAGCTGGCGCGGGAGGGCGTGCGCAACCCGTCGCAGGCGATCCAGACCCACGAACAGGTGGGCAAGGAAGTGCGCGATGCGATCAAGCGCATCGGCGGTACCTTGCCCGAGAACATCCCGCCCGCCGAGCACATCAAGGAGGTCGAAAAGCGGGTGAAGTCGGCGACGCCGAAGCTCGAACTGCACGATCGGGAGGCCGGCGGCTTGTTGGGGCAGGGCGGAAAGAAACCCGGTAGCGATTGAAAGGCCTATTGGCGCGACAGCCGTTCGGCGACGCTGGCCACGCTGCCCGGGCCGGAGACAGGAAAAGAGCTGCCCTGGGTGGGGGTGGCGCCTGTAAGCCGCCTGGATTCCGGCTTTGCCACCCCGCGCAGCGGAATACAAGGCATGCAGAGCCGCCGAAATGACGACGCGAAGGTCGTGCGCGTTTGGGGATTGGAGCCGCCCCTCCGGCGCCGACTTTTGGCATGTGACCGAGTTGCTCGCCTGGGGAGCCTCCCCTGCGGCCACGCTCGCCAAATCCATTGCTGATCGTGCCGCTTGATTATCCGATGGCCTTGGCCTTTAGTGCCCGCATCATGCCGATGTGCAAACTTCCGAGCTTCGGCGTTTGGCCATGGGTCGGATTTGGCGGCACGGCAAAAAAGCTGTCATTCCACGGCAGCTCGACCTTGTTGCGCAGGGCGAACTTCGTGTCATACGACAAGCCTGCCAGCGCGTAAGCGGCCTTGTGCTCCGCTTTCCGGATGGCAAACTCGCCGGTGGCCAGCCTGTCCAGCTTCTGCGAGCTTCCATACACCACCGTTACCGTGGTTCCGTCCTCGTGTTCCGTGACGGCAACAACCAGGGCGGGGCGCGGCTTGGGGCCGGGAACATCACGAGGCCGTTGCGGGAAACGACACCAGACAATGTCGCCCGGATCGGGTGGCTCCCACATGGCCCCGCCTTACAGCAGAGACCGCTTGGCGAGCACCTTGCCCTTGGGCAGCATGGGCTGCGCCGCCTTGCGCACGCGCTTGATGTCCGCCGCGGTGAGCGGGCCGTCATCCATTTCGTAGGCGGGCAGCACTTCCCTGGCGAAACGCGAGATGGCCAGATGCACCACCGTCGTCTCGTTCACATCCAGTTCCTCGGCCAGCGCCTTCAGGGTTTCGCGCGTCACCCCGTACGAAGAATCCCTGGATTTGAATTTGAGAAGCAGGTTGCTCATGGCGCACTCCTGATTGTGTATATATAGACTATATACCATATACCGTCCCTGGGAGACATAAAGCGGAACTCCATGTACGCAAGGCGCCGCCGGCGCGGAGCGGGTATCTGGACGGCTTGGGATCGGATCATGGGTGCCATTACTACAACCATTTACACCCATTCCGCCAGAGCCACTGAATTGGCATCCGGCACATCGCGCCGTATCGCCAGCGCCGACTTCTCAGAGCTTCCGGTTCCACGCCAACCCCCGCATCCCGAATGCGCGCCTCCCGCCCCAGCCCCTCAAAGCCCCCTCAGCTTGATCCTGCCGCTGCCCGACATGCTGGCGCTGGGCTGGTTCTTTCTCTGCTGGGTCGGCTACGCCTGGTATGCGGACCAGCGCCGCTGGGGCACGCGCGAGCTGGCCAGCGTGCTGCACGAGTACCGGCTGCGCTGGATGCGGCGGGTGCTGGAACGGGAAAACCGCATCGCCGACACGGTGGTGCTGCAGACGGTGATGCGCAGCTGCAACCTGTTCATCACCACCACGCTGTTCATCATCGCCGGCTTGATCAGCAGCCTGGGTGCGGTGGAGCGGGTGCAGGCGATGGTCTCGGGCATCGGCTTCATCGCCGTGTCCTCGCGCGAGACGCTGGAGGTGCGGCTGCTGGTGCTGATCGGGATCTTTGTGTTTGCCTTTTTCAAGTTCACCTGGTCGCTGCGCCAGTTCAACTTCACGCTGATGCTGTTCGCTTCGGCGCCGATGCCGGCGGAAAAGGAGGCGCCGGACCGCGCCGATTTCGCGCCGCGCGCGGCGATGATGGTGACGCACGGCTTCGCCAGCTTCAACCGCGGGCTGCGCGCGTATTTCTTCGGGCTGGCGGCGCTGGCCTGGTTCATCCAGCCCTGGGCATTCGTGCTGGCAACGTCCTGGGTGGTGGCGGTGCTTTACTGGCGCGACAGCCGTTCGGCAACGCTGGCCACGCTGTCGGGGCCGGTGACGGGGAAAGAGCTGCCCTGAGGCGGGGGTGGCGGCTTTACACCGCAAAGCCTGGATTCCGGGTCAGGCCCGGAATGACGAAGCGAAGGTCGGGTGCGCGTTTGGGGATGGGCGCCGTGCCGCCGGCGACCGAAGGAACTCTCTGTGGGGCGCCGTCTTTATCGGGAAGCAGCCGAGTATCGGTTGAATTGTGGTGCCGCTATTGGTACCATTGATTCATGGCGTCTTCCAGCAAAATCCTCGACCAGATGCGCCGCGAGCCGAACAACGTTCGCTTCGCCGATCTGAAGAAGTTGTGCGAGGCGCATTTCGGGAAGCCACGCCAAACCGGCACCAGCCACGCCATCTTCAAGACGCCCTGGGTAGGCGATCCGCGGATCAACATCCAGGACGACAAAGGCAAGGCCAAGGCCTATCAGGTCAGGCAGGTGCTGCTTGCAATCGACAAACTGGAAGGGCTGCGCAATGAGCGTTGATCATTACACCTACCGCGTCACCTGGTCCGCCGAGGACGGCGAACACGTCGGCCTGTGCGCCGAGTTTCCGTCGTTGTCCTGGTTGGCGAAGACCCCCGAAGCCGCACTGAAGGGTATCCGCCGAGTCGTGGCCGATGCGGTGGCCGACATGCGGGAGGCGGGCGAGGACATTCCTGTGCCGCTGGCGGAAAAGCACTACAGCGGGGAGTTCCGGGTGCGCATTCCGCCGCAGGTGCATCGCGCTTTGGCGACCGAAGCCGCCGAGCAGGGCGTCAGCCTGAACCGGCTGGCGAGCGCAAAACTGGCGGCTTGAAGCGGAACGCGGCTGTCGCCGGCTGCCGAATCCCCATCACCAGCCGCCGTATCGCCGGCGCCGACTTTTCGGCGTGCACCCCGGAAGATGCAGGGGCCTGGTCCGTTTATCACTTTAACGTTTGATGCTGCACCCTGCCGTCCGCCGTCCTTGGAGTCCACGCTTGCGCCACAAGTCGCGTCGTCCGAGAGTGTCCATGCTGCTGATGGCGGCCTTGTTCGTTGTCCCGCCGGCGATCAGCGTCGCCCTTCACCCGCCCGCGACGGTGTCGTGGAGCGAAGCGGCGCTGACACCAACCGGCCTCTCGCCCGAACCGGCGAAGGTCAAAGAGCCGGTCGTCCAGGTCTTTGCCGCGCCGGCGTTCGGCCGCCGCGGCGCCTTCGGGGTGCACACCTGGATCGTCGTCAAGCGCACCGGCGCGCCGGCCTTCACGCGTTACGATGTGGTCGGCTGGAGCGGGGCGCCCTATGTCCAGGTCGACTATCTCGATGCCGACGCGCTGTGGTACGGATCGATGCCCGTGCTGCTCGCCGATCGCCGCGGCGCGGGCGTCGAGGCCTTGATCGGCCGTATCGAAGAGGCGGTGCGCCGCTATCCCTACGCCGACACCTACCGCACCTGGCCGGGGCCGAACAGCAATACCTTCGTCGCGCATGTCGCGCGCGAGGTGCCTGAGTTGCGGCTCGACCTGCCGGCGAATGCGGTCGGCAAGGACTACCTGCCGCTCGCTTCGGCAATCGCGGCCGCGCCCAGCGGCACCGGCGTCCAGCTTTCCGTGCTCGGCCTCGCCGGCGTTCTCGTCGCCGCCGAAGAAGGCATCGAGCTCAACCTGCTCGGGCTGTCGCTCGGCATCGACATCGCGCGCCCGGCGTTGCGCCTTCCCGGGCTCGGGCGCGTCGGCCTGGCCAAGCCCGGAGGCTGACCCGGGCTGCCGTTCAGGCGCGCAGCGCGTAATGGCGACACGGCGCCCACGCACCCACGCGCTCGGGCAGTCTGCCTGGCGAGGCGCTACCCGTGCTCTACTCGCCGCGCCGTGGTCTCGATGGCCGCGCCGCCAGGCTGCGCCTGGCCGCAGCCCGCCGGGCGCGGCTTGATGCCGGTGGGCGCAAGGCGCGCCGACGATGCGGCCGCTTCGGCCCTGCCTGCCTCCCACACCCGCAGCGCCAGCTTGCGCTCCGCGCCCCAGCGGTAGTTCGCGCTCTCGCCGCCTTCGCGAATCACGCGATGGCAGGGTATCAGCCAGGCGATGCAGTTGGCGGCGACCGCCGAGCCGACGGCGCGTGCGGCGCGCGGCATGGCCAGATGCCCGGCGAGCTGGCGGTAGGAAACCAGGCTGGCGGGGGGGATCCTGAGCAGCGCTTCCCAGACCTTGATCTGGAAGTTGGTGCCGCGCAACAGCAGGTGCAGCCGGCCCGCTTGCGGTGCGGCGGGAAAGACGCGGGCGGCGAGCGCGGCGGCGCCGGCGTCGTCGCGTACCCGCTTCGCCGCCGGCCAGGCGCGGTGCAGTGATTCGAGTTCGTCGTCGATGGCGCCATCGCAGAACGCCAGATGGCAGATGCCGCGCGGCGTCCAGCCGAACAGCGCAGTGCCCAGCGGCGTCGCGGCGAGGCCGTGGCGCAGCTCAACGCCGGCGCCGCCGCTTTTGATCTCGCCCGGGGTCAGCGCCTCGCAGCTGACGGTGAGGTCGTGCAGCCGGCCGGGGCCGGAAAGCCCGGCATCCAGCGCCGCATCGAGCACGTTGGCCGAGTCGCGCAGCATGGCCAGTGCATGTTCCTTGGTCAGGTATTGCAAAAAGCGCTTGGGCGAGATCCCGGCCCAGGCCGAGAACACGCGCTGCAACTGGAACTCGCTCAGATTCGCGGCGGCGGCGATCTCGGCCAGCCCCGGCTGGCGCCGCGCGTTGGCGCGCAGGAAGGCAATGGCGCGGGCCACGGTTGCGTAGTGCTCAGCCATTTGCGGCTCCGGCACGTGGCAGCAGCAGCCGCGGCGAAAAACCGGTGACCAGGGCTGTTCCGGCCACGACCACCGCGCCGCCCGCCAGGGTGTGCCAGCCGATCGCTTCACCCAGGAAAAGCCAGCCGAAGAAGCTGCCGAACAGCGGGATCAGGAAGGTGACGGTGAGCGCCGGTGCGGCGCCGATGTCGCCGATCAGGCGAAAGTAGAGCAGGTAGGCGATGCCGCTGCAGAGGATGCCGAGGGCCGCCACGACGGCCATGATGCCGGGGCCGGGCGCCAGGGTCGCCGGTGGAAACACCAGCAGCGCCGGGGCCATCAGCAGGCTGGCGGCCCACATGCTGCCGTGGGCGTTGGCGAAGGGTTCCACGGCCGGTGCCGAGCGGGCATAGTTGCTGGCGATGGCGTAGCACAGGGCCGCCGCAAGCGAGGCGGCGATGGCCAAACCGGCGCCCGGCTGCAGCGCCACGCGGTCGAAGCCGACCAGCAGCGCCACGCCGGCAATGCCCAGCGCCAGCCCGGCAAGCGTGCGGCCGTCGAGCGGCGCCTTCTGCCAGCCGGCGGCGATCAGCGCCCCCCACAGCGGCGAAGTGGCGTTGAGGATGGACAACATGCCGGCGGGCAAGGTCAGCGCCGCGTAGCCGAACAGCAGAAAGGGCAGCGCCGAGTTCACCGAGCCGATCAGCAGGTAGTGGCGCCAGCGGCGGCGCCAGTCCAGCGGCCGGCGCAAGGCCAGGCCGACGGCGAGGAGAAAGGCCGCCGCCAGCAGCACCCGCGCTTCCATCAGTGCCGCCGGCCCCAGCGCCGGCGCGCCGATGCGGATGAAGAGGAAGGAGGCACCCCAGATCGCCGAGAGGATCAGCAGGCGGGCGAGGCTGGAGGCAGTCATGGTCGGTCACGAAAGTCGAGGCTCACAGTATCGGGGATGGCGCCGGCGCGTGCCACCCGATTCTTGCAAACCGCATCGCGCCGCGACGGCATTCCTTGCCGGCGGCGACACCGATAGCGACCGCGCCAGAGCCGCGGCGCCCCTATACTGGCGGCCGAACCCAGAGGAGAGATGCGATGAGCCATGAAGGCGTGACGATGCCGGGCCGCGAGCCGGTGCTGCGAGTGATGCCGATGCCGGCCGACATGAACGGCAACGGCGACATCTTCGGCGGCTGGGTAATGGCCCAGTGCGACATCGCCGCCGCCATCCCGGCGTTGCGCCTGGCGCGCGGGCGCATCGCCACGGTGGCGGTGAATTCCTTCCTCTTCAAGCAGCCGATCTCGGTCGGCGACGTGGTCAGCTTCTATGCCGACATCGCCAGAACCGGCCGCACCTCGATCACCGTCGACGTGCAGGTCTTCGCCGAGCGCAATCCCGCCAGTCCGGTGGTGGTCAAGGTCACCGAGGCGCAGTTCACCTACGTCGCGATCGACGACGACGGCAACAAGCGCGAGCTGCCCCGGGGCTGAGTCAGGCGCGCCGCCCGGCCAGGTGGTTGGCCGCCAGCGCCGCCAGCACCACGGCGCCGCCGGCCAGCGTGCTGCTGCGCGGCACTTCCCCGGCGCCGACCCAGGCCAGCAGCACGCCGAAGACCACTTCCAGCAGCGACAGCAGCGCCAGCTCGGTGGCCGGCAGCTCGCGCGTCAGGCGCACCACCAGCAGGCAGGGCAGCGCCAGTTGCACCGTGCCAAGCAGCGCCAGCAGGCCGATGTCATGGGTCGAGGCCTGCAGCGGCCAGGCCAGCGGCAGGGTGAGCGCGATCGAGAGCAGGGCGCCGAGCAGCACCGCCGGCAGCATGTCCTGGTTGCGCCTGCCGTCGCGCGCCAGGGCTGCGCGCTGCTGCAGCAGCGTCCAGTTGGCCGCCGCCGCCAGCGGCACGCCCAGGGCCACCACGCTGCCCAGCAGCGAGCCTCCGCGCAGGGCTTCGGCGCCGAACATCCAGGCGATGCCAAGCGCGGCGGCAACGATCGCCGCCCAGGTGCGCGGCGGCAGTCGCTCGTGCAGGAAAAGGCGCGCCGCCAGGGCTGTCAGCAGCGGCGCCGTGGCCATCGACACCAGCACGTTGGCCACGCTGGTCAGGGTCAGCGCCACCATGAAGGCGGTGTACATCACGCACCAGCAAACTCCTGAAAACCAGATCACGCGGTCGCCGGCGACGATCTCGCGCCAGAGCGCCGCGCCGCGCGCCGGCCACAGCAGGAGGGCAAGCGTCAGCGCATTGAACAGGCTGCGCCAGAAGGTCACCTCGAAACTGCGCGCGGCATCGAGGTGGCGCGTGACCAGCCCGGCAATGCTCCACAGGAAGGTGGCCAGCACCATCAGCGTCACGGCCTGGCGATGGCTCATCGGCGACTCTTGGCCAACGCGGTCTGGATCATTTTGTTTGCGAAAAGGCAAAACGATGCGAAAGCGGCCGAGTGTAGAATGAAATTCAGGTTTCACGACCCATGGCCCCACTTGAGTCGGGGCCGCCAAGGTTGGAATGTCCCCCCTTTCCTCCACCCCCTCCACTCCCTCCCCCTCCCCCGCGACCCAGGTTGATGAAGGTCTGGCGGCGCCGGAAATCTCGGCCAGCTATCTGGCCGCCGCGGCGATATTCCTGGCCGCCGGCGCGCTGGCCTTCCTTGCCAGCAGCCTGATCCGGGATATCCGGTTGCCCGGCCTGAATGCCGGGCTGGTGGTCGGCGCAGTCACCATGGCCGCGGTCGGCGTGCTTGCCCGGCGCGGTCGCGTCGGGCTGGCCACCAACCTGTTGGCGGTGGCCGGGCCGCTGCTCATCGTCTGGGTTGCGGTCAGCACGGGCGGGGTGCATGCGCCGATCGTGGCCTTCTTCCCGGTACTGGTGTTCTATGCCGGGTGGCGATTCGGCGCGCGCGGCGCCGTGCTCGCGGCGGCCTTTGCCGGAGTGGCGATGGCGCTGATGGCCTTTGCCGACCTGGCGGGCTGGTTGCCCGCCAGGGAACATCGGCCGACCCTGGTTTACCTCGGCACCCAGATCATGGCCATGGTCCTCGCCGCGATCGCCATTGTCTGGGTGCTGCGCGCCTACCAGAACCGGATCGGCGAGGCACGGGCACTGAGCCGCGACCTCGCGCGCCAGGCCGAAGCGGCCGATGCCAGCCGGGCTGATCTGGATCGCGCCCAGGCAGTTGGCCGGGTCGGCAGCTGGGTTTGCCACATTGCCGAAGGCCGCGTCGAGCTCTCGGCCGAGACCTGCCGCCAGCTCGGTTTGCCTGCGGGCACCACGGGCTCCTTCCAGGGTTACCTGGGCAAGGTGCACCCGGACGACCGCGCCGCTGTCGAGAAGGCGTGGCAGGCAGCGCTGGCGGGCGCCCCCATGGCCAACGAACACCGCCTGCTGATCGGTGACCGGCTGCGCTGGGTGCGCCAGATTGCAGAGGTTCGGCGCGACACCGCAGGCCGGCCGCAGGATATCGTCGGGGTGCTGCAGGATGTCACCGAGCGCAAGGAGTTCGAACAGCGCCTGCAGGACCACCAGGCGCATCTGGAGGCCGAAGTCGCCGCCCGCACGCAGGAGCTTGCCCAGGCTCGCGACGCGGCGGAAGCCGCCAGCCTGGCCAAGAGCGAATTCCTTGCCAACATCAGCCACGAGATCCGCACGCCGATGAACGCCATCGTCGGCCTGAGCTTCCTCCTGCGTCGCGCCGCCAGTCCCGAGCAGACCGATCGCCTGGTCAAGATCGACGCCGCTTCGCAGCGCCTGCTGTCGGTCATCAACGACATCCTCGACGTATCGCGCAGCGAGGCCGGCCAGCTGGTGCCGGAGCAGGCGGATTTCTCCCTGGCCGCGCTGCTGGAGCAGATCCGCGCCCTGCTGGCGGAGCCGGCGCGGGCCAAGGGCATCCCGCTCGACATCGACGCCGCCGGCGTTCCGGACTGGCTGCGCGGCGATGCCATGCGACTGCGCCAGGCCTTGTTCAATTACGCCAGCAACGCGCTCAAATTCACCGAGCGCGGGCGCGTTACCCTGCGGGTGTTGCTGGTCGGGGAAGGCAGCGACGGCGTGCATCTGCGCTTTGAAGTCGAGGACACCGGCATCGGCATCGCCGCTGACCAGCTGCCCAGGCTGTTCCGCCCCTTCGCCCAGGTCGATGCGTCGGCGACCCGGCGCTACGGCGGCGCCGGCCTCGGGCTGGTGATCACGCGCCGCCTGGCCGAACTGATGGGCGGAGAAGTCGGCGCTGACAGCACGCCGAATGTCGGCAGCCGCTTCTGGTTTACCGCCCGCCTGCAGCGCGGGCGCAGCGAGATGCCGGCCGGCGAATCCGTTGCCGGTGCCGACGTGGCCGCCGAGGTGGCGCTGCGCACCCGCCACGCCGGCAAGCGCGTGCTGGTGGTCGAGGACAATGCCATCAACCGCGAAGTCGTGGTCGACCTGCTTGCCGCCGTCGACCTCTCAAGCGAAGTCGCCGGCGATGGCCTGGAAGCGCTGGAGAAGGCGCGCGCCTCGCGCTTCGACCTGATCCTCATGGACCTGCAGATGCCGCGCCTGGACGGGATCGAGGCAACGCGCGCGATCCGCCTGCTGCCGGGCTATCGCGATACGCCGATCATTGCCCTCACCGCGAATGCCTACAGCGAAGACAGGCGTGACGCCATCGCCGCCGGCATGAACGATTTCGTTGCCAAGCCGGTGAGCGCCGAGCAGCTATTTGCCGTTGTCGCCAAATGGCTCACGTCGTCGGCGCCATGAACCCCGATCGCTCAGGCAAGCCCTTCAAGCTCGCCGAGGAAGCTGTCGCAATCCTGCTCCGCCTTCGCGGCCAGCAAGTGGTCGGCGCGCGTCTTGCCCAGGTTGATCGCCATCACCGGCTTGCCCAGGCGGTGGGCACGTTCGGCGAAGCGGTAACCTGAATACACCATCAGCGAGGAGCCGATCACCAGCAGGCCGGCGGCCGCTTCCACGGCGGCCATGGCGGTGTCGACACGCGGCCTGGGCACGTTGTCGCCGAAGAACACCACGTCGGGTTTAAGCATGCCGGTACAGGCCGGGCAGGCCGGCGGCACGAAGCCGGCATCAACGCCGTCCGCCGCGTCGGCATCGCCATCGGGTGCCGCGCGCGTGGCCGCCGCGGTGAAATCGGGGTTGGCGGCGCGCAGCCAGTCCTGCACCTCGGCGCGCGCGTAGCCGCCGCCGCAGTCGAGGCAGACCACGCGCGCGATGGCGCCGTGCAGTTCCAGCACCCGGGTGCTGCCGGCCTTCTGGTGCAGGCCGTCGACGTTCTGCGTGATGGTCAGCTCGACAGCGCCACGGGCTTCGAGCGAGGCCAGCGCACGGTGCCCCGGCCCCGGCGTCGCCAGCCCTATCGTCGGCCAGCCGAGATAGCTGCGCGCCCAGTAGCGGCGACGTATATCGGCGGAACGCAGGAAGTCGCGGTGGTCTACCGGCTGCGCGCGCTTCCAGCGTCCGTCGCGGTCGCGGTAATCCGGAATGCCGCGACCGGTGGACAGGCCGGCCCCGGACAGCACCACCACCCCGCCCCCGGCCAGCAGCCGCGCGATCTGCCGCGCCGCCGCGTCGCTGCTCATCCCTTCATGCTCAGCGCATCACCTTGATCAGCTCGACCTCGAAGTTCAGCGTGGCATTGGGCGGGATCACCCCGGGGGCGCCGCGCGCGCCGTAAGCGATGCCCGGCGGGCAGGTCAGCCTGGCCTTGCCGCCTTCCTTCATCTTTGCCACGCCCTCGGTCCAGCAGGGAATCACCCGGTTCAGCGGGAAGGTGGCCGGCTGGCCGCGCTTGTAGGAGGAGTCGAATTCCTTGCCGTCCGTCAGGGTGCCGCGGTAATGCACCTCGACGCGCGAATCGGCGCCCGGCTGGGCGCCGCTGCCATCCTTGAGCGATTCGTAGACCAGGCCGGAGGGGGTGGTTTCCGGTTTGGCGGCGTGGGCGGTGGCGCCGGCAAGCAGGACGAGGACGATGGCGAGGCTGTGATGCGCTTTCATGAAGGGCTCCGACTGGTTGAGAGCGCCGAACCCTACCGTGAAGTCCGGCTTGCGGCAAGGGGCTGCGGTTCATACGGATGGCGAATTTCGGCGTGTTCATCCTATAGTTGAAGCATTTGCGAGGCCCCGGACGCGATGTCCAGCGACGAACGCTGTACTCCTTCCGCCCATCATGAACAGTCCTGAGCCAAAAATTTCCGCGGACCTGGATCCGGGTGATGACGACATCACGCTGGGTTTCGTCGCCCGCTTCATGTCGGCCGCGGTAATTGCCGGCCTGATTGCGGCGGCGGCCTTCAGCGCTGCCATCCTGGCCTTCGTCCCCGACCAGGTAGGGCGTCATGGCGGGCCGATGCTGGCTGCAGCAGTGATGCTTGCAGTGTTCCTGCTGCTGCGGCTGGGCCGGCTGCGTCAGGCCGTGTTTGTCCTGAGCGGCGGCATCTGGGCGGTTGCCACGATCTTTGGCTTCATCGTCGGGGCGCCCAATACACCGATCCTGGCGATCTACCCGGTGCTGATGGTTTTCGTCGGCTGGGCCCACAGCCTGCGCGCGGCAATCGCTTTCGCCGCCGCCTCGGTGCTGGCGCTGGTGGCGATCGCCCTGGCACAGCAGGCCGGGATCCTGGCGAAATTCCCCACCACGCCACCATTCATGTATGTCGTTGCGCAATCGCTGATGATCGTGCTGGCGACACTCCTGGTCATCTACCTCGTTCGGGCAAATCAGGCGCAGGTGGCGAATCAGCGTCGCCTCTCCGATGGCATTGCCGAGCGCAGCCGCGAGCTGGAAGCCAGCCGCGCCGAGCTGAACCGCGCCCAGACCGTCGGCAAGGTCGGCAGCTGGGTGCTCGACCTTGGTTCCTCAAGCATTCGCCTGTCGGCAGAAACCTGCCGAATTTTCGGGCTTCCCGCGGGTTCGCTGGGCAGCATCGATGCCTACCTTTCGCACACTCACGAAGAGGACAGGCCCGCGGTCGAACAGGCCTGGCGCAATGCATTGAAAAGCGGGGTCTTCGATCACGAACACCGCGTGCGCTTTGGCACCGAGACGCGCTGGATCCGCCAGAAGGCGGAGATCGAATACGACGCTGGCGGCAAGGCCCGGACAGTGCTTGGTGTCACTCAGGACATTACCGAGCGCAAGCTGCGCGAGGCGGATATCCTTGAGGCACGCAATCAGCTGCAGGCGACGCTGGCGGCGATCCCCGACCTGATGTTCGAAGTCGATGCCGAAGGCCGCTTCCACGGCTACCACTCGCCGCGCACCGAGCTGCTGGCGGCCCCGGTTGAGGATTTCCTCGGCCGGACCATGTACGAAATCCTGCCGCCGGACGTCGCCGCGGTCGGCCTGGCGGCAATTCGCGAGGCGGACGAGAAAGGCCATTCGCAGGGCCAGCAGTACGTGCTGCGCCTGCCGCAGGGCCGGCGCTGGTTCGAGCTGTCGGTGACGTGCAAGCCGGCCGTGAACGGCGGCTCGAAGCGGTATGTGATGCTGGCGCGCGACATCACCGAGCGCAAGGAGTTCGAACAGGCCCTGCAGGCGCAGCAGGCACAGCTGGAAGACCAGGTGGCGGAACGCACCGGCGAACTGGCCTCGGCGCGCGATGCCGCCGAGGCCGCCAGCCTGGCGAAGAGCGCCTTCCTCGCCAACATCAGCCACGAGATCCGCACGCCGATGAACGCCATCGTCGGTCTCAGCTTCCTCCTGCGCCGCGGCGTGCAGACTCCGGACCAGGCCGATCGCCTGATCAAGATCGATGCCGCGGCGAAACAGCTGCTTTCGGTGATCAACGACATCCTCGATGTTTCGCGCAGCGAGGCCGGCCTGCTGGTGCCCGAGCAGGCCGACTTTTCGCTGCGCGACCTGCTCGAACGCCTGCGCGCCCTGCTCGCCGAGCCGGCCCGGGCCAAGGGCATCGCCCTTGAATTCGATGCCGAAGGCGTCCCCGACGGGCTGCGCGGCGATGCGTCGCGCCTGCGCCAGGCGCTGTACAACTACGCCAGCAATGCCATCAAGTTCACCGAGAAGGGGCATGTCGCCCTGCGCGTGCGCGTGGTCGAGGAAGGCGGCGACGGCGTGCATCTGCGTTTCGAGGTCGAGGACACCGGCATCGGCATCGCCGCCGACAAGCTGGCCGGGCTGTTCCGCCCTTTCGAGCAGGTCGATGCCTCGCCGACGCGTCGCTACGGGGGCGCCGGCCTCGGCCTGGTGATCACGCGCCGGCTGGCCGAGCTGATGGGCGGCGAAGTCGGCGCCGAGAGCACGCCGGGGCAGGGCAGCCTGTTCTGGTTCACCGCCCGCCTGCAGCGCGGCCGCGACGATCTGGCGGGCAATCCGTCGCAGGGCGCCGTCGATGCCGACGCCGAACAGGCCCTGCGCGCGCGCCATGGCGGCGCCCGCGTCCTGCTGGTCGAGGACAACCTGATCAATCGCGAGGTTGCGCTCGACCTGCTCAACTCCGTGGGCATCAAGGCGGATACCGCCGATGACGGCCATCGTGCCGTCGACATGGCGCGCGACACTGGCTATGCGCTGATCCTGATGGACCTGCAGATGCCGCAGATGGACGGCATCGAGGCGACGCGTGCGATCCGCGCGCTGCCGGGCCGCGGGACGGTGCCGATCCTGGCCATGACGGCCAACGCCTTTCCGGAGGACAGGCGTGCCTGCGCCGAGGCCGGCATGAACGATTTCGTCGTCAAGCCGGTAACGCCGGAGCAGCTGTATGCAGCGCTGCTGAAATGGCTGCCGCCGGGTTCCGCCAATGCCAATGCCAACGCCGGCACCAAGGCCAACGCCAGCGCCAGCGCCGCCGACGCGGCGCCGGTGCCGGCGGCGGCGGCCGGTGCTGATGCCGATGTCCTTGCCGGCATCCGCGGCGTTGATGTGTCCCACGGCCTGCACATGCTGCACGGCAACCCGGCCAGCTATCGCCGCATGCTCGGCCTGTTCGTCAAGAGTCACGGAGGCGATGCCGGGAAGATCCTCGAACACGCTGCCGTCGGCGATGTCGAGAGCGTGCGCAAGATCGCCCACGGGCTCAAGGGCGCGGCCGGCGCACTGGGCGCCGGCACGCTGGCGGCCGCGGCGGCCGCGCTCGACCAGGCGCTGCGCGTCGGCGATGCCGTCGCGCCGCAACTGCAGGCCCAGCTGATCGCCGAACTCGATGCGGTGATCGGCGAACTGCGGCGCGTCCTTGCCTGATGCATGAACGGCAGCGATTGACCCGGCCGGGTGGCTCGGGGATACTCGGCCGAATGCCTTCAAGGGGTGCCAGCAGGTCGTGAGCAAGGATTTCCATCCGGCGGTCAACCCGTCGCCGCCACCCGCCACCGAAGCGGTCGCCGGCAGCGCGGTCGACGAGGTGCCGCTGCCCGATTTCGTGCGGCGCAGCGCGGCCGGGGTCTTCGTCCAGCCGGACGTGCCCGGACGCGCGCTGCAGATGCAGCGCTTTGTCGACCGCGTATTCAGCTCCGGCGCCTGCTTTCGCGAGCTCGACTACGGCGCCCTGACCCTGCTGCTCTACGGCGCGGAGGGGCGCGACGCCGGCGGCGGCCGGCCGCTGCGCCTGGCCGCCGCCATCCAGGCCATCGAGCCCGAGCGGCGTGAGCTCTACAAGGCGCCGAAGGCGGTCGGCAATGGCGCCCGCGTCGAATACCTGTTCACCCCGGTGTGGATCGAGCGCACGGTCGAGGTACCGATCTTCGGCGAAACCGGCGACGACGGCCAGCCGCAACTCAGCGGCTACGAGAAGCAGGTAAGGCAGCATCCGACGCGGCTGGACATCGACGAGTTCATCGCCGCCATGTGGCTCAACGGCGTGCGTTACGGCATCGACGTCGCCGCCGTGCGCGCGGCGATCGAGTCGGCCCAGGGCGAGCGCGTGGACATCGCGCGCCGCGTCGACCCCACCCCGGGGACCGACGCCACCGTGCGCGAACAGACGCAGGCCCTGCACCGCGACGATTCGCCGGCCATCCTGGCCAACGGGCGCATCGACCTGGGCCAGTTCAAGAACCATTTTCCGCAGGTGGGCAGCGGCACGCGCCTGTTGCAGAAAGTGCCGCGCGCCCTCGGCCAGCCCGGCCGCGGCATCGATGGCGGCGTGCTCGAAGCGGCGCTGCCGCGCGACTTCGCCATCGATGACCTGGCCGGCCCCGGCACCCGCGTCGAGCGCAACGCCAAGGGCGAGTTCCTCGTCGCCGCGATGGACGGCTTCCTCAACATCGACAAGGCGACGCAGCAGATCTCGGTGACTGAGAAGATCATCAACCGCGAGGGCGTCAACCAGCGCACCACCGGCAACCTGGTGCTCTACGGCGATCGCTACGAAGAACATGGCGAAGTCCAGGAACACCGCACCGTCGAGGGCCACCACATGAGCTTCCATGCCGATGTCTTCGGCAACGTGGTGTCGGGCGGCGGCGATCTGCATTTCCGCGCCAATCTCGCCGGCGGCACGGTGAGGAACAGCGGCGGCACCGTCAAGGTCGAGGGCCGCATTTCAAACGCGACCATCGACGCCCGCGGCTGCGAGGTCAGCGGCGGCCACGCCGAGAGCGCCACCATCATCGCCGACAGACTGCACCTCGGCCGCGCCGTCGCCTGCGACATCGTCGCCGAGGAAGTGGACATCGACGAGGCCGTCTCCTGCAGCATTGCGGCGCGTCGCATCCGCATCCGCAAGGCGGCCAGCCGGCGCGATGTCGATTGCCTGGTCAACCTCTGCCTGCCGGACTACAGCGGCCTCGACAAGGCGCGCACCGAGGCGGAGAAGGCCATCGCCGAGCTGGCGCCGCAGCTCGCCGAACGCCAGCGCGCGCTCGACGCGCTTGCCGGGGCCCCCGAGATGCGCGCCTACCTTGCCGCCGAACAGCGCATCCGCGAGGGCGGCGTGGCGCTGACGCCGGCCCAGGAAGCGCAATGGCGCAAGGCCACGCAGCGCCTTGCCGGCACCTTGCAGGAGATCGACAAGCTGCGCCGCCAGCTTGCCGCCCTGCTCGAAAAACGCGGCGAGCACGAGGCCCGGCTGGCCGAGCTCGACGCGCAGCGCACCCAGGCCGCCGCCGGCAATGCCTGCGACATCGTCCAGGTGGCCGGCGCCACGGTGGTGCAGAGTTTCGGCGTACCGCCCGAGGCGCCGGTGCTGGCCGACATCGAAGCGAAGAAGCTGCGGCACGTGCTGCACGACCTGCGCCTGGTGCGCGACAAGCTTTTCGTTGGCGAGTCCGGGCGCTATGCCTGGGTGGCGCCGCAACAGCCGGCCACGGAGGGAAAGCAATGAGCGAGGCCATCGATCGCCTGTTCGACTATCAGATTGCCGCCGGGCACACGCCGGGTGCACTGGCACTGGTCGAGCGCGACGGGCGCGTGCTTGCCCGTGCCTGTGCCGGCCGCCTCGGCCCGCAAGGCGAAGCGCCGATGCATGAGGGCGCGCTGTTTCGCCTGGCCTCGCTGACCAAGCCGGTGGTCAGCCTCGCCGCGCTGATGCTGGTGGCTGAAGGTCGCCTGGCGCTCGACGCGCCGCTGGCCGACTGGCTGCCGCAGCTGCGCGGCCTGCTTCTCCCCGGCGGTGCCGCACCGCGCCGCGCGCCTAGCCTGCGCGACCTGCTGCGCCACACCTCTGGGCTGGCCTACGAAACCGAATACCGCGACGCGGCAACCCGCCACCTGGTCTTGCAGGACGACATCGGCGCCGCCATGCCCTATGTCGATGCGCCGGATTTCCTGCGCCGCCTTGCCGCGCGCCCGCTTGCCGCCGAACCGGGCAGCGCCTTCCGCTACGGCTTTTCCACCGACGTGCTCGGGCTCGTCATCGCCGCCGTCGAGGCCGCGCCGCTGGGCGAGGTGCTGCGCCGGCGGATTTTTGCGCCGCTGGGCATGACGCAGACGGGATTCGAGGTGGCCGCGGCGGAGCAGCCCCGGCTGGCCACGGCCTTCGCCAGCGACGCCGCATGGCAGGCGCGCGTGCCGGGCTACGGGCTGCGCCGCGCCGACCGGCCGTGGATGGAATGCGGCGGCGCCGGCCTGGTGTCCACGCTCGACGATTTCGCGCGTTTCGCCCGCCTGATCGCCCACGGCGGCAGCCATGAGGGCCGACGCCTGCTGCCGGAAAGCCTGTTCGCCGAAATGACGCGCAACCAGCTCGACGAAACGGTCGACGGCCCCTTCGGCTTCACCGGCGCCGGCTTCGGTTTCGGCCTCGGTTTCGCCGTGCGCCTCGATTGGGGTGCCGCCGCCATGCCTTGCGCCACGGGGGAACTGACCTGGTCGGGCATCAGCGGCACGGCGCTGTTCGTGCATCCGCCGACGCGCTGGTTCGCGCTCTGCTTCAGCAGCAACATGGCGGCGCGCATGATGGCGCGCATGGAATTCCGTCGCGCCGTCGCCGGGCTCTGAGCGCCCGGCGACGGCCTGTCTCACCGTCCCGCCAGCGCCGACTTCAGTGCCGCCGCACGGTCGGTAGCTTCCCAGCTGAAGCCGGCATCGCTGCGACCAAAGTGGCCGTAGGCCGCCGTGGCGCGGTAGATCGGCCGCGCCAGGTCGAGCGCGGCGATGATGCCGCTGGGCGTCAGCGGAAAGACCTCGCGCACCGCCGCTGCGATGCGCGCCTCGTCGGCGGTGCCGGTGCCCTGCGTGTCGACCATCACCGAGACCGGCTCGGCAACGCCGATGGCATAGGCCAGCTGCACCGTGCAGCGGGTGGCAAGCCCCGCCGCGACGAGGTTCTTTGCCACATAGCGTGCCATGTAGGCCGCCGAGCGGTCGACCTTGCTCGGGTCCTTGCCGGAAAACGCGCCGCCGCCGTGCGGGCAGGCGCCGCCGTAGGTGTCGACGATGATCTTGCGCCCGGTAAGCCCGGTGTCGCCGTTCGGCCCGCCGATCTCGAAAGGCCCGGCCGGGTTCACCAGCAGGCGGAAATCGCCGTCGCGCAGCGACTCGGGCAGCAGCGGGTCGACGATCTCGCGCGCCACCTCGCGTGCCACCCAGGCCGGGTCGAGGCCGGCCGCGATCTGCGTCGAGACCACCACGTTATGTACCCCCGTCACCTTGCCATCGGCATAGCGCACGGTGACCTGGCTCTTGGCGTCGGGGCGCAGCCAGTCCATGCCGCCCGACTTGCGCAGCGCGGCCTGGCGCTGCACCAGGCGATGCGCCAGCCAGATCGGGTAGGGCATCAGGTCCGGTGTTTCGTCGCAGGCGTAACCGAACATCAGGCCCTGGTCGCCGGCGCCGAGCTGGCCATTGGCATGGACGATGCCCTTGTTGATCTGGATCGACTGGTGGTTGAAGCGCACCTGCACTTCGCAGGTCTCGGGGTCGATGCCGGTCGCCGCCTCGTGGTAGCCGGCGTCCTGCAGCACCCGGCGCGCGATGTCCTCGGCACCGGCGCGGATGTCGCTGAAGATGGCCGGGTCGGACGTGCGGAATTCCCCGGCGATGACGACCAGATTATCGGCGACCAGGGTTTCGCAGGCCACCTTGGCCGTCGCCTCGCGCGCCAGGAAGGCATCGAGGATGGCGTCCGAGATCTGGTCGGCGAGCTTGTCGGGGTGGCCTTCGGAAACCGACTCCGAGGTGAACAGGTACTCGCGACTCAAAACATGATTACCTGGCGCACGGCCTCGCCGGCATCCAGCCGGTCGAAGCCCTCGTTGATCTGGTCCAGTGTCAGGCGATGCGTGATCAGCTTGTCCACCGGCAGGCGCCCGGCCTGGAACAGCGCGATGTAGTGCGGGATGTCGCGCGCCGGCACGGCCGAGCCGAGGTAGCTGCCCTTCAGCGTGCGCTCTTCGGCGACGAGGTTCACTGCCGGCACGTTGAAGGTGTGCGAGGGTGGCGGCAGGCTGCAGGTGACGGTGGTGCCGCCGCGCCGGGTGATCTTGTAGGCCGCGTCGAGCGCCTTGACCGAGCTCGCGGCTTCGATGGCGATGTCCACGCCACCGCCGGTGGCGGCCTTGACCTGCGCCACCAGGTCGGGGTCGGAGGCTGAGAAGGCGCGCGCCGCGCCCAGCGCCAGCGCGGCGTCGAGCTTGGACGGCAGGCTGTCGATGGCGATCACCTCGCGCGCCCCGGCGGCCAGGGCGCCGAGCACGGCCGAAAGACCGACGCCGCCCAGCCCGATCACTGCCACGGTCTGGCCCAGCCGGATCTGCGCCGAGTTGATCGCCGCGCCCACGCCGGTGAGCACCGCGCAACCGAACACGGCGGCGACATCCTGCGGCAGGTCGGGCGTGACCTTGACCAGCGAGCCGCGATTGCACACGGCATACTCGGCGAAGCAGGAAACGCCGACCTGGTGGTTGAGCGGGCTGCCGTCCTGGCGCGAGAGATGGCGGTGGCCGCCGACCATGGTGCCGGCGGTATTCGCCACGGCACCCGGTTCGCACAGCGCCGGGCGGCCTTCGAGGCATGGCAGGCAGTGGCCGCAGCTGGGGACGAAGACCAGCGCCACGGCATCACCACGCTTGAGGTCGCTGACGCCGGGCCCGGTTTCCTCGACGATGCCGGCGGCCTCGTGGCCCAGCGCCATCGGCATCGGCCGCGGCCGGTCGCCGTTGACGATGGAGAGGTCGGAATGGCACAGGCCGGCGGCGGTGATCTTCACCAGCACCTCGTTGGCCCCGGGGCCGGCGAGGTTCACGGTCTCGATGGCGATCGGGCGGGATTGCGCATAGGGGCGCGGGATCTCCATCTGGCTGAGTACGGCGGCACGGATTTGCATGATGTTTTCTGCCTTCCTCGGAATTAACAGGCCAAGTCTAGCGGATTACATTTGGCCCCATGATTCCCGATCGCGCTTCGCTTGCGACCCTGCTCGCCAGCTCGACCCTGGTGCTGGGCGGCTGCGGCATGCTGCAGCTCGGTGGCCAGGACCCGGCGCCGGTAGCCACGCGTTCAGGAGTCGGCGCTGGTGACACGGCGCTGGCGCGCCCGGCCCCCGGCGCCGTCGACGCGCTCGCCCGCCACGACCCCCGGGCCAATGACGTCGTACTCTTCGCCCTTGGCCTGATCGAGACCGGCTACCGCTTCGGCGGCAAGAATCCCGAGGCCGGGCTGGATTGCAGCGGCATGGTCAGCTACGTGTACCAGAAGTCGGTCGACATGCCGCTGCGCGGCTCGGCGGCCGACCTCGCGCGCCAGGGGCGGCCGATCCCGGCCGCGGAACTCAAGCCCGGCGACCTGGTGTTCTTCAACACGCGCAACCGGCCGCGTTCCCATGTCGGCATCTACATCGGCGACGACCGCTTCGTGCATGCCCCCAACAGCCGCGGCAAGGTGCGTACCGAGAGCCTGAAGAACGGCTGGTTCGCCGCCCGCTTCGAGGAAGCGCGCACCTACTTCGACTGAGGCCGGCACGGCCATGCCCGTGGCATTGCCGCCGCCGCCGGCGTTAGAATCCCGGCGCGGGCCCTTTCCCGCCAGCGCGGTAACGCACCGCCGCCCCCATGCCCACTGAAGACTTGCCGGACGGCGCCTCGCCGCAGAAATACAGGATCGCCCTGCTTGGCGGCATCTTCCTGCTGGCCGCCGTGCTGGCCGGCGGCATCGGCCTGTATCGCACCTCCGTCGGTGACGCGCTGGCCGCCATCGACTTCATCATCGCCGGCGGCGCCCTGCTGCTGTGGCTCTACCTGCGGCAGCATCCGCAGCAGGTGGACCGCCTGGCCACGCTGAGCCTCGTCCTTGCCTACCTGCTCTTCCTTGCCGCCACCGTCATGTCGCCGCAGCAGGGCAACCGCCTGTCGCTGTTCTTCCTGCTGTCCGCGGTCGCCTTCTTCCTCAAGGGGCGGCGCGCCGGCCTGTGGTGGCTGGCGGCGATCATCGGCGGCATCGTCGCCGTGCGCGTCACGGGCGCAGCCGGCACCACTTTTTCGGTGACCGATCTTGGCACCACCATCCTCTACCTGGTGGCGCTGGCCGGCATCTTCTACCACCACGAGACGCAGAAACACGCGGAGCAGGCGCGCCAGCGCGAGGCCGAACTGCGCCGCCAGATCAGCGAACGCATGGAGCACGAAAGGCAGCTCGAACGCCTGGCGCACTATGACGCCCTCACCGGCGTGCCCAACCGCGTCCTGCTGTTCGACCGCCTCGGCCAGGCGCTGGCACGGGCGCGGCGTGAGCGCGGCCTGCTGGCCGTCTGCTTCCTCGACCTCGACGGCTTCAAGGCGATCAACGACCGCCTCGGCCACGCCGTCGGCGACCGCGTGCTGGTCGAGGTGACGCGGCGCATCCGCGAGGCCGTGCGCGTGGACGACACGGTCGCCCGTGTCGGCGGCGACGAGTTCGTGGTCCTGCTGGTCGGCCTCGAAGCCGTCGAGGAATGCGTCGGCAGCCTGCAGCGCATCCTCGAACGCATCGGCCAGCCGATCGTGCTCGATGACCATGCGCTGGGCCTGGGCGCCAGCATCGGCGTTGCCCTCTATCCCGACGACAACGAGGATGCCGAGACCCTGCTGCGCCATGCCGACCAGGCCATGTACCTGGCCAAGCTGGCGGGCAAGAACCGCTTCCACCTCTTCGACCCGGCCAGCGACCGCCGCGCGCGCAGCCACCACCAGCTGTTGCGCGAGATTCGCGAGGGCCTCGGGCGCGGCGAGTTCGAGCTGCACTACCAGCCCAAGCTCGACCTCGCCACGCGCCGCCTGGTCGGCGCCGAGGCGCTGATCCGCTGGCAGCACCCGCAGCGCGGCCTGCTGCTGCCCGGCGACTTCATGCGCGCGGTCGACGGCACGGTGCTGGAAATCGAGCTGGGGGACTGGGTGATCGCCAGCGCCGTCGACCAGTTGCTGAGCTGGCGCGCGGCCGGCTTTCGCATCCTGGTCGGCATCAATGTCTCGGCCTATCAGTTCCAGGCGCCCGGCTTCGTCGACAAGCTGACGGCGCAGGCAAGGCGTTACGGCCCGCAGGCGGGCGAGCGCTGGCTGCAGGTCGAGGTGCTGGAAACCGCCGCGCTCGACGACTTCGCCCGCATCAGCGCGCTGATCGCCGACTGCCGGGCGCTGGGCATCGGCTTTGCGCTTGACGATTTCGGCGCCGGCTACTCCTCGCTGACCTACCTCAGCCACCTCGACGTCGACACGCTCAAGATCGACCAGTCCTTTGTCCGCGACATGCAAAGCGACAAGGGCGACCACGCCGTGGTCCAGGGCATCATCGCCCTGGCCCGCGCCTTCGAGATGCACTGCGTCGCCGAGGGGGTGGAAAGCGAAGAGATCCACCAGGCCCTGCTGCAGATGGGCTGCGAGGTCGGCCAGGGCAACGGCATTGGCCTGCCGATGCCGGCCGCGGCCCTGCCGCAATGGCGGCCGCCATCCGCGCCAAGGGGATTCGATCTGTTGTCCTGATACTGTTATATTTGCCGAAAGACATACAGGCCGGGGCGCGGGAGGGGCGCCGTCGATCCGGGGGCACGGGTGCCCGGGCCGGCTGACAACAAGGAAACCGGAAATGGCAACAGCGCTGCAGTGGACAGCCGACCTCAGCGTCGGCATCGAAATCATCGACGGCCAGCACAAGCGCATCGTCGAGTTCATCAACCAGCTCAACCAGGCGCGCGAATCGGGCGACCGCAAGACAGTCGGCAAGGTGCTCGGCGGCCTTTCGGAGTACACCGTCTCGCACTTCGGCTTCGAGGAAGCGGCGATGGACGCGGCGAAATTCAAGGGCGCCGCCCGCCACCGCCAGGGCCATGAGAAGTTCGTCCGCCAGCTGGTCGAGTACGGCCAGCGTTACGCGCTCGGCGAGGAAGTTGCCAGCGAAGTGCTCGACACCCTGAACAAGTGGCTGGTCAATCACATCAAGCGCGATGACCGCGACTACAGGGTCGGCCCTGCAAAACCCCTGCACCCCAGACTGGGCGTGGAAATTCATTGAAATTGCGACATCGAAATCTCGCAGGAATTGAAATAATAGGCGCCGAAAGCTGAGAGAAATCGAGCCCCGAGA